>Ga0157371_10001288_pt1 | contig 26430 bp, 25 predicted proteins | sample C45metaG_FD_113462 | JGI IMG/M metagenome (GOLD analysis project Ga0157371, IMG submission 113462) | Corn rhizosphere microbial communities from Kellogg Biological Station, Michigan, USA - C4-5 metaG | ecosystem: Host-associated > Plants > Roots > Rhizosphere > Soil | place: USA: Michigan...
TTCTTTGGTTGCTGTATTAAATTTACGCTCTTTTGATGAGGATTTTACTGGCTGTTGTCTTAATTGGTTTTCCACGTGTCTTTGTTGTTGAGATCTTGGTTGTTCTGCTTCGGTTGCTTCTTCATCTTCGTCTAAATAGAAGAAATTTTTTACCCAGTTTTTCATGCTCATAAAACCTCCTTCTTCTCTTTGCCGACTAATGCTGTTCCAATTCTAACAAATGTAGCGCCTTCCTCAATAGCTATTTCATAGTCTCCAGACATGCCCATCGATAACTCATTGCATGGTGCGTATGGTAATTGCTTATCTGCAATTTTCACTTGTAACTCTTTTAATTTACGAAAGACATTTCGTATGACAGAATCATCTTCCGTATTTGGAGCCATCGTCATCAAACCAATGACACGTATACGTGAAAAGTTTTTTAACTCTTCGATAAAGGATTCTACTTCTTCAAAAGAAAGACCATGTTTTGATTCTTCATCTGCCACATTGACTTGCACAAAGCAATCTTTTATAGAGGTTGCTCTTTTTTCTATTTCTTCTGCTAAACTAATTCGATCTAATGAATGTAAATAATCCACATCATTGATAACCGATTTAACTTTTCTCGTTTGTAAAGTACCTATGTAATGCCATTTAACATCGACTGAAATGGCATCTAATTTTTTCTTTAAACCTTCTGGTCTGTTTTCCCCAAGATGGTTTACACCAGTAAGAATAACTTCTTTCGTTCTATCCACGGAAACTTCTTTCGTTACTGCAATAATTGTAACATATTCCGCTTTTCTATTAGCTCGAATACAAGCATCTTCCATTTTTTGTTGAATAAGTATTAAATTTTGCTGCACATTTGTCATTTAAAAACCAACTTTTCATCAATTGTTTTTGTTTATTGTAACAATGAAAGCCCGTTTTATCAATGATGAAACATGCCTATTCTAAGTTTTTTGAAACAATAATAACATCTTTTCCAATTATCGCTATATTTTGAACAGCAATTTTTTTCGTTTCTCTTTTTTTATTAAATATGGATGGATAAGCTCCATTTGTTTCTACAATAAATGAAATAATATGTCCGCTATCTTTATCTATTTCTGCATCCACTATAAATCCTAATAATTGACCGCTATTTGCTTCTATGACCTCTTTTTGTTGTGCCTCTGAAAATTTCATACTTAACCCCCTTTTTATATTATATGAACGAAAAAGAAAAAAACGCTTTTTCTATGCAGAAAAAGCATTTTTTGTGTAGGCCTGACCATTAACGTAGACCAAGCTATTATTTTGGATTCAATTGATTTTGGATGGTGGAAAGTGCACTTTTTTCTAAACGGGATATTTGTGCCTGTGATAACCCTAGATCCATTGCTATTTCGGTTTGGGTAGCTCCGAAATAAATCCTTTTTGTCAAGATTTTCTTTTGCCTTGTATCTAACTTTTGAAAACTCTCTTTCACGGTAAAATAAGTAACCCATTGATCCTCTGACACATCATTGTCACATAATTGGTCCATCATATAGATAGCATCTCCCCCATCACTAAAAATAGGTTCTTGAAGAGAAACAGGGTCTTGAATGGCATCTAATGATAGCAATATGTCCTCAACTGGAATTTCTAAAATTTTCGATAAGTCTTCTAGTGTAGGCTCTTCTAAATGCTCATTTATATATTGTTCTTTTGCTTTCATGGCTTTATATGCAATATCTCTTAATGACCTCGAAACACGTACGGAATGATGGTCACGCAAATGTCTTTTTATTTCTCCAATGATCATAGGGACAGCATACGTAGAAAATCGAACGTTATGCTTTAAATCAAAATTCTCTATGGACTTAATAAGTCCTATACAACCAACCTGAAACAAATCATCGGCTTGTTCTCCTCGATAAGCAAACCGTTGAACTAGACTTAAAACTAATCTTAGATTACCCATTACTAATTCTTCTTTTACGGATTCTTCTCCTGCTTGAAACCGAATAAACATTTCTTTCATTTGTTCGTGGGAAAGTAAAGGAAGCTTAGATGTATCAATGCCGCATAATTCAACTTTTGTTCTCGTCATAGATCTTCCTCCGGACTTTTTAATTGTTCTAAGTCAGTTTGTCCGTGAGTTTGAAGTTTATTCGGAGCTAGCAGCATCCAATTTCACCCATTAAGCTATCGGTTCATTTAACAGCTCTTTTAAATCTAAAATTATTTTCTTTTCTAAACGAGATATATAAGACTGGGAAATTCCTAAATGATCAGCTACTTCTTTTTGAGTCATTTCTTCCTGTCCATTTAATCCAAAACGACATTGCATAATATACTTTTCCCGATTTCCAAGAAGATTAATCGCTTCAAATACATGCTGACGCTCTAATTTTTTTTCCACATCCTCAATGATTAAATCTTCACTAGTTCCTAATATATCGGATAAGAGCAGCTCATTTCCATCTGAATCTGAATTTAATGGTTCATCAAAGGAAACTTCCGATTTCATTCGGTTCGTTTTCCGCAAATGCATAAGTATTTCATTCTCAATACATCTAGATGCATATGTTGCAAGCTTAATACCTTTATCCAGATTAAAAGTCTCCACGGCCTTTATTAGTCCAATAGAACCAATACTAATCAAATCTTCGATATTTGTATTCGTTTGATCAAATCTCCTTGCAATATAAACGACCAGTCTTAAATTCCGCTCAATTAAAACGTCTCTTGCGTGTTCATTACCTTCCATAAAGGATAAAAGCATTTCTCGTTCTTCTTCTCTTGAGAGTGGCTTGGGTAGGGATTCATTGCCACCAATATAATGTACTCCCTTTCTCCTAAGAGAAAGAAACCAAAAATACACCCGGCGTAACAAGTTCAACAACATTATTTGACACTCCTTTTCTTTAAATAAAAGTACGAGGAACTATGCAAAATTCCATCTGCTCCATGTGGAAATTTATCTTTTACCCTTGTCATCACAATATAACCTTTAGGCAATGCTAGATCGTTTACAATCCATTGCTCGTACTTAATACCAATAACCCATGCTTTTTCTTTTTGTATAGTAGAAATAGGTATTAAACGTAATTTACTAGCATATTCTTTTGGAAGTTTATCCAACCCTACATTTTTTTCAAATTCCCAATTGCTGATCGCTCGAAACAGAGATTCTGGAAGGACACCTTGTAGCACTTCAGCGGCTACAAAATGGACTGGAGCATTAGAAAGCGGTTCTTTACATTCATTTCCGGAGTCAATAAAAAGAGTTAACTCTTTAGTGTTTCCAAACAAAGTGACATTAGATGAATATAGTAATTCTCTATCCGAATGTGCAATATTTAGATGCAGAACATGTTTCGTTAGCAAATATAATCCGCCCGTTGCAATTAACGCAAAATTTACGATCATAAATGTATTACTACTATTTGTATACATTGGGGCAATCGCTGTTAATAATCCACCAGCAAAAATACTTGCGAGTAACGTCAATGTTATTGCTTTGACAATTTGTGAACGTTTCTTCCAAAAAGCGATTCCGATCATGAGGAAGAAAGTAAAAAACAATGTCATAACATGATGTGAAAAAATTACTGTTATCACTCCAGCAGTAAAAGCAGAAAGTAGCAAATATCTTTTTTGGTTTTCAATCCAACCAATTCTGTTTGCAAATGCTAAAACGGTATAGTTGAAAAAAGTATTAGTTGCTATCATAACTTCCGCGTACATGGCTCTCCTCCTTTTGTCTAAATCTTAGCATCCCTTATGTAAGAAATTTGTCAAAAGAACGTTCCAAAACCACTTTTTTAAACGACAAAAAATTAATACAAAAAAAATAATATTCTAAATCTACTCATCCATCCGCGAGACTCCTGTGAAAAGGGAGCGGAGTTTCGGAGGGCACTGAAAATTGTCATTCTAATAAATTATCTATCAAATAGCCGCTAAGAGAATTTAGCGCTTTGGCATTCGCTTTCCGTGGGCGAGCGACGAGCCTCCTCCTTCGCTACGCTTCGTGCGGGGTCTCGTCTGTCTCGCTTTCCCACAGGAGTCTCATGCGTCGCGCTAAATTCTCTTAAATTAAATACAGCAAATAGTTCCTAAAAAATACTTATTTCCAGATTTAAATTCGTATCGGTCTTTCAAACAAAAATAGGCAACTTCTTGTTCGATTTTGAACAAGAAGTTGCCTATTTCTTTGATCTTTTCTATTCTTTTTCTGTACATTGTGGAACGTTCAAAATACGATATGTCATCAAAGTGGCCTTTAACAATAAATACTTAAACATACGAATCGGAGGAATTGCATTACGCCCATTGTCTAACAGTATTTTTTTAATTCTTCCAAGATAAACGTGAAGTCCACCAGCTCATTGATTTGGCGAAGCATATTATTTTTATTTTAAATAGTATTTATTTTTGGTGATTGGAGTGGAAGGCGGCGACTCCAGCGGGAAAAGCGCGTCCAGGTGAGACCCCGCAGGAGCGCACATAGGAACAAAGGCTAAGAACGCCACCTCGTGTGGCAACGCCTTCGTGACCAACATCCTGTCGGCCTGAGGAGGCTCACGGACCGCCCGCGGAAAGAGTCCGCCTGCAACGGAATCACCTAGATGTTATATTTAATCAAAAAGCGAGTTCTTGAACGACATATCGTTCAAGAACTCGCTAAGAGATGATTAATAGACTTTTTCAATGACCACTGATAGGTGGTTGCTTTCCTATTAATATATAAAGATTAGTTTCTACGTTGACGATTTCTCAAAAACGTCGGAATGTCTAGTGCATCTTCTTGTTGATGACTTGATGTTTGACGTTCTTGGTGTAATGGTTGTTGTGCATGTTGTTCTTCTTTTCGTGGTTCACGATTAGGTGTTGTTGCAGCATGTTGAGCTCTAGCAGAACCGAATCCTGTACCTCTAGGTTGTTTTTGCGTAATTACTTCTTCGTTAAATCCTGTTGCAATTACAGTAACGACAATTTCATCTTTCAAGTTATCATTAATAACTGAACCAAAAATCATATTTACTTCTTCATCCGAAGCAGAAGCAACAATATCAGCAGCTTCTTGAACTTCAAATAAACTTAAATTGGATCCACCTGTAATATTCATAAGTACACCTGTCGCACCATCAATAGATGTTTCAAGAAGAGGACTTGAGATTGCTTTTTTCGCAGCTTCTGCAGCACGATTCTCACCTGCAGAAATACCAATTCCCATAAGTGCTGCCCCTTTATTGGACATAATCGTTTTAACATCTGCAAAGTCTAGGTTGATTAATCCTGGAACAGCGATTAAATCTGAAATACCCTGAACCCCTTGACGTAAAACATTATCTGCTTCTCTAAATGCTTCAAGCATTGGCGTATTTTTGTCTACGATTTCAAGTAAGCGATCATTTGGAATAACGATAAGCGTATCAACCGCTTCTTTCATCATCCCGATACCACCTACAGCTTGCGTAGAACGTTTACGTCCTTCAAATGTAAATGGACGAGTAACTACTCCTACTGTTAGAGCTCCTAAATCACGGGCAATTTGAGCAATAACAGGAGCTGCTCCAGTACCGGTTCCTCCACCCATTCCAGCAGTAACAAATACCATATCAGCGCCTCTTAATGCTTCTTCTATTAGCTCTTTGCTTTCTTCCGCTGCTTTCTTTCCAACTTCGGGATTCGCACCTGCTCCTAATCCTCTCGTCAATTTACCACCAATTTGAAGTTTCACTTCGGCTTTTGACATATTTAGAGCTTGTGCATCCGTATTAACTGCTATAAAATCAACACCTTGAACTCCATGTTCGATCATTCGATTTACTGCGTTGTTACCGCCGCCACCGACTCCAATAACTTTAATAATCGCTAATTGATCTTCGTTTGTTTCAAATTCTAACATGCTATTGCCTCCTATATTCTTTCAACTATGATAAAGGTTTGTCATTCAAAAAATTTGTCGAAGAATTTCTTCGCTTTTGTCATCGCACTCTCTTTGTTTTCATTTGTCGAATTTTGTGTTTGTGTTTGTTTTTGTTTTTTTGGACTAGAAACTACTTCATTATGCGCAAGCTGAGATAAAGCATGGCTATTCCCAATTTTACCATAGAAAAGATCTTCTTTATAGGCATATCTTATAAGACCAACAGCTGTTGTGTATTGCGGCTCACGAACACCAATATAGTCTGGTGTATACAATCTCACTCTTGTTTGTAAAATATGTCTTGCCAGTTGACCAATACCTTCTAATTTTGATACTCCCCCGGTAATAACAACACCACCTGGCAAGTCTTGGAGACCCATACGGTAAAAATCTTCCAATATCAATTCAAACAATTCTTCTAAACGAACCCCAATTATCTCCGCAATATATCGTTGAGAATATTGTTCTTTCATATCTGCACCAATAACTGGAACCTCAAAAAGTTCGTCATCCGAAGCATCATCATAAAAAGCATGTCCATATTTCAATTTAATCATCTCTGCTTGTTCTGTTGGTGTTTTCAAAACAATCGATAAATCTTTTGTAATATGATCTCCACCAACTGGAATAACAGAAGTATTAATCAAATGACCTTCATTGAAAATAGCAATTGTTGTGGATCCGCCACCAATATCAATATAAGCGGTGCCATGATTTTTTTCGTCTTCTGTTAAAGCAAAATGACCGCCTGCTAGAGGCTGTAAATATATCTCTCTTACCTGAAGACCGGCTCTTTCAACACATCTTAACACGTTATGTAAAATTGTTTTTGATGTAGTCATCATGATTCCATCCATCTCAAGACGAGTACCTATCATGCCACGAGGATCTTTAATTTCTTCCAAGTGGTCGACGATAAATTGCTTTGGCGCAATATTAATTAGCTCTCTCTCAGGAGGAATAGACATTACTTGAGCAGATTCGATTACACGTTCCAAATCTCCATCCGTAATTTCTCTATCTTCTCTATTAACAGCTACTACACCTTTAACGTTTTGTATGTTTGCTAAGTTAGCAGGGATTCCTAACACTATTTCTTGAATAGACATTCCAATCATTCTTTCAGCCTCACTTACGGCTTTTTTAATAGACTGAACTGTTGCATCTATATCTACAATGGTGCCTTTACGGATTCCATTTGACTTTACATTTCCTACTCCTATAACATGCAGCGAGTCATCATTCATTTCTCCAATCAAAACTTTAATGGAAGAAGACCCGATATCTAATGATACGTACAATTCAGATTGATTCAACCCGTAGCACCTCCTAAAAACTCTTTATTTATTATTCTATTGTAAAAAAGGGATAAAGTCTAAAATTTTCTAAAGAAATAGTAAATTAATCATGAAAACTTTATGCATTTTTTCTCTCACTCCATTTTGTTAATAAAATTCTTCGTATTACAGCGATATTTTGAAACAAACGCACACCGAATGCAAATATAGCAGCTAAGTATAAATCAACCCCCAGATGAACTCCTAAGAAGGCTAGCGCAGCTGCTAGCGCAATATTAAAGAAGAATCCAGATACAAATACCTTATCATCATAGACATGCTGCAATTGTGCTCGAATTCCTCCGAACAGAGTATCTAATGCAGCTAAAACGGCTATGGACAAATAGCTTTCATATATTTTTGGAATTTGTATATCTGTTAAAAGACCAAGTGAAATTCCAAGTATTAGACCTAATAATGGTAACCACATTTCATTACTCTCCTCCTGGAACTTCTTGTAGAAATTGCTTACTTACTGTTTGGTCATATGCAGATATACTCATGCTATGTTGTGGCTCTCCAATTACTAGTCTTAAATTATCAATATAAAAGTCGTCGCCTATTGCTGAAGCCTCCAATTGATTGTACATTTTTTTGGCATCTTCATATGTAGAAGTTCCTATTTTAATGTTAAATGGAGCATGTCTAATCGCAAGGTTGTTTACTGTTGTTTTACCATTAACATCTCTTATAGCAGAGGAGTATATAATCCGTTTCCCGTCTACTTCTACTGCTTTTGCTTTAAATCGATTAATTTCATTTATTAAACGGACAAGTAAATCGGGTGAAATCTCTTCTATTGCTTGTCCTACAATCATACTTTCTAAAGAGGGTTCTACAGTTATCATAAGCCCTGGACTATTCACATCATCTAATCCAATTTCTCTTTCTAACTGTTCCACCGTATCATTTAAAGCAATTTTCGGACTTTCGTTGACCATATTCTCGTATTTACCAATAGTTTGTTCAAGTACACGAACTTCTGATAATAACTCTGAATGTAATTCAGTTTCTTTCGCTAGTTCTTGTCGAATTGCCCAAATATCTCTCGTATCTCTAGTTTCTGGATTTTGTACTGTGTTATATTGAACCGATAACATAAAACCAACTATTAACAAAATTATAGTAAACCGAATATAGACGGTTCTTTTCATTATTCGGCCCCCTTCACCTTTGTTAGTTTTTATCGCCTCGTAAAGCTGGCATAGTTATTTTCTCTCTTTCCTCGACAGTAACTACAAGATTGTCGCTTGTTAGCTGATCCACAATTCCTCCACTCAAATTAACGGAGGCTAATAATACGGATGGATCACCTACTGCTTCAATTGTAAATGGCGCCGGAAATGTCTTGCCATCTACCGTAATAACTGGGCCTGTACAACGTATAAACGAATTCGCATGAAGTCTCTGTCCATTAATGGAAATAGCTTCAGCACCAGAAATTTTTAATTCATTTATCACTTTAAAAACATGACTTTCATGCACAATGTAGTCATTTGGATTTTCTTGAGATGGATTATAAGCGCCATCTTGTAAAGAAACCGCAATCCCTTTTCCTTGAGAAGGTATATCACCTATTAATAACCTTAGCTTTTCTGCTTCTTTTACTAACTCTTCTACACTTTCTTCACTACTTGCAAATGACTGTTCAAAATCTCTAATTTCCTGTTGTTTTTCATTAATTTCTTCCGTGAGATCTTTGTTTTTTTCTTTTTGTTTAATCAATTCTTCTCTATATTTCTCCATTTCCTCGAATGAATAGGAATTCCCAGAAGTTTCTTTTTCGTTTTTGGAAGAAACACTATAGGAGTAGGCGAGAATAAAACCTAGCACTAAACTTACCATGGAAATGAGTACTAACCCTCTAGAAGGAATTTTAAGGAGTCTGCTCTTCTTCAAGCTCCGTCGCCTCCTCATCTGTCTGTTCGCCATATACATCTACATATGGTTGGAAAAATGACCCTACTTCCAAATCTATAATTCCCTTCACAGCTGGTTCAAGCTGCGAAAAAATGAAGGGATAAAAATTCATTTTCTCAGAGAATGAAGGGATCATCGCTTGTACCTCATTGCCATCATTCATAAACACTTGTATGGAATGTTTGTCATTCTCATTCGGCGTATAATTTATTTGTGAAATAGTTAATAGAACTTCGCTATTTAAGTTTTTTAACTCTTTTATTAAACGCAGTCGAATTTTTTCATCATCAAATCCTGACAATATCGGCCCTTCTAACGGTAAGACTTGTCCATCTGGATCCATAATCTCTCCGTTTTCAAGGGTAATACGAAGAAAGTCTCCATCTTCTACATATCCAATTTGTTTATATTCTTCTATTTGAATTTCCACTTCAGTTAACCATTTTCGTTTCACAGTAACTGATTGTACCCACTTATTTTGTTTCAGTACTTCCTCTAAATTCTTTTCTCTAAACCCCCACATGGAGTCACCAATTTCCAACGAAATTTGCTCTATGTACTGTTCTTTTGGAACAAGTGATGCCCCGTCCAATGTAATTGTTTGGACTTGGCTATAGGAAGATTGAAAATAGAGGACTACCAATAATGTTGAGACAAAGAGAAAAAGTAGAATGGAAAACTTTTTGTTTGTTCTACGTCTTCTACGCTCTTTTAAAGTAGGTATGCGATCCTCAATATCTATGATTTTTTCCATTCTACCGCCTCCCTTCATTTGAAGATGTATTTGCTAAATTTAATATGATGCCAATGATTCCCCACGTCATAACTAGAGAAGATCCACCATAGCTAATGAAGGGCAGTGTAACTCCAGTAACAGGAAGTAAACCAGTTACCACTCCCATATTTAAAAACGTTTGTACTACCAATAAAGAAGTAAATCCGATGATCATTAGTTGAGCTTCCCTCGTTTTTGCTCTTGCAGCCATCGTAAAGCTTGTCGAAAAAAACATAACAAAAGCTGTAATGACGATTAACCCACCAATAAAACCTGTTTCTTCAAGCAAAATGGAGAAAATAAAATCATTTTGAGGCTCTGGCAAGTATAAAAACTTTTGTCTACTGTTCCCATATCCAAAGCCAAACAGTCCAGCGGGCCCTATAGCTAGCAAAGATTGAATTGCTTGAAACCCTGAACCTAAAGGATCCTTCCATGGATCTAAAAAAGCTTGAATTCGAACAAGTCTATAGGGAGCTGAAACAATTAATAATACAAAAGCAATAATTCCTGATATTCCAATAGCTGCAAAAAATTTCATTGGAAGACCTGCTGCAAATAATAAGAAGAAAACCCCAACGACAAGGACAAATGCTGAACCAAAATCAGGCTGCAGCATGATAAGACCAATTGGCAATATTAGTAATACAGCACTTTGAATATATACTTTACTTTTTGATTTCTTTTCATTTGCTAATGCACTAGCTAGCACTCCTAAAACAGAAATTTTAGCTAGCTCAGCCGGCTGGAAATTCATAAAACCGAGTGAAATCCAGCTTTGAGAACCATTTCTCACTACACCTATACCCGGTATTAATACACCAACTAACAATGCAATGGATACTAAATACAATACACGCCAAAATATCGGAAGTCGGATAAGGCCATTATTTTGAATAAAAAAGGCTCCTAAAATTCCAACAATTAAATAACTCCCTTGCTTCAATGCAAATGGCAATTGTCCTTTATAATGTACTTCGCTCCAATAAGAGCCTGCTGAGTGTACAAATAGAATTCCAATAATGGATAGAAAAAGGACGGAGGAGATGAAAAGTAACTTTCTTTTATCTTTCGATTATTTCATCCTTTCATTACTCTTGTAACGCTAGAACTTTTTCTATAAACTCATCCCCACGAAGCTCAAAGCTTTCGTATTGGTCCCAGCTTGCACAAGCCGGTGATAATAAAACAACATCTCCTTCTACCGAAACGTTTACCCCTTCTCGCATTGCTTCTGCTAAGTTGTTCACTTGAATGACAGTAGGAATACCTTGTTGTTCTCCAAACTCCTGCAAACGATCGGCAGTTTCCCCAAAGTGAATTAAAGCTTTCACATTATGTAAATAAGGGACTAATTCATCAAATGAGTGTCCACGATCCACTCCGCCAGCGATTAAAATAATTGGTTCCGAGAAGCCTTCTAATGCGCTCTTTGTAGCAAGAGCATTTGTAGCTTTGGAGTCATTATAAAACTTGCGACCTTTCCACTCTCTAACAAATTGGGTACGATGCTTAACCCCTTGAAATGTAGAAAGCACATGTAGGATACTTTCCAAAGAACAATCCATAAGTAATGCAGAAGCAGTTGCTGCTAACACATTTTCTAGATTATGTTTACCACGAAGTGCGATAAGCGAACGTTCAAACAGTTTTTCCCCATTCCAATATATATACAAATCATCGGCACTTATGCCATCGTTTGTTTTATTACTAACATAGAATGGTACTTTGGAAGCCATGCTTTTATTAGCATAATCTGTAACTATCCTTTGTTCTCCGTTAAAAATAAACCAGTCTGTAGCATCTTGATTTTTGGCAATATTAAATTTTGCATCCGTGTATTCTTGGAAATCAGTATGATAATCTAAATGAGCTTCATACAAATTCAGCAATACAGAGATTTTTGGTTTTAACTGCTCTACACCCATCAACTGAAATGATGATAATTCCGTTACAATCGTATTTTCATTCGAAGCTTCTTTCGCAACGCTACTTGCAACTGTTCCGATATTTCCGGCAATTAGCGGATGCTTATCACCTGCTGCTAGCATTTCATAAATTAAAGTCGTTGTAGTCGTTTTCCCATTTGAACCTGTTATTCCAATCATCGGTGCATCACTAATTCGATAAGCTAGTTCTACCTCTGTCCAAACTGGAATGCCTCTTTTTTGGGCTTCTTTAATGACTACGTTTGTATACGGAATCCCTGGATTCTTAACAACAAGACTGAAACCCTCGTCTAAAAGATCCTCGGGGTGACTTCCACAAATAACAGTTAACCCTTTTGTAAGTAAATACTGTGCGTTATCATTTTGTTCAAAGGGCTTAGAATCATTGACAGTTACAAATGCACCTAAATCATGCAAAATTTCTGCTGCAGCTGTACCACTTTTCGCTAAACCTAGTACAAGTATTTTTTTATGATAGACAAACGGTAATTGTTTCACTTTACATCACCTCCATTATTACTACCAGCATTGCTGCAATAAAGTTAATCGCCCAAAATACGGTTACGATTTTACGTTCATTCCATCCAGAAAGTTCAAAATGATGATGGATCGGGCTCATTTTGAAAATTCGCTTGCCTGTCGTTTTAAAGCTAATCACCTGTAAAATAACAGATAACGTTTCGATCACAAATATTATCCCAACAAGTAATAGTAATACCTCTTGTTTTACTAAAATGGAGACCATTGCAAGAGCTCCACCTAATGCAAGAGATCCTGTATCACCCATGAATACTTGCGCTGGGTTTTTATTGAATAAAAGAAATCCTAAAAGTGCTCCAGCTACACTAAAAGCAAAGATCGCAATGTCCGCTTGTTCATAAGCAAGTGCAAGTACTGCGAATGTTGCAAAGGAGACCGATGCTGTTCCAGACACTAATCCATCTAATCCATCAGACAGATTTACTGCATTTGAAAATCCAACTAACCAAAAGATGAGAAATGCTACATAAAATTGTCCAAGTGAAAAATGTATATCTGTAAAAGGAATTGCAAGAGATGTATCAAATGGTCCAAGCTTTAATAAGAAATACGCGATAACCGAAATAATAATTTGGCCAATCAATTTTTGAATGGATGTTAAGCCAAGATTACGTTTTAATACTACTTTAATAAAATCATCTAAAAAACCAATTAGACCAAATCCAACTAATATGATGAGCAAGACAATTGATTGCGTCGTTAGCTCACCAAAGTATAATGAAATTGCAAGTGTGGAAACAATAATGGAAGTTAAAAATATAAGTCCTCCCATAGTTGGTGTACCTGCTTTTTTCTGATGTGATTCTGGGCCTTCTTCTCTTATGCTTTGCCCAAATTTCATCCTCCTTAAATAAGGGATGACGATTGGGGCAAGAATAACAGATAAGAGAAAGCTAACAAAAAGGGTAATGATCGTTGTAGATAATGTCATGAAAAAATCTCCTTAAAAACAATGAGCTATTAATAAACGCTATAGTTATTTTATTTTGTGTAAACATGTATGGTCCCATCCAATGGAATAAGACTTTTTTCTTTTGGTAACTGGTCTAGTATTTCTTCCCCTTCCCCGTGCCAAACAATGGAGAAAGGATACATATAGGATGTTACTTCTTTTTTCTTCACTCCTACTAAATTTGGAACACGAACTTGCTGAATATCCCCCCATCTATATTCTTTTTCTAGCTGTTTACCACCGGCTTTAATTTCGAGGGAGTCTTCAATAATTTGACCAACTATTGGTGCAGCAATAACTGACCCAAATACTAAAGAATTTTTGGGATTATCGATTGCAACGTATACAACTATTTCTGGATTATCCGCTGGGGCAAAACCGATAAAAGATACGATATATTCACCGTCCATATATTTACCGTCTTTTACCTTTTGGGCAGTTCCTGTTTTTCCACCAATTCGCAAACCATCTCTATACGCATGCCTTCCAGAGCCTAACGCTACAACACGTTCTAGCGCATCACGAACTTTTGCAGACGTTTCTTCACTGATTACTTGGTTTTTCATCTCTGGTTCGGTACTCGATAAAATATCATTCGTTTCTCCGTCTAAAACATTTTTAACAATAAAAGGTTTATATAAATAACCGCCGTTTACTGCTGCAGCAACTGCTTGCACTTGTTGTATTGGTGTTACCGATATCCCTTGACCGAATGATGTGGTGGCATGCTCGACGGGTCCATAACCTTCTTTACTAAATAGAATGCCCGTTGATTCGCCAGCCATTCCAGAACCTGTTGACTGTCCAAAACCAAATTTACGTATGTAGTCCTGAAGCTTATCAGGACCTACTCTTCTTCCTAACTCGATAAAACCTGGATTACAGGAGTCTTGGACTACTTCTAGGAAAGTTTCATCTCCATGCCCTTGTCTTTTCCAACATCTTAGCCTTGCACCTTCTACCATCGTATATCCAGCATCAAAAAAATGATCATTTTCCAGATCCACAACATTCTCTTCTAGTGCAGCACTTAATGTTATTATTTTAAATGTCGAACCGGGTTCAAATGTCATCCAAACTGGTAAATTACGATTATAAATAGTAGAGTCCACTTCTTGATAATTAGCAGGATCAAAGTTTGGAGCAGATGCGAGTGCGAGTATTTCTCCTGTATTAGGATTCATTGCAATACCAATAGCTTGCGTTGCATCATACTTCAGCATTGCTTGAGAAAGCTCTCTTTCTACGACTTCCTGAATTTTCATATCAATTGTTAATTGGACATGATTCCCAGTAACGCCACTTTTCCAACCATCATCCACATGAGGGAGAGGTACCCCTTTTGCATCTGTAAACATACGTATTGCTGATGACTTCCCTTTTAATATGGAATCATATTGGTATTCAATCCCTGCAAGTCCTTGAGCATCGTAACCAGTGAATCCTAGCAATCTCGAAAGCATCTCCCCATGTGGATAGTCTCGTATATAATCGACACCCGCATACAGGCCATTTATATTTTTATCTTGAATTTCCATCGCAAGTTCGGTCGAAATATTTTTTCCTGCTGGCGCAATTTTAACTATAGAAGCTCTTTTATTAAGTTGTTCAAATAGTGCTTCTTTTTCCATTTCTATAAGTGGTGCAATTTGCTCCGCAACCTTTTCTGGTTCATCGTTTTGAGATGGCATATAAAATAAGGTTGGTGAAAGCTTATTTCCTACGATTACATCACCATTTCTATCCAATATATTACCTCGAAGTGATGCGTATGGTAATTCTCGATCCCAGCTTTCTTTCGCCTTCAGCGTCAGTTCATCAAATTGAAAAAACTGAAGTTGTATTAACTTCGAAGCAACTAACAAGAATAATATAACCGTCATAATCCAAATCATCCGCAAACGTATAATTTGTTTTATTTTAGAAATTACTTTTTCCCCTTTTATCCGTTTTAGATAGCGTATGAAAAAATGGCACTAACTATTCTATCACTCTTTTAGTCTTGTGGAAGAGCTTCCTCTGTTTCCTCTACCAAATGAGCATTTGTAGTTTCCTCTGGAGTCTCTAATTGAACGACTATTGGTGTGTTATCTGAAACTACAGAACCTGCTGTCAGACTTTGTTTTGTTACGAATCCTTCTCCAATAATTTCTATTGGAAGATTTGCTAATGATTTATAAATCATTAAATTCCTTTTGGACCAACCAGAGAAATTTGGTAGTTGAATTTCCCCTTGTCCTTTAATAAATACCAACCCACTGGAAATAATAGAAGTTCCGGCTGTTGGGTATTGCTCCACTACATTTTCTGACTGTCCAATTATAACAGTTTTCAATCCTTGTGACTCTAGTGCTATTTGGCTTTCCACAACATTATTTCCAACAACATCTGGCATTTCAATTGGTTCCGATAATTCAAGATTTTCGGGTTGAATATTTAAATACTTCAGACTATTTTCTGTCACGGAATTAAATATATCTGAAACAGGCTGCGACCCAACTTCACCATCTTCTAATTGTGGTTTATGAACTGTAACATATACAACTAACTGAGGATCCTCGACAGGTGCCATTCCAAGGAAAGAATATAAAAATAATTCACGCCCCCAATAATATCCTCCATCAGGTTTTGCTATTTGCGCTGTCCCTGTTTTCCCAGCGGTTGTATATTCATTTAACTTAAATCGTTTTGCTGTACCATGTTCTGATGTAACCGTACTTGCCAGTATTTCTTTTACCTGATCAGCAGTCTTTGCTGAAATCGGCGACTCTTTTTCAATAGGCTCATGGTTACTTACTATTTCACCCGTATTCGGATTAACAATTTTGTCGATGACATACGGCTGCATCATTTTCCCTTTATTCGCAATGGCTGTCATGGCTTGTACTAACTGAATAGGTGTAACTGTGGAACCTTGCCCATAAGTGGTTGTCACTCTATTGATCGGGTACTGATCACTTATTATTCCACTTGCTTCGTTTGGCAAGTCAATTCCAGTTTTCTGACCAAATCCAAAACGATGAATATAGTCAATAAAGGTATCTTCCCCTAGACGTTGAAGCAAATAAGCCATTGAAACGTTGGAAGAACGTTGAAACCCTTCTAGAAAGGTAATATTCCCCCAACCTACCACGTTATGATCTCGAATTGTTCGGTCATATACACTGTACGAACCTGATTTATACGTTGCATTAGGGTCCCATACACCTTCTTCAATTGCCGCAGCTAACGTGAAAATTTTCATCGTTGAGCCTGGTTCAATTGTTTGTTCGGTTGCTTCGTTTAACCAGTTGGTTGATAGGCCCTCTCTCGTGTTCGGCTCAAATGTTGGCCTTTGAGACATCGCTAGAATTTCGCCCGTTTTTGGGTTTGCTACAATTGCGGTCATACGTTCCGGACTATATTTCTCTTCCGCTTTATTCAGTGCATCTTCTAAAAAGTTTTGAATGGTTTTATCAATGGTTAAGTAGATATCTTGTCCATTTTGTGGCTCCGTCACCATTTTCTCAGCATTCGGTAGTAAAAATCCCTTTGTATCACTTTTAAATTCTACTTTTCCAGCAGTTCCTGTTAACTCTTTGTTATAAATATATTCAAGTCCCATTTTTCCTACTGTATAGTCTTCCCCATCTTCTGTTTCTTCTTTAAGGGCAAAGCCAATTAGGTGAGAAGCAAACTCCCCATTGGGATATAGCCTTTTCAAATCTTGAATGAAAATAATACCAGGTAGCTGATACCCTTGTATCTCCATCATTTCTTCATGACTAATGTCTCTTCCCGCTTTTCCGAATTCTACTTGATATTTTTCAGCTTTTATATTTTTATTGAGTAAATCTAGTATTTCCTGTTCTGTCATATCAATATATTTCGATAATACTTGAGCCGTTTTTGCTGGATCAATTACATGTCGAGGAATACTACTATTCTTGGAAGCATCCGATCTAATAACGGCAATCATTTTATAGCTTATTGTATCTTCCACAATGACTTCTCCATTACGATCTAAAATTTTCCCTCTACTTGCTTGTAAAACTTGTTCTCTACTATACTTGGAATCTGCTCTTGTTGCTAACACTTGCCCTTCTGCTGTTCCAGTTACTTGGATAAATAAAAATCGGCTTAGCAATAGAAAAAAGAGCCCTCCATAAAGTAAAAACATTAGAAAGGCTCCCCATTGAAAACGAAATTTCTTATTCATTGTCCTGGTACTACCTTTACGTTTTGCTCATTCAGTTTCAAACCGAGCTCTTCCGCCTTTTTCCAAATACGCTTATAGGTAGATAATTCGCTTACTTGAATGGACAAGTCTGTATTTTCTTTTGAAGTCGTGTCTATTTGTTGTTCAAGTAGTGAAATGTCCGCAGTTGTTGCACGAACATTCGCTTGAGTTTGAATAATCATTATACCAAGTATAGTTACGACAGTTAATAACATAAGAAACAGAACTCGTTCACCTTTTGTAATTAGATACCTCTGTTGTTTTGCTTGCTTCTTCAATTGTGGTTGTTTAGGAGAAGAAGGCTGAGTTATGTAAGTTCTTGACTGATGATTACGTAAAGCCATTTAAACACTTCCCTTTTCAATTAGTTTTTCCACAATTCGCAGCTTAGCAGAACGAGAACGATTATTTACCTCTAATTCTTCTTCCGATGGCAAAATCGGCTTTCTTGTTACTAGTTTTAACATTGGCTCCATGCCTGCTGGAATTACTGGCAAGTTAGGCGGCAAGTTAGGTACCGATGATGCTTCTTTGAAAATTGTTTTAGTTAATCTATCTTCTAGAGAATGGAATGTAATAACACTTACTCTTCCACCCACATTAATCATTCGAATTGCATCTTCTAAGGAATCCTCTGCTGCTCCTAGTTCATCATTAACAGCTATTCGGATTGCTTGGAAAATTCTTTTAGCTGGATGTCCACCAGTTCTCCTTGCAGCTGCAGGTATCCCTGCTTTTATTAACTCTACTAATTGAAATGTTGTTTCGATCGGAGCGACTTCTCTTGCTTGTTCTATTTTTCGCGCTACTTGCTTCGAAAATTTCTCTTCTCCATATCGGAAAAAGATTTTCACTAGTTTTTCATACGGCCAATCATTCACTACATGGAAAGCTGTTAACTCACTTGTTTGATCCATTCGCATATCTAATGGTGCATCGTAGTTGTAACTAAAACCACGTTCTGGAGTATCTAGTTGAGGTGATGAAACACCTAAGTCATATAAAATACCGTCTACTTTTTCAATCCCTATTTTATATAGTTCTTCTTTTAAATAACGGAAATTAGCATGAACAAATGTTACTTGATCTAAATAGGCTGCAAGTTTAATCTTTGCATTCTCGATAGCAGTCATGTCTTGATCGAAACAGATTAACCTGCCCTGTTCGTTTAATTGTTTAACTAAATATTCACTATGTCCCGCTCCGCCAAGGGTACAGTCTACATAAATACCATCTGGACGAATAGCTAGTCCATCTACTGTTTCTTTAAGTAATACGGTTGTGTGATGAAACAAGCTCTTTCCCTCCAATTCTTATATATCAAAACCGATCATATTTTCCGCAATATCATTAAAGGAATCCTCAGATTCTTCAAAGTAATTTTCCCAAGCTTCCTTCGCCCAAATTTCAAGACGATTTGAAACGCCAAGTACTATACATTCTTTGTCCATTTTTGCATAGGAACGAAGATTATTCGGAATGTTAATACGGCCTTGTTTATCAATTTCAACTTCAGTAGCACCCGAGAAGAAAAAACGAGTAAAAGCACGTGCATCTTTTTTGGTGACAGGAAGTTCTTTTAATTTTTCTTCGAGCTTTCGCCATTCATTCATAGGATAACCAAATAAGCAATTATCAAGACCACGTGTTAAAACAAAGTAATCTTCTAAATGCTCACGAAATTTGGAAGGTATAATTAACCGACCTTTCGCATCAACGTTATGTTGATATTCGCCCATGAACATGCTACTCACCCCACTTTATGTCAATAACATACCACATCCCCCCACTTTCCTCCACTCATTTCTTAAAAATATAACTATAATTTTACAAAATGGATAAATAGTACTTATTGAGACAGTAATAGTGCGGATTTGACATAAAATTTAACATAAAAAAGCCCCACATTTTATTGTGGGGCCCAGGTTTATATATATACTACATGATGCTTTCCATTAAACTCATACTTAACCTCTAAAAGGTCATTAACAAGACTTAATCCTACTTCATTTAATAATTGAAGTGGTGAATAGATTCTTTCCTGTAGCCCACCATTAGGAGTCAGTTCCATCGTAATTTGTTCGTATCGATAAATAGAAGCATCTAGCTTCCCAATTAAAGTATCTTCTATCGCATTTCCTAAAAATGATAGCTGTTTTTCATGATAAAGCAAATTTTTCTGAACTAATGGAGTTAATTTCAAATCTTCACTTAATAGAAGTTGCTCTAGTCCTTCATACTTAGCTGCAAGTTCTTCTCTCATTTTTTCAATCATTTGTGGAATTTGTTCATTTCGGTGGTCGTTGATGTATTGAACTTTTGCCTCTTCGACTAATCCGCCCCACACATCTTGAATTGTAAACGATAACTTTTCTAGCAAAGACTGCGTTTTAGAATTCACAATTGTTACACTCAAGCGAGGCATAATGACAGGCATCTTCATATTAAATAATTCAAATGCTGTTTTTAATGTAGCCCAGTATGCGATTTCTCCTGGTCCACCGATAAAACTTAAAGTAGGGAAGACCATTTCTTGCATAATTGGTCTTGTTACTACATTATTACTTAGCTTTTCCGGGTGATTTTTCGCTATATCCATCAATTCTTCTTTGGTAAATGAAATTCCTTTTGCCTCATGGATGAACATATGATCTTTTCTTTCTAATAAAAAGCGTTCTCCATCTTCCACATAAAATAAGTGAGCAGCTGATTCTTTTGTTTGAATCGGTGTTCCAAATCCAGCATGCTCAAAGACTGCTTCATGTTCAAATACAACTTTAGCTAGTTCCGAAGACTGTTGTACAAACAATTGGAAGTACTCACTTTCCAATTGTCGAAATGGTCCATATGCTGCATCTATTAGAAGCAAGCCTTCTTCTTGAAAAAGATCATTCATTAATGCAGCAAAGAAGTCTGGATAATTATTATTTCCCTCTAAAAGATACATGACTTTTGAAAAGAGCTCTTTCGTATACAATGTTTCCGGCAGACTTTGAAAAATTTCATCTAAATAATTTAGCATTAATTGTTTATCAAAATTTGTATCAGATGCCATCTTTTTTATTCTTGATTTTTCGGGATATACAAGTTTTTGAAGTTTTCTACTTCTCTCTATGTAAACATGGTTTATCTCATCAATATCGTGATCTTCCCCTGCAATCCAGAAAACAGGTATGACCGGCACTCCTAAAATATCTCTTTGTTGCTTTGCTAATGTAATAACAGAAATTGCTTTGTGGATGGAATACATTGGACCAGAAAGAACCCCTGCTTGCTGCCCTCCGATTACAACCACACCATTATCCTCTAATTCTTCTAAATGCTTTCTACTTTTTTCGGATATACCAAACTTACTCATATAGTTTGTTAATACTTTTACAAGTTTATTTCTTTTATGTTTGCTAAAGTCAGTTTCCTGAAGTCTTTTAATAAGTGCCTTTTGATTCCACTCATAATGAAAGAATGAAGATAAACTAGCTGTATCCTCTAAATACTTCTTATAAAATGAGGAAGCGAATGGTTGTGTGTATTGCTCTAATCGCACGATTTTTCCACCTCTTTACTATAAATACTTAAAGAGTATATCACTTCATAAGTAATAGGTAAAAATAATTAGCTTATATATTGTAAAACATATCGGATAACTCCGAATAACCAAAGAAATCCATAAAATACGCAAAGAAGAAGAAAAAATAGTCTCCAAATTTTTCGTAAAAGAGGGATAACTTCTATTTCTTTTTTTGATCGCCATTCAAAATAAGTAATAATGGTAGCTATTAATATGGAACTTACCACTAAAATAAACCCTATATTTTCGGAAAACACAATTGAATAGACAAGGGAAACCGACAAATATAAAAATAGAGTTGTGACATCAGCTGCAATTCCAAGTGACTTTTTTCGTTTATGTAAAATATATTTAGAAATGCTAAAAACTATTACATATATTAATACAGGAAACAAAATGAAAAAAGAAAGAATCTTAACGATCTCTTTCACCTACCTTATTCGCTTCAATTAACAATAAATAAAATGTATTTAGTATTGGTAATGCTTTATTTCTTTTAGTTGCTTCCTCGATAATTGCCCCAACTATCGTATCGAGTTCCATAACACGACCATTTTCATAATCTTTTAACATAGAGGAACGATTATATTCGGTATTTTTGCAAAGTGTCACTACTTCTTCCCAGCTAAGATGCTCTTTCCATTCTTTAAACGCTTCGATCAATTCATCGTATACACTCTTTAATATCTTTTTATATGTATCATTCTTTATGAGTTCCCCGTTTTGGACTTTTGTAATGGTTGTTAAAGGATTAATTAGGCAATTTAACATCGCTTTTTTAAAAAGAATCCGCTCTATATTTGTGGTGAACTGAAGTGGGAAGTCTTCTTTTTCAGTACAGAGAAACTCTTTCATTCTACTCCAATTTCCTTTATACAGACCAATAGAGGTTATTCCTACACCTAAATGTTGAACAGTAGTAGAATTTACTTTCGTTGCTCCATGCAAAACAGAACCAAGAATTATTGTATGTTGTTTTAAATTTTCTACATAAGGCAAATGGAGTAACCCATTTTGCAAAAATAAAAGAGGAGTTTTAGGGGGTATTAAATCTAGTTCTTTTTTTAGCTGATGCAAGTGATGGTATTTCACTGCGATAATAACTAAATCCATGTCATACAGTTTTTCTATGCTATAAACAAGATTGCAATGGATTGGCTGTTGAGAAGTATCGCCTTTTTCTATGTATAATTGATCAGTCATTTCACGATTGCGGATTAAAAAGGTCACATCATGCTTTGCTTCCGATAAATAAGCACCAAATAACATACCAATAGCTCCTGCACCTACAATACCAATGTTCATCTCAATCACCTCAAGTTATAAAAAGGTCTACCAAGAAGGCAGACCTTATTTTTTTGTAATTATACAGGAAGCACAGGGTGTTTTCGAGGTGCACTTGCAATTTCCTTATCTTTATAATAGCGGAGACGATTCGCAAGCTCCCCACGTAATTTGCTAGGAGCAACAATTTCGTCAATTATCATTTCAGAAGCCAATTTATAAATATTAATTTCTTCTTTATATTCTGCATGTTTTTCTTGCACAAATTTCAGACGTTCTTTTGGATCTTCTATCGCTTCAATTTTATTTGAATAGACAGCATTTACAGCAGCTTCAGGACCCATTACCGCAATTTGAGCGGTAGGAAGTGCAATACATACGTCTGGTTCAAAAGCCGGACCAGCCATTGCATACAATCCTGCTCCGTATGCTTTACGAACAATAACCGATATTTTCGGTACGGTTGCAGAACTCATCGCTGCAATTAACTTCGCTCCGTGTCGAATAATACCTGCTCGTTCCACCTTCGTTCCAATCATAAATCCTGGTACGTCTGCCAAAAATAGTAACGGAATCGAAAATGCGTCACAAAGCGAAATAAACTTAGTGGCTTTGTCAGCAGAATCTACGAATAAAACGCCACCTTTTACTTTTGGCTGATTGGCAATAATTCCGACAGCCTGACCTTCTATACGAGCAAGTCCCGTAATAATTTCAGGTGCAAAGAGTTGCTTGATATCGAAAAATGAATCCTCATCAATAATCTGAGAAATAGCTTCATACATATCGAATGGTGCATTTTGATTTTCAGGAATAATAGCTTCGAGTGAGCGCCCTTTAAATACTGCTTTTGGCTCTATCTCTTTAGGCTTTTCCATATAATTAGCAGGGAAAAAGCTTAAGTATCGTTTTGCCTCTGATATTGCTTCCTCTTCAGAAGTAACAAGTACATCGCCTACTCCACTCACTGTGCAATGCATGCGAGCTCCGCCCATTTCCTCAAGCGTCACTTTTTCACCAATTACTTTTTCAGCCATGCGAGGTGACCCCAAATACATCGAAGCATTGCCTTCCACCATGAACACTACATCACAAAATGCAGGAATATAAGCACCACCTGCTGCTGAGGGACCAAACAGCAAACAAATTTGCGGAATGAAACCTGAAAGTCTTACTTGGTTATGAAATATCTTCCCTGCTCCTCGACGATTTGGAAACATATCTAATTGATCTGTAATACGCGCACCAGCCGAGTCTACTAAATATAACATTGGTACTCTATTTTTTTCTGCTATTTCTTGAATACGAATAATTTTTTCAACTGTACGAGATCCCCATGAACCAGCTTTAACAGTTGAATCATTCGCCATTACGCAAACTGTTTGACCATTTACTTTCCCGGTTGCTGTGACAACCCCATCCGCAGGTAAATCACCAGCTTCTACATTTGCGAAACGACCATCTTCTATATAATCCCCATTATCAAATAGTAAAGCTAAACGGTCACGAACAAATAACTTCTTTTGTTCCTTCATTTTTTCGTGATATTTTGAATGACCACCAGAAAAAATGGACGTAAGCTTTTCTTCTAATCTTTCGTTGTAACCTTTAGTTTCTCCCACTTTGTATAACCCCCTTATTTAAAGCTTTAAAACACATTTGTCATCAGTTTGAATTATTCAAACGTAACTAGGATATCCCCTTCGTTTACAAAATCCCCTTCTGATACATTGATTGTAGCAACTTTACCCGCCACTTCCGATTCAATCGGAATCTCCATTTTCATCGATTCTAACACTATTAACACTTGTCCTACAGCAACTTCTTCTCCAACCGCTACATTTACTGTAAATACAGTTCCAGCCATTGTTGATTCTAAATTTTTCATTTTAAGTCTTCCTCCCTTTGATTTTCCATCCATTCCCCTAATACAGATGTTGAATATATCCCACTTAGAAAACTTTCAGCTTCTAAAAATTGTTTGAAAAGTGGAATATTTGTTTTCACACCTTCTATTTTAGCAGAAGAAAAAACTTTTTGCGCTTTCTCTATTGCTAATTTTCTGTTCTCTGCGTGAATAATGACTTTTGAAATCATAGGATCATAGAACGGTGTAACTTTATCCCCTTCTTCATACCCAGCGTCAATCCGGACACCTTCTAATGCTTCCCAATTCTGAGATGTTATCGTCCCAGGTGATGGGAAAAATGTTTTTGGATCCTCGGCATAAATTCTAAACTCAAAGGCATGACCTTTTGAAGAAATAGCTTGTTGGTTTTTCACAGGCAATTCTTCCCCCGCTGCTACTTTTAGCTGCCATTCTACTAAGTCAAATCCTGTTATCGCTTCTGTTACGGGATGCTCTACTTGTAATCTTGTATTCATTTCTAAGAAGTAAAATTGATGGTCTTGATCTACGATAAACTCAACTGTACCTGCATTAACATACTCTACTGCTTTCGCAGCATTTATTGCCGCTTCTAATAGCTTTTTTCGAGCTTCCTCTGGAAAATTAGGAGAGGGCGACTCTTCTAACACTTTTTGATTTCTCCTTTGAACGGAACAATTTCTCTCAAACAAATGAACAATATTTCCTTGAGAGTCACCAAAGATTTGTACTTCGATATGACGGGATGCTTCAATGTATTTCTCTAAAAATACAACATCACTTCCAAAATATGATTTTGCACGTGTTTTAGTGGATTCAAAGTGTTTTATTAGAGTGGCTTCATCATCACAACGAATCATCCCTATGCCACCACCCCCTGCACTTGCTTTCAACATTACTGGGTACCCAATAGTGAATGCAGCTTCTTTTGCAGCTCCTAAAGACGTTAAGCCTGCTTCTGTACCAGGAACTACCGGAACATTCGCTTCCAGCATTGTAAGTCTAGAAGCTATCTTATCTCCCATTTTCTCTATTGTTATTGGCTTAGGACCAATAAATTTAATACCTTCTTCTTCCGCCTTTCGAGCAAAATCTGCATTTTCCGATAAAAATCCGTATCCTGGATGAATAGCATCAACCTGTTCTCTTTTTGCAAGTGCAATTATGTCATCTGCTTTTAAATACGATAGTTGGACTTGGCTTGGACCAATTAAGAATGCAAAATCCGCTTCTTTCACGTAAGGTAAATCTTGATCTGCCTCGGAATAGATTGCTACCGTCTCGATATTTAACTTTTTACACGTTTTAATTATTCGACGCGCAATTTCTCCTCTGTTTGCAATTAAAACCTTTTTCATCTCTTTTCCCCCTTGTTAGAAAAAGTGAACCCCTTCTCTATTAGTCTATACGAAAAATGAAAACGATTTCAACTAAATATGAAATTTTCTAACAAAACAGTGATTTACTTCATCTACATTTTAACAAATAGCTCTTGATGAATTTATTATGTGACGAAATTCTGCGAGACTCCTGCGGAAAAACGGGCTGACAAAACCCCGCAAGAGCTAAAGGAAAAAACCCTACTTTCGACGCAGAAGGTGCGCTGTGACCAACATCCAGTTGCCCCCCCGAGTATCACTTTTTGATTGAAGCGGCAGGCGGCGACTCCAGCAGGATGAGTGAGACGGATAAGACATCACAAACGACGCGTGAGCTGTGGTGATGGCTTATCGCTCACCCTGCGGAAAGCGTCCGCCTATAGCGGGAATCAACAATACTTTATTCTGTGTAAATTATATATTTCTTTCTCTTCCTTTAGGATTGTTCCTGTTTTTTAATGTAAATTGGAATTATGAAATTGATTCACCTAATAAATAAATTAATTCAATTAAACTAATCTTTTTTCCAACTATTTCTACAACAAAAGAAGAAGCCTCTAATTCTTAGAGACTTCTTCCGTTGATAAATGTATGTTAATTCTAGAATGAGCACAGATTAAACGAACGATTTCAAGACATGCTAAGTGACACCTTCAAACTTTAGATATTGTCACCAACCTCAAAGATGTCTCTATTTCTAGAGACTTCTTTTTTAGTTATGCTCAA
>Ga0157371_10001290_pt1 | contig 26405 bp, 21 predicted proteins | sample C45metaG_FD_113462 | JGI IMG/M metagenome (GOLD analysis project Ga0157371, IMG submission 113462) | Corn rhizosphere microbial communities from Kellogg Biological Station, Michigan, USA - C4-5 metaG | ecosystem: Host-associated > Plants > Roots > Rhizosphere > Soil | place: USA: Michigan...
CCCTGCTCGACAGCATCGACCAGGAGGTGGAACAGCTCATCGAGGACGCCGTGCGCAAGGCCAAGGCCGATCCCAAGCCCGGCCCGGAAGACCTGCTCACCGATGTCTACGTCACCTACGCCTGATCAGAGAACAACAAGGAGCGCCACCATGGCCAGAAAGATCAGCTACCAGCAAGCCATCAACGAAGCCCTGGAACAGGAGATGCGCCGCGATCCCACCGTCTTCCTGATGGGCGAGGACAATGCCGGCGGCGCCGGGGCGCCCGGCGAACAGGACGCCTGGGGCGGCGTGCTCGGGGTCACCAAGGGCCTCTACCACAAGTTTCCCGGACGGGTGCTGGACACCCCGCTGTCGGAGATCGGCTACGTCGGCGCGGCGGTGGGCGCCGCCGCCCGCGGCACCCGGCCGGTGTGCGAACTGATGTTCGTCGACTTCGCCGGCTGCTGCCTGGACCAGATCCTCAACCAAGCCGCCAAATTCCGCTACATGTTCGGCGGCAAGGCGGTCACCCCGCTGGTGCTGCGCACCATGGTCGGTGCGGGCCTGCGCGCCGCGGCCCAGCATTCGCAGATGCTCACGGCCTGGTGGACGCACATTCCCGGGCTCAAGGTGGTCTGCCCGGCCACCCCCTACGATGCCAAGGGCCTGCTGATCCAGGCCATCCGCGACAACGACCCGGTGATCTTCTGCGAGCACAAGCTGCTCTACGGGATGCAGGGCGAGGTGCCGGAGGAGTCCTACGCCATCCCCTTCGGCGAGGCCAGCTTCCTGCGGGAAGGCAACGACGTCAGCCTCATCACCTATGGCCGCATGGTGCACCTGGCCATGGAGGCCGCCGCCAACCTGGCGCGCCAGGGCGTGTCCTGCGAGGTGCTGGACCTGCGCACCACCAGCCCGCTGGATCGCGACAGCATCCTGGAAAGCGTGGAGAAGACTGGTCGCGCGGTGGTCATCGACGAGGCCAATCCGCGCTGCTCGGTGGCCACCGACATCGCCGCCCTGCTCGCCGAACAGGCCTTCGACGACCTGCGCGCCCCGGTGCAACTGGTGACCGCGCCGCACACCCCGGTGCCCTTCTCCGATGCCCTGGAAGACCTCTATATCCCCGACGCGGCCAAGATCGAGCGCGCCGTGCTGAAGATCGCCCAGGGGAGGCAGGCCGCATGAGCCAGATCCATACCCTGACCATGCCCAAGTGGGGCCTGTCCATGAGCGAGGGCCGGGTCAACGCCTGGCTCAAGGCCGAGGGCGACACCATCGCCAAGGGCGACGAGGTGCTCGACGTCGAGACCGACAAGATCAGCAGCAGCGTCGAGGCGCCCTTCTCCGGCACCCTGCGCCGCTGCCTGGCCCGGGAGGACGAGACCCTGGCGGTGGGCGCCCTGCTGGCCATCGTGGTGGAAGGCGACGCCAGCGATGCCGAGATCGACGCGGTGATCGCATGCTTCCAGGAAAACTTCGTACCCGGTGGCGAAGACGCCGCCGACGCCGGCCCCCAGGCCCAGCGCATCGAACTGGACGGTCGCCCGCTGCGCTACCTGGAGCGCGGCACAGGCGGCCTGCCACTGGTGCTAATCCACGGCTTCTCCGGCGATCTGGACAACTGGCTGTTCAACCACGAGGCCCTGGCCGCCGAACGCCGGGTGATCGCCCTGGACCTGCCCGGCCACGGCCAGTCCGGCAAGACCCTGGCGACGGGGGACCTCGCCGAGCTGGGCGCCGCGGTGCTGGCGCTGCTGGACCACCTGGACATTCCCCGCGCCGTGCTGGTCGGCCATTCCATGGGCGGCGCCGTGGCCTTGCAACTGGCGCAGACGGCGCCCCAGCGGGTCGCCGGACTGGTGCTGATCGGCAGCGCCGGGCTGGGTGCGGAGATCAATGGCGACTACCTCGAAGGCTTCGTCGCCGCCACCAGCCGCAACCAGCTCAAGGGCCCGGTCAGCCTGCTGTTCAGCGACCCGGGGCTGGTGACCCGTCCGCTGCTGGAAGACCTGCTCAAGTACAAGCGCCTGGAAGGGGTGGACGGGGCGCTGCGCCAGCTGGCCGGCAACCTCTTCCCCAATGGCCGGCAAGCCCAGGTGCTGCGCGAGGTGCTAGGTGGCGATCTGCCCGCCTTGGTGATCTGGGGCAAGGCCGACGCCATCATTCCGGTCCAGCATGCCGCAGGCCTGCCCGCGGCTGTCCAAGTCGAGCGCCTGGACGGCCAGGGCCACATGGTGCAGATGGAAGCCGCCGACCGGGTCAACACCCTGATCCACGCCTTCCTATCCCGTTGTAACGCATGAAGGAGTCAGTCCATGAAAGCAGCCCGTTTCCATGCCGCCCGTGATATCCGGGTGGAAGACATCGCAGCGCCCGGCGAGCCGGGTCCGACCCAGGTGCTGGTGAAGAACCAGTTCTGTGGGATCTGCGGCACCGATCTGCACGAGTACCTCGGCGGTCCCATCTTCATTCCTACCGCGCCGCATAGCTACACCGGCGGTAAGGTGCCGCAGATCCTCGGCCACGAGTACTCCGGCGTGGTGGAGGCCGTGGGCAGCCAGGTGACCTCGGTGAAACCCGGTGATCGGGTCTCCATCCAGCCCATGGTCTCGCCGCGGGACGACTACTACGGCCGCCGCGGCCAATATCAGCTCAGCGAACAGCTGGCCATCATCGGCCTGTCCCATCCCTGGGGCGGCATGGCCGAATACTCCCTGGTGGAGGATTACAACGCCATCCCCATGCCGGACGACCTCAGCACCGAACACGCGGCGCTGATCGAACCCACGGCGGTGACCGTCTACGCCACCCACCGGGGCGGGGTGAAACCCGGCAACAGCGTGCTGGTCGCCGGCGCCGGCCCTATCGGCCAGTTGCAGGTCATGGCGGCCCGCGCGGCCGGGGCTACCCAGATCTTCCTGGTGGATCTCAACGACAACCGCCTGGAAATGGCCCATCGCCTGGTGGACGGCCTCATCACCCTGAATCCCGGCAGCACCGACGTGCTGCGCGAGGTGCGCGCCAAGACCGCCGGAGGGGTCGGGGTGGACGTGGCCTTCGAGTGCGTGGGCGCGGAGGCGCCCCTGGGGCTTTGCCTGGAGGCGGTACGGCGCCAGGGCGTGGTGGTCCAGGTGGGGATGCAGGGCAAGCCGCCGGCGCTGGACGGCTTCACCCTGACCTACAAGGACGTCGACCTGCGCGGCTCCTGGTGCTACTCGACGCTGATGTGGCCCCAGGTGGCGGCCCTCATCGCCAGCGGCCAGTTGCCGGCGGAAAAGATCGTGACCCGCCATATCGCCCTGGACGACGTGGTGGAACAGGGCTTCGAAGCCCTGCTGGACAAGGGCGGTACCCAGCTGAAGATCCTGATCGAGCTCTAGGGCTTTCCCACGCGACTGGCGGGGGCCGTCGCGTGGGGCTTCTCTACCTACTGGAAGGTCGTGGCGCTAAAGCTGGGGAGCGCCATGAGGCGTCGATGGAAAGCCACCAGCCGCGCCCGACCGGACCAGTCGATCTCCGGCAGGCGGAAGCTCAGGTAGTCGAGGCCGACGGCCGCCAGATAATGGCCAAAATCGAGGTCTTCCGCGTCCAGCCCCGGATGTTCTTCCAAGCGCGCCAGCAGCCGATCAATGGCCGCCAGCCGCCGCGCCCCCAGCACCGACTCATCCTGGACCGCACCGCCATGCTTGCGGGCGATCACCGTGCCGAAGGCAGCGTCGATCAGGCCCTGGCCCAGGCCGGCCAGTTGCAGTCGCTCCGCCGAAAGCGGGCCGCCGCCCGCCAGCTGATGCAGATGGACACAGATCAGCAGGGTCTCGCCGAGGGCGACCCCCTCATCGGTGATCAGCACCGGGACCTTGTTGGCCGGGTTGGCGGCCAGTAGCTGCCTGTCTTCATTCCAAGGGTCGCTCCACACCCATTCCAGTCGTTCGCCGAAGCCGGCTTCGAGGGCGGTGACGCGCGCAGCGCGCGCATAGGGCGAGGTCTGGTTCAGCAGCAGTTGCATGGCGGACTCCTGGATACGGGGGCAGTGAACACGTGCCCGCCAGTCTAGCCGCTCCCAATATGAGGCGCGCCGCGGCACTGGGTTTTCCAGCGACAGGTCCTGGCAGAGCGCCTTGGCAGGCGCGTCGCCCCACCCATGGGGCGATGACGCCTGCCCCCTTCGCCTTCCCCGCCCAGGGGCCTGACCGCGGCGATGAATGACCTGACGACCGACCTCATCTCTCTCGCCAACAGGCCGATAACCCGGAAACCCCATGCAACCGCCAGGCCCCCGCCATGTCTCCTGCCGTGTCCCCTGCCGATTCCGATGTCGATCTGCACGCCCTCCTGGATTCGATCCAGGAATTCATCATCGCCAAGGACGGCGAGGGGCGCTGGCTGTTCGTCAATCGCATCGTGCTGGAAGCCTACGCCATGACCGGCTTCGACTACGTGGGCATCACCGACCTCGAACTGATCGAACTGTTCCCAGATCATGCCGAAGCCTTCGCCTACAACATCGAGACCGACGAGCAGGCCTGGCAGAACGCGGCGCCCACTCAGATCGAAAAGTCCTTCATGGGCCCGGATGGGCGCATCAACACCTGGGAAGTGGTCAAGACGCCCCATTTCGACGCCCGGGGCGAACGGCGCCTGCTGACCATCGTCACCCGCAATGTCACCGAGCGCAAGCTGGCCGAGATCGCGCTGCAGGAAAGCGAAAGGCGCTACAAGTCCCTGGCCTATCTGGATGCCCTGACCGGGGTCGCCAACCGGCGCAGCATTCTCGATCAGGTCGCCCGCTACCTGGCGCATCCCGCTCGCCAGGAGCAATGCGCCCTCTTCTACCTGGATCTGGACAGGTTCAAGGCCATCAACGACGAATTCGGCCATGAGTTCGGCGATCTGCTGCTGGTGGCCTTCGTCGCCCGGGTCAGCGCCTGCCTGCGCACCGGGGATCTGCTCGGCCGCATCGGCGGGGACGAATTCATCGTCTTCCTGCACGATACCTCGGCAGTCGCCGCCCTGGCCCTGGCCGAGCGCCTCTGCGGCGTCCTGCAGGCGCCCTGGCAACTGCAGGGCATCAGCCTGGAAACCACCTCGTCCATCGGCATTGCCCATTGCACCGATGGCAGCCTCACTGTCCACGAGCTGATCCGCCGCGCGGATGGCGCCCTGTACCAGGCCAAGCGGGCCGGTCGGGCGCGCGTCGTGCTGGCGCAGGCCTAGCGCCGCGCGATCAGGATTCTGCGCTGCCGGAAGGTTGCTGCCGGGCGACGGCGATGGTGCCTGCCAGGGCCTGGACCTCGCCACCGCCAGGCTTGCGCCGCGCCAGCACACCATTCCCCAGGCTCGCTCGTTTGCACAGGCCATTGCCGGCCGCGTTGGGCCGCCGAGCCATTCGGCTTGCCAATCAGCGGGAGGGCCTTTGCTACCTGGCGAGTCATGGCCACACTCTGCCGCTTTTTCGCGGTCGAACGACCCTGAGCTCCCTTCCCCGAGGACATCCCGCAAAATGAGTGAGGTACCCCTGGCTACGCTGACCCGCGCAGAACTCGAAGCCGAAGTCCTGCGTCTGCGTGCCGCTCGGCAACCCGCCGCTGCCGCTGCAGCGGCGACCGTGGAGGCCGAGCCCCGCCCCAGCAAGGCCCGCAGTCGCGCGGTGCTGGAAAGCACCACCCAGTTCGCCATCGTGGTCAGCGATCACCAGGGCCGCATCACCGACTGGAATCCAGGCGCCGAACAGGTCATGGGCTGGACCGCCCGGGACATGATCGGCCAGGACGCCTCGCGCTTGTTCACCCCGGAAGACCGCGCCAACCATCGCGCCGAATACGAAATGGCCAAGGCCCTGAGGGACGGCAGTGCCCTGGACGAGCGCTGGCACCTGCGCCAGGACGGCCAGCGTTTCTGGGCGTCCGGCGAGATGATGGCCCTTACCGATGAGCACGGAGAGCCCCTCGGCTTCGTCAAGATCCTGCGTGATCGCACCGTCGAACACCTCGCCGGCCTCGCCCTCAAGGAAACCCAGGAGCGCTATCGCCTGGTCGCCGAAGCCACCAACGACGCCATCTGGGATTGGGACTTCAACAGTGGCCTGGTCCTGTGGAACGAAGCCCTGACCACCGCCTATGGTCACCTGCCGGAGACGGTGGAGCCCACCGGCAGCTGGTGGCTCAGCCAGATCCACCCGGACGACCGTGCGCGGATCGATGCCTCCATCCATGGAGTGATCGACGGCGACGGCCTGGTCTGGACCGACGAATACCGCTTCCTGCGAGCCGACGGCTCCTATGCCCTGGTGCTCGATCGCGGCCGGGTGATCCGCGACAGCTACGGGCGCCCCACACGGATGATCGGTGCCATGCTGGACATGAGTCAGCTGCAAACCGCCGAGACCGCCTTGCGCAAGAGCGAAGAGCGCTTCCGCGCCATCATCGAGACCATCGGCTCGGCCTTCGCCATCATCCAGGTCAAGTTCGACGCCGACGACCAGCCCATCGACTATCGCTTCCTGGAGGCCAACCCGGCCTTCGAACGCCAGGCCGGGGTCAATCTGCGCGGCAAGTGGGTGACCGAATTCGCCCCCAACCTGGAACAGTTCTGGTTCGACACCTACGGCCATGTGGCCAAGACCGGCGAGCCGGCGACCTTCGAGAACTACGCCAACACCTTCGAGCGCTGGTTCGATGTCCGCGCCGTGCGGGTCGGCGATCCCGACGAGCGCCAGATCGCCATCCTCTTCAGCGACGTGACCGAGCGGCGCAATGCCGAGGAGCGGCTGCGCATCAGCGAAGCCCTGGCCCGGGAAAACATCGAACGGGTCCAGCTCGCCCTCTCCGCCGGCGCCATCATCGGCACCTGGCACTGGGACCTGCCCACCGACAGATTCACCGTGGATGAAGCCTTCGCCACGGTCTTCGGTCTCGATCCGCGCCTGGGCCACGACGGCCTGAGCCTCGCCCAGGTGGTGACCAACGTCCATCCCGACGACAAGGAAGGCCTCGCCCGCGCCATCGACGTCGTGATCGCCCAGGGCGGCCCCTTCGCCCATCAATACCGGGTACGGCGCGCCGACGGCCACTACTACTGGATCGAGGCCAATGGCCGGGTCGACCACGCCCGCGACGGCACCCCGCTGCGCTTTCCCGGCGTGCTGATCGACGTCGAGGAGCGTCGCGCCATCGAAGCCGAGCGGGACAAGGCCCTGGCCGCCCTGCGCACCCTCAACGAGACCCTGGAAATCCGCGTCGCCGAGCGCTCGGCCGAGCTGATGCAGGCCGAGGAAAAACTGCGCCAGTCGCAAAAGATGGAAGCGGTCGGCCAGTTGACCGGCGGTCTCGCCCACGACTTCAACAACCTGCTCGCCGGTATCTCCGGCGCCCTGGAACTGATGGAAACGCGCATCGCCCAGGGCCGGCTGCGCGACCTGGATCGCTACCTGGTGGCGGCCCAGGGCGCGGCCAAGCGCGCCGCCGCCCTCACCCACCGCCTGCTGGCCTTTTCCCGGCGTCAGACCCTGGCGCCGCGACCGGTGGACGTCAACCAACTGATCGACGGCCTCACCGAACTCATCCAGCGCACCGTGGGCCCGGGTATCCAGGTGGAAACCGTGGGCGCCACGGGTCTCTGGCCGGCGCTGGTGGACCCCAGCCAGCTGGAGAACTCGCTGCTCAACCTCTGCATCAACGCCCGCGACGCCATGCCGGAAGGCGGGCGCATCACCATCGAGACCGCCAACCGCTGGATGGACCGCGAGACCGCCCGCGCCCTAGATCTGGCGGAGGGCCAGTACCTGTCGCTGTGCGTGAGCGATAGCGGGGTGGGCATCCCGCCAGAGATCGCCGCCCGCGTCTTCGAACCCTTCTTCACCACCAAGCCCATCGGCCAGGGCACCGGCCTGGGGCTGTCGATGATCTACGGCTTCGCCCGCCAGTCGGGTGGCCAGGTGCGGCTCTATTCCGAGGTCGGCCAGGGCACCACCCTGTGCATCTATCTGCCGCGCTACCTGGGCGAGGCGCCGGCCGACGAAGGCCTGGCCACGCACCTGGAGGTGGCCGGTACCGCCCAGGGCGAAACGGTGCTCGTCGTCGACGACGAGCCGACGGTACGGATGCTGGTGGTGGATATCCTCGAAGACCTCGGCTATGCCGTGATCGAAGCCGCCGACAGCCTGACCGGCTTGAAGATCCTGCAGTCGGACGTGCACCTCGACCTGCTGATCACCGATGTCGGCCTGCCCGGTGGCATGAACGGCCGGCAGATGGCCGATGCCGGCCGCCAGTCGCGTCCGGGCCTCAAGACCCTGTTCATCACCGGCTACGCGGAGAATGCCGCCATCGGCAACGGCCACCTGGACCCCGGCATGGAGATCCTCACCAAGCCCTTCGCCGTGGACACCCTGGCGGAGCGGGTGCGCGAGTTGATGGGCTCGGGGCTCGCCGCTGGCGCCGACGCGCCCTGAGCAGCGACAGATCGCCCAACGGCTGGGCGTCCAGTTGCAGGGTGCGCCCTGGGTAGCGGCCCTGGGGCGCGCAGACGACTGGCCGGCGACTGGCCTGCCAGCCCTCCCACGCGAGCCCGCCGCCCGGCATGATCCATGGCTTCACCGAGCTGCCCGGGGTGCTTGGACCCCGGTGCGGATCGATACCGTCCTGCGCGAGCGGCTGGGCAGCGAGGCCTGAGCCCGCAAGCCCCGCCTAGATCCGCCCCAACCACTGCAGCACCAGCCGATAGAGGTGCTCTGGCCAGCGCGACCACCAGCCGCCCTGCGCCACCGCCTCCAGGGCTACCAGCGGGCGGGTCTGCAGGGTGCGCTCGCCGTCCACCAGTTCCAGGCGCCCGACCACGGCGCCCTGGGCGATGGGCGCCACCAGGGGTTCGTCCAGCACCAGGCGGCGCTGGGGCGGCTGCTGGCCCTTGGGTCGGGTCAGGATCACGTCCTGGGTCACCCCCACCGGCAGGGTCGAACGCTCGCCCTCCCAGACCGCCGGGGTACCCAGGACGACGCCGGCCTTGTCGAAGGTCTGGTTCTCGAAGAAGCGATAGCCGTAGGTCAGCAACTTCTGGGTATCGGCGGCGCGATTGTTGATGGAGTTGGAGCCGAACACCGCGGTGATCAGCCGGCGGCCGTCGCGCAGCGCCGAGGTCACCATGCAGTAGCCGGCCGCCTCGGTATGCCCGGTCTTGAGGCCGTCGACGGTGCGGTCGCGCCAGAGCAGCAGGTTGCGGTTGGGCTGGCGGATGCCGTTCCAGGTGAAGTACTTCTTGGCATAGAGCTCGTAGTAGGCCGACTCGTCCTGGATGATGGCGCGGGCCAGCAGCGCCATGTCGTAGGGCGAGGAAAAGTGCTCCGGATCGGGCAGCCCGGTGGGATTCATGAAGTGGCTGTCGTGCAGGCCGAGGCGCTGCGCCGTGGCGTTCATCAGGCTGGCGAAGCTCTCGTTACTGCCGGCGATGTGCTCGGCCAGGGCCACACTGGCGTCGTTGCCCGAATCGATGACGATGCCCTGCAAGAGATCGTGCACCGACACCGGGGTACGCGGATCGAGAAACATCCGCGAGCCCTCGGTGCGCCAGGCGTGCTCGCTGACGGTGACCTGGTCATCGGCCTTGAGTTGGCCGGCCTGAATATCGCGGGTCGCCACATAGACGGTCATCAGCTTGGTCAGACTGGCCGGTGGCAGGTGCGCGTGGGAATCCTCCTCGGCGATCACCTGGCCGGTGGTGCCGTCCAGCAGCACCCAGGCCTTGGCCGAGAGCTGGGGTGGCGAGGGGATCAGGGCATCGGCGGTGGGCGCGGCGTCCGCCTGGCCGAGCCCGGCGAGGCAGAGGGCAGCAAGACCCAGGCGGAGGAAGGGGTGTTTCACGAGCGGCGCATCCAGTTCAGCAGGAAGGCCCGCCACCCTAGGCAAGCCCCGCCCCGGACTCAAATGAAGGAAAATGAAGAAAAATTTAGGTGGCCGGCGCCTCAGGCAGCGCTGGCGATGACCACCCGGGCACCCACCGGCTCGGCCGCCTCGATACTCAGATTGAAGCCATGCAGCCGGACGATGGCCGCCACCAGCGACAGCCCCAAGCCATAGCCCGGCTGCTGGCGGCTGGCATCACCGCGATAGAGCCGGCGCAGCACGCTCTCGCGCTCGGCTTCGGGGATACCGGGGCCGTCGTCGATCACCTCGATGCGCAGCCCGCCCTCGGCGGCGCAGGCGACCAGGCGCACCTGGCCGCCCACCGGAGCGAACTTGAGGGCGTTGTCCAAGAGGTTGACCAGCGCCTCGAACAGCAACTCGGCGTCGCCCTGCACTTCCGGCAGCTCCTCACCCAGTTCCAGGCTCAGGGCCTGGGCCTTTTCCTGGGCCAGGGGCTCATAGAAGTCATGGGCCTGGCGCAGCAGCGCGGCCAGGTCCAGCGGCGCGAAGGCCATGCGCCGCCGGGTGTCCTCCAGTTCGGAGATGCGCAGCAGCCCCTGGAAGCGCGACATGATGGCCTCGGTCTCGGCCAGCGCCTCGCCGAGGCTCTCGGCCTGGGGCTCAGCCAGCGGTAGTTGCTGGAGCTGGTGCAACCGCGCCCGCAGCCGGGTCAGCGGGGTGCGCAGGTCATGGGCGATGCCGTCGCAGACGTCCTTTACCTCGTGCATCGAGCGTTCCAGCTGGGCCAGGGTGGTGTTGACCGCATCGGCCAGCATGTCCAGCTCGTCGTGCCGCGGCGACAGCGGCAGCCGCTCCTCCAGGTGACCGGCGACGATCCGCTCCAGGCTGCGCTGCAGCCGTTCCACCCGCCGTAGCGGACGCCGGCGCAGCAGGTGCCAGCCGACCAGCCCGGGAATCAAGGTCAGCGACAGGCCCCAGAACAGTGCCTGGCCGATGATGCCGCCCACCGCCGAGATGGAGCCGCCATCGCGGGCCAGCACCAGGATGCGGCCGTCCGCGCGGCGCTGCAGGAAGGCATGGCTGCTGCGGGTTTCGTCCAGGGTATCGGTGGTCCTGAGGCCACGCTGCAGGTAATGCACCTGGCCATCGTCCGGCAGATTGCGCAGCAATTTCACCAGGTTGCCGGCGACATGGCGGCCATCGGCCTCGAACAGGCCGTAGGCGTCGATACCAGGCATGGAATAGACCTCGCTGGCCTGCAATTCGCCCAGCAGGTCACTGTCCGCCACCTTGAGATAGTAATGCGCCCGCTGCAGCAGGGTGCGCTCCGCCACGGCGCCCAGGTAGCCGGAAATCTGCCAGTAGAGCACCCCGGTGAACACCGCGCCCCAGGCCGCGAAGAACAACGCATAGAGCGCCAGCAGGCGGCTGCTGCCCGAGCGCCAGCGCCTAGTCCGGGACGACGAGGACATAGCCGGCTCCCCGTACGGTATGCACCAGTGGCCGCCCTGCCCGCTCGATCTTGCGTCTCAGGCGGCCCATGTGAACATCGATGATGTTGGTGCCCGGATCGAAGTGGTAGCCCCAGACCTGCTCGAACAGCATGGTGCGGGTCACCAGCTGGCCGGCGTTACGCATCAGGTAGGTGAGGATCTTGGATTCGGTGGGGAGCAGGGGGATGGCCTCGCCGGCGCGGGTCAGGGTGTTGTCGATCAGGTCCAGGGTCAGCTCGCCGACCCGCAACTGGTGGCTGGCGGATTGCGCTGCCGGGCGCCGCAGCAGCGCCTCCAGCCGCGCCATCATCTCCACCAGGGAAAAGGGCTTGGTCAGGTAGTCGTCGCCGCCGCATCTCAGGCCACGGACGCGCTCGTCGACATCGGACAGGGCACTGAGCATCAGCACCGGGGTGGCGATGCCAAGGCTGCGCAGGGTGCTGACGATGGTCAGGCCGTCGAAATCCGGCAGCATGCGGTCGAGGGTGATGATGTCGTGGCCACCGGCGATGGCCGCGGCCAGGCCGTCGCGGCCGGTACTTTCCCAGCGTACCTGGTAGTCTTGCGCCTGCAATTCGCTGGCGATGGCGTGGGCGGTCACCTCGTCGTCTTCGATGACCAAAGCCTGGGTCATAGCGGCCTCTGGATCTGGCGCCCGGTCTGGCGGACCGGACACCCTAGGGAAAACCACCAGGCCGGTAAATTAAATTTTTCTTCATTCGGACTAACGCGCTTCCGCCCCGCCCGCGGTCTATCGTCGGTCTTTTCACCCTGGAGTCATCATCATGTTTCGACGTCTGCCCACCCTCGCCCTCGGCGCCCTGCTGCTGGCCTCCACGCCCTTGCTGGCTGCCCAGCCCGTTACCACCCTCACGGTGCTGAGCTCGGGCGGCATCATGGGCGCCATCCGCGAAGTCGCCCCGGCCTATGAAAAGGCCACCGGCGTGAAACTGGACATCGCCGCGGCGCCGTCCATGGGCGACACGCCCCAGGCCATCCCCCAACGCCTGGCCCGCAACGAGCCGGCCGATGTGGTGCTGATGGTGGGTTCGGCGCTGGACAAGCTGATCGCCAACGGCCAGGCGCTCAAGGACAGCCGCGTCGACCTGGGGCAGTCGTTCATCGCCCTGGCGGTGCGCAAGGGCGCGCCCAAGCCGGACATCTCCACCATGGAAGCCTTCAAGCAGAGCCTGGAGAACGCCCAGTCGGTGGCCTACTCCGACAGCGCCAGTGGCGTCTACCTGTCGCACATCCTCTTTCCGCGCATGCAGCTCAGCGATGCCTTCAAGGCCAAGGCGCGCATGATCCCCGCCGTGCCGGTGGGCGAGGTGGTGGCCCGTGGCGAGGCGCAACTGGGCTTCCAGCAACTGAGCGAGCTCAAGCCGGTGCAAGGCATCGACATCGTCGGCCTGATCCCCGACCAGGCGCAGAAGATGACCCTTTACTCCGGTGCCGTGGTCAGCAAGAGCGAGCATCCCGAGGCCGCTCGCGCCCTGCTGCAGTACCTGGCCTCGAAAGAGGCCGCCAAGGCCATCGAAGACAGCGGTCTCAAGCCCATCCCCGCCCCCGCCCAGTGAGTCGCCTGGGAGCCGCGCCCTGCGGCTCCCCTCCCCCTGGCTACCAGAGCGCCAGGTCGTAGGTCAGGTACAGGCGATTGCTGTCCCGCCCGCGGGCGAAGTCCGCACGATAGACATAGTTGCGCAGCTTGGCGCCAAAGCCCTTGAGCGCGCCCTTGGGCACCACGTAGGCCAGTTCCACATCGCGCTCCCACTCGTGCAGCCCTTCGCTCCCGGAGCGACCGTTGTCACCGCTGATGTAGCGCGTCATGAAGGTCAGCCCCGGCACGCCAACGGTCTTGAAGTCATAGACGTAGCTGAGCAGCCAGCTCCTTTCGTCTTCCTCGATGAATTTGCCGATGCCGACATTGCTGAAGGAATAGACCGTGGCGCCGCTGATGTACGGCAGACCGGCGTCTCCACTCAGCTTCTGCAGCCCCGCGCCGACCGTATGGCCGCTGTGGGCATAGGTCAGTTGGCCGCTGAGCATGGCGTTGTCGATCTTTCCCGAGTAGGCCGCGCCCGTGTCGCGGCTCTTGAAGTAGCGCAGGTCGCTGGTCAGCACGCCCCCCGCCAGCGGCAGGTCGTGCTGGAGGCCGGCGAAATCCTGGCGATAGAAGTTGTCCAGCTCGCCATGGAAATAGCTGAGGCTCAGGGTCTTGCTGACCTTGTAGTCCGCCCCCGCGTAGCTGAAGTCGCCTGACTGGCCCCCGCTGTAGCCATCGGCGAACAGGCCGTTGCTGTCGGTGGAATCGCGCAGCTTGAATCTGTCCAGGTGCGCCAGGGTCAGGGTCAGGCCCTTGATGTCGTCGCTGGTCAGCTGGGTGCCCTGGTAGGTCTGGGGCAACAGCCGGGCATCGTTGTAGACCAGCACCGGGGTCTTGGGTAGCAGGGTGCCGTGCTTGACCACCGTCTTGCCCAGTCGTGCCTTGGCGGTGGCGCCGAAGGAACTGGCCTCCGCCGCCGCCCGGCCGTCACTGTGCACCGGCAACAACCCGGTGCCGCTGCGCCCACGTCCGGAGTCCAGGCGCAGCCCCAGCAGGCCGAGGGCGTCCAGGCCGACGCCGACGGTGCCCTGGGTGAAGCCCGAGCGGTAATCCAGCAGGAACCCCTGGGCCCACTCGGTACGCTCGCTCTTGGCCGTGGCGGCGGCGCGGGCGCTCAGGCCCTGTTCGTCGCGGAAGTTCTCGTTGAAGTAGACGTTGCGCAGTTGCAGCTTGAGCTTGCTGTCTTCGAGGAAGCCGGCGGCGTCGGCGAAGGGCATGCAGGCGTACAGGGCGGCGCAACCCGCGCCACTCTTGAGGAGTCGGGACATTGGGATTCTCTTGTTGTTGTCGAAACGGCGGCGCTGGGGAACCGGCCCGCAGGCGGGCACCGGTTCCCCGGGGGATCAGACGAAGAAGGAGATGGCGCCGGTGAGCAGCGCGAGGACGGTGATGACCAGGGAGGTCAGCACGGCCCATTTGACGGTGGCCTTCTGGAAGTCACCGATGTCGCGGTCGACCATGCCCACCAGCAACAGGGTGGACGCCACCAGCGGACTCATCAGGTGCACCGGCTGGCCCAGTACCGAGGCACGGGCGATCTCCACCGGATCGATGCCATAGGCCGCGGCGGCGTTGGCCAGGATGGGCACCACGCCGAAGTAGTAGGCATCGTTGGAGAGCACGAAGGTCAGCGGCATGCTGGTGATGGCCACCACCAGCGGGAACCAGTGGCCCCAGGCCGGCGGGATCCAGTCCACCAGGGTCTGGGCCAGGGCGTCGACCATCTTGGTACCGGAGAAGATGCCGGCGAAGATGCCCGCGGCGAACACCAGCAGCACCACGGTCATGGCATTGCCGGAATGCGCCAGGATGCGTTCCTTCTGCAGCTCCAGCTGCGGATAGTTGATCATCAGCGCCAGCACGAAGCCGATCATGAACAGGATGGCGGCGTGCATCACGCCCATGACCAGGGCGGTCATCACGGCGATCACCAGCACCAGGTTGACGTAGGCCAGGCGCGGTCGCTTGGTCGGCGAATCGCCGAGGATCTCTTCGATGTAGCACTTGCCACCCGCCGTCCCGCCGCTTTCCAGGCTGACGTTGCCGATGCGGGCGCGCTCGCGGCGGCCCAGCAGGAAGGCGGTGAAGACCACCCAGGCCGCACCGCCGATCACCGTGGGCAGCATGGGGATGAAATAGGCGGTGGCGTCCAGGCCCAGGGCGGCGATGGCCCGGGTGGCCGGGCCGCCCCAGGGGCTCATGCCACTCATGATGCTCAGCGAGAGCATGGAGACGGTCGCCAGCACCATGGGATTCATGCCGATGCGCTTGTACAACGGCAGCATGGCGGCGCAGGTGATCATGTAGGTGGTGGTGCCGTCGCCATCCAGGGCCACCAGCAGCGAGAGCAGCGCGGTGCCGATGGCGATCTTCACCGGGTCGCCGTTGACCCGCTTGAGGATCTTGCGGATCAGCGGATCGAACAGCCCGGCGTCGATCATCAGGCCAAAGAAGAGGATGGCGAACAGCAGCAGCGCCGCCGAGGGCGCCACCATCTTCAGGCCGTCCAGCATCATCTTGCCGGTGGTGGGGGCGAAGCCACCGATGAGGGCGAAGACGATGGGCACCACGGTGAGCGCCACGATGGGCGACAAGCGTTTGCTCATGATCAGGTAGGTGAAGGTCACCACCATGATCAAACCGAGGAGTGCGAGCATGAGCGTTTCCTTGTTCTTGTTGTGTGAGCTTGCCTGCGCGCGGCGCAGCCGGCCCCTACCTCCGGTCAGCTGACGACACGGAGGTGGGTGGTAACGCGGATCGGGGGGTGGTGCGATCAGGCGTGCGGTCGGACGTCCGGCGCGGTCCACGTCGGTAGGTCTTCGACGACTACGGGTTCGGCCTTGCCGCTGGCCAGGGTGCGCAGCAGCTTCTCGCGGTCGCAGGCACCTTCGGCCAGCGAGATCACCACGGTGGCCACGGCGTTGCTGGCCAGGCTGGTCAGGGCGCGGGCCTCGGACATGAAGCGATCGATGCCGATGAGCAGCGCCAGGCCGGCGAGCGGTATGTCATGGATCACGGTGAGGGTCGAGGCCAGGGCGACGAAGCCGCTGCCGGTCACGCCCGCCGCGCCCTTGGACGACAGCAGCATGATCGCCAGCATGGTCAGGGTCTGGCCGACGGTCAGGTCGATGTTGCAGGCCTGGGCGATGAAGACCGCGGCCAGCGACAGGTAGATGGCGGTGCCATCCAGGTTGAAGGAGTAGCCGGTCGGCAGCACCAGGCCGACCACCCCCTTCTTGCAGCCCAGGGCCTCGAGCTTCTGCAGCATGCGCGGCAGGACCGGTTCGGTGGACGAGGTGCCCAGCACCACCAGGAATTCCTCGCGGAAGTAACGCAAGAGCTTCCACAGGCTGAAGCCGCGCGAACGGCACAGCGCGCCCAGCACCACGAAGACGAAGAAGGCGCAGGCGATGTAGAGGGTGCCGATCAGCTTGGCCAGGGCGCCCAGCGAGGTGATGCCGTACTGGCCGACGGTAAAGGCCAGGGCGCCGAAGGCACCGATCGGGGCGAAGCGCATCAGGTAGCCGAAGATGCGGAACACCATCTGCGAAGCCGACTCCAGCACCTCCAGCACCGGCCGGCCGCGCTCGCCCATGGCGGACAGGGCGAAGCCGCAGAGCACGGCGATGAACAGCACCGGCAGCACTTCGCCCTTGTTGAACGCCCCCATGAAGGTGTCCGGGATGATGTGCATGAAGAAGTCCACCACGCTGAGCTTGGCCGCCGACGCCGTGTACTGGGCGATGCTGGCGGTGCTCAGGGTCGCGGGGTCGATGTTCATGCCCACGCCGGGCTGGAACAGGTAGACCGCGCCGAGGCCGATGAACAGGCTGAGGACGGTGAGCACCAGGAACAGCAGCAGCGTCTTGCCCATCAGCCGACCCAGGGTGCTCTTGTCGGTCATGCCGGCGATGCCGGTGACGATGGTGCAGAACACCACGGGAGCGATCATCATCTTGATCAGCTTGATGAAGGCGTCACCCAGGGGCTTGAGCGCAACGGCCTGTTGCGCCCAGAAGTGACCGACCAGCACCCCGAGCACCACGGCGCAGAGGATCTGGAAATACAGCGATTTGGCAAGTTTCATGGGGCATCACCGTTTATTGAAGTTGTGCGGATGCGCTGATGGGGGGTGGGGGGTGCTTCGTCAGCCGGCGAGCCTCCGCGCGGTGGGCGCGTAGACATGACCAGCGAACAGTCGGCGCGCGGTCCGGACGACCGAGGCCTGGATGGTAGTGCCGTCCGCGCCGCCGCGCGACAGCACGACGTCGATACCGCCGCTGGGATGCTCCAGACGGACGTCGGTCAACGCCTCGGCTCCGGCACCGAGCAGCTCCATCACCACCGTGCCGGGGGTGACGCAGGCGGTGGCCAGGCCGATGGAGCCGGTGATGGCCAGGGCCCGGTGGCAATTGTGCGGCATGAAGTAGCGCACCTGCAGGGTGCCGCCCTGCTGGGGCCGGGAGACCAGTACCGGCTTGGGGATCACCTTGTCGCTGACGTCGCCCAGGCCCATGGCCCGGCCGGCCTGCAGGCGCAGGGCTTCCAGCCGCGCCAGCAGCGCCGCGTTGGCGTCCAGCTCGGCCGGCCGCTCGCTGCCGGTCACACCCAGGTGACGGGCTTCGACGATCATCATCGGCATGGCCATGTCGATGCAGGTCACCGGCACGCCATCGAAGACATCGGTGGCCTGGCCGGTGGGAAACAGCTGGCCGGTCTTGCTGCCCACGGCGTCGAGGAAGGTCAACTGGACCGGCGCGGCGGTGCCCGGCACGCCGTCGATGGCGGTATCGCCTTCGTAGCGCACCACGCCACCGGGCGTGTGCACCAGGGAGTCGACGAAGCTGTCGGTGTTGAGGTTACGGATGCGCACCAGGGTCTTGCCGTCTTGCGCGGCGACCAGGCCCTGCTCCACGGCGAAGGGGCCGACGGCGCAGAGCATGTTGCCGCAGTTGGGCGCGGTATCCACCCGCCGCTCGGCGACCATCACCTGGACGAACAGATAGTCCACGTCGGCATCGGCATGGCTGGAGGGGCTGATGATGGCGACCTTGCTGGTCTGGGGGCTGCCGCCACCGATGCCGTCGATTTCCAGCTCGTGGCCGGCGCCCATGAGGTCGATCAACATCTCGTCGCGCTGGACGGGATCGCTGGGCAGGTCGCTGGCGTGGAAGAAGGGGCCCTTGGAGGTGCCGCCTCGCATGAGAACGCACGGAATACGTTGCATGACTGCTGACTCTTATTGATCAATAGCGGTTATTGATGTCCTGGAGACAAGATTGGCAGTCATGGATAAATCTATCCAATGCAAATATCGTCGCTATTATTCCACTTGGATAATCAATAAATCTCGACTTCTCACATAGGGCTGTCATGGAATACGAGCTGCAAGATATTCGATCTTTCGTGAAAATCGCCGAACTGGGCAGCTTCCATGAGGCAGCCGACGCCCTGCACCTGTCGCAGCCCGCCCTGAGCCGGCGCATCAAGAAGCTGGAAGACGGCCTCGGCACGCCGCTACTCGAACGCACCACTCGTCGTGTTGGCCTTACCAGCGTGGGCCGTGATTTCCTGCCCAAGGCCCGCCGCCTGCTGGATGACTTCGAGGATTCCATCCTCAGCATCCGCGAGCTGGCCGAACGCCAGACCGGCCAGGTTACCCTGGCCTGCATCCCCACCGCCGCCTTCTACTTCCTGCCGTCGGTGATCCGCCAGTACAACGAGCAATACCCCAAGATCCGCATCCGCCTGCTGGACCTCAGCGCCAACGATGGCCTGGAAGCCGTGCTGCGCGGCGAAGCCGACTTCGGCATCAACATGCTCAGCGGCCAGCACCCGGACATCGAATTCGTGCCCCTGGTGCAGGAGCAGTTCGTGCTGGCCTGTCGGCGCGACCACGAACTGGCCGAGCGGCCGTCGATCAGTTGGGGCGAGCTGGTCGAGCATCGGCTGATCGGCGTGGGCCGCCTCAGCGGCAACCGGGTGCTGCTCGACCATGCCCTCTCCGCCCGCGGCATCCGACCCAAGTGGTTCTACGAGGTGCAGCACCTGTCCACCTCCCTGGGCATGGTGGAAGCCGGCCTCGGCGTCTCGGCCATGCCCAGCCTGGCCATGCCCGCGGCCGACCACCCCACCCTGGTCAGCGTGCCCCTCACCGATCCGGAGGTGACCCGGACCCTGGGCCTGGTGTCCCGACGCGGTGCCTCGTTGTCGCCCGCCGCGGAAAAATTCGTCGCCATCCTGCTCGGCCAATGGAAAGGCGAAACGGGCTGATCATCGCCTCGTCCTACCGACCTGGCCGGCATGAAAAAGGCCGTCACCCAAGAGGGGGACGGCCTGGATCAGGGCGCCATGGATTGGCTCACGGGGTGCGCGTCACCCGCCAGACGGTATTGGCCAGGTCGTCGGCGATGATGACGCCGCCGCGCTGATCCACCGCCACCCCGACCGGGCGGCCGCGGGTCTTGCCATCGTCGCCATAGAAGCCGGTGGCGAAGTCGATGGGCTCACCCATGGGTCGCCCTTGCTGGAAGGGCACGAAGACCACCCGGTAGCCCACCGGCTTGTCGCGATTCCAGCTGCCATGCTCGCCGATGAAGACGCCGTCGCTGAACTGCCCGCCCACCGCGGCGGTGGAAAAGCTCAGCCCCAGGGCGGCGACGTGGGAGCCCAAACTGTAGTCGGGCTTGATGGCCGCCGCCACCTTGGCCGGGTCCTGCGGCTGGGCGCGGGTATCGACGTTCTGCCCCCAGTAGCTGTAGGGCCAGCCGTAGAAGCCGCCTTCACGGATGGAGGTCAGGTAGTCCGGCACCAGGTCAGGGCCGATTTCGTCGCGCTCGTTGGCCACCGCCCAGAGCTGGCCGCTGCCGGGCTGCATGGCCAGGGCGGTAGGATTGCGCACCCCAGTGGCATAGGTCTTGTGGGCACCGCTCTGGGCATCGATCTGCCAGATCACCGCGCGGTCCACCTCGACGTCCATGCCGCGCTCGCCGACGTTGCTGTTGGAGCCGATCCCCACATAGAGATAGCGCCCATCGGGGCTGACGGTGAGGGCCTTGGTCCAGTGGTGGTTGATCGCTGCCGGCAGGTCCACCAGCTTGTCCGGTGCGCTACTGGCCTGGGTCTGGCCGTCCTGGTAGGGGAAGCTCACCAGGGCATCCTGGTTGGCCACATAGATGCGGCCGTTGGCGAAGGCCAGGCCATAGGGCGCGTTGAGATTCTCGGCGAACACCGTCTTGAGTTCGTATTTGCCGTCGCCGTCGGCGTCGCGCAGCAGGGTCAGGCGATTGCCGCCCTTCACCTGGGTGTTGCCCTGGGCCTTGATGTAGCCGGCGATGACATCCTTGGGTTTCAGCTTGGGCGCGTTGCCGCCGCGGCCCTCGGCCACCAGGATGTCGCCATTGGGCAGCACCAGCATCTGCCGCGGAATGCGCAGGTCGGTGGCGATGGCGGTGATGGTGTAGCCCTGGGGAACGCGGGGGGTGCGGTCGCCCCAGGGCGCCGGTTCGGCGATCTTCATGCTCGGCAAGAGGCCACGCTGGGGTTCGGGCAGCTTGGGATCGGGTCCCCGCGCCTGGGTATCGCTCCCCCCTTCGTTGCCGCAGGCCGCGAGCAGCACGGCCAGACCCAGGACGCTCAAGGCTCTTGGCGTGCTCATCGGACCACCTCCGAACGCAGGTTGGAAAGACCGATCCAGGCGGCCACCAGGCTCAGCACCGTCACCACCACGGAGAGGATCAAGCCGCTGGGCATCACCGCCCAGGCGTCCTTGGCATGTTCGAAGGCATTGACCAGCCCCAGCACCCAGGCCAGCAGCAGCAACAGGAAATAGGCCGCCGGCCGGCGGCCCCGGAAGCGGGCGCCGAACAGGTTGCCAAGGGCGAACAGCAGCGCCAGTCCGGACAGCAACAGGGCACCGGCGATCAGCCAGGCGGCGAAGTTGGCCCACTGGATCTGCAGGGTCTGGTAATAGGCGATATCGCTGAGCAGACCGCCGATGAACAGCGAGACGGAGCCGGCCAGCAGCAACGCGTGCAGCGGGCCGGGCCGGACAGGGTGGTAATGATGGGCAGCTACGGTCACTGACGACTCCTTTTCATGGCGGGACGTGGCAGGGCCGGGCAGCCACTGCGCGGTGCAAGACGCACTGAAAAGGATTGCGCGCATGGCGGGTTAGTTCAGCCGTTTCGCCTGGCGGACACCTCTTGCAAAAGAAGAGATAATGACAGTCTCGTTGCAGCCACGTGTCAGCCGGGCGCCTAGCCGACACAGCCGCCCCCTGCAATCCGCTGTCCAGCCGCCGACCGTCGGGCTGGACGTCACCGTTTCCACAGGAATTTCTCGCGCATGCCCTCTTCCCGGTCCGTCGATCAGGCCTCCCGACGCGCGGCCATCGTCCTCGCCTGCTGCCTGCCCAGCGACGTATTGCTCTATCTCCTCCTGCCCATGTATGCCCCGGTCTTCGGCATCACCCTGATCGAGGCCGGTGTCCTGCTGGCGGCCAACCGGGTGATCCGCATCGTCGGTTATCGTTATGTGGTGCAGCTCTATGCCCGTTTCGGTGATCGCCGCAGCCTGATGGTGGCCGCCGCGGTGGCCGCGCTCTGCGCCCTGGGCAACGCCCACCTCTCGGGCTTCTGGGCGTTGCTGGGGCTGCGCCTCGCCTGGGGCTTGAGTTTCGCCACCTTCAACCTGTCCACCCAGGTGCTGGCCACCGCCGACCCGGCCGGCGCCGCCCGGCGCACCGGTACCTCGCGTGCGCTGATCGCCATCGGCCCCATGCTCGCCCTGTCCGCGGGGGCCTGGCTGGCCCTCCACCACGGTCCGCGCGCGGTGCTGCTGCTGAGCAGCGGTTTCTGCCTCATCGGGCTGCTGCTGGCCTTGGGGCTGCCGAATGCCGGGCACGAGCTACCCGCACCCGGGCGCCGCCTGCGCTGGCCGGATCGCATCGTCACCTGGTCCTTCATCGAAGGGGTGACCCTGGATGGCCTGTTCATCTTCGGTCTGTCGGCCTTTTCCCAGGCGGTGCTGGGTGGCAACGCCGTCTTGGTGGCCGGGTTGCTGATGACGTTGCGCTATCTGTCCGACATGCTGCTCAGCCCACTGGGCGGCCGGGCGGCGGATCGCTATGGCGCCGCGCCCATGCTGGTGGCCTGCTCGACGCTGACCACCCTGTCGCTGACCGCCTTCGGCTTCCACTGGCTGATCCTGGGCGCCGCTGGGGTGCTCATCCTGCGCGCCCTGCAGATCCCCCTGGTGGTGACGCTGGTCGCCGCCCGTCATCCCGGTCAGGCCCGGCTCCCGGCGCTGGCCTCCAATGCCATGTGGCGCGACGTGGGTGCCGGCGTCGGCCCGCTGCTGGCCGGCGTGCTCATTCCGCTGGTGCCTTCGACCCTGCTGTATCCGCTGTCCGGCCTGGCCATCCTGGTCAGCTCCCTGGCCTGCCTGGGAGTGAAGCCGGCGAGCGAATGAGACGGTCGGCCTTGGCACCCCTCCCTTGCGGACAAGGTGCCAGGCACCGCCTGACGTTACTTGCCGTGAGGCTGCAGCACCGGCTCGCTGACGCCCTTGACGCCGACCAGGGTCAGGCTGGTCAGCAGCACGTTCTGCGGGCCCTGGTAGGCGTCCACCGGCTTGTACCACTCCGCCAGCGAGTGGGCACTGCCGCCCTCCCCGCCCCCGCTGATGGTCATGGCCGGTACGCCCAGGGCCATGGCGGTGTTGGAATCGGTACTGCCGCCGCTGAGAGTCACCTTGGCGCCGCCCGTGACGGCGGCGATGGCACGCTGCGCCGTCTGCACCATGGGCGAATCCTCCGCCGTGCCCCCGGCTGGACGATCGCCGATCAGCTTGATGTCGACCGAAATCTGGTCGGTGTCCCAGCGCTGGTTCTCCTCCTTCACCGCGTCCTGTATCAGGGCCAGGATCTCCTTCTCTTCGGCCAGCAGCGCGGCTTCTTCGTTGGATCTCATGTCCAGGGTCAGGCGCGCCTCGCCAGCGATGGCATTGACCGAGGTGCCGCCCTGCACCGTGCCCACGGTAAAGGTGGTCTTGGGCTCCTTGGGCGGTCGCACCTCGGCGATCTTGGCGATGGCCCGGCCCATGGCATGAATGGCGCTGGGCCGGCCGAATTCGGCGAAGCTATGGCCACCCGGGCCCTTGAAGGTCATCTCGTACCTGTGGCTGCCGGTGCCGCGGTTGACGATCCGCCGCACGTCGATACCGTCCACCGAGATGAAGCCGTCGATGCCCTGGCGATCCTTGAACAGCGCCTTCACCCCGCGCAGGTTGCCCAGCTCCTCCTCGCCCACGGTGCCGACGAAGACCAGGTCGCCCACGGTCTCGATGCCGCTCTTGTTCAGGGCATCGATCACCGCCAGCAGCGCCGCCAGGCCACGGGCGTCATCGCCGATGCCGGGACCGAAGGTCTTGCCGTCCTTTTCCTTGAGGGTCAGGTCGGTGCCCTCGGGAAACACCGTATCCAGGTGCGCCGAGACCACCAGTTGCGGACCCTGGCCACTGCCCTTGCGGGTAGCGATCACATAGCCTTCCGGCGCGATGCTGGCGTCCTTGAGACCCAGCGCCTGGAAGCGCTTGAGGTAATACTCGGCGCGCACCTTTTCCTTGAATGGCGGCGCGGGAATCTGGGCGATGTGTTTCTGTTCCTCGAAGGTACGCCCATCATCGGCGCGCAGCGCCTCCAGGGCCTTGGCGACCCGGGCATCACCCTGCACGGCGGACAGCGAGGCCTCGACACCCGGCGCCGCGGCTAGGGGCAACGCCAGGGTGGCGGTCGCGGCGGTGAGCACTAGAGCGGAAAAGCGATTGGCCAAAGCCGAACGAGCAAAAGACATCTGACACTCCCATTGCCTAGATTGGTATTCCAACGAAGTGCAATCGTCATATGAATGCACAACCTCTTGACGCTAGGCGGGAGCAGGTGAATCGTCAAAAAACCGGGTGTAACCGGATGTGGCCTGGGCCGTGATCGGCAGCGCTCCAGGGCATTGCCGCGCCGCTTAGGAAACCGCAGCGGTCGCCTCGCCCAGATGCTTCCGCGCCCACTGCTCCGCCGTGGTCACCGCTATCCCCTGCCGCGCATTGAAGGTTTCGTCCTTTGGCCAGGCGACGCCACGCCCCTGGGCGAAGACCGCGCGGTACTTCTTGATGTGCTTGAGGGATTCGTCGGGCTCTTTCGCCATCTCATCCAGCAGGTCGGGAACCGGCCAGACGTGGGTCTCGAAGGGGCGCTTCAGCACACGCTCCAAGAGCCCGGCCACTTCGCCGTAGGCCAGGGTGTCGCCGGCGAGGTAGAGGATCTCGTTACGAAAGCGCGGCTCGAAGAAGACGATCTCGGCGGTCAGCTTGCCGATGTCGTCGGGAGTGGTCAGGGTGACGCAGGTATCCAGGCTGCCCAGGGCGTTGACCCTATCCGCTGCGAAATCGACCACCCCGAACACCGGCTCGAACAGGAAGCTGGTGAACATCCCAGTCGAAATGATCACCCATTCGGTCCGATCCTGCGCCCGCAGCAGTTCACGCACGTCGAGCTGCGCATCGAACAGATCCTGGGGGCTGCCGCGGCCGATGGCCTCGAAGTCCACGCCGAATTGCCAGGGGAAGTAGCGCCTGACCCCGGACTGCAGCGCGGCGCGGGCCAACTTCATGGGCGTTTCGCGCCCCGCGACCATGCCGGCACAGCCGATGACGGTATCGAACCGCGCGAAGACCGCCGCCAGTTCGTCGATGGAATCCTTGACCAGGTCGCCAGCGACCAGCCCGACGCCGAGGCCGCGCAGTTCCGTCATCTCGCGCTGCTTGGCCGGCTCCTGGGTATTGAGGGTGGACTCGCGCAGCAGCACGCTCACCTGCGAACCCGGTTTCTGCTTGGCGAGCCTTGCAAGATTGCGCAGCACCGGAAGGCCGAGTTCACCAGCGCCGAGCACGAGAATGGATTGGGTAGCGGTAGGGAATTGAACAGTCATCATGACTCCTGACGTCAGGTGTAAGATAAGTCAAGGCTGGCAGAAGCCGGCGCCACTCAGAAGAAGGCACACGCGTGATACCGGAGGACGAATCGAGCCAGCTGGAACTCCTCAAACAGTCGGAAGCCATCTGCCAGACGCTCAGGCGTGACGACGACGGGGTGCGCCGCGAGGTGCTCGCCCATGCCGGCAGTCGTTGGTCGCTAGGCATTCTGCATGCGCTCGGCGTGTACGGTCGCATGCGTCACGCCGAACTGGCGCGCCAACTGACCGGGATCACCCAGCGCATGTTGACCAAGACGCTCCGTGCGCTCGAACGCGATGGGCTCCTGCTGCGACAGGATTTCGCCGAGGTGCCGCCCCGAGTCGAATACGAATTGACCCCCCTGGGGCTGGCGCTGCTGATCCGCATGACCCCCATCTGGACCTGGGTGATCGAGAACGTCGACGACTTCCGCGCGGCCCGTCGCGCCTTCGATGAGCGCAGCCACGAGAAACCCGCCTGGCAATCGCCGAAGCCCCTGCCGATGACCGTCGAAGACGACGATCAGCCGTACTGACGGCGCGAGACTGGCCGCGCAGGTAGGTGGACCGCGTCTTGGCGAAGCAGGACGCCCCCTGCAAAGTCGATCCCTGGCAGCCCCGAAACGACGCTACTATTCCCGCCAGCGACATCCCCAGCATTGCCTACGACACTGGCGATAGTCGGCTTCGGCCCGGATTTGCTACAAGCTGGCTTCTGCCAACGTTAATTGAACGATCAATCAATAATCTTTTGGAGATCTGCTCATGAAAGGTATTTCGCGTCGTTTGCTGGGTATCGCGCTGCTGGCGCCCCTGGCAGCTTTTGCGGCCGAGCCGGAGTCCTGCGGAAAGGTCCGCTTCGCTGACGTCGGCTGGACCGACATCACCGTGACCACCGCGGTCACCAGCGAGATCCTCAAGGCGCTCGGCTACCAGCCCACGACCAACATGATCTCCGTGCCGGTCACCTACAAGTCCATGCAGAACAAGGACATCGACGTCTTCCTCGGTAACTGGATGCCGAGCATGGCGGCGGACATCAAGCCCTATGCGGACAACGGCAGCGTCGAGACCGTGCGCGCCAACCTGGAGGGCGCCAAGTACACCCTGGCCGTGCCCCAGTATGTCTATGACGCCGGGGTCAAGAGCTTCGCCGACATCGCCAAGAACGCCGACAAGTTCGACGGCAAGATCTACGGCATCGAACCAGGCAACGACGGCAATCGCCTGATCCAGGGCATGATCGACAAGAATGCCTTCGGCCTGGGCAAGTTCAAGCTGGTCGAGTCCAGCGAGGCGGGGATGCTGTCGCAGGTCCAGCGCGCCGAGCGCCGCCAGCAATGGGTGGTCTTCCTTGGCTGGGAACCCCATCCGATGAACACCCGCTTCAAGATGGCCTATCTCGAAGGCGGCGACGACGTCTTCGGTCCCAACTACGGCGGCGCCACCATCTACACCA
>Ga0157371_10001294_pt1 | contig 26350 bp, 23 predicted proteins | sample C45metaG_FD_113462 | JGI IMG/M metagenome (GOLD analysis project Ga0157371, IMG submission 113462) | Corn rhizosphere microbial communities from Kellogg Biological Station, Michigan, USA - C4-5 metaG | ecosystem: Host-associated > Plants > Roots > Rhizosphere > Soil | place: USA: Michigan...
CGGCAGGGACGTTTTCGCCGTAGCCGACCTGGGAGGCACTGCAAGCCGCGAGGCCGTCGGCGGCGGCGGGATTGATCGCGAAGCCGTGGGGCAGGGTCACCCGCGCACTCTTCAGCGGCGAAACCGCAAGGGCGGTAGGGCTTTCTTCCTGGGGGACGCGCAGCTCGGTGTCGACCCCCGTGGGGGCGGCTGCTTCGGGGTTCGTCGGCACCGAGGTGAAGATCGGGGCGAAGTTGAGCTTGCCGCAGCCGAAGATCGTCGGGAAAGCGGCTTCCTTCGTCGACGGCTGGTCCGGCAGCTGATAACTGCGTGCCGTCACCCGTACCCGCCGCGAAAGGGTGCAGTCGGCCGGGTTGGAAAGGAAAGGTCCACCGGCATTGACTCCCCGGCCGCCGGCAGGACCATTGCCTTTGATCGCCTCTTCGGGAGTGATCCGTTCCAGATCGTGGGAGTGCGCGGACGGGACGCCCCAGATCGTCGTCGCCGCTTCCGAAAGACCGCTCGCCGACGGTATCCCTTCGACGGTTGCGATAAGGCCAAAGTCGCTGGGATCGACGCGAATGTTGATGAAGGTCGGCCAATCGACGGCGATGAAGCCGAGGCGGGCGACGATGTCGGTGCCCTTGGGCGGCGTCATGTTGTAGACCGGCTCGTTGTAGACACCGGGCACAGGCTGGATCACCCGCACCACCGATATCCCTACCTGCGTCTCGAACGGGCAGGCGCTCTCTTCGTGCGAGTAGCCGAGTTGGTCCGCCGTGCAGTGCGGAACCGCCTGCGGGTTGCCGATAACCCCCGGCGGCAATTCGATTTCGATGTCGCGGGCACGCGCGTAAGGCTGATCCCCATTTTTGGCGGTGAGCTTGACGCTGACCGTCATGTCAGCGTGGTAGCCCGCCTGCTGATTTGACAGGCTCGCGGAAACCGATTCGACTCCGAACTTGTCGAATTCTTCAGCCGCGCTCGCAGGGGCGACGAAGACGAGCAGGGCGACCGCCGAGACGGCAGCTGCGGCAATCTTGCGCACGGCGGAATTCATCGGCGGGCCCCTTTCTGTCCGGTGCCGGCTCGGTGGTGATGTGGTTTGACGTGCCGTCGTGGGTGTTTCTTCTTGACGCAGCGCACCTTGCCGTGGCGTTTCACCTTGTGCTTGCCCTTACCGCAACGGTGCGGCTTGACGTTTTCTCCGGCGCCCTCGACGGGAGTGTTGCCGGACGAAAGAGGCGGCGGCGACGTCAACTGCGGTCGACAGCCTTCGCCTTGGCATTCGGCCTGCGCCGGTTCGGGGAAGCCGCCGTCGACCCGTGCGTCGTAGATAGACGGGGTTTCATCGGCATCGGTACCAGTCAGCAGGTCGGAGCTGAGGAAGAAGACGTCATCCCCGCTTCGGCTCACGGCCCACAGGTACTCCCCGCGCTGACTCTGCGGCGAGGAGATCAGGAATAAGCAGCCCCCTGGCTGAGCGCAGCTCCCTACTCCTTGAGCCTCCCACTCATAGACGTCCTGCTGCCCGTCCACATCTGCGGCCACCAGCGGTTCGCTCGACTCGAAGAAGGCACGGCGACCGTCGGCCCGGAGATTTTCCGGCCAGGCCATTGCCGTAAACAGCTCCGCGCCTTCCCGGCTTTCCGACTGGAGGTTGGCGTCTGACTGTGCCGGGGCACCCGTCGGGTTGCACGAAACGCACTGGAGTTCCCCGGTTGCGAAGTCATAGCGGTAGATCTCAGCGTGACCTTCCGGGTCGTAGCTCGTCAGGGCCGCCCGGGATTTGAAGAGGTACACGTTCCCATCAGGGGTGCTGCGGGCCGGCACGATGCCGAGCAGGCCAGGGGTAGGCATGCCGACCGCAGTCACCCAGAGGCCGAGACCGTCAACCCTGTCCACTTCATTGGTTTTGACACCCACCACATCCCTTTCGGTGAGCGCGCCGACGAACGAGATCTGACCTTCCCGCGAGCGGTAGAGGTTCTGCGCTCCGACATGGGGTTTGGCCCCCTCGGGGTTGGGCGATACACCCGAAACGACGCTTTTGGAGACGAAGTATGCGGTCGTTCCGTCGGGCGAGATGGTCGTAGGAACCACTTCAGCGGTGGTGTTGGCGAACTCGATCACCGATTCGGTGGCCACGTCGAAGGCCTCAAGGTTCCCGTTTTCCAGGTAGAAGATGCGACCGCCACCTTCAGCGATACCGGCGAATTTGGTTTCTTCGCCGATTTCGAACGTTTCTTCGTTGTCGTAGCGCAGGTAGAGATTGTTGTTGTTGATGTTGAAGGCAACGCCGCGGCCGTCGAGCGAAGCTCCCTCGAATTTGGCATCTTCGCCGGCACCAAGAGGAATGTTCCCGGGCTTCAGTGACACGACGTGGGTGATTCCATCGGAAGTCCGATCGTAGATCGCCTGGGTCCCGTCGGGAGCCGCATCGGGCTCGAGCTGAACCGCATTGGTACTACTGGCTGAGGTACCCGTAGTGAAGATGATGTGGCCGCCGTTTTCACTGATTAATTTCCCTTTGGCTTCCGGATCGATGCCGAGACTGCCTTGACCGAGGAGCTCGGAATGACCGTCGGGATAGCGGACGTAGGAGGTGGTCTGCGCCAAGACGGCCGAGCCTTCCGAAGCCGCCGCCCAGAAGGAATAGCCCTGATCGGGCGAGGTGGTTCCCGGCGCGATCGAGACCGCTTCCGTCGCGGATGGGCCAGTGTAGGCGGTTGACCAACCCGTGGCCGTCCGGATGGCGACATAGGGATCGCCTTTCAGCCCCCCGACGCCATCGAAGCCAGGCAGCGAGCCCCCCTCGACTCGGAACGGCACTTTGTCGCCCGCCGGCGACACCTGGCGAGTGGTTGAACCGCCGCCTTCGGTTTCGGCGCCGAGCGGGGCACGGGCGTTGGTGTCGGCCGGCGTCACCAGCTCGTAGGCGCGGCAGTCCGGCAGCAGCGCCGAGAGCCCGGTGCGCAGCAGGGCGTTTGGGCAGGGGGTCGGTTCCGCCGGCAAGCTCGCGTAGGTAGCGAAGCCGCCTACCAGCTCGTCGGAACCTTTTTCGTTGGTTGCGACTACACGGAAGTTGTAATGACTTCCAGGGGTGAGGCCGCTGACCGGTACGGAAACGCCAACGTTCAGGTTGCCCGCCGCCAAGGTCCCTTCGCCGACCTTCGTCCAAGCGGCAGCTCCTTCGGCCTCGACTTCGAAGCTGTAGGTGGTCTGGAGGTTGCCGGGATTGATCTGGGCCTGTAGCGCAGCTTCGTTTTCGGTCACGCTGGTAGCGATGGCCGTTTTGATTTCCGGCGAGTGGTAGGTCGCCACGAAGAACGCAAGGGAGTGGCCGACCCCTTTCGCCGGCAAGGGAACATAGAGGTAGCGATCTCTGCCTTCTTCGCTCAGTTGCCCGTTAGGGCTGTAGGGCCCGTTATCGACGGCAATCTGCAGGCCTTCGGCTTTGTTGCCCTGAAAAGGAAATTCGACCGTGTCCAGGTAGTGGCCTTCTTCGTCGAGCTCCCACAGATGTCCGTTTTCGGTGTCGAAGACGAAGATGTCCCCGGTTCCTTCATCGACCGCTAATGAGGGCACACCGCTGAATTTTCCGCCCGGGACACCCGCGGGTCCGGCTTCGATGGTGCCGATCTTTTCGTATTCTTCCTGCGGCGGCAGTCCTTCGGTCAGAGCGTAGATACCGATCCTGGTTTCGGTCCCTTCCTGAACGTAGAGTCTGTGGTGGGTGCCGTCTACCGCAATTCCGGACGCATAACCGGTCGCGGTGCCTTGAGGTTGAAGATCGGTCCTCAGTTCTTCGTTGCCATTTTCAGCCGAGTCGTACTCGACGAAGAATTCACCACCGTAGTTGATGAATAGGTGATCGTTCGCCGGATTTATGGCCAACCCGACGATGAAGTTCCCGACCCTGTCGCAATATTCGGGGCATTCCGGTCCCGCCAGGGCCACCGTCGCGGGGGGGTTGCAATATTGGATCTGCCCGGCGGCGGGGTCATAGGTGCCACATGGTTCGTAGCGGACCAGTTCTCCCGACTCGGTGAGCCAGACGTAGAGCACGCCCTTGCTGTCGATCTCTAGCGCCTGCGGACCCGTGACAGGGAGCTCGGAGATGAAGTAGCCGTCGGGGCTGAAGATATCGATCCGTCCTTCGGTCCCATCTTCTTTTTTGCCCTTGCTGGCTACGAAGATGTCGCCGTAGAAGTCGGTCCCCACCGCCATCGGCTTGGAAAAAACGCCTGCGGGTGGATGGGCGCCGGCGGGCGGGGTGGTCGGACAGCCCGGGTCTTCGATGCCGTCCCCCACTTCTTCTTTCGCTTCACAGCCGCCGACCAACGACAGTCGCGGATCAAGCACGCGTTCGCCTTCTGCGGCGGAGGCAGCCGTAGCGCCAAAGCCAACCAGGGCCAGTAGTACTGCTGCGGCCGCCACGAAGCGGCTAGCGATGCGACCCGTCCTCATTATCCCCTCCTGCCTTTTCTCCTGGCGGGGCGGTCAGTGCCGTACCGAACGACCCCTGGCCTGGTTCCCCGGCGATTGAAGGTAGTGGTCTTGAGCTTTCCTGTCAAGGACAGAAGAAGAGCCGCCCCCGTCGCCGGGGGCGGCTCTCGAGCCTCTAGTCCGAAAGGACTTTCAGCGCGTTAGGAAGTGACGCCGTTGGGTCCGCTTGTGACGGTGTAGGTCCCGGTCCACTTCGCCGTGATGCCGCAGCTGAGCACGGCGTTGATGTCCATCGTCGCGGTGCCGGAGGCGACCCCTGTAAGGGTGCCGAGGTCGGTGCCCGGCGAGGCGGCGGTGGTGCAGGTGAGGGTGCCGAAAGCCGACGGCACTGTCACTTTGGCGCCGATCGAGCGCACTGTGCCGTTTGTGGTGCCGGCGATGTTTTCGACGCTGAGGCTACCCGCGGCGTCGACGGTCGGGTTGCCTTCTTTACAGCTGCTCCACGACAGAGATTCGACCGGGCCGCTGACGGTGGTACCGGTCTGCGAGGTGGAGTCTTTGCCTTTCACGGTCGAGACGGTGCATGTATTGGCGAAGGCGCCGAATGTGTCGCTCAGGAGGGCTGAGGTTCCTGATTTGAGCGTCGATTCGATGCTGACGACGCCCGTCTGCTTGACCCCGTTGCTCTCGAGTGTGGTCGCCGAGGCAGTGCTGGCGAACGCCATCAGGGCGAGCGCCGCGACAGCGACGACCCCGAGGATCTTGGTGAACTTCATGTATTCCTCCTTGGTTATCCGGCAGCGAATCTGCCGGAGTTGTTTCCCTCTCCATTCCTACCGAGAGTTGTCGCGATCAGTCAAGAGAAGTTGCGCCATCGGAGGGAAAACGACGCCTGCATGGGGCTTCCGCGGTAGAACGTTCCTGCACCTGCGCGTAGACCGCTTTCTGCGGGGCATCGATCCGCGCGAGGCACCAGCTCGAAAAGAGCCGCCCCCGCACCGCGGGGGCGGCTCCAAAAGCCCTGGATCTAGGTGACCCTGGGCGTGTCCCGAGTTAAGCCGTGACGCCGAGGCCGGTCGGGCTTGTGACGACGTATTCCCCGGTCCACTTCGCGGTGATCCCGCAGCTGAGGACAGCTTCGACTTTCAGGCTCGCGTTGCCCGAAGCGACGCCTTTCAAGGTGCCGAGGTCGGTGCCACCGGTCGCGGGGGTCGTGCAGGTGAGCGGGCCCAGAGCAGACGGCACTGTCACCTTGGCGTTGAGTGACTTCACTGTGCCGTTTGTCGTGCCGGCGACGTTTTCGACGGTGAGGCTCCCCTTGGCGTCAACGGTCGGGTTGCCTTCCGTGCAGCTGCTCCACGAGAGTTCGCTGACCGGCCCACTAACGGCGACGCCGGTTCCGCCTGTGCTGGTGGAATCGGTGCCCTTCACGGTCGAGACCGTGCATGTATTGGCGAAAGCGTTGAATGTGTCGGTCAGGAGCGCAGAGGTGCCCGACTTGAGCGTCGCTTCGAGGGTTACGTCTTCGGTCGTTTTGGCAACGCCGTTGACCTCGAGCCTGGTCGCCGAGGCGGTGCTGGCGAAAGCCATCAGGGCAAGCGCCGCGACAGCGACGACCCCGAGGATCTTGGTGAACTTCATGTATTTCTCCTTGGTTATCCGGCAGATGTTGCCGGAGTTGTTTCCCTCCTCCTTTCTAGTGAAGATTTCTGAGCAATCAAGGGCCGTCGGGTGACAGAAGTTGACATCGATCTCTGTCACATGGGAATTGCTGGCTCTCTGGAAGGCCTGCGGGCGCCGATTTCTGCGAGGCGCGGACTCGTGTGGGGCTAGCCGCTATGCAGCCTCGGCCTGGGAGGCCGGATAGAGGCCGTATCGCAGAGCGTCGAGGATGGAGCGGGCAAGGAAGCTGTCGCCGCCGAGCTCCAAGGGGCGATCGTTCCCCCCGCTCAGCGAGCTGAGCCAGCTGCCCACGGTCCCGCCGATCCAGGCGTCCGCGTCTCCCTCGAGGCGCGCCACTACGGAGAGGGGCCTTCCTCCCTGCACGGTCACCGTTGCTCCGGCGTACTCCGGCTGGAGGCCTGATCGCAGCTCAACTGCCAGCCGGCAGCGGCCCGAGGGCCCTTCCGGCAGAGCCAGGAGAGGTACCGCGAGGAGGAAGAGAGTCTCGATGTCGATGCGGTTCAGGATTTTGGTCTCCGCAGCAGCGCACTCACGCTCCCATGCCACCGCAGCCACCAGGGGAGCGACTGCTTGCCGGAGCCAGAGCGTGCCTTCGTAGGGAGTGCCGCGGGAGCCGTTGCTCTCCCGGCGCGCCTGCAGCTGGCCGGCACGTCGCATCGCCGTCAGCCGGCGCTCCAGGGTCGGGTAGCTGATGCTGGTGATCAGTTTTGCCAGCTCGGTAAGGGCTAGCGGCCGCGCCGACAAGACCCTGATGATCGTTGCATTCCAGCCGTCGACGAGGGCTTTGATCGCGCTTTTCGCGGCCGGGGTGCCTAGGCCTATCGGACCGTCGGGCGCATCTCTCAGCCAGCTTTGCACCGAAGCTGCAACGTCTAGAAGCCGCTCCCCGGCGGGTGTCAGCGAGTAGGCAACCGCACTGGGGAAGGCCCCCTCCTGTCGCCGCTCGACTACTCCGAGATCGGCGAGCCCCTTGAGATAAGACCGCATGGTGGTGGCGGGAGGATGGCCGACGGCACGGTTGAGGTCGGTCAAAGTCAGTTCCTCGTCGCTCAGGGCATTGAGGATATGAACGTCCAAGGAGACCGAGAGCAAGGACAGCGCAGTTGCCCCAGCGCGCAAGCCACCACCCCCTTTCCCCTGGTTTGACGCGGTGCCGCGACTGGTCCTACAGCACGGGTGACAATACCACAAAAAAACCCGAGTATTAGGTGCTCTATGCCTTCCGCGCGGCGGCGAAAATCTCGAACTGCGAGTCGGTCGGTTCCTTCGGCCGGCCGTTACCGTGGAAGACGCGATCGAGCGTCATCCCGACCGAGGCGTAGATCTCGCGCAGCTCGTCGACCGTGTAAAGGCGCTGGCGGAATTCGATCCGCTTGTCGAGGTTCTCGAGGACCTCGCCGAACTTGACCGGGATCATCGCCCCTTCCATGTACCGGTCCTTCTTGTTCCAGCGGTGCTCGACGAGTTCCACCATCGTCGAGCTGGGGATCCAGGAGCGCTGGGGCAGGTGGGCGCGAGCGTAGAGGACGTTCGGGACCTGGATCAGGTTCTGGCCGCCGGGCTTCAGCGCCCGGGCGATGACCTCGAAGGTGCGGTGGTTCTCCTCGTCGGTCTCGAAGTAGCCGACCGCGCCGTCGTTGAGGTTGAGGACGATGTCGAACTCGCCGTCGAAGTCGAGCTCGCGCAGGTCGCCCTGGACGAACTCGGCCTCCAGCCCCTGCTCTTCGGCGTCCTTGCGGGCGATCTCCACCAGTTCCGCGCCGATCTCGACGCCGACGACCGCGAAGCCCTGGCGCATCAGCTCCAGCGAGTGGCGACCGGTCCCGCAGGCGAGATCGAGGATCCGCTCGCCCCCCTGCGGCCGCAGCATCGTCAGCGCCCGCTTGATTTCCGACTCGGTGCGCTCGGTCCAGGCCATCTCGGCGCTCATGCCGGTGAATGCCGTCTCGTACCAATCCTGCGGAATCTCGTCCTGAAGAACCGTCATCTCCCTCTCCCTTGCAGTGCTTCCCCTATTGCGCAAGGAAGCTTAAAAGATCAGACGCTGTACTGCGCTGTCTAAATCTCGGGCCCAAAGGCTTATCAGCAGCACATGGCGGGTACCCAGCAAGCACCAGTCGCGGATTGAGCTCCCTTGACCGTAGGAAGGATTTATCGATGACGACTGGCTTTTCCGAGATCGAGGCGCGGCCCGCGCAAGAGGAGGGCGCCTGCGTCGCGGGGGCGTCGACGGCCGATGTCCTTCGGCTCCTCAGCGCCGGTGCGACGGGCGCAATTCTGATGGCATTGGGAGAAGGGCCGCTGCGGACCAAGGAACTGACGGAGCGGGTCCCGGGGTACGCGCCGCGGACGATCTACCGCTACGCCGGCAAGCTCGCCGAACTCGAGGTCGTCGAACGCGAAGAGGAGCCGGGGGTGCCGTCGAAGGTCGTCCACACGCTCACCGACGAGTGCGGCGCCGAGCTCTACGAACTTGTCAACCGCTTTGCCGATGCCTCGATGACGCGGCTGCCCGACGGCCGGATCGACGCCCACGCCTGGGCTGCACTCGGGCTGCTGGCCGACCTCTGGGAAACGGGAATGGTCGACGACCTGAGCTGCGACCCGCGCTCACCCACCGAGCTCGCCCGTGGCCCACACGGGCTCAGCTACCACCAGGTCAACCGCCGCGCGGGGCTATTCAAGACCGCCGGTCTTCTCTGTGAGTGGCAAGGGCCGGGCCGCCGTCGCTGCTATGCGCTGACGGAGAAGACGCGGGGGACGATGGGGCTGATCGCCGGCATCGCCCGCTGGCGCCACCATCATGTGGTCGCCGAGGACGAAGAAGGGATGACGGCGGAGGAGATGGCGACGGCGCTGAAAACGTCGCTGCCGCTGGCCTCCGTCGAGGGGCACGCCGGCAAGAGCCTGAAGCTGTGCGTCCTTCGGGAGGACGAGCCGGCAGGCTCGGAGGGCGAAATCGTCTGGGCGGAAGTCGAAGAGGACGGGACCCTTCACAGCTGCTCGCCCCCGGCCGAGTCAGAAGACGCCTGGGCGCGCGGCAAGATCGCGACCTGGATTCCGGCGATCCTCGACGGCGACTCGCGCAAGGTGCTGGTCGGAGGCGAGGAGCAACTCGTCAGCGATGCGCTGGCGCAGCTGCACGAGGTGCTGTGGTCGCCTAGCCCGTTCTAGCGCTGAGTGGCTCAGGCGCCGTGGTGCCGCTCCTCGCGGCGGTGCCGCCGGACGAGCGGGGCGATGTAGCCAATCAGCATGCCGATCGCCGCCGCCAGCAGGATCACCACGATCAGCGGTGCGTTGAAGCTGGCGAAGAGGACTTCGAAGCTGACTTCCTGCGAGTTCTGCAGGGCGACGATGAGGACGAGGGCGCTGAGAATGCCGACGAGCCAGGCGCGCCAGTTAACGGGCTTCTTCTCCTGCTGCATCTGCCGATCCTAGTCCCCGGGATCGGTGGGTTTCACACGGCAGCAGGCTGCGGGTGGCTGCGGCTCAGCATCCGCTTGTCGGCAGCGTGGAGCAGGGTCTCGAAATCGTGGACGTCCTCGGGAAAGACGGCCCAGCAGCCGGCTCAGCTGACCTCGGAGAAGGCCGGCTCCGGTTCCTCCTGGGGCGCCGCCGGCATCGGCTGCGGCCGCGGCGCCCGCAGAACGAAGACCGCGATCGCGACCGCGATCGCTGCCAGGACCGCGCCGACCAGATAAGCCACGTGGTAGCCCGAAGTCAGCGCCTGCAGCTGCCCTTCGCCGTCGTTCAGCAGGGACTTCGTTCGCTCGCCCGAGAGGGTCGCCAGGACGGCCAGGCCGATCGCGCCTCCCACCTGCATGCTGGTGTTGACGAACCCCGAGGCAAGGCCCGCGTCCTCCGGGGTCGCTCCCGACATCGCCAGGGTCATGATCGCCGGGAACGAGGTGCCGACGCCGACGCCGATCAGGAGGAAGGGCGGCAGCAGGTCGGTGAAGTAGTTCGCGTCGACCGGGGTGCGGGCAAAGAGGAGCAACGCGACGACGACCATGCAGACACCCGGGATCAGGGTCGTGCGGGGGCCGAAGCGCATGATCAGTTTCTCGGAGAAGCCGAGCGAGAGCGTCCCCATCACCAGCGTCGTCGGCAGGAAGGCGAAGCCGACCTTGAGCGGGCTGTAGCCGAGCACCTTCTGGAGGTAGAGCGCTCCAAGGAAGAACATGCCGAACATGCCGGCGACCAGCAGCGCCTGCAGGGCGTTGGAGCCGGCGACGTTGCGGGAGCGGAACAGGCGCAGCGGCATCAGCGGGTTGGCGATCGTTGCCTGGCGGTGGAGGAAGAGCCCCAGCAGCGCCAGCGAAATCGCCCCGAGGACGAAGATGCGGGTGTCGTTCCAGCCCCAGGCTTCGATCCGCAGGATCGTGAAGACGCCGAGCATCAGCGACGAGGTGATCAGGGCAGCGCCGGGGAAGTCGGCCCCGGCGCTGAGGCCGATGCCCTGCGGGTTGGCGACCAGGCGCGTCGCCAGGTAGGCGGTGATGATCCCGATCGGCAGGTTGATCAGGAAGATCCAGTGCCAGCTGATCGCGTCGGTCAGGACGCCGCCGAGAAGGAGGCCGATCGAGCCGCCGGCGGAGGCAACGAAGCCGTAGACGCCGATCGCTTTCGCCTGCGCTCCCGGCTCCGGGAACATCGTCACGATCATCCCCAGGATGACGGCCGAGGCGAGCGCGCCGCCGACCCCCTGGACGAAGCGGGCGCCGACCAGCATCTCCTGCGAGACCGAGGCCGCGCAGACCAGCGAGGAGACGGTGAAGATCGCCAGGCCGATCAGGAAGACACGGCGCTGGCCAAGCAGGTCGCCCATCCGGCCGGCGAGGAGGAGCAGGCCGCCGAAGGGGATCATGTAGGCGTTGACGACCCAGGCGAGGTTGGCCTGGGAAAAGTGGAGGCTGCCCTGGATCGAGGGCAGGGCGACGTTGACGATCGTCGCGTCGAGGACGATCATCAGCATCCCCGCGCAGAGGACGTAGAGGGCAAGCCAGCGGGTTCTGTCGTTGTCAGTCGTGTCCATGCAGGTTGGGACTCCGGGACTGGGGGAAACTCATCGGTCGCCGGCGAGCGATCAGGCGGGCGGCAGATCTTAGGGTGACGGTAGCGAAAGCGAGTGACTGCCGCAGCTCACACGAAATGTCACCCGCCTGTAGCGAAAAGGCGCGCGGAATGCGAACTATCCTCGCTCGACTTTGGGCGGGGGCTCTGAACTGACGATTCCGCAGGTGCTGCGGCTTTTGGCCGCCGGCGCCAGCGGCGTGATCTTGATGGCGCTCGGAGAAGAGCCGCTGCGGACCATGGAGCTGACGGAACGGGTGCGGGGCTATACGCCGCGCACCGTGTACAGGTATTCGAACAGGCTGACGGATGCCGGCGTGATCGAGCGCCACGAAGAGGTCGGGGTTCCGTCGAAGGTCACCCACAGCCTCAGCGAGCCCAAGGGCCGAGAGCTTCACGACCTGGTGGTGGCTTACGCGAGCGCTTCCCTGACCCGCCTGCCGGATGGCACGATCGACGCCCACGCCTGGGGATCGCTGGCGATGCTGGCCGACCTCTGGGAGTCGGGGCTGATCGAGGAGCTGAACCTCGGGCGCAAATCTTCGACCGAGCTGGCGCGGCTGGAGCACGGCCTCAGCTACCACCAGGTCAATCGGCGCGCAGGGCTCTTCGCCCGCGGCGGCTTCCTGCGCGAAGACGTGGTCCCCGGGAACCGGCGGGCATACGCGCTGACCGAACAGTCGCGGCGGGGGATGGCGCTGATCGCCGGGATCGGCCGCTGGCGGCGCCGTCATGTCGTCCCGGAGGGAGCATCCGGCCTGACCACGCGGGAAGCCGCTGTCGTATTGCGGACGGCGCTACCCCTCGTCAGCCTGCCTGAGCACAGTGGCAAGGCGCTGAGCCTCGCGATCGTCTCGGCCGGGGGCGAGGAAGTGACCGGCTCTGTTTGGGCAACCGTCGGGAGCGACGGGAAGATTCGCTGCTGCGAAGGCCCCCTGCCGGAGGTCGATGAGCATGCGCGGGAGGAGGTGCCGGCCTTCGTCGATGCTGTCCTGGACGGCCCCCGGAGCGGGCTGCAAACCGAGGGCGACGAGGACCTGGTGCGAGCCTGCTTCGAGCGGCTGCACTCGATCCTGTGGAATGCCTGGCCCGCCGGCTCAGCCGCGACGCCCGAAGGCGTGGCCGGCGGGGACGACAGCCCGGAGCTCAGCTACGGCTAGCTTGCGCGGGTCGGCCACGGCCGCCCGCTCGGGCGGCTGAGAGTCCCCCGCTTCGCGTCGCTCCAGCGGCGCGAGGTCGCCGACGACGACGTTGACGGTGCCTTCGCGGCGCTCCAGCCGGCCGCGGATGCGGAGGAGCGGGGCGTTGCGGACGAGCGGCCGGTGCCGCTCGAAGACAGGGGGCGGGACGACGAGGTTGACCTGGCCGCGCTCGTCCTCGAGCAGGAGGAAGGTGACGCCGTTGGCGGTCTCGGGGCGCTGGCGGGCGGTCACGATGCCGGCGATTTCGACGGTCGAGCCGTGGTCGCGCTCCTCGAGGTCGGAGGTGCGGGCGAGCCGGGGATCGAGCTGCGGCCGCAATAGCTTCATCGGGTGCTTGTCGACCGTCATCCCGGTCGAGCGGTAGTCGGCGATCAGCCTCCCCCACTCCCCCAGCGGCTCCAGCTGCGGCGGCTCGGGCGGCTCCATCGCCAGCGCCAGCTGGGTGCCGCTCCCTCGCAGCTGACCGGCGCCGGTAACGCCGACCCGCCAGAGCGCCTCGCGGCGGTCGTCCTCCGAGCCGGCGGGGATGCCGTCGAGGGCGCCGGCCCAGGCGAGCCTTTCCAGGCCCTGCAGTCCCACCCCCGAGCGAGAGGCGAGTTCGGCGATCCCCTTATATGGACCGCCCCGCTCGCGCTCGGCCACCAGGGCCTCCATCTCCTCCTTCTTCACCCCCTTCACGTAGCCGAGCCCGACCCGCACCTGCAGGCCGCCACGAATGTCCTCCTCTTCGCGCGGCGATTCGACGCGGCAGAGGACCCGGCTGCGGTTGGCGTCGACCGCCGCCACCCGGATCCCGCGCCGCTGCGCCTCGTGAACGAGTGAGTCCGGCGGGTAGAAGCCCATCGGCTGCTCATTCAGCAGCGAGCAGAGGAACTCGGGGCCGTAGTGGATCCGCAACCAGGCCGACTGGTAGGCGAGCAGGCCGAAGGCGGCCGAGTGCGCTTTCGGGAAGCCGAACCCGGAGAAGCCCTGGATCTGGCTCCAGACCCGTTCGGCCGTCTCCTCGGAGACGCCGTTGGCGGCGGCGCCGGCACAGAAGCGCTGGTGGTGCTCGCGGATCGCCTCCTCCGAGCGCTTGCGGCTCATCGCCCGCCGCAGGCCCTCGGCCTCCGAAGAGCTGAAGCCCGAGAGCGCCATCGCCACCTCGATCACCTGCTCCTGGAAGACGATCGTCCCCAGCGTCTCCTCCAGCACCGGTTCCAGCAGCGGGTGCTCGTAGGGGACCTTGAAGTCGGGGTCCTCGCGGAGCGCCTTCCGCCTCTCTATATACGGGTGCACGGCGCCGCCCTGGATCGGGCCCGGCCGCACCAGCGCCACCTGGACGATGACGTCGTCGAGGTCGCGGGGCTGGGTCCGCGGGAGCATCTGCATCTGCGCCCGGCTCTCGATCTGGAAGACGCCGGTGGTGTCGGCGGCGCGGATCGATTCGTAGACCTGCTCGTCGTCGAGCGGGATCCGCGAGAGGTCGAGCCGCTCGCCGCGGGCGCGGCCGATCTCCTCGACGCAGCGCTCGACCGCCGAGAGCATCCCCAAGCCCAGCAGGTCGATCTTGAGAAAGCCTGCGTCGGCGCAGCTGTCCTTGTCCCACTGCACGGTCTGGCGCCCCTTCATCGCGGCGGGGACGACCGGGCAGGCGTCGATCAGCGGCCGGGTCGAGATCACCATCCCGCCCGGGTGCTGGGAGGAGTGGCGCGGCAAGCCCATGATCTCGGCGGCGAGCGGCAGCAGCGCCTGCCAGCGCGGCTCCTTCGCCCGCTGCTGTCCCAGCGCCCCGATCAGGTCGCGCTCGATCTCCTCGGCGCCCTGGAAGAAGCTGACGCTCTTCGCCACCTTGTCGATCTCCGCCGGCGGCAGCCCCAGCGCCTTGCCGAGGTCGCGGACCGCCCCCTTCGGCCGGTAGGTCGGGAAGGCGGCGACCAGCGCCGAGTGCTCGTGGCCGTAGCGCTCGTGAACGCGCGGGATCAGCACCTCGCGGATATCGCGGGGGAAGTCGAGGTCGATGTCCGGCATCGAGGTCGTTTCCTCGTTGAGGAAGCGACCGGAGAAGAGGTCGGCCTCGATCGGATCGACGTGGGAGAGGCCGGTGAGGTAGCAGACGATCGAGCTGACGCTGGAGCCGCGCCCTCGCCCCGGCGGCAGGACGCCGCGCGCTGACTCCGGGCCACGGACCTCGGCGGCGACCTCGCGCGCCAGCTCGAGCAGGTCGCGGTGGAGGAGGAAGAAGCCGGAGAGGCCGAGCTTGCGGATGATCGCCAGCTCCTCCTGCAGCCGCCACTCGGCTTCGAGCAGGCGGGCGCTGCCGCTGTAGCGCTCGCCGAGGTGGTGGTTGCAGAGGCGGGCGAGCTCGGCGCCGGCGCCCGGGTCCTCGCTGCCGGGGTAGCGGTAGCCGAGCTGCTCGGTGAGGTCGAAGCGCAGCCGCTCGGCGATCCGCCCGGTCTCGGCAACCGCGTCGGGGTATTCGGCGAAGCGCGCCGCCATCGCCCCCGGCGAGGTCAGCGCCGAGGTCGAGTTGCCACGGCGGCGTGGCTCAGACTCCTCCAAGGTCTCGCAGAGACCGATCGCGACCAGCGCGTCCTGCAACGGCGCCCGGCGGCGATCGTGGGAGTGGACGTTGCCGGTGGCGATGCAGGGGACGTCGAGTCGGTCGGCGAGCAGCGCCAGCCAGCGATTGCGGGCGCGGTCGCGGCGCCAGTAGGGACGCTGCAGCTCGATCCGGAAGCGCTCCCGGCCGAAGGCGGCGAGCAGGCGCCGGCCGAGCCGCTCGCCCTCGGCGGTGTCGCCGCGTTCGAAGGCACCGGCGACGGCGCCGTCCCGCGCGCATCCCGAGAGGCAGACCAACCCCTCCGCGTGCTCTTCCACCTGCTCGAGCGTCGCCCAGGGCTGGGTCTGCGAACGGGTGGTGGTGTCGCGGGTGTGGGAGTTAGCAGCAGAAAGGAGTCGGCAAAGATTCCGGTAGCCGGCTTCGTCTTCGGCTAGGAGCGTCAGGTGCCGATGGGCCGATTTGTTGTTTTTCGCGGAGCGACGGGGCGAACTGTCGAGATGGGTTGGACTTTTCGGCCCGTCGGCGGTGACGGTCAGCTCGGCGCCGGTGATCGGGCGGATGCCAAACCCCTTGCAGGCGTGGGCGAACTCCATCGAGCCCCAGAGGCCGTCGTGGTCGGTGAGGGCGAAGGCGGGATAGCCGTGGGACGCCGCGGCGGCGGCCAGCTCCAGCGGAGTCGAAGCGCCGTCGAGGAAGGAGAAGGCGGAGTGGGCGTGGAGCTCGACGTACATCAGTGACCAACCCCCTGAGCCCTAAGCCCGCTGCCGGTACCAGCGCTGGGAGCCGGCGCCGCGGAAGACGGTGATGGCGCGGCCGTCGGCGGTCGCCAGCTCGAAGTAGTGGCGGCGCAGCGGCTGCGGCGTCCACCAGCGGTCCTCGACCAGCCACTCCTCGCGCACAGCCTCGACTGTCGTTCCCTCGACCAGCGTCGGGGCGCCGCGGGGGTCGGTGCGGACCGCCACCCGCTGGGGGGCATAGAGGCGACGGAGGCCCGGCATCAGGGTTCGGGGTAGGGGGTCAAGAGCGCCCAGCGCTCGGGCACCCGCGAGGCATCGTCGACGGGCAGGATCTTCAGCAGCGCCTCCGCGCCCTGGGCGGCGCGGACCTCGCGCACCGCCGCCCGCAGCCGGCGCCGTCGCGGCTCCGCCCCGCCAACCGCGAGCTCGAGCTGGTCGCGCGCCGGCGGCCCGAGCCCGACCGCCCGCAGGCGCAGCGCCGTCGCTGGCCCCGGCAGCTCCTCGAGCCGCGGCGCGAGGACGTTGCGCAGGGCCCGCGGTGAGGCGCTCGGCCGGCCCAGCCCCTGTTCGACGCTCCAGCTACCGCCGCTCGCCAGCAACGCCCCGAGCCGCAAGCCGAGCAGCGTCCTCCCCTCGCGCTGCGGCACCGCCAGCAAGCGGTCGACGAGCAGCTCCAGCGCCCGGTCCAGCTGGCGGCCGGCGGTCCCTTCCGGCAGCTCGATCTCCTCGGCCACCTGCTCGTGCGGGGTCCGCGGCCGCAGCGGCTCCTCTTCGCCCCGGCAGAGACGCAGCGCCCGCAGGCCGAGCGGTCCGAAACGATCCGAGACCTGATCGGCCGAGAGTCGGGAGAACGCGGGCAGGGTCTCGATCCCCAGCCGCTCGAGCGCCTCGATCAGCTCGCCGGCTTCACGACCGGCGTCGCCCAGCCGACGCCGCAGCGCCGCGACCGGGACCGGCCGCGGCCACTCCTCGGCAGCGAGGAAGGCGGCAAGCCGGGTGCGGCCGGTGGCGACCCGCCGCTCCTCCCCCACCGCTCGCCGCACCGCCGCGAGGACGCCGCTGGAGCTGCCGCCGTAGAGGCCGCGCAACCCGTCGACCGCGAAGAAGGCCTCGCCAGGCTGCTCGGACTCGACCGCCGCGCCGAGCTCCTCCAGCACCCCCACCATCGCTTCGGTCGCCTCCGCCGCCGCGACCGGATCCGCTACCCCGGATACCCCAGCAATAGATGCACGCCCGGGCCGGGGCCCCCCGCCGCGACCCGGGCGCGCGAGACTCGCCAAGCGCTTGTCGATGACGCAGGCGATCTCCATACGAACGTATGTTCGTGTTCCGGACAGGATAGCGCCATAGAGACAGCCTCAAGGTCACGGATTTGGTTGAAACTTCTCAGCCCTGGCGGGCGACCTTGGCCGCCTCGACGCTGCCGAGGTAGGGCGTCAGCGCGAACTCGACCAAATCCGGGAGCAGGGATTCCAGCTCCTCTGTGCGCTCGGCGAAGATCCGGCGCGAGATCAGCGAGACCATGCCCCCGACCAGCGCCTCCTCGGTGCTGGGCGAAAGGCCGGCGAGCACCTCGGCCGAGCGGCCTTTGCGCCCGGCTTCGAAGTAGGGGACCAGGCCCTGGATCGCCGAGTCGTAGCGCTCGATCACGACCGGCCCGGCGACCAGCGCCTCGACCATGCTGAGGCGGGCCAGGTGCGGCTCGGCGGTGAGGAACTCGAGCATCGCCGCGATCCCGGCGCGGATCGCCTGCGGCCACTCCTCCTCTTCGCTGAAGGCCTGGTCGACCCGCTGGCGCAGCTCCGCCATCACCGTGTCGTAAGCGGCGACGAAGCACTCGTCCTTGCTGTTGAAGTGCTCGTAGAAAGTGCGCCGGGAAACGGCGGCATGGCGGGTGATGTGAGCGATCGTGGTGCCGGCGTAGCCGTTTTCGGCGACCGCCTCCGCCAGCCCGGCGATCAAGCGCTCGCGCTGGTTGTGAGCGACGAACTCACGCGGGAGCCCGTGGCGCCCCGGGGGGAGACGAGCCAGCTCGGGCGGGTACTCAGGCGAATCGACAGAGGGGTTGACTGGATCGCTCAAGAGAACCGACGATACCGATTCAAACGATTGCAGCTTAATTTGGCCAACTGGCCAGTTTTTAGAACTGGACCTTTAGGCCTCTGGGGTCGGCGCACTCGAAGCATCTTTTTCCTCCAATGCGACCGCGCGAGCAGCCTCGGCCCCGAGGTAAGGCGTGAGGGCGAACTCGACCAGCTCCGGAAGGAGTGCGCCGATCGTCTCCGGCTCCGCGACCAGAAGACGCTGGTAGAGGATCCAGAAGACGCCGCCGATCAGGGCCTCCTCCAGTGTCGCCGGCAGCTCCTGCCCATGAGGGGAGACATCGCGTCCAAGTCGGAACAGGGAAACGAACGCCTGCAGCGACTCCTCGTAGTAGCGGACGGAGGTCGGAGCGGCGGCCAGCGCGTCGACCATGCAGGTGCGCGCCAGCGCCGGCTCTTCGGCGACGAAGCGGAGGAAGGCGGCGAGACCCGCCTCCACCCGGTGCGGCCAGTCGTCGATCTCGCCGGCGGCATCGACCACCCGCCCGAGGGCGGCTGACATCGCGAATTGCTGGGCGGCGAGGAAGCAGCCCTCTTTCGAGCCGAAGTTTTCGTAGAAGGTGTTGCGAGCGATTCCGGCCCGCTTGACGATGTCGGCGACGGTGACCGACCGGTAGCCCTTCTCCGAGACCTCCAGCGTCAGCGCGTTGATGATCCGGGCCCGCTGGTGCTGAGCGATGAACTCCCGCGGAAGCTGGTGCCGTCCCGGAAGTGGACGCGGTGTTGACTTGGAAGCCACGAACGAAAGAGTACCTGAGTCCGCCCGTCGTGTCGCCGACAGCCCCGACCGGATACCGTTTAGGTACCAAACGTAGACAGAGCATTTTCTCAATCAATTTAAACCGGGCGGGGACTTTGACCGGAAAGCGTGAACTCATCCTTCAGGGGATGCTCAAAGCAGTTGGCAGCCGGGGATACGAGCGGACCACGGTCGCAGACGCCATCGCCGAGGCCGGTGTCTACCGTCAGGCCTTCTACGACTCCTTCGCCGACAAGGAAGACTGCTACCTGCAGGCGCTCGACGCGGGCTCGGCCTGGGTGGAGCTGGCGATGCGGGATGCCGCCGCCGACGCGACGACGTGGCGCGGCCAGCTGCACGGCGCGCTGACCGGGCTCCTGCGCTTCCTCGACGAGCAGCCGGCGATGGGCCGGGCCCTGCTGGTCGAGGTGCACGCTGCCGGCCCCAACGCTGTGGCCAGGCGAACAGAAGCGATGGCGCGGGCGGCGGCGATGGTCGACCTGGCCCGGGAGGAAGGCGGCGATGACCGCGCCCCGGCCATCTCCGCCGAAGCGGTCGTGGCGGGAATCCTCGCTGTCCTCCACAGCCGCCTCGCTTCGGATCAGACCAGCAACTACCTTCGCCTCCTGCCGGAGTTGATGTACCTCTCGGTGGTCGCCGTATCCTTCAACACAGCAGCGAGCGCGGCAATGCACTCGAGCGGGGACTAGGCGCAGCGGAGGACTTCAGGCGCCGCGGCCGCCGCGGCCCTCGCCGCCGGCGAAGCGGGCCGCGCCCCGCGCTGCGACTTCGAGGACTTGCCGCCCAAGCCGGCGCTCCAGCTCCAAGCCCTCGGCCAGCGGCATCCCCGCCCCCTCGAGGGCGGCACGGCGGTCGCTCAGCACCGTCTCCTGCGGAAAGGATGCGATCCGCTCTGCTAGCTCCAGAGCCCGGTCTAGGTGCCGGCCGGGGGCGGTCAGCTCGTTGACGAGGCCGATCCGCTCCGCCTCCTCGGCCTCGACCGGGCGACCGGTGAGGATCATCTCCAGGGCCCTCCCCATTCCGACGGTGCGCGGCAGACGCTGGGTGCCGCCGTCCACCAGCGGTACCCCCCAGCGCCGCTCGAAGCAACCGAAGACCGAGCGCGGGGTCACCACCCGTAAGTCGCACCAGAGCGCCAGCTCGAGACCGCCGGCGAGGCACCAGCCGTCGATCGCGGCGATCGTCGGCTTCGAGGGAGTGAGCCGGCTGAAGCCAAGTGGGCCGGCCGGATCATCGACGTCCAGGTCCAATGCCTTGAGGTCGGCGCCGGCGCAAAACGCCTCGCCGGTGCCCGTCAGGATCAGGACCCGCGCATCCTCGTCCGCCTCGAAGGCCGCGAGACCGGACCGCAGCGCCGCCGCCGCGGCGGCATCGATCGCATTGCGCCGAGCGGGTCGATCGATCGTCAGAACACCAGCGGCGTCGCGCCGCTCGTAGCGGACCTCTGAGCTGCTCATCCGCCCGATCCTCCCACAGGAGCGGGCGTGCCAAGGCATGCTGCTCCGGCTACCCTCAGCGGATGCGCATCGACGAAATCATCGCTGAGCGGAAGCCGACCTTCTCGGTCGAGTTCTTCCCCCCGAAGACCCCGGAGGCAGCGGACGAGCTGTTCGCGACCGCCCGCGAGCTGAAGGCGCTCGAGCCGGACTTCGTCTCCGTCACCTACGGCGCCGGCGGCTCGACCCGCGACGGCACGGTGGAGATCACCGCGGCGCTGAAGAACGAGATCGGCTGCGAGACGATGGCCCACCTCAGCTGCGTCGGCGAGACGACCGAGGGCCTGGCGCAGACGCTCGACCGGATCGCGGCGGCCGGGATCGAGAACGTCTTTGCCTTGCGCGGCGACCCGCCCCGCGGGCAGAGCGACTTCGTCCAGCCCGAGGGCGGTCTCGGCAGCGCCGCCGAGCTCGCCGCCTTCGTCACCGCCGGCTGGGACTTCGGGATCGGCGGTACCTGCTTCCCCGAGGTGCACCCGGAGGCGACCAACCTCGACGCGGACCTTCGCTACCTGAAGACCAAGGTCGGCGCCGGCGCCCGCTTCCTCATCACCCAGCTCTTCTTCGACAACCAGGTCTACTTCGACTTCGTTGCGGCTGCGCGGCAGCAGGGGATCGAGGTGCCGATCCTCGCCGGGGTGATCCCGGTCACCAGCTTCGCCCAGACGAAGCGGATCTGCGACCTCTGCGACGCCAGCATCCCCCCGGCCCTGGAAGCCGCCTTCGCTGCAGCCGGCGGCGAGCCCGAGCGGGAGTTCGAGCTCGGGGTCGCTTACGCCGCGCAACAGTGCGCGGAGCTGCTGATCGCCGGGGTCCCGGGGATCCACTTCTACGCGCTCAATCGCGCCCCGGCGACCCGAGCCGTGCTCGGAGCCCTGAAGGCCTCCCGGCCCTGGGATCGGGTGCGGGCTCTAACCCCTGGTTGAAAATCTTTGATTAGAATCCCTCGCGTGGTGGGAGAAATGGCGAAGCGGGTTCTTCTCGTGCTGCTTGCGGGTTTCCTTGTTCTGCTTGCGTGCCTCCTTGTCATGGCAGGCTGCGGCAGCGGCGGCAGCAGCTCGGGAAGCAAGAATGCCTACATCAACGAAGGGACCGGTTCGACCAACGGCGCTGTCCCCGACGAACGGGTGGGGACCAAACCCCCGCCTGCGCCGTCCAAGGAACTCGTCGCGCTGAAGACGGCCGAAGCGGCCCACTGCTACTACCTGCGCAAGGTCCCGGCAAAGAACGACAAGGTGGTCTCGCTGGACGGCCCGGTTCCGAAATATGAAAAGGAGCCGCCGATGGTCGGGCCGCATGTAGCGCCTCCCGATCAACAGGCGGATGGCGCTTATCTGACCCTGCCCGACGAGCGCACCACGGTCGCCTCGCTCAACCAAGGGCGGATGACGATTCAGTACGCGCCGGACCTCCCTGAAGAAATCCAGCTGGAACTGAAAGGCCTCTACGACACCATGCACGGAGGGGCGCTCTTCTTTCCCAATGCCAAGATGTACTACGCGGTCGCCGCCACGACCTGGAGCAACGGCCTGTTCTGCTCTGGCTATGAAGGCGCGAAAACCCTGGACGCGATCCGCGCCTTCGGCAAAGCGACCTGGGGAAAGTTCGGAGACGTGCCGGTAAGCAAGTTCCCGCCGGAAGGCCCGACCCCGGCGGATCCCGAAGAACCGCGCGCGCCCGGCAACGGCTGAGCGCCGCGGGCGCCGAAGGGGCATAATCTCCGCGCGATGGGGAAGGGCGAGCGGGAACGCGAAAAACTCCGGCAGGAACGAGTCGAAGCCGAACAGCGCGACAAGCGCAGCGGCAACTCGCGCCTGATCCTCGCCTACGCGATCGGCTCGACCGTGGTCCTGGCGATCGCGGTCCTGGTCTTCATCCTCGCCACCGGTGGCAGCGACAGCAGCGGCAAGGGCGACGCCCACATCAACGTCAACGCGCAGTTCGGCTCGACCAACGGGGTGACCCCGGACGAACGCGAAGGCATCCCGCCGCCCCCTCCAAAGGTGACCGACCTGAAACAGGCGGCGAAGCAGGCGGGTTGCAAACTCGAGCTCAAACTCGAAGACGAGGGGCATGAACACATCCCCAAGGGCTCGCCGGAACCGAACTACAAGACCAACCCGCCGACCTCGGGCAAACACGTCGAACCGCCCTACCAGCAGGCCGACGGCGCCTACTCCGAAGAACCGGAAGCGATCGACTACGTCCACTCGCTCGAGCACGGCCGGATGGAGATCCAGTACTCGCCGAGCCTGCCGGAAAAGCAGCAGCTGGAACTGAAGGGGCTCTACGACACGATGTACGGCGCCGCCCTGCTCTTCCCGAACAAGAAGATGCCCTATCAGGTCGCGGCGACCACCTGGACCAACCTGCTCGGCTGCCCCGAATACAAAGGCTCGATCACCCTCGACGCGATCCGCGCCTTCGGCAAGGAAACCTGGGGCAAGTACGGCGGCGAGCCCGTCTTCGGCTTCAAATTCACCGGCCCGACGCCGGCGGAACCCGAAGAAGAAACCGAATCCGAATCCTGAGCAGCCCTCAGGCGCGGTAGGCGGGAAAGAACCCGCCGGCTTCGCGACCGGCGCTGAGTTCGGCGTACTTCTGCTCGTCGCAGATCAGCTCTGAGGTGAGCCAGGCCTGCTGCCGATTGGCGAAGCCGCGCTTGAACTCCTCGAGCGCGTCGCCGGGGGTGATGCCGCCACCGAGGTTGAGCGGCAGGCCGAGCTCCTGCGAGTGCTCGACCAAGCGGGTGACGACGCTCTTCATCGGCGCGCTGCGCAGGTGGGAGTCGGTGCTGCCGCTGAGGTAGTAGTGGAGGTAGCCGTCGCTGACGGCGGCGACCGAGGCGGCCGCGACCTCTCCGTCCGGAGCGACGGCGAGCACTAGCCAGGTGCGGTTGGCTTCGAGGATGCGGTCGAAGTAGCCGGCGCCGAAGAAGTAGTGGTCGGCGGCCCCGGTGCGGCGCATCGTCTGCTCGTAGGCAGCGAGGAAAGCGGCTCGCTGGTCGGGGGTGGTCCGAGGCCCTGGCACCAGCTCCAGCTCGTAGCCCGCTTCAAGGTTGCGCCGCACCTGCCGCCGATCGCTCGGCCGACTCTTCCGCGGCAAGGCAGGATCGGCGACCTGAACCACATTCCGCTCGGTGGCACCTGCCAGCGGCGATGGCCCCAACGCGTGACGAATGAAGACACTGACCAAGCCCGTCTCAGAGAAGTCGATCACGGCCGGATCGAGGGCCGGGGGTGTCTTCGTACGGACACTTAGAGCGAGCGAAGCGAGCGGGTCCGGTAGGAGACACCCCCGGCCCTCTCCCCCAACAAGCCCGGGATAGCCGTACGGAGAAACTGCGTCCCGCTCTCCGCTCTCTTCGATCTCGCGAACGACCAGCGGCGCGACCAGCACACCCTCCTCGCTCTCGATTTTGAGGGTGTGAGTGGCTCCCTCGGCGTCGAGGAAGGGACGGGAGCGGAAGAACTCCGCGTCGCTCGCGGCTTCGCCTCGGTCGGCGATCAGCTCTGCTTTGGCAGTCACTCGAGCAGGTCCGCGGCGGCGGCTCGGAACTCGTCGGGGAGCACGCCCCAGACCTCGCAGTCGTCCGGCGGGCCGTCGCGACGGGCGAGGTGGGCACGCATCGTCCCCTCCTGCTTCCAGCCGAGGCCGGCGACGGTCTTCTTCGCCACCTCGTTGCGGGCGGGGATGCGGCCGTAGACGCGGTGGGCGCCGTACTCGTCGAAGGCCTTGGCGATCGTCAGCGCCTCGGCGCGGCGGCCGACCCCCTTGCCGCGCACGTCGTCGCCGATCAGGGCGCCGAGCTCGGGCGCGGTCTGGCGGAAGAGGCCGTAGAGGGCGGTGAAGCCGACCGGCTCCTCGTAGCCCTCGACGACGATCGCGAACTTGCGGTCCTCGCCGGAGTCGTCCATCGCCCGCCGCGCCCAGGCTTCCGCCTGCTCGAGCGTGAACTCGTCCCGCTGCTCCATCAGCGAAGCCGTAGCCGCCGGGTTGTTGAACCAGCGGTGGACGGCCGGTGCATCGGCCTCTTCGAAGCGGCGCAGGGTTACTGCGGGGCGGTCGGCGCTCACGGCGGGAACCCTAGTCAGTCCGGCGCCAGGCCTTGGCCGGTGAGCACACGCCATCCCGTTTTCAGGAGGATGCGGAGGTCGAGAACGAAGCTGCGGTGGTCGACGTACCAGACATCGAGCTCGATCCGCTCCTCCCAGGGGATGCCGGCGCGGCCTTGGACCTGGGCCCAGCCGGTGATCCCGGGGAGCACCTCGTGACGCCGTTTCTGCTGAGGGGTGTAGGCGTCGACCTGGGCCTTGATCGTCGGGCGCGGGCCGACGATCGCCATCTCGCCGCGCAGCACGTTGACGAGGTTGGGGATCTCGTCGAGCGAGGTGCGGCGGAGAAGGCGGCCGGGGGCGGTGACGCGGGGGTCGTCGCGGTAGACGACTTTGCCGACGCCGACGGGGTCGGAGCCCTGGACCATCGTCCGCAGCTTCCACATCTCGAACTCGCGCCCGCCGAGGCCGACTCGGCGCTGGCGGTAGACCACCGGGCCGGAGCTGGTCAGCTTGATCGCGATCGCTGCGATCAGGAGGACCGGTGAGAGGATCGCCAGGGCGAGCGCCGCGATGGCGATGTCGAAAGCGCGCGGCATCAGCGCGTTCCCGCCGCCTTCTCCCAGCGCCCGCCGGCTCCCCCGCGGAGACGGTCCCAGGCGCCGAAGGCGATCGAGGCGGTGGTCAATGCGTAGTAGCGGGCGACGCGGAACGGGGCGATTGGGACCGCGTCGGCGAGCAGGGCGGCGGCGATGAAGGCGAGCTGGAGGACGAAGGCGAGGTCGTAGAACCAGCCGCTGCCGAGCAGGAAGAGGTTGGCAACGAAGGCGACGAGGTGGAGCAGCGGGCTGAGGTAGCGGAGCAGCCGGTGGGAAACGATCTCGAACGCGTAGAGCGAGGGGTATCCGCGCGGCGCGAGCATCCCTTCGCCGACGACGATGTCCCAGAGGCCGACCATCATCCGGCGTTTGCGGGCGAACTCGCCCTCGATCGTCGGCACCATCTTCTCCTCGGCGCGAGCGGCCGGTGCGTAGAGCGAGCGCATCCGGCGCTTGGCGAGCCGGAAGGGGAAGCTGAGGTCGTGGCTGCCGGAGGCGGCCAGTGGGATGTAGGCGCCGCGGCGAACCGCGTAGATCGCGCCGTTGCCGGCGGTGACCCCGGCCAGCGAGGACTCGGCTTCCCGCACCGCCATCTCGTAGCGCCAGTAGGCCCCCTCGAGGTTGTTGCCCTCGGGATCGAGGAAGCGGACCTGGCCGCAGACGTAGCCGACGGCGGGGTCGGCGAAGGGGGCGACGAGGCGTCGCAGGGCGTCGCGCGCCCAGACGCTGTTGGCATCGGAGAAGGCGAGGACCTCGCCGGCCGCCTGCTCGGCGGCGGCGTTCAGCGCGGCGACCTTGCCGCCTGGTGGGAGCTCAAGAACGAGGGAGGCACCGGCAGCGCCAGCGCGCTCGGCGGTCGCGTCGGAGGAGCCATCAGAGGCGACGATCACCTGCAGGCGGTCGCGCGGGTAGTCGAGGGCGAGTGCGTTGGCGACTTTTTCCGCGATCACCTCCTCCTCGTCGTAGGCGGGAATGATCAGGGACACAGTGGGTAAAGCTTCTGCTTGCCATGCAGAAGGTCGAGGGTTCGAATCCCTTCGGCCGCTCCCCGTTCGAAGTCGCGCCAACCCCATCAGCAGCAGCGGGTAGCCGAGGTGGGTGTAGGCGATCGCGCCGGCGCTGAGCCAGAAAAGGATCGCGGCGAGGGTGGTCACGGGCGTGCCTCCAGCAGCTCGCGGTAGAGGTCGAGCGTGCGGCGGGCGGCCTCGTCCCAGGAGAACGGGCCAGCGGCAGCGTGGGTCGCAGCGGCGGCCAGTTCGCGGCGAGCGGTCTCGTCGCCAACCAGCTCCTCGAGTGCGGCGGCGAGCGCGGGCGCGTCGCCGGGCGGAACGAGGCGAGCGGCGCCGGCCTCGGCCACCTCGGGGAAGCCGCCGACCGCGCTCAAGACCATCGGCTTGCCGAAGGCGAGGCCGGTGTAGAGGACGCCGGAGTGCTCGGCGTCGAGGTAGGGAAGGGCGAGGAGGTCGGCGCGGCGGAAGATCGCCGGGATCTCGGCGTCCTCGACGAAGCGGGTGACGAAGCGGACCTTGGCGCCGGTGAGCGCGGCGGCCTCGTGCAGCGGCTCGACCGACATCCGCGGGTTGCCGACGATCCACAGCTCGGCGTCGGTGCCGAGCTCGGTGAACGCCTCGAGCAGGTTCTCCAGGCCCTTGTAGGGACGCAGCAGGCCGAAG
>Ga0157371_10001301_pt1 | contig 26246 bp, 23 predicted proteins | sample C45metaG_FD_113462 | JGI IMG/M metagenome (GOLD analysis project Ga0157371, IMG submission 113462) | Corn rhizosphere microbial communities from Kellogg Biological Station, Michigan, USA - C4-5 metaG | ecosystem: Host-associated > Plants > Roots > Rhizosphere > Soil | place: USA: Michigan...
CTGCTGTAGCTGTATCGAGGAGTGGTGCTTGGAGTGATGTACCTGCTGTACCAGTACCTGATATGTTGAAGTTTGCTCCTGATTGGAGGCTTGTTCCATTTTGGATGTAGTTGCCGGAGCCAGATGATGGCGCAAAGCCACATGCGGAAGATCCCTGGAGACACAATGTTCCAGCAGCATCAGGTACAAGAATACTATTACTTGCAGTCGGCTGTACAAAGCTAAGTGTCGAGGTAAAGCCAGCATTAGTAGCACTAAGCTGAGCAGCGCTAAACGCATACGGTACAGCCGTTAGGTGTAAGCGTGGCGTCATTTCGCCATCCCACGCCGGGCTACTTGTGCCACCAATATTCAAACTCAGGTAGAGGTTTTGGCTCCAATTGATCGCTGGCAGAGTAGTTACCGAACCTAGCTCCACAGTTAGGTATCCGTTTGCAACGCGCACTTTATTTGCACTCGTACGAGTCTCAGTCCATAGACAAGCTGCATCTCCTGTACAACTTCCTTGGCTTGATCCAGAAGAAGATAGTGCATTGTAGAGTTTGAATTCTACGTTGTAGTCGCCATCAGGGACTACCGATCCTGCACCGGTCATTAACCGTGCCTGGAAGTTCACCGTACTTGTGGCTGCAGCGCCTACATGACGACCCGTCACCAGACTAAACACACCCAAAAGGGTTACCATGACCACAAGAATGGTCAGTATCCGAGAAAAGATACCCAAATGGGGAGCGTGTATTTTTTTCATGTTTTTGTTTTACGGAGACTTACATATCTCCATAGACACGCTCTTATTATCTTCTAAATATCATGGGGCGACAACCCACGACAAGCACTTTTTTGTATTCAAAATTAAGCGTGCAAAACATATCGATAATTATGCATTTCCGTAGATTTTTTGTCTACATTTTATGTTATTTAGCCTATAGTATTGCAGTGCAGCTCATGATGCCTGTTCGTTTAAGCACAGCTATAACGTTGTAAATAACATTCATACGGAGTAACTGCGCCGTCTTTTATCCACAGTGAGTATCATTTCAGATACATGTTAAACGCAAAAACAACGAGCATACACATGCTCGTTGTTTTTTTCACATTTCGTCTAGAAAACTAGGCGATCTTGGTGACTTTGATTACGGTGTGGCGTTGGCGGTGACCGTGAATCTTGTGGACGCGCTTCTTGGCTTTGTAGCGGATTGCCAAAACCTTGTCGTCTTTGACTTCGTCTTCAACAACTTCTGCGCTTACAATAGCCTTAGCAACAGTTGGAGTACCAACACTTACCTTTTCGCCATCAATCACCATCAATGGTTCGAAGGTAACGTCTTTACCATCAGCGTGGAGGAGTTCAACCTCAATAGTATCGCCTTCGGTAACGATGTACTGCTTTCCGCCGGTTGCAATAACTGCTTTTTTCATACTTTTGTAACTCTCTTTATCAAGAAATTATATACCAATAAATAGTAACAGATTAGAGCCCCTCTGTAAAGGTGTTACTTTATGCAACTTTCTGGAGACCAACTACAAGTTCCATACCCTCAACTTTACAGTCTGAGACGTATGCATAGTCGCGTGACTCAAGTACCACGTCGTCTGCTAGAGTCTCAGCCTTAATGACCCCTAGGTGCTCTTTAATAGCCTCGAGGAGCATACCGTCATGCATTAGTAACGCAAGACTTATACGATCATCAACCTCTAAGCCAGCCTTCTTACGGGCTGCCTGGATATTCCGGATTACTTCGCGCATAAGGCCTTCTCTGTGTAATTCTGGCGTAATAGTCTTGTCGACGGACACAAACGTCGTGTCGTTCGTAGCGTCGTGCACGACCCGCTTCACATTAACTTCTTCAGAGATCATCTGCTCAAGATCCTCTTCAAGCTTTTCACCACCGTACGAGAGGGTCTGCAAAGGCTGACGAACCTTAACCTGCACTTCTTCATCGCTCTTAAGCATACGCTGCGCCAAACCCGCCTCGATGATATGTCGAGTACGCGCCATCTTTTCGATGACTAAATCGTTGACGGCACCGCTTTCGGGCCAATCTCGCAGGTGCACCGATTCACCGCCGGTAAGCTTCTGGAATAATTCCTCTGCCAAGAATGGGGTAAATGGCGCCATGACGTGTGAAAGTTGAACTAGTACGTAGTGGAGCGTCTTATAAGCATCGTTCTTATCACTATCGTCATCTGATTTCCAGAAGCGCTTGCGGCTGCGGCGGACATACCAGTTAGATGCGTCATCCAAGAAAGGCAGGATCTGCTTAGTTGCCGATGGGAGATCGTTAGCTGCTAAGCCTTCATCAACGTCTTTGGTTAATTCGTGAACGCGAGAGACGATCCACTTATCAAGCGGGTTGGTCAGCTCGGAGCTCGGGTCGGCATAGCTACTATCCCACTCCCAGCCGTCTACGTCAGCGTACAATGTAAAGAAGTCGTACATGTTCCAAATCATGCTCAGTTTTCGGGCTATGTCTGCAACATCCTTATCAAGGAGGGCAAAGTCCTCACCACTAAAGAGAGGCGAAGAAAGTAGCAAAAATCGCAACGAATCTGCCGAGTACTTGTCCATAAGTTCGTTGGGGTCAGTATAGTTACCGTACGACTTGCTCATCTTGCGCCCATCATTACCAGCTACGGTGCCATGCACAAGTGCAGTCTTAAATGGAGCTTTGCCAAATAAGCCGACGTTAACAGCGTTAAGATAATAAAACCATGCACGAACCTGGCCGACATACTCAACAATGAAGTCGCCAGGGAAATTCTGCTCAAACTTTTCAACATTTTCAAATGGATAATGGAACTGTGCGAATGGCATTGAGCCACTTTCAAACCAACAATCCAACACCTTCTCAATACGAGTATAGGTAACACCATCAATTTCAAACGTTATATCGTCAATCCAAGGGCGGTGGTAATCCTCGAGTTCTTCGCCAGATAGCTCTTTGAGCTCAGCGTAGCTACCAACGACTTTGATCACCTCCTTTCCATCAGCATCTACGCCCTTCCATACAGGCATAGCAGTAGCCCAAAAGCGATCACGACTTAGGTTCCAGTCAGGTGCTGTCTCTATAGTTTTACGCGAGCGACCCTCCTTGAGGTGCTGCGGCACCCAATTGACGCTTCCGTTTTCCTCAAGCATCTCACTGCGCTGGCCGTCAATGTCCATGAACCAGCTTGGGTGAGCCCGGTACATAAGCTTTGTGCCACAGCGGTGACAGTGCGGGTAGCTGTGCGTGATGTATGTAATCTTCCAGACCACGCCGCGAGCATGCAGTTCCTTGGCTATCGGCTTATTTGCCTCCCAGACGTTCTGCCCCTTCCACTGACCTTCTTTATAGAGGCCATTGTCATCAATATTACTAACAAATGGGAAGCCTTTTTCGCGAGATAGCGCGTAGTCTTCTTCACCGTAAGCAGGAGCAATATGTACAAGGCCAGTACCATCACCCAATGTCACATATGCAGCATCCCATACCTTGTGTGCATTTTCACCGCGGTCTTCAAAAAGTGGTTCATACGATTTACCAACGAGTTCACTACCCTGCAATGTGCGCAGTACTTCATATGGGAGTATTTGATGTTTCTCATCTGTAAGAACTTTATCAAGAAGCTCTGACGCCAGTATTAGCTTCTGGCCATCAATAAGCACTTCACTATATTCAAAGTCTTTATTCACTGCCACGGCAGTATTGGCAGGCAATGTCCAAGGCGTCGTTGTCCATGCAAGCAAGTACGAATCTTCATCCCGAAGCTTAAACTTTACGAAGACGGATGGATCAGTGACATCTTGATACGAATTATCCATAGCCACTTCAGCCTTAGAAAGCGGCGTCGCATCACGAGTACAGTACAAGAGGACTTTTTCACCTTCATAAATCTTGCCCTTCTCATAGAGCGACTTAAAGGCCCACCATACCGACTCCATGAACTCTTTATCCATGGTCTTATAGGCACCCTTGAAATCAACCCAGCGACCGATACGGTCAATAGTATCTTCCCAGAGCGAGCCAGTCTGCACCATATTCTCACGGCAGGTCAGGATATATTCTTCGAGGCTAATCTTGGTGCCAATATCACGCTTATCTTTAATTCCAAGTTTCTTTTCTGTAAAGACTTCTGCAGGCAGGCCGTGGCAATCCCAGCCCCACACTCGCTCGACGCGCTTGCCCTTCATAGTCCAGTATCGAGGAATCGCATCTTTTGCGATAGTTGTCAGCAGCGTCCCATGGTGTGGCACGCCTGTAATAAACGGAGGGCCGTCATAAAACACATATGCGTTGTCCTTGGGGCGCATATCAACTGATTTTTCAAATGTCTTGTGCTCTTTCCAAAATCGCACAAGATCCTTTTCATATTCCGCAGCTCGGCGACGAGTACCTTTTTGAAACTTCATATCTCTCCTTAAAAAGAAAAAGTCATCTCTTTGACTGCTGGAACCCTTGTAAAAGGGTGGTACCATCCAGCTTCCAAAGAGATGACTCTTAACTTGGCGCTTTATTTCAGCATAACGGAGCTTCGGCCGACAGGTTCTAGTTTTGGCGATGCCAATTTCTTCCTGTAACTTCGTGGTTGATAGCCACTCATCTGTTAAAAAACAGAACGTCGTTCTAAATTGTTCACTGTTATTATACGTCGTATTGCCATACGAGGCAAGTTAGCGGTATAGATACCCTGCCACTTCATCCATAAGTGGCAGCTGAGGACCCATCCACGAGTTAACGACCGAGCCGTCATCGGCAAGCGCTAATATAGATGGATAGGCCATAATATCATACAGAGAAGCCGTTGCGGCACCTTCACGAGTATTGACACTGACGAGCTCCATTTTTCCGCCCAGGTCGTGCTGGCGCTGAAAATCACGCACATACGATTCTGCGGTTGTAGCATATTCAGAGTTAGGCTGATAAAGCACAAGTACTTTCACGAATCTCATAATAGCAGTCCAGGGCCAAAAAAACAACAAACGCCTCATTCTCATGAGGCGTTTGTTTGAGCAAAAGCTCTTTATTTGGCTAGCTACAGCCTGTAGTTGAGCCGCAGCTCGAACATACGTAGCAGCTACCAGCGCGTTGTGTCTGGTTGCCGCAGTTGTAGCACAGTGGAGCTGTACTATCTGCCTTTGGCTTAGCAGCCTGTTTTTCAGCCGCAGTAATCTCAGACAAGAAAATTGCCTCTACTGCTGGTTCAGGATGAAATTCCTGGACCTGTTGGCCTGATGTTGACTGATCGTCAGTCAAAAACATCATTTGCTGGTCATCTGGCATGTCATCAATTGAAGCCAAGCCCAATTCAAGACGATCATCAAATGACAGGTAGTCTAGAGCCAATCGGCGGAAGATATAGTCAGTAATTGATGTGGCCGTACGGATGTCTTCGTCATCTGTAATACCGGCAGGCGCAAAGCTGCTACTCATCAAGGTACTTACGTAACTCTTAAGTGGCACACCATACTGCAAACCATGACTTACTGAGATAGCAAATGAATCCATTAAACCGCTTAATGTCGAACCCTGCTTAGAGACTCGGACAAATAGCTCACCAGGAGTACCGTCTTCATACTCACTCACTGTGAAGAAGCCTGCCAAGTCCGCAATACGGAACTTGTATGTTTTACCATTACGGCGGCGAGGTAGTAAGCGACGAACTGCGCCCTTCACAACGATTCTGTCGTTAGCCGGCTCTGTAACAACTTGCGTTGGTACAACGGCCGCAGGCATGACTGGTTCTGCTGGCTTCTCTTCTTTCTTTTTCCCAGAAAGTGGCTGCGCAACCTTACAGTTGTCACGATAGATAGCAACTGCCTTGATGCCCATCTTCCATGCATCAATATGAAGCTGCTCAACATCTTCAATGGTCGCCTCTTCAGGCATGTTAACAGTCTTGCTAATTGCACCTGAGATAAACGGCTGCACTGCCGACATCATCTTCACGTGTCCCAAATAGTGGATTGCGTTATCACCTACGGCACACGCAAATACATCTTTGTGCTCGGCTTTGATATGAGGAGCACCCTCTACCGTACCGTTGTCATGAATATAGGTAACAATCTCGTCGATCTGGCCGCTCGCATAACCCAAGTTCTTCAATGCACGAGGCACCGTCTGGTTAACGATAGCCATTGAGCCACCACCGACAAGGTTTTTGTGCTTCACGAGAGCAAAATCTGGCTCAATACCTGTTGTATCGCAATCCATCATAAGGCCAATAGTTCCGGTTGGAGCCAAAACACTCGCCTGAGAGTTGCGAACACCATACAGTTCACCAAGCTCAACTGCCTCGTCCCACGCAGTCGCAGCGGCGTTCAAAAGCTCTTCAGAGACCATACTTGCGTCAATGTCTGAAACAGCACCACGGTGCATGCGAAGCACGTCCAGCATGCCCTTGCGATCTTTATGGTAGCCAGCAAAAGGACCAACTCGGTTTGCCATCTTAGCACTCACAGCGTATGCGTGACCCGTCATTAAGGCAGTGATGGCTGCAGCTTGCGCTCGGCCTTCTGCTGAGTCATATGGCAAGCCCTGAGCCATCAAGAGCGCACCAAGGTTCGCGTAACCAAGACCTAGCTCGCGATAAGCCTTTGCATTCTTTGTAATACTCTCTGTTGGGTACGAGCTGTAACCAACCAGGATCTCCTGTGCGGTGAAAACTAGTTCAACAGTGTGCTTAAACGCCTCAATGTCAAAAGTGTTATCTTCACGCAAGTACTTAAGCAAGTTGATGCTCGCAAGGTTACAAGCAGAGTTATCAAGATGCATGTACTCAGAACATGGGTTGCTACCATTGATACGGCCAGCGTTTGGCGTCGTGTGCCAACGGTTAATTGTCGTATCGTACTGCATACCAGGGTCCGCACACTCCCATGCTGCCTTAGCAAATTCTCGGAACAGCTCACGAGCCTTAACGGTCTCAACTACTTCACCAGTCGTAACAGCCTTAAGGTCCCAGTCGCCATCATTCTGAACAGCCTGCATGAAGTCGTCAGTAACACGTACTGAGTTGTTAGCGTTCTGATACTGGACAGAGGTAATACCCTTACCGTCTAAGCTCATATCAAAGCCTGCGTTGCTTAGTGCACGAATCTTTTGCTCTTCATCAGCCTTACAGCGGATAAATTGCATGACATCCGGGTGATCAACGTTTAGGACAACCATTTTTGCAGCTCGACGAGTCTTACCGCCACTCTTGATTGCACCCGCAACAGAGTCAGCACCTCGCATAAAGCTCAGTGGGCCGGATGCACGACCAGCACTCTTTCCGAGAGATTCAACAGATGAACGGATGTTGCTGATGTTCAGGCCAGCTCCCGAGCCACCCTTGAAAATCATCCCCTCTTCTTTGTACCAGTTAAGGATTGATTCCATGGTGTCTTCGACGCCCAGAATGAAACACGCGCTTGCCTGTTGTGCGCGATCTGCAGCACCAATGTTAAACCATACAGGGGAGTTAAACGCAGCCCGCTGTGTCGCTAAAACATACTTCAGTTCTTCGCGGTAATCCTCTGCCTCAGCTTCGGATTCAAAATATTTTTCCTGCAAGCCCTGACGAACAACCGTGTCAACAACACGATCGATAAGCGTACGAAGCGAAGCTTCTCGCTCTGCAGTGCCAGGCGTACCCGTAAAATACTTCTGTGCAACAATATTAATTGCATTCAAAGACCATCCCTCAGGAAACGCAACGTCTCGTTGCTCAAAGACCGGCTTACCGGTAGCAGGATTCATGATAAGTGAATCTTGCTTTGTCCAGCGAAGCAGATCATATGCCTTCGTTTTTGGCTGGGTAAATAAACGCCCTACCCCCAGGCTTGTCGTTTGTGCCATATTTCCCCTCACTTTAGTCTAGCCACCTTAAAACCAGACATAGCTTTTTTATGGAATTTTATATATTTGTTTAGAGTTCGCGGATTTCGCTCTGCCGCCAGCTCCTCAGAGACCTCCCCCACTGAAAGCATCTGAGGAGCCGACAACTCCGCTATACAACCTCTGCAGGATCTTGATGTAACTCACGAATATTCGAAAGTTCTTTTTCAAACCCTGCGATATTTTTAAATCGCCTATAGACGCTCGCAAATCGCACATACGCAACTTCGTTCAGTGGCGCAAGCCGATCCATAACTAACTCACCAATCTTGGTTGACTGGACTTCAGGTTCACCACATGCGTGTAATTGATGAACGACATCTGAGACTAGTCGCTCTAATTGCATATTCGTCACAGGCGTCTTCTCGCAAGCGCGGTATAGACCGGCTAATAATTTTTCGCGATTGAATAGCTCCCGAACCCCATCATTCTTTACGACGATGAGCTGCGGTCGTTCAATGCGTTCGTACGTGGTAAAACGATAGCCGCACTCAGGACACGCTCGACGACGACGAATCGCCTCGCCATCCGCTGCATCCCGCGATTCAATAACCTTTGTATCAAGGTATTGACATTGGCTGCACTTCACTTCGCACACCTCCCCTCTTAACTAAGCTATCAATGTACCCATCACTATATATAGCGCTTGTGGTAATAATGATAGCTCTATTTGTAGTGTTTTGGCAATAAAAATCTGGTGTATTATTTAATACGAATACACCTGTTATACACCGAAGTGGTCGTTGCTGTCAGTATCTTTGTGGCGCTTCGTTAAGCGGCGCAAAAATGATGGCTTTTCCAGCTCTTCGTCTACGTCATGAGACACCATGCCGTGGCTATCATCATGCAAGATGGACGGCTTAGTCTCTTCCGGCTCATCGATGGTCCAAATATTTGGCATTGCTGCATCAGACTTAAAATCTGTAGCATGGTCTGTAGTGTCATCGAGCGTTAAGTCAACATCTGATAAGTCAGGGTCTGTTTGTTGCGCAGACTGCTGCGGAGTTTGGGGTGCAACTGAATGAACAGGAGCATTGGTTGCCTCATCCAACAACTCTGGGCTCACAGCAGCAGGTGCTGCAGCGATCTCTTCCTGAGGGCGTCGATTGCCAAAGTATGCTGCGTCAAAACCAGTAGCAACAACCGTAATAATAAGTTCACCGGAGAGCTTGTCGTCGATGGTGGCACCAAAGATAATGTTTGCCTCTGGGTCGGCCGCACTCGTGATAGCTTCTGCTGCAGCATTAATTTCATGCATCGAGAGATCATTGCCACCGATAACGTTGAATAAGATACCTCGGGCGCCATCAATAGACACTTCAAGCAATGGAGAATCAATAGCCTGCTGGGCGGCGAGCACAGCGCGGTTTTCACCACTTGCCCGACCAATACCCATTAATGCTGAACCGGCGTTACGCATAACTGCCTTAACATCGGCAAAGTCGAGGTTGATAAGACCGTGTACCGTAATGAGATCAGAGATGCCTTGAACACCTTGGCGAAGAACGTCGTCGGCCACCTTAAAGGCTTCAATAAGTGGCGTCTGTCGATCAATAGTCTGGAGAAGACGATCATTAGGAATAGTAATTAGTGTATCTACCGCGTTACGGAGGTTTTCTATTGCGCTATCTGCGTTACGACGGCGCTTTTCACCTTCGAAGGCAAATGGCTTAGTGGCAAAACCCACGACAAGAATGTTCATTTCTTTTGCGAGGCGCGCAACAACATGACCTGCGCCACTGCCAGTGCCGCCACCAGCACCGAGCGTCACAAAGACCATGTCAGCGCCATCAAGAGCCTTCTTGATCTCTTCGGCTGACTCTTCGGCTGCTATTTCACCTACCTTAGGGTCCGCTCCGGCACCAAGGCCACGGGTCGCATCCTTACCAATATGGATTTTAATGCCTGCCTTTGAATGAAAAAGAGCCTGAGCATCGGTGTTAATGGCAATAAATTCAACACCATCAACTCCCGCCTCAACCATTCGGTTGATTGCGGCTCCACCCGCTCCACCAACGCCGGCAACTTTAATCTTGGCAATGGTCTCTATAGCTGGTTCAACTTGAGGCATGTTGTTTAATTACCCTCTCTTCATTCTTCTAGTATACAAAGCAGTATATCCCAAGCGTTGCATCAGTTCAATAAATTTGCACAAGCTTTTTTATAGCAATAACGCGCTTGTGTCTTTTGTACAATTTTAGTTATCGTTTAATTTTGCGAAATATTGAATCAACAAAATTTAGTGCTCGGGCACCGGCTTGACCCGAAGAAACAGGGGTAGCTTCAGGCATGAGCAGCATATCAAGCAGCATGAGCCCAACGGCGGCACCATAGCTAGGATCAGCGACAGTATCGACAAGGCCACTCACAGACTGCAGCTTACCGACTCGTGCTGCAAGCTGTAATTTCTCCTTGGCGTACTCGGCCATGCCCGGAAGCTTAGCCGTGCCGCCCACCAAGACAGCGCCACCCGGGAGTTTGTGTGCACGGTGGATCCGCATAAGCTCTTTATTTACAAATTCAAATAGCTCTTCAACGCGAGCCTCAGTGATCATCGCAATATCTTCGGCTTTAAAGAGGTACTCTTGATCATTTACTTTGATACGCGCCGTCATTTTGTTCGTAGGTAAAAGCGTTGCATGATGCACCTTTACGGCTTCGGCAACATCAAGATCAGTCTTAAGGCCGATAGCCAGATCATTCGTGATGTGAGATCCGCCCATAGGAATAACTGCTACGTGTTGAACTTCACCGTCCTCAAGCACAACGATATTAGTGGTCCCTGCACCAATATCTACGAGAACAGTTCCGGCTTCTTTTTGCTGGCGACTCAAAACAGCCTCTGCTGCTGCCAAGCTAGAAAGAGTGTGGTTATGCGGTGCTACTTGTGCTTTTTCTAAAGCCATATCAAGGTTTCGCAAATTAGGAGTTGCAGCTGAAACAATATGCGTATCAACTTCTAGTCTCACGCCGTGCATTCCCACTGGGTCTTTGATGTTGTCTTGACCATCTAGGCGGTAATTCTTAGCAAATACCTGAATAATTTCTCGGTTAGGGGGCAATTTCACGATTGTCGCAGCCTCTTCGACTCGGAATCTGTCATCAGGGGTAATTTCACGATTAGCAGCACTAATTGCAATGACCCCTTTTGAGTTAATGCCGCTGACATGCGAGCCATTAACGTTAACTGTTGCTCCGTTAATACGGATACCGGATAGACGTTCTGCCTCTGTTATTGCTTGGATGATTGCTTCAGCTGCGTCTTCAACATGGACAACAACACCTTTGCGCATGCCAATATTGGGTGCGCTACCATGGCCGAGAACAGATATCTTGCCAGGATTGGCTGGGTCGACCATACCAACAACACATCGGACGGTGCTCGTTCCTATGTCAAGGCCAACGTATGATGAAGAGGCGGAATCGCGCATATGAACGCAGTATACCGCTTATTCTTGCTAAACGGCAAGTTTTGTTTTCATTTTTTTCACGTCATGCATGGTATGACGGAAGCTATTTCTAGGCTTGAGTTAGAATTTCACAGCCGTTTTTAGTAACGAGAACTGTGTGCTCAAATTGCGCTGACCAGCTTGCATCAGCAGTCAAAAGTGTCCATCCATCACGGGCCTCAAAGATCGCCGGGCTACCCAAGGTAGTAATCGGCTCGATGGCTATCGTCATTCCTTCTTGTAGGATTGGGCCACGCCCAGCCTTGCCGTAGTTAGGAATCTCCGGGTCCTCATGTAAGTCATAGCCAACACCATGACCAACAAGCTCCCTGACAATGCCCAGTTGATTTTTTCTCAACGTTCGTTCAATAACTGCCGAGATATCACCAACGCGAATACCAGCTTTTACAACACTAAGCCCGTCCATAAGCGCTCGTTCCGTGCCCGTAATAAGCCGCTTCGTATCTGGTGTGTACGCATTGTCGATACATACCGTAATGCCGCCATCCGTAATCATGCCTTTGTGTCGAACACCAAAATCAAAATTAACAACATCACCGCTTTTAAAGGGAATGTTGTTAGGAATACTGTGTTGCACCTGGTTATTTACAGATATACAAATAATGTCGGGGTATCCATGGAAGCCGCGGAACGCTGGCTCACCGCCAAGTTCTCGCAACTTTGCCTGAGCAATTGCAGACATATCTTTTGGAGTAAGACCTGGAGCTGCCTTGGCACGCATCTCTTGCAACACAATCGCAAGCATACGCCCACCTTCTCTCATTGCTTCAATTTCAGCCGGCTTTTTGATCGTGATCATGACGCTCCAGTTTCTGGTTGATTAGTCTATGCTCTTTAGAATAGCATCATGCACAAGACGAGGCTCCTGAGACGCATCTATATCGTGCACAGGAATTCCCTCTTGGCGTAAGTGCTCAAGAATAGGCTTTGTAACTGCTCTGTATTCGCGGAAGCGCTCACGAAGCGCCTCTTCGGTATCATCCTGGCGACCGCGTGAAAGCAATCGCTGCTTTACAACTTCTTCAGATGCATCCAGGTTAACAACAGCGGTTAGGTCAAAACGACCCTGTTGCACTTGCTCCAGGAGCCAGTCTGCCTGAGGTACTGTTCGCGGGAAACCATCAAGAATAAATTCTTGCTTAGGATCGATAAGCTCAAAAACTTTATCGAGAATGGTAATCATCTCTTCGTCGCTGAGCAGCTTGCCTTGCAGCATCTCTTGTCGACGCTTACCGGTAACGAGCACGCGCAATATCTCACCAGTTGAGATCCATGCATATCCGTGTTCATCGGCAAGAATCTTGCCTTGCATACTTTTACCAGCGCCAGCGACGCCTGTAAGAATAATCATTTAGCTTGAAAGCCTTTCTTTTACTAGTTGAGCAATACGCGCACCATCAGCGCGCCCCTCTGTTTTATGTTTTACCTGGCCAATAACCTGGCCCATTGCTTGCGGCGTTATATCAGTAATCGTTGCGACTACGCTTTCGACAATTTCACGAAGATCTTCGTCACTCAACTGAGCTGGAAGGTAGGACTCGATTATCTCTTTTTCTGCTAGCTCGGCCTTTTGGCGCTCAGGATTTCCACCCTTAGCATAAAGATCAGCGCTCTCTTGACGCTTTTTGGCCTCTTTAGCAAAGAGCAAAAGAATTTCATCATCGCCAAGCCCTTGTTCGCGCAAGCCTTTAGCAACTTCAGCGTAGAGGATCACACTTTTAAGACCGCGCAATGTTGTTGCGCGGTCTTTATCACCACCGAGTAGTGCAGCCTTGAGATCCTTCTCTAATTGCTGCTTCAGCATAGTTATTATCGCTGACCGAGCTTAATTTTCTTCAGCTTCAACGCTTTGCGCTGTGTGCGGATGATAGCCTTAGCACGTCGCTCACGCTTGCTAATTGGCTTTTCGAAATATTGAGCTCCCTTTACGACAGGGATAATACCAGACTGTTGCACCTTACGATTAAATCGGCGGAGCAAGTTCTCTAGTGATTCTTTTGAGTCTTTACGTGTAACCTGTATCATTTCGTTTACTATTTTACTGTAACAGAGACAGTTTTGCAAGGCCAATCTAAAACCCCTCCATCATGGAGGGGTTTTAGATTAAACGACTTGCTTCTTTTGGGTTGCCCGCTGGCTTTTCAGAACGATACTTTGCAGTTCCTTAAAAATCGGAAACTGCTTATTAGTGTGATAGATCTTTGTGTTGCCTTGCTTTTCTGAAATAAGGAAACCAACTTTTTCTAATCTTTTAAGCTCGCGCTGAATATTGCCGGCATCTTCTTTGATAAGCTTTGCCAGACCCCGGACATGCGTCTTGAAGTCGGGGTATTTTGCATAGATTACGATAATCTTGCGTCGAACTCGTGAGGTAATAAAAACATCTAACATACGAAAAAATTATTGTGATTAGAACAACGTGACCTTAGTACTTCGAAGTATAATGGAAAACGACTGTCATTTCAACTTTACAACTATATATTTTAAACTAAACACACCCTATAATGCAACCATGCATTATCTTGCCGTTTTAGTTGCAGATCCGAGCTATCACGGCACGGAAGCCCTCACGTATTCTAGCGAAGAGTCTCTTGCAGTCGGCTCTCTCGTATACGTTCCTTTGCGCCTGAAGCGCGTGCTAGGCATCGTAAGCGGCACGAGTACAGACAAACCACCCTTTGCAGTTAAGGCGGCGACAGCAATCGATGCCCCACCACTTCCAGCAGAACTCATTGCAACCTTGGAGTGGCTATACACATACTATCCTGCGCCCTTAGGTGCGGTTGTTCAACAGTTCCTACCAAAGGACCTGCCGAAAAAAGAAAAGCCTCCCTTGCCTTATGCCGCCCCGGACACATCAAGCCTACCGTCACTTACAAGCGAACAGCACGAAGCACTTGCGGGCATTGAACCGCGTGGTCTCCATATTCTTCACGGAGAAACGGGTAGCGGTAAAACTCGTGTATACATAGAGCTCGCCCTTCGCGCGTTCTCCGCCGGCAAGTCAGCGCTTATAGCAACGCCAGAGATTGGACTCACCCCACAACTAGAGGCTAACTTTAGAAATATCTTTGGCGATAGAGTAATTGTCTTACATTCTCAGTTAACTGAAGCTACTCGAAGAAAAATATGGCTTCATATTCTAAGGGAGTCGAAGCCCCTTATATTAATAGGACCACGCTCTATTCTGTTCGCACCAGTGAAGAAGCCTGGCGTCATCATCCTGGATGAAGCGCACGAGACAGCGTACAAACAAGATAAAGCGCCCTACTACCACGCCAGCGTCGTTGCAAGTAAGCTCGCATCTCTCCATGAAATACCACTTGTACTTGGGTCAGCCACTCCGCTTGTAAGTGACTACTTCATTGCTTCACAAAAACAACGGCCCATATTACGCATGGCGCAAACGGCAAAGACAGCGACCACTAACGAAATTACCATTGTTGATATTCGAGATCACGGTAAATTTGGTAAAAATTCCCACCTGTCTGACCTCCTTATCGCCGAGATTAAGAAAACTCTCAGCAATAAAGAGCAAGTACTCCTATTCTTAAATCGACGAGGCACAGCGCGCATAATCATGTGCGAAAGTTGTGGCTGGCAAGCAGTATGTCCCCATTGTGACCTACCAATGGTGTATCACAATGATACTCACACAATTCGTTGTCATACTTGCAACTTTACCGCCAAGCCACCAACAAGTTGTGTTGAATGTCACAACGCTTCGATATTATTTAAAAGCATTGGCACTAAGGCCATCACCGAAGAGATTCAACGCCTTTTTCCCGATGCAAATGTATCTCGTTATGATACTGACAACAAAAAGGGTGAAAGAATTGAACACCATTATGATGCAGTTCGTGATGGAAAAGTTGATATCCTCGTAGGCACCCAGACATTGGCAAAAGGTCTTGATCTACCTAAACTCAGTCTTGTAGGTGTTGTTATTGCAGATACAAGTTTGTTTGTTCCCGACTTTAGCGCACAGGAGCGCACCTACCAACTGCTTCATCAGGTTGTTGGGCGTGTAGGACGCGGTCACAGTGATGGGAAAGTTATAATCCAGACCTACTCACCCGAAAGCCCCATCCTACAAGCAATAGTGCGTAAAGATTGGAAAAGCTTTTACGATCGTGAAATTTCAGAACGAAAACAATTTCTCTTCCCTCCTTATTGCTACGTACTTAAGTTATGGTGTAGGCGCGCGTCTCAGCAAAGCGCCCAAAACGCAGCAACACAGCTTGCTAAAGAGCTGCAGCGTACAGGACGCAAGATACGCGTCGAAGGACCAGCACCGGCATTCCACGAACGAGCAGACAATAAATATCAGTGGCAACTTATCGTCAAGACAAAGCAACGGAGCGAGCTTCTTGATATTATCAAGGCACTTCCAAGCGGCTGGTCTCATGACATTGATCCGATGAACCTTTTGTAATCGTTAACAGATACGATATACTGTTTGGTAATGACAAAAGACGATATTATCTCACTACCAAACAAACACCTCCGAACTCGCTCACAGAAGGTCGGTATTATTGACGAAAACATCAAGAATATCATAGCCGGAATGAAAGCTGCCACCATTGACTGGGAGCATAGCCGCGAACATGAAGTTGGCGTTGCGCTTGCTGCTGTTCAGGTAGATAAACTACTGAGAATTGTCGTAGTTCGTAATGATTTCGACAACAAAGATGATCATACTTTTACCATCTTCATCAATCCCGTTATTACCAAATATGAAGGCGTGGTAGAAGAGGACTACGAAGGCTGTCTCAGCGTTCCAGACGTATACGGTAAAGTGCCTCGTCACACCAAGGTCCGCGTTAAAGCCCTCGACGAAGAAGGTAAAGAATTTAGGGTCACTGCCGAAGGATTCTTAGCACGTATCTTCCAGCATGAGATTGACCATACAAACGGCATCGTATTCATTGACCACATTAAAGACAACCATAAGGCATTCTTTAAACTACGTGGCGATGGACACCTTGAGGAGCTCGACTATGACAAAGACATCAAAACCAATAGTATTCTTTGGTAGCGGTCCTGTCGCCGCAAAAAGCCTCGAACTGCTTGCAAAAGACTTCAGTATCGAAGCAGTTATAACAAAGCCTCGTCCAGCGCACCATCGTGGTGAGGTGCCAGTGCTCGACCTAGCCGCAAAGCTACAACTCCCCATACACACGGTAACGAATAAGAAAACGCTCGACGAGCTTATAAAGACCAATCCATTTAGCAGTGATATCGCTGTATTGATTGATTTTGGCATTATTGTCTCGCAGGACGCCATCGACTATTTCCCACTTGGTATTGTGAATAGCCATTTTTCCCTTCTACCCGAGTGGCGTGGTGCCGATCCTATTACCTTCTCGATTCTTAGCGGGCAAAAAATAACCGGCGTTAGTCTCATGCTCTTAACCGCTGGCATGGATGAGGGGCCGCTGTTAGGCTATGGCGTGCATGAGTTAAGTCATGATGTGACCACACCTATGCTCACCGAACAGCTTATTCTACTCAGCAATGCACTGCTGCAACATATACTGCCGAAGTATATTTCTGGCGACGTTAAAGCACAGCCTCAAACACCTGAAATTGAGCCAACGTACTCGCGTAAGCTCACAAAAGAAGATAGCATTCTTGAGTGGCGCAAAGCAGCTGATGCACTAGAACGTGAGATCAGAGCCTTCATTGAATGGCCAAAAAGCCGCGCTACATTTGGGGGTGTTGAGGTGGTGATTACAAAAGCACATGTAGTCAATGAAGCGGGGGAACCTGGCACACTCGCAATTCATAATAAGCAGCTGCTGATCTATTGCGGGAAAGATGCACTAATCATTGATCTCCTTAAGCCAGCGGGCAAAAAAGAAATGACCGGCCAAGCATTCCTGGCCGGTTATCGAAAATATCTACCTATCTAGCTCTACCCTATGCAGCTTGATCGTACTGTGACTGATCGTGCGGCTGCTGTGGTGGCATTTGCTGGTATGTTGGTGGCATTGGTGGCTGCTGCCATTGTGGCGCCACAGGTTGTTGCTGTGGTGGCATTGGTGGCTGCTGATAGTCTTGCGCCGGTTGCTGAGGCATTGGTGGTTGAGCGTACTGCGCGGGTGCCTGCGGCATCATTGGTTGTTGTGGCATTTGCTGGTACGGATTGTACTGGGGCTGCTGCATTGGCATTTGCTGAGGCGCAGCCGTAGCGCTTGCTAGAATTTGAGGTGCCGCTTGGCGAACTTCGTGCTTCAGTACCTCAAACTCATGAGCTACAACATCTTTATAATTAGGGAAATTTGTCTCAAGCCAACGCAAAGCACCTGCTTCGTCATTGCTATTGATAAAACTCTCGAATTCATCAAGTTGCGCGTCAGTCATCTGTTGAGCAAGTGTCGTACCGACTCGCATCTCGAGTGTTTCATAGATATGCTTTAAGAGATTCTTTTTTTCTTCTGCAGGTAGCGCATGGAGGCCCAGTTCTGCAAGTAAGTTGTCGTCAAGTTTAATCATGATTGTTCCTCCTATGAATATCTTAACACCTAAAACTGGAGACTCGCTAGCCCCTACAATGTACGGGTAATAGTACTGCGAGTAAACAGTTCGATGTGATCGCCCTCAAGTATCTCAAGGCGTGAGGTAGTCCGGAGACTAATACCACACATTTCACCCTCGAAAACTTCCTTAGCTTCTTGAGGTCCACGCTTCAAACCTACAATTTCGACTTCAGCAATTTGCTTACCATCGCGCATAACGCGTGCCTGGGCAGGGAAAATAAGCTTACCCTTAGTCACCTCACCACCGCAAATGACGTCGTTCTTAGTAGTTTTAAAGATTCCGCGAACGACTAAGCGACCGAGATCATTCTCAACGATCTCTGGAGCAAGCAACTTGCTGAGTCCGTCTTTAACGTCATCAATGAGTTCATAGATGATAGTGAAGAGACGAATATCAACCTTGTCACGGCTAGCGATTCGCTTAATGCTTGCAGGGGCTGCAACGTTAAAGCCGTAGATAATAGCATTACTTGTTGAAGCGCGGTGAAGGTCGTTTTCGGTAATAGAACCCACGCCTGAACTGATAATATTAACCGCTACCTCATCCGTGTCGAGCGCCTTTAAGCTGTCAACGACAGATGTAAGAGAGCCCTGAACGTCCGCACGAACAATAATGTTAAGTTCGTTAATTTTATTACTGCGGTTGATGATGCGCAGCAATTCACTGCTACTCATGTCACGGCCGCTATTAGTCTTGCGCTGCTGCTGCATGCTTTCAGCCTGTAAGCGTGCGTCTTTTTCATTTTTGACAACGTTATATGCATCACCAAATTCTGGAAGCGCCTTGAATCCTGTGATAATCACTGGGGTAGACGGAGTCGCCACCTTCAATGACTTGCCGTCAGTACTTTGAAGAGTACGAACTTTTGCATACGTTGTTCCAGCAACAACAAAGTCTCCAACATGGAGCGTTCCTTCCTCGATCAAGGCGTTGGCAATTGGGCCACGACCCTGCTCCATGTGTGCTTCAATGATCAGACCAGTCGATGGTCCTTCGACTTCAGCGCGAAGGTCCTCTACATCGGTTACTAAGAGGACCATGTCCAAAAGTTCAGGTATACCCTGTAGAGTTTTTGCAGAAACAGGTTGGACAACAGTATCACCACCCCATTCCTCAACCAGAAGGTCTTGCTCAGCCAGCTGCTGCTTTACACGGTTAATGTCAGCGCCTTCTTTGTCCATCTTATTAATAGCGACAATGATTTTAACGCCTGCCTTACGAGCAAAGCGTATAGCCTCGATAGTCTGCGGCTTAATGCCGTCATCAGCAGCAACAACAATGATTGCAATATCTGTCAGATGCGCACCGTGCTCACGAATTGCAGCAAATGCTTCGTGTCCAGGTGTGTCCAAAAATGTAATTTTACGATCGTTATGGCTAATCTGGTAGGCAGAGATGTGCTGAGTAATACCACCCGCCTCCCCCTTGGCGACATGAGCGCTGCGAATAGCATCAAGCAAGCTTGTTTTGCCATGGTCAACATGACCCATTACAGCAACTACGGGTGGACGAGATACAGCCTTATCACTCACTTTTGCCTTATCACGAGCTGGGACTGCCTGTACAGCTTCTTTCTTAGCTAGCTGTACATCCAATCCTAGCTCCCCAACGATGATCTGAGCGGTATCGAAATCGATCCGCTCATTGACCGTCACCATGACGCCGTTCTTCATAAGCTCACCGATGAGCTTAGTCACGGGTAGCATTAGTTTCTCGGCAAGAGTGCCTACGGTAATCATGTCTTCAATTTCGATTGTACGAGCCATGAAGTCACTCCTTTCTGCCGAATAACGGCGTCACGGTTTAGTTTGTTGGGAAATTACTTAGCGCTCTTGAGGCTCAAAGCAATCTTTCGAGCATCAGTGTCGATGTCCAAAACCTTGAATTGCTTCTTCTCGTTGAGCTGGAAGATCTGCTGAGGATCAACAGTTTCGTCGTCACTCATTTCAGATACATGAACCAAAGCTTCTACGCTTGGGCTAAGCTGTACGAAAGCACCAAATGGAGTGATACGAGTGATTTTACCCTCTACAATATCGCCCTTGTTGAATGCTTTTACCTCTTGGAGCCATGGATCTTCAGTCATCTGCTTGAGACTTAGGCTAAGGCGGTCTTTATCGATAGCGATAATTTTTGCCTTAACAGTGTCACCAACCTTGACGTACTTACGTGGGTCTTCAACACGCTCCCAAGAAATTTCTGAGATGTGGATCAGACCTTCAATGCCGTCAACGTTAACGAAGGCACCGAAATCAATAACGCCAGTTACGACGCCTTCAACTTCATCACCAACCTTAAGTTGAGCAAAACGAGCTTGCATGTCATCCTTGACAGCTTCCTTCTCAGAGAAGATAAGCTTGTTATCCTTACGGCTAACATCAAGAACGCGTACGCGAATTGGCTTGCTTACCAATGCGTTCAACTTTTGCAAGATCTCATCCTTGTCAGCGCCAGATACACGTGGGTAGTGACCAGCAGCAAGCTGAGAAACTGGCAAGAAGCCACGAATGCCTTCGAGTTCTACAAGCAAACCACCACGGTTAGCGTCGTAAGGAGCAACTTCAACGATCTCTTGTGATTCAAAGATACGCTTCAGTTCGTCCCAGCCGCGGTCCTTGGCGGCACGCTTCATACTCAAGAGTGCATAGCCCTCTTCGAGCTCCGGATCGATAACGCTAACTGTAACCTTCTGGCCCAGTTCAAGCGTCTGACCGTGGCCAATTTCGCGGCGCATAACAACACCGACGCCCTTGGCACCGAGGTCAATCCAGACTTCGTGCTTCTTAACAGAACTTACAACACCCTCAACGACTTCACCGCTTTCGAGGTTCTTGATGTCGCTGCCGGCAAGCAGTTCGTCCATAGTAATAGTATTTTTTGACATGTTTTACATGCCTCCTTCGTAATGTATTTCTGTCGTCCACCAAAAAAGATGAACGCAAGATTACTCTCATTATACCTGTTTTACTCCTGATGGTCAAAGCATGCATAAGAGCAGACACCAAACCCTTAGCCAGTTTTTAAGAACCCATGATAAAATAGCAGTAACTATGTACTTGGGTATCGACATCGGGGGAACTAAAACGTTGGTTGCTACGTTCACTAATCATGGCGACATGAGTGAGCGTATCGTATTCGAAACGCCTGAAACATACCCAAAATTCATCCGTGAATTGGCAAAAATAATTGCTAATCTTACAACGAACAAATTTATTGCCTGCGGCTTAGCGCTCCCAGGGAAAGTTGATCGAATACACGGCATCGGCGTTGCATTTGGCAATCTTGAATGGCACAACGTCCCTATTCAGAAAGACATCAAGGCCATCATTCAATGCCCGGTAGTGTTAGAAAACGACGCGAATTTGGCAGGCCTATCTGAGGCTATACTCATCAAAGACGCATATAGCCGTGTGTTGTATGTAACTATTAGCACCGGTATCGGCACAGGAATTATCACCAACCAGCACATCGATCCAGACTTTCAGGATGCTGAAGGAGGCCATATCATCCTAGAGCACAAGGGCCAACGACAGCGATGGGAACGTTTTGCCTCAGGAAGCGCTATTGTACGGCGATTTCATAAAAAGGCTTCGGATATTGACGATGCAAAAACATGGCGCATTATTGGACGAGACATAGCGATTGGCCTCACCGACCTTGCCGCCGTTGTCCAGCCGCAGGTAATTATTATCGGTGGCAGTGTGGGTGATCATTTTGGGAAATATAAAAAATACCTGCTCGACAATATGAAACAATACGACACGCCACTTACACCCATGCCGAAGGTCATAGAGGCTGGAAGACCAAAAGACGCCGTTGCCTACGGCTGCTACTATTTAGCTCGTGATTATGCAAAAAGTCATACAGCTGCTTAAGCAAAAATACCCGCAATTCTCTTATGTCGCGGGCAATGAATTTCAGTGGTCGTCCGAGCAGCAGACAATTTTCTATAGCAACCATAGAGAGCAGACAAACAGTGTCTGGAGTCTCCTCCATGAGTTAGGTCACGCCCTCCTAGGCCATGCTAGCTACCAGAATGATGTTGATCTTTTACTTAAAGAATCAGCTGCCTGGATTAAGGCAGTACAAATTGGCGATACCATTGGCATTACTATAGATACAACGCACGTAGAAAACTGCCTAGATAGCTACAGGGACTGGTTATACAAACGGAGTATCTGCCCCGTCTGCACACAGCATGGGGTACAACAAGATCGTAATGTCTACACCTGCCTAAACTGTCGCACATCATGGTCTGTGGGCGATGACAGGTTTTGCCGAAGTTATAGGAAGGCATTAAAAAAGACCCCGTAACGAGGTCTTTTTTAATGTTTGAGCACTTTACGCCTCTACAGCTTCAGCAACTTCGTCTTCAGCCTTCTTAGTGCGGCGTGAGATACGACCGCCCTTAGCACCTGCGGTTCGTGCGAGTTCGCGGTTAGCGTAGAAACCACCGGTTCGCCCCTTCTTACCGCCCTTAGCACCGATCTTTGCATAAAAATCAGAGCCGTACTTCTGCTTGTTGGTTGAAGCCGCAGCCTTACCACCTACCTTTGTTCCTGCCATGAGGTACTCCTTTTCTGTTGTCGCTTTCGCCTCACTGAAGAATAAAAAAGAGCCCACGGAAAACCGCTGGACCCTCGCTTTTATCTTTCATACGAAATTAAACATATATTAACACACCAATACGCTCATGTCAATGGTAAAATCGCAAATTAACAGATACGGAGGCATACACATACCATACACATACTGCTTGCTATTATTAAAGAAAAATTATATAATATACGCATAAGCTACACATATTTATGTCTAATCCAGAGCTGTTACTACTATCTACCCGTCAAGAAACTCCCGTCGAACCTACGCGACTGGTTGCATTAAATGATGCGCTTGAAGGGCTAACCGACGAGGTGGCCGAGAAAGCTGCGCTAGAAGAAGTATTCGCCAGCGCTACAGCAGCCGAGTTCGATCCAGCACGGAAGGAGCAGCTCGAAGCAACTGCGGATATACTGCGATGGACTTACTGGGGTAAAGTAGGAGATCCTCTGCCGCAAGCACTTGAAATTGTGGTCGAGCAGACAACAATTCCCGACTTCAAAGCAGCCTTTCCACTCAGCACGCACGACTACGAGCAATCGATAAACACATTTATTCGTCACGGCTTTCTTGAAGCAGCATTTCCCAATAAGCCTGCACGAGCCCACGATTATACCGACATAGTAGATGAGCGCCTTGCTGAGATGGAAACGGACTCCAGGAGTATAGCCTTCCTAAAGGGGCTTGCCTCAACCCAGCTCGCAGATACGTTGGTGTATGATCCGCTCCAAGATCAAACGCGCCAAGCCGCGGCTCGAGAGCAAGTTAAGCGGCAATACGGCCAAGACATCTATGAAAGAAACCTTAGTGATGATCTAGGTAACTGGATGAACGCAAGACAAGCGTATGGGCGTATGATGTTCTACGATGATCCGCCACAGAAAACAGTGCAAGTGCCGACATATAGTGTCGAAGAAAGTGCAAAGAAACTTCAGACATTCCTTAATGGTATCAATCCGAACGCAGAAGCTGTGGTTTCTCGGGCCTATAATTCATATGACCTACCCGACTATCTAAACAATCCAAAATCGCACGAAGCCCAGAGGGCATACCTAGAACTCGTGGTCGAGGCTCAGAAAACGCTTGATGGCCCCTTGCCTTTTCCTGCAGTAGCTCAGACATTTTTGCAGATTGCCAATACCCTCCTTATGAAAGGACGAGATAAGGTATACGACCTCGGCAGTATATCAAGCGCAGAAATCGCGCTATCATCCACTTGGGAGCAGTTCATCGACTCTACACTGGGCAAGCGACAGGAGCGCACTCGTGCTCACTACGGCGATATGCTGTCGGGTCTAGATGCACACCATCAGATATCTCGAGCAACTCTTCTTGCCCTAAGACAGCCGACACTGCCAACTCGAAAACGACCGGATCTAACGCTCGCACCAGTCCCACCCGCGGGCAAGGCTCGGCTAGAAAATACTGATTATAGCCCGCAGAATAAGATGACTGATGTATTGTACCTGTCCAAGGAATACCAAGAGCAGCTAGATGCGACGCCCGTTGCAACAGTACTCGAACTTACAACACCGACTTGGCCCCAAGTAAGACGCCTTGTACAAGGTCGTCCTCGCTATAAAGATTCTGTTCTTCCTAAAAGCGTAGCCGATGCAGACCTAGGCCTTTTCATATCTCAACCCGATCTCCTAGAACCTGACCAGCAGCCACATATTATCGGCTTTACGCTCGTTGCGGAAGACGTTACTAAAAAACAATACTTCTTTAAGTATGCACCTGAGAGAGATCCTTATAGTACAGACCGGACCTACGCAGCACACGAACTGCCAGGTATCATAGATGCCACGCGGTCAATTGGCATGTTTGAGCTCGCCGATGCTATTAAACATACCAAGGACCTCAGTGTTCGTGGACTAGCTCGACTCATCCAAGACTACTCGTATCACGGGTATCCCGACGATAGTCTAGTCGCGCCTGATCAAAAGCTACTCGCAAACGCGGAGACCTTACAGGATTTGCAAAAATTTGTTACTCCCGAGGGCTTCTACTGTACGCAATGTTCTGGTGGCGCTCGCATGTTTCAACTCCTTGCCGAAAGTGCTCGGTACTATTCACGCAGTACAAAAGCCATCCAAGGTCTTGTATGGGATGGTGGTTCTACAATGATTACGGCGGCCTACCACCGCCAGGTAGAATTTGACTCAATGGTTGTCGATGTCAGTCTCCTGCCAAAATCAAAGAAGAAGTTTCCTTTGCGTACTTCGAACAACCCCAATGCCATTCCGTTGGGGTTGTCGAGCGAGGAGCTCGGTATTGGGCGCGAAGAAGCGTACGCAGGCGGCCTTGCTGTCGAGCAAAGAGAGCGCGCCACACGAGGGCTTCTACGACGCCTAATGCGTAATACCCTAGAGACTCCCAGTCAGGCATCTGGTCTATACGTACCCGAACTGGTTACGCCAGGCTATTCTTTTCCGACCAGCTCTAATGCTACAACTGAAATTCTCGAAAGCCACAAGCGTCCGCTTACGTCCGTTGATTATAAATTAGCCTCCATCGCCGAGCGCAGACTGGAAGAAATAACGAGCCAAGATATAGAGGTAGCCCTGTCGCTTGGTGAACAGGCACTATATGGCGCTCATATAGATGTTTTAAGCGCAGTTGGTAGGGTTGAGCTAAGAAGGCAGACAACACAGGCTGCAAGCTCCGAGAACGCGCTAGAAACGCTTCAGCGCACCCTGCCAGATCGTAAGAAGCAAGGCGGGCAGCATCAACGGCTATTGTACGGACGTAAGGCTATCGAGACGTTACGGGCGCAGGCAGAAGCAGGAAATGAGCATGATGAGGCAGTAATTCGTCAGGCTGCATACATTTTAGACCTCTTGGGCGCAGCTGATATCTAAAGCTAGAAAAGTAAAAAGTCTTATAAAAGATAAAAGCCATCCTACTCGGATGGCTTTTATATAATTCGGCACCGTGCTATTTTCCCAGGATTTGATTGTCCAAGTATTGTAACCGCTGCGAGGCTTAACTGCTGTGTTCGGCATGGGAACAGGTGTTTCCCTCGCGCCATGGGCACCGACTACACCCACTCACAATAGTGGGCGAAGTCGATGTCCATCTCAATGGTTTGCACGGATTAATTGAGATGTAAAGCGTTTGTTAGACAAACGGACGTTTATCATAATAGATAAACACCAATAACTAGTCAAATGCATTCCTCTCACCCAACACGGCAAGCCGTATGAATGAGAGATCATAAAAAGTCGATGGGACTATTAGTACGCTTCGGCTCCATACATTACTGTACTTCCACCTTGCGCCTATCAAACTGATCGTCTTTCAGTGTCCTCATAGGGAAATCTAATCTTGGGATCAGTTTCGCGCTTAATATGCTTTCAGCGCTTATCTGCTCCGCACATAGCTACCCAGCCATGCCATTGGTATGACAACTGGTACACCAGCGGTGCGTTCACCCCGGTCCTCTCGTACTAGGGGCAAATTCCCTCAAATTTCCTTGCGTCCACAGCGGATATAAACCGAACTGTCTCACGACGTTCTGAACCCAGCTCACGTACCTCTTTAACCGGCGAACAGCCGGACCCTTGGGACCTGCTCCAGCCCCAGGATGAGATGAGCCGACATCGAGGTGCCAAACAGCGCCGTCTATGTGAACTATTGGGCGCTATAAGCCTGTTATCCCCGGCGTAACTTTTATCCGAAAGCGCTGCCGATACCACACTCTTGTACAAATGTACTGACAGCGGAAAACTTACTCCGACTTTCGTCCCTGCTCGGCTTGTAGGCCTCACAGTCA
>Ga0157371_10001302_pt1 | contig 26246 bp, 23 predicted proteins | sample C45metaG_FD_113462 | JGI IMG/M metagenome (GOLD analysis project Ga0157371, IMG submission 113462) | Corn rhizosphere microbial communities from Kellogg Biological Station, Michigan, USA - C4-5 metaG | ecosystem: Host-associated > Plants > Roots > Rhizosphere > Soil | place: USA: Michigan...
CTCGGCGCCTTCGCCGTGCTGGTGGCCCTGGCCTTCGTCATCGGCGTGCTGATCATCATCCCCATCGGCGGCGCCGACATGCCGGTGGTGGTCTCCATGCTCAACAGCTACTCCGGCTGGGCCGCTGCGGGCATCGGCTTCTCGCTCAACAACTCCATGCTGATCATCGCCGGCTCGCTGGTGGGATCGAGCGGCGCCATCCTCTCCTACATCATGTGCAAGGCGATGAACCGCTCCTTCTTCAACGTCATCCTCGGCGGCTTCGGCGGGGTGACGGAAGCCGCGGCCAGCGGCGGCAGCGGCGAGCAACGCCCGGTCAAATCCGGCTCGGCGGACGACGCCGCCTTCCTGCTGGGCAACGCCGACAGCGTCATCATCGTCCCCGGCTACGGCTTGGCGGTGGCCCGCGCCCAGCACGCCCTCAAGGAGTTGACCGAGAAGCTGGTCCATAACGGGGTGACGGTGAAGTACGCCATCCACCCGGTGGCCGGCCGCATGCCCGGCCATATGAACGTGCTCTTGGCCGAGGCCGAGGTGCCCTACGACCAGGTGTTCGAGATGGACGACATCAACTCCGAATTCGGCCAGGCCGACGTGGTGCTGGTGCTCGGCGCCAACGACGTGGTCAACCCGGCGGCCAAGAACGATCCGAAGTCGCCCATCGCCGGCATGCCCATCCTCGAAGCCTTCAAGGCCAAGACGATCATCGTCAACAAGAGATCCATGGCCAGCGGCTATGCGGGCCTGGACAACGAACTCTTCTACCTGGACAAGACCCTGATGGTCTTTGGCGATGCCAAGAAGGTGATCGAGGAGATGGTGAAGGCGGTGGATTAAGAGACGCTGGATCGCTGCCTGATGGCTTGGCTCAACAGGCAGCGACTTGGAAACCTACCGGGACGTCAGCCGTCCCTCCTCCGCAGGTCATTGAACGCCTTTCCCTAGCCATCCGGTGGCTGTCCCGGCCACCGCGATCCTCACACTCCTCCGCCACAGCCCATACGCCATTGACGCAGACTCACGACTCTAGTCCAATGGCTGTACGTCACTGACGCATGGACGCTGCAGATGATCTTCATCGAAACACCGGTTTTCACGCGGCTCGTCAAGGAGTTGCTCGACGACGATGCCTATGCCGACTTTCAACGCTTCCTGGCGGCGCATCCCACGGCAGGGGACGTGATCAAGGATACCGGTGGACTACGCAAAATAGGGTCGCCAGTAGCAGCCGTGGCAAGCGGGGTGGCTCGCGAGAGGTCTACTACCACTTCACCGCGGACGCTCGCATCGCCCTGCTGCTGATCTATCCGAAGAACCAGCAAGACGACCTGACCAGCGATCAGCAAGGCCCTCAAGGACATCATCGACAAGTGGAGATAGGCACCATGACCACGCTCTTCGACGACCTCATGCAGAGCGTCACCGAGATGGACGACATCGTCCGTGGTGAACGCCAACCGTCGCGCGAATTCCAGATCGATGCCCTGCAGATCAAGCAGATCCGCAAGGCCACCGGCCTGAGCCAGGCGCAATTCGCCAGGAAGATCAACATAGACGTGGGCACCCTGCGCAACTGGGAACAGAGCCGGCGCGAACCCACGGGCCCCGCCAAGGCGCTGCTGATCGCCCTGAAGAACGATCCCCAGCACGTCCTGGCCGCCCTCGGTGCCCAGGATTAAGCTCGCTTCCAGCCGTCAGACTATTCCGCCGAAACACCCTTGACGCTTCGCCCGACCCCACCTACCGTGAACTACATCACAAGGATGTAGCCGTCACGATCCCTCGTCTCGGCCCCGGCCAGGACGCCGCCATGCCCCCTAAAGACCGTCACGGCAAGACCGAGCAAGACTATCGCTCCGCGCTCATCGCCGAACTCGACGCCGTTCCCGACTACCGTCGCCGCCGCAAGGCCCAGCGCTCTCCGCTGCTATTCGTCTGGCTAATGGTGCCCCTCGCCCTGCTCTGGCTCAACTGGCCCTGGGTGCAGCGCTGGCTGCATCCTGCGCCTGTTGTTGAGGCGCCTGTTGAAGTTGCCGAATTCCAACCGCCTCCATCTCCGCCTACTCCCTCCGCTGCTGCCCCTCGCCAAGCCATAGCCGCGCCTCAACCCCTGGATGCCTGCCTCAAGCAAGGCAACGTGGTGGATGAAGAGGTATTGCGCTGCCGCTATGGCGCCGTGCCGCGTGCGCAAGAGCCAGCTGCGGCTCCCCAGGGAATGGTGTCGGCGGCTTATCTCGCCCAGTACAAGGCGGGGCGGGAGCTAGCTCCCGTGCATACCTCTTCCTCATCTACTTTCAGCGAAAGCCATGTAGTTCCTAAATGGGACGGCAGTGGTTCGTATTTGGCTACTTGGAAGGTGCAAGACAACCGGATTGATTACGGCAGCGTTTGTGGGAATCACCGCAAGGGTTCGATTGAGTATCGGGAATGTAGGAAGGGGGCGAAGCAGTGGTTTAAGGAGAGATGTGTAATGTTGAGGAAGGCTAAAGAACAAGAGATAGCTCGAGAGAGATATTGCTCAGCGGCGGAAGGATTCGGAGCAATGTAGAAACAATAACAATGCCAAACCAGAGCCTAAAACAGCCTAACCAAGCCTTATAATAATTCAAAATCAAACACCAAGAACTCAACCGGAAATAATTCTAAATACAAGCCCATATCCAACACCACCCCAAACTAACACTGCAAAAAACTCAATTTAATACAAACCAAAAATCACTTAACAAGAGACAAACATGGGACGCTCAGCTGACTATACGATTCAAGGATTTTTATACCAGTTCAACCAAACTCTATCCGAGTTACTAAAAGCGGATGATGATGCAGAAATTACAATTGAAGGAATAGTTGAAGATATTGAAGTAAGAACATTTAGTGGCACCAAGGCAATCCAATGTAAGTATCATGAGACTCAGGAGAAATATACTCTCAGCACACTTTATGATCCTTTACTTCAGATGATGAAGCACTACAAATCTAACCCGATAGCAAACATCAAATACCATCTTTTCGCACACTTCCCAAACAACCCAAAAATCGTCATCTCTGCAACAGAATTAAATGAAGCTATAAACTCCAAAAATAAAGACCTGCAAAATATAATAAAAGATGTAATTGGCGTAAATATAAGCGGATTCCTCACAGTATTCTCCATTAGCCTGACATCTAAATATGATGATTTGATGTTGGAAAACATGGAGCTCTTATCTGAGCTAGGATTTGAAAAAACCGAGGTAGAAACGCTATTTTATCCAAACGCAATTCAAATCATTGGCGACCTAAGCATCAAACATGAAGAGACCCTCAGAAAGGTAACTAAAAGAGATTTTTTAGCCACTTTACGAAAAATAAGATCAACGGCGATTTCCCAATGGACACTAGCACTGAAGACGCGAAAAAAGATCATAGAATCCCGACGAAAACAGCTAAAAGAAAATCTCAACAAAAATGTCCGCCTCCGTTTTGTAATCATATTTCCTAAATTCATAGAGGAATTTGACGAGCAGATCATTCTTTTCATAAAGTCATTTATTGATAAATATCATTACAAGCAAGCACACACACAAACACCTTTATTTGCATTAGATGTAACACAACAAGAATTGTATAAAATTGCCAGCAGACTAGACAACAAAGACGTTTGTCCAAATCTAGGATTGATAGCAACGGAGTTCTCTGAAAAAAACTTTTTCCGTGAACCCATGATTCAGAAAGATAGAAAAGAGTTCGCCCTTCGACTTATTTCGTGGAACGAATACAAAAATATTCAACTGCAAAAAAAAGCAGACGATTTTTTTATAATTGGCTATGGAGAAATAGCCAATTTAGACTTGCAGGATATTAACGTCGAGAATCTAGGGTCCGAAAAACTCGAAGAAGTAAAATACATAATGGGGATAAGCGATGTCTACTAAAGTTGGAGCGGTACTCTCCTGCGCACCCGAGGTCATTGTAGTTGTTATAGATAGCCTTGAATTATTCGAGAACCACAAGGAGGCGCTACAAGTAGGGCGCTTTCTAAAAATTGCTCAAGGCAACCATGACTTTACAATTGCGACCATATTAAACATTAGAGGCATAAATACATTCACAGCAAGTGAAAAGCCTATTTGGAGCTTTCAAATAGAGTGCCAAGCCATTGGAACGTTGGTAGACAACAAAACCTTTGACCGTGGCAGCTTGCTTTTGCCCGTACCGACTGAACACGCATTCACTGTAGAGGCAGACACTTTAGATAAAATATTTTCGGCAGATGGAAGCCATAACTTCCCGCTAGGCAAACTCTCAATGAACAAAGCCATTGACCTGATGATCAACGGCAATAGATTTTTTAGTAAACATATTGCGGTGGTGGGATCTACCGGATCAGGAAAGTCTTGCACTGTCGCTAGCGTGCTACAAAAAATAGTAGGTGTATCTCAAAACAAAAACAAAAACAAAAACATTCAAAACAACTCCCATATAGTAATGTTTGATATTCATGACGAATACACAGCCGCATTTAAATTAAAAGAGGACGAGCTTTTCACACTAAATCGACTAGACATAGATTCGCTCCAACTGCCTTACTGGCTAATGAATTCCGAAGAACTCGAAAGCATGTTTATCGAGAGCAACGAATCAAACTCGCACAACCAAGTCAGCCAATTTAAACACGCAGTAGTTCTTAACAAAGAAAGGCACAACCCAAACATCTTAGAAATAACATACGACACGCCAGTCTATTTTTCCATCCAGGAAGTCTTTAACTTCATTGAAAATCTAAATCGAGAAGTTATTAGTCGGCTACCAGGAGAAGACAAACCTAAGCTAGCGAATGGCACCTTGGTAGATGACCGAAAAATCTACTTCGAGAAGATATATGATTTTGCCGCAAACTCCACAGCAGCAGCTACAAAAGCTAGTAACGGCCCATTCAATGGAGAATTCAACAGATTTACATCACGATTGGAAGCCAAACTTTCCGACAAGCGCCTTAGATTTCTTCTAAACTCAAAGAAAACCTGTGGCCAGGCACACAATACCGCAGATTTTGAAAGTTTAATGAAGCAGTTTATTGGCTACCTCCACAAATCAAACGTTACCATTGTAGATCTGAGTGGCGTCCCGTTTGAGGTGCTCAGTGTAACCGTAAGCCTGATTTCCCGACTTATATTCGACTTTTGTTTTCATTATTCAAAGATACAGCATGCCAAAGGCAAGCTTAACGACATTCCCGTAATGCTCGTTTGTGAAGAAGCTCATAACTACGTCCCTCGGGATAGTCATGCTGCCTATCGAGCTTCTAAAAAATCCATTGAACGTATAGCAAAAGAGGGAAGGAAATATGGTTTAAGCTTAATGGTGGTAAGCCAGCGTCCTTCGGAAGTATCAGAAACCATATTTGCCCAATGCAATAACTTTATTTCTTTACGCCTTACAAATGATGCTGACCAAAATTACGTACGCCGGCTATTCCCAGACAACGCCAATGCGATCACTGACATTTTACCTAACTTATCACCCGGAGAATGTGTGGTAGTCGGTGACGCCGTACTACTGCCTGCAGTCATAAAAATGGCGCTTCCAGCTCCAGAACCGCACTCTAGAAGCGTTGATGTTCATAGCGAATGGGAAACTCCTTGGCGAGAAATCTTATTTTGCGATGTTATTGACCGCTGGAGAAAATAAGCTGTTCGACAAACCTAATTAATAACCCTCTATCATATCTACTCAGCACGGCACCTTTGAGATCACATACCGAAATGGTTTTATGAGCTCACGTACCCTCTACAAAGATGGTGCCGATGCTGGACAATTTCATAGATTCGTACGAGTTAACAGACGGCAAAATATTCTTAAAACAGCCTTGCATTAAGTGGAGCAAATCCGCACAAAAGGAGCCCTCTAAAGACAAACACTTACGCATAAAGTGAGTACGGGACACAATTCAGCCTTTCGACCGATTACAGATCTAAAGCTTTCAGCTAGTTTAGGCTCAAGTAATGCTCACTTACCCCCTAGCCCTGGCCGATTGGTCTTCTAAATCCTTTGCAAGGACCGTCCCCATGCAAACCTCTCGCTCCCTCATGATCGCGTTGCTCTTGGCCAACACCGGTGCCGCCTGGGCCGAATCCCATACGGCCAACGTCCAGCAGGACGGCGGCTTCAACCGGGTGAACCTGAACCAGGGCAGCGAGCTGTCGGCGCGCAACCAAGCCGATATCCAGCAGAGCGGCATCTTCCTCACTGCCCAGGTCATCCAGCAGGACGATGCCGATGACAGCGTGCGGGTGGTGCAGGACAGTGCCAGGAGCTATGCCGAGGTCAACCAGACCTTGGGTTCGCAGCGGCTAGTGGATATCGAGCAGCTGAATGCGGGTTACGGGCGGGTGCAGGTCGATCAGGGGCCGGGCAGTGGCAACGAGACGGTGGTGCGGCAGAGCGGTCTGCGGCTGGACACCTATGTGCAGCAGGATGGTGGCTTTCACCGCATCGATATCGATCAGACCAGCGACCGGGCAGGTGGCAACACCCTGACGGCGCGTCAGGATGGACTCGACGGCAAGATCGACCTGGCTCAGCACGGTGACCGCCAGGACCTGCAGGTGACCAGCTTCGGCCTGCGCAACGGGGTCTGGGTGAGCCAGAACGGCGAGGACTCGACCACGATCATCGAGCAGCGCGGCAATGACAACTACGTTGGCCTCAAGCAGGCCGGCGAGCGGGTGGATTCCAAGGTGGTGCAAGAGGGCAACGGCAACGATGCCCGGGTCCAGCACTCCAGCAACTACTCGCGGCCCAGTACCCTCGACATCGCCCAGCGCGGCGATCTCAACCGCGCCGACGTGAATGTCTATGGCGTGGGCAGCACGCTGACCCTGGCGCAGACTGGTGATGGCAATGGCGCCGCCGCCATCGTCTCGGGCGAGGGTAATCAGCTGGATCTGGCGTCCACTGGCGACGGCAATGGCATCAATGCCTATTACCTCGGCAATGATGGCCAACTGAAGGTGGATCAGCAGGGCAACGGCCTCGGGGTAACGGCCTACGTCACCGGCGATGCTTCCCGCATCACCGCCAGCCAGAGCGGCTTCCAGCACACCGCCGACCTGACCCAGAACACGGCGGGCAATGCCATCAACATCACCCAGAGCGGCTTTTCCAACCACGCCGTCATTACCCAGTAGTCAGGGATCAGCGGGGCCGGGCCCCGCGCGCACTGGCAGCGGATGCGGGTTCCCGCTGCCCCGCTTGCTCAATCTTTGCCCCGGGCGGCCGCTACCCTTGAGATGTACCTTTCAAGGAGTCCGCGATGTCCAGCCCAGGATCGGTGCACGGCATCGGCCACGGCATCTTGCGCGCACCCACGCTCACGCTGAGTGGCGCGGCGGCCAGGCCCACCGCCGAAGACCAGGCAGCCGCCCAGGCCGCGCAAGCGAAAAAACCCAAGGGTATCGGCAAGCCCAGCCCGCTGAACCAGATCAAGGACCAGGCCGAAGCCGACGCCACCCCTGGCAGTGAGAAGGGCAGCACCGGCAACAAGACCCTGGATACCCTGCAGAAGGCCATCGACCTGGCCAAGCGGCAACTGGAGTTGGCGCAGAAGCAGTTGCGCGCCGTGGAAGCCCAGAGCAAAGGCGACAGCGAGGCCGAGCAGGAGGCCAGCCAGGCTGCGCGGGAAGCGGCCCAAGCCAATGTCGCAGCGGCCAGCGCGGCCTTGATGACGGCCTATGCCGCCTATACCGAGGCCCTGAAGAAGGCCGGCGAGAGCACCAGCGGGGTCAGCGCCCGGGCGTGATGCCTGCTCCTGGCAGGGCGGGCTTGATACCCTCGGGGCCTATCCACGATCTGGAGGGTATCCGCATGGCCCACACGCTCAGCGGCAAGACCGCGCTGGTCACCGGCGCCGCCCAGGGCATAGGCGCCGCCATCGCCCGGAGCTTCGTGGCGGCAGGCGCCTTCGTCTATGTCACCGACCTGAACGATGACCGCGGCCGCGCCGTCGCCGCCGAGCTGGGGGGCGGTGCACGCTATCTGCCTCTGGACGTGCGCCTGGAAGACGACTGGCAGCAGGTGATGCGGCAGATTCTCGAGGAGCGTGGCCGGCTGGACGTGCTGGTGAACAATGCCGGGATCACCGGCTTCGAGCAGGGTGTGGTGGCCCACGATCCGGAGCACGCCCGCCTGGAAGACTGGCACGCGGTGCATCGCACCAACCTCGATGGCGTCTTTCTCGGCTGCAAGCATGGTATCCGCGCCATGCGTCCGGCAGGCGCCGGGTCCATCATCAATATCTCTTCGCGTTCCGGGCTGGTGGGCATCCCCGGCGCGGCGGCCTACGCCTCGTCCAAGGCCGCGGTGCGCAACCACAGCAAGACGGTGGCCCTCTATTGCGCGGAGCAAGGCCTCGCTATCCGCTGCAATTCGATCCATCCCGCCGCCATCCTCACGCCGATGTGGGAGCCGATGCTGGGCGACGGCCCGGACCGCGAGGCGCGCATGGCGGCATTGGTGCGGGATACGCCGCTGCGGCGCTTCGGCCGGCCCGAGGAAGTGGCCGCCGTGGCGTTGCTGCTGGCCGCCGACGAGGCCGCTTACATGACCGGCAGCGAGCTGAATCTGGACGGCGGCCTGCTGGCCGGTTCGGCGGTGACGCCAGCGGTGGTGGAGTCGCCCTAGCCCGCTCCCCCTTGACCCTGAAACTCAGCCGCAACTCGGTGCCGCGCTGGCCGGCCAGGCCCTCGATCAGCGTGATGCCGGTGCCCGCCAGCCGTACGCCGTGGCCATCCGCGAGCCCCCACCTGCAGCGGGCCTTAGGGCCGGCCGCCAGGTGGAAAGATCGCTTGGGTCGCTAGTCATCCGGATAGATGTCGTCCGCGGTGATCGCCGGCAGGCTGCCAGTGGCACGCAATTCGTTGATGGCGTCACGGATCACCTCGTAGAGCAACGCCGTGTTGCGCACCAGTGCCTGGTTGAGGGTGCGCGACACCCGCGCCGGCCGGGCGGGGTCGATGAGGGTGATCAGCAGGTTGTCACCCTGGGATTGGATCTCGTGCTTGATGGGCGGATCCAGCGCCGCCAGTTGACTACGAAGCGCGTGCATAAAGCCAAGTATTCTCCAGGTGCTATTGCTCATTCCGACTCGACCGCTGGCGCAAGCGTTCCAGCGTTGCGCTTGCCAACGTCTGTCAGGGCTGACGGGAGCCCTTACCCGTCCAGCCCTGCACAGCGCCGTTTCACAACGCGCGCGCCTGGCCCTCGACGCAAGGACTCAGCGGCGGAGACGAGAGAGTGCCTGGCTGCGGTTGGAAGGATGACGAGGACGTGGGCAGCCGTCGGAGCGGCCGGCAGGGGGCGAGACGCCGCGGCGGGACGACTGCCGCGGTGGCCAGGCGCCTGAGTTGTCAGCTGCGCGGTTAGGACTTATACATTTCGATTCATCATTTTAATAAGAAACGGAAAGGCCTCAATGAACAGCATTTTCACCGTGCGACGCGCCACGGCCACCCTGTACTCGGCCATTACCTTCCTGTTGCTGCTGACCACCCTGACGGTCAAGGCGGCCGACCAACCCACGCCGGTCGAAGGCGACTTCGTGGTGCCGCGCTTCACCTTCCATACCGGTCAAACCCTCGACGACTTCCGCCTGCACTATCTGACGCTGGGAAAGCGCGGCAATCCCGTGGTCCTGGTGCTCCACGGCACCGCTCAGCAGGCGGCGGCGATGCTGAGCAAGGATGTGGGGGGACAGTTGTTCGGCCCCGGCCAGCCGCTGGATGCGAACAAGTACTTCATCGTGATTCCGGATGCGATCGGCACGGGTAGCTCGACCAAGCCTTCGGATGGCTTGCGCGCCGCCTTTCCCCATTACGACTATGCCGACATGGTGCAGGCGCAATACCTCTTGCTCACCCAGGGACTGGAGATCAAGCACCTGCGCTTGATCATCGGTAATTCGATGGGGGGCATGCAGACCTGGCTGTGGGGCGGACTGCACCCCGGCTTCGCCGATGGCCTGGTGCCCATGGCGGCGCAGCCGACGGAGATGGCCGGCCGCAACTGGATGATGCGGCGCATGCTGGTGGAGTCCATCAAGCAGGACCCGGCCTGGAATCAGGGCAATTACCAGACCCAGCCGCCGTCCCTGCGCCTGGCCAAGACCATGTTCGAATTCGCCACCAGTGGTGGCACCCTGAATTACCAGGAAATCGCCGGCACCCACGCCAAGGCGGATGCACTGGTCGACAAGCGCCTGGCCGCCTCGGTCGCGGTCGACGCCAATGACTTCATCTACCAGTGGGAATCATCGGCCGACTACAACGCCGAACCAGGCTTGGTCAAGATCAAGGTGCCGGTGCTGGCCATCAACGCGGCGGATGACGAGCGCAATCCGCCTGAAACGGGCCTCATGCAGGAGGCGCTCAAGCAGGTGCCCAGTGCCCAGTATCTGCTGATTCCCGCCAGCACCGATACGCGCGGGCACGGTACGACCGGGTTGGCCAAGCTCTATGCGGCGGACCTGGCGCGCTTCATCGATAAACTGCCCCCTAGCCCAGGCGCGCGATGATCGCCTCAGCGACCCGCAGCGAATTGGCGATGATGGTCAGGGTGGGGTTCACCGCGCCCACCGACGGAAAGAAGCTGGCGTCCGTCACATAGAGGTTGGCGATCTCGTGGGTGCGGCACTGGAGATCGAGCACCGAGGTCGCCGGGGCCTCGCCGAACTTCAGGGTCCCGGCCTGGTGCGCCGTGCCGCTGATGGGCGTGTCCTTGCCGAGATAGAGGCGCCGATCCATGAGGTGCGGATGGATATCGGCCTTGTCGCAGATCTGGCGCAACCTCTCGCGCAGGGCCAGATGGGCCCGCGTATGGGCCGTTTGCGCATCCAAATGGACCTTGCCATCGCGATAGAAAATCCGATTTTCCAGGCGTGGCACGTCTTCCGAGGTCAGCCAGAAATCGATGGCGTGCCGGGCGATCCATTCGAAGGGTTGATCCGGCAGCCAATGCAGGAAAGCGGGCAGGCCCTCGGTCTGGATTTGCCGGCCATCGGACTGGCCGACCATCTGGATGTGCCCCAGCGGAAACTCATGGGGATTGAGCGGAGACTTCTGGTGCCCATGGTAGAAATCGTTGAGCCCCAGGGTCTTCTGGAATTCGGTCGGGTTGGGACTGCGCGAGATGGCCAGCACCGTCGAATTGTGGTGGCGCATGTAGTTGCGCCCCACCAGGCCGGACCCGTTCGCCAGACCGTCAGGATGCCGCTCGTTGGCTGAGCGCAGGAACAGCAGGGCGGAAGACAGCGCGCCACAGGCGACCACGACGAGGTCGCCACGGATGACATGCCGGCGCCCCTCGATCAGGGTCTCGATACCGCTGATTGCGTTGCCCGCTTCGTTGGTCAGCAAGCGACTGACGTAGGCATTTTTCAGCAGCTGGACATTCTGCTGCCGTAGCGCGGGATCGAGGCAGATGATCTGGGCATCAGCCTTGCCATTGGTGAGGCTCGGGTAACCGTCGAAAGGATCGCATCGCAGGAGCTTGGAGTGCGGGGTGGCCGCGCCCGTTTCGTCTTGATCGATCAGCCCCCCGATCGGCAGATGAAAGGGATGCAGCCCTTCTCGCGCCCAGTCGTCGGCCAGTTGCTGGATACGGGGTTCGTGCTTGATCGGCGGGTGCGGGTAGGGACCGGACGCAGCGGGTTCGGTGGGGTCTTCACTGCGCTGTCCCCTGACCTGGAACAGCGCTTCGGCGGCCTGGTAGTAGGGTTCGAAGACGTCGTACTTGACCGGCCATTCCGGGGCGATGCCCTCGGCATGCTGTACCGCGAAGAAGTCTTCCTCGCGCAGCCGAAACAAGGCGGCGCCATAGACCTTGGAATTGCCGCCGACGAAGTAATGCAGCCCGGGCCGGAAGGTATCGCCCGCCGAGGACGTCCAGGTTTCATCCGCCTGATAACGGGCCTTGGCGAATACCTCGTCCGTGTCCCAGTTTTCCCGTTCGCGCTTCAGGTAGTCGCCACGCTCGATGACGAGCACGCTTTTCCCGGTTTGCGCCAGCTTCCAGGCCATGGTGCTGCCGCCAGGGCCGGAGCCGATCACGACGACATCATAGTGTTCTTTGATCATCGGGTTGTTCCCTTCATGACTAAGGCAAAGACCAAAGAGCGACTACTGGGCTTTGTCTGAAAAGTCGCCGAGCGCAGGCACTTTTCAGACAAGCCCTAGGCACCTGTCGGCCTACCTGACAGCGCTAGGCTCTGTACCTTTTTCAACGCAGCAGCATCGAACGCAGGTGCTTTTCGTACAGAGCCTAGGCCACCTCGCCCCTATCTTTACGCCGCTAGCCTTTTGCTACGCTTATGCCCTGCCTCGACGTCCGCCTCTATCCGGCAGGCCGCTATCGCCGCTTCAGCAGGGCACGCACGCCCAGTACCGCCACGGCGCCTGCCAGGGCCCAGCAGGAGGCACGATGGCGGTCGGTGAACAGCTGTAGGCTGCTCGACCGGGCCTCGTCACCGAAGCGCCCATGGGCGTCAAACCGACCCTGGACCGGCTCGAACAGGTTTCCTGAAGCGTCCGAATTCAAGGGCTCATCGGTGATTTGCCCGGAATAGCCTTTGCGCGCCAGGTAGTGATCGAGAAGACCGGGCGCGAGGCGATTTCCCAGTATCGCCTTGAAGGTGGAAAAGCCGAGCCAGATGTTGCGTCTCTTATGCTCGGCGGCGAACCGTATCGCCCTGGCCGCCACTTCCGGCTGAAACACCGGTGCGACGGGGCGGGCCTTTCGCCCTACTTTGTTCAAGGCCCAATCGAATTGCGGCGTATTGATCGCGGGCAGATCGACCATGGTCAGTTGAATATTCAACCGGTCATGCAGGATTTCCGAGCGCAGGGAATCGGTGAATCCCCGGATGGCGGCTTTCGCCCCACAGTAAATGGCTTGCAAGGGGACCGAGCGATAGGCCAGCGCCGAACCGACATTGACGATCACACCGCGATTGCGGACCCGCATGCGCTTGAGCGCCGTCATCATGCCGTTGACCTGGCCCAGATAGGTGACGCGCGTCCCGCGCTCGACCTCTTCAGGGGTCAAGGCCGCTACCGGCGAGAAGACCGTCGCCATGGCGACATTCACCCAGACGTCGATGGGTCCGAGCTGGCGTTCGATCGCCTCCGCCGCCGCCTCTACCGCGGCCGCGTCAGCCACATCGGTCGGTACCGGCAGCGCGGCAACGCCCAGGGCCCGGGCGGCTTCGGCGGCCTGTTCGAGTCGCTGCGGATCTCTGGACAGCAAGCCCAGGCTGTAGCCCGCCCTGGCGAACTCCTCCACGGTGGCCCGCCCTACCCCCGCACCTGCCCCGGTAATCACGACTATCGGCATACCAACCACCCTCGCAAGACGATGAGTGCCTGAGGTTAATGACAGGCAGAACAATTCAGTCTTATCGAGAAGAGGCGGCTATCAAAAGTTCCCAAGTCAAAGGGCCGCAATACTTATGGATTAATTAATACTACCTTATCATAAATAACTTCCACGCCATAACTAGCGACCCTCTTTGGACAGCAAGTTCGGGCGGCCATTGAATTCGCCAGAACCGCGTTCAATATCCTTTTTCGCTCATCAAGAGAGCACCCTGAACCTTGCTTTTAATAACCAAGGTCCCTTATGAAGACCCGCGGAGGCAGGCTCGATGGCTGGTCGTCCAAGGGTCGACTCAGAGCAGGGTTTCCTCTTGCCGGTACACCCGCAAGCCACGCGCCTGGTAGTTGGCCAGGGCGGCGGGGTGGTCGAGGGTGCAGGTATGCACCCAGACGCGCTCGGTGCCCGGCCAGTCCCAGGCGGAGCGCAGGGCGTGGCTCAGCAGCGGACCACCGAAACCCAGGCCCATGAAGGCCGCGGCCAGGCCGAAGTAGCGGATCTCGACGTTGCGACCATCGGGGCGATACAGCTCGTAGTAACCGGCGATGGCCCCACGGTGATAGGCGACCCAGGTGCGGTGCCCCTCCTGCTCCACCAGCTCACGCCACTGGTCATCGCTCCAGCGGCTCAGGTCGGTCCAGTCCCAGGCCTTGCCGACCAGGGCGTAGAGGAAGCGGTTGAGCTCGGGCTGCGGCAGCTCGCACTCGACGATCTGCAGGTCGGGCCGCGGGGGCTTCTCCCGTAGCTCGGCCGAGGAGGTCATTTCGAGGTAGAAGGTGGTGCAGGTCCGGTCCATCGCCAAGACTCCAGTGAACGTCAGGCCTCATTGTGACCGGCGCCGCGGGATGCGTGCGAGTCCGATTGCGACCTTCACAGGGACGCATTCAACTCCGCGATCAGGGTTTCCCGGTACTTGAGTGCCTCCACCGAGGCCTCGCCCAGCGAGCTGGCGACGGCGCTGAGCAGCCCTTCGGCGAGCAGCATGAAGGCGCACATGCTGTTGCTGAAGAACAGGCTGCGGTTGGGCACGAAGAAGCTGTGGCGGGCGGTTTTGGCCAGCGGCGAGCTGGCCGAGTCGGTCAGGGCGACGACGGTAATGCCGTGGCGCGCCGCCACCTCGGCGGTGGCCAGCACGCTGGGGGTGTAGGGAAAGCAGCTGGCGACCACCAGGACATCGCCGGTCTCCAATTGCGCCAGGGCATCGGCCACGCCCTGGCGACTGGAATCCAGGGCACCGACGTCCGGCCGCAGCATGCCCAGGCCGTAGGCCATGAACAGCGCCAGGGAGTTGAACTGGCGCATGCCGTGGATGCGTACGCGCCTGGCCTGGCTGAGGAGGGTGACCACCGCCTCGAAGGTGGCCGGATCGACCTGTTCGATGGTGCTGGCGATATTGGCGCTCTCCTGGCGACCCAGCCGGGTGAGTTGCGCCAGGGTGCCCTTGTCGTCGGCGCCGACCACCAGCCGCGAGGCCTGGTCGCTGTAGAAGCTACGGCCCTCGGTCAGCTCGCGGCGGAACACGTCCTGCAGCTTGCTGAAGCCCGAATAGCCCAGGCGCCGGGCGAGCCGGGACAGGGTGGAGGCGTTGACATCGACCTGCTCGGCCAGCTCGGTGATGGACGACACCGCGGCCCGTTGCGGCGACTCGATGAGGGCGGTGAGCACCCGTACCGAACTGCTGCCCAGGGCGATGTCGACCTCGCCTTTCTCGATAGCGGCCAGCAGCGCTTTCAAGCCGCCTACCGTGTCAGGCGCCGGGGCGCTCGCTGTGCTCATCGACCTTCCGTCATTGGGGAATGGAAACCACGCCCGCCGCGTCGGCCATTTCTGTCGCCGCGCGGGTGTGAACGGACCATTCTACCCCGGTGGCCCCGAGGATGAAGACGGCGGTGGCCAGGGTGTTCTCGTCGTCCGGGTCGTCGGCGGCGCAGCGGTAGATGGGCAGGTCGGTCATGGCGGTGTCGCGCAGGATGTCGAGGGCCTGCGCGGGCGAGAGGTCGTCGGCGAACGCGGCCAGGCGCGTCTCCACCTGCCGTTGCCGTGCGCCGGAGCTGTCGGTGATGCGCTGCCCTACCCCAGTCAGCGCCGGATGGACGATATGGTTGGCATGACCGCTGGGCCGCTCGATCTCGACCACCGCGGTGGCCGCCGCACTCGCCTCGACGCTGACCACCCGTGCCGAGCCGGCTTGGCCAAAGGTGTGGTGGAAGGCTCCGGCCCTTGGCTGGAAGGCGACCGCGGCGATGGCTTCCTCGACCGAGCGGGCATCAAGGGAGGCGCGGCCAAGGATCTGTCTCGGCACGCCGGCCGGAATGTCGGTGGGCCTCAGGTTGTTGACCGTCGCCACCACCCCGTGGGCGTTGACCGCGAAGGTATGGCCGGGGATGGAGCCCGGATAGACGAAGCTGGTGAAGGCCACGCCCTCGGCGGGGCTGACCGCGACCAGGGCGCAGTCGTCGCGCAGTTGCGGCAGGCCGTCTTCGTTGTGGGCGATGAGGGTGCCCTGGGCGGTTCGGCCATACACCGTGGTGCAGCCGTCCACCGCGGGCAGGCCGGGGAAGTCACCACGGCAATTCCACAGGAAGACCTCTGCCAGCGGCAGCTGCAGGCCGGCGGCGAGGCCTTCGAGTTCCTGCCAGTAGCGGGGAAAATGCTGGCGCACCAGGGCCTGCATCCGCTGGGCCTTGGCGCTGTCCGCCAGGCTGGCCAGGTGCTGCCAGAGCGGCAGCGGGCGCAGCTTGGCGTGCACCGCGGCGCGACCGAATTCGCCGAGGCCGAAGCCGATGTCATGGGCGCTGCCGGAAAGCTGGAGTCGAGCGAGCATGGGGCGGCCTCAGGACACGTGCTGAAGGAATTCCCGCAGGCGCGGGCTGGGCGGATGGGCGATCAGGGCCCTGGGGTCGCCGTCTTCGGCGATGCGGCCCTGGTCGATGAAGATCAACCGGCTGGCGACCTTGCGGGCGAAGTCCACCTCGTGGGTGACGATGACCATGGTCATGCCTTCCTCGGCGAGGGCCTTCATCACCGTCAGGACTTCATGGCGCAGCTCCGGGTCGAGGGCGGAGGTGGGCTCGTCGAACAGCATCAGCTTCGGCTTGACCGCCAGGGCACGGGCGATGGCGACCCGCTGCTGCTGACCGCCGGAGAGCTCCGCCGGATAGTGATCGGCGCGCTCGGCCAGCCCCACCTTGGCCAGCAGTTCCCGCGCCAGGGCGTGGGCCTCGGCCTTGCTCGCACCGCGGACGCGGATCGGCCCGAAGGCGACGTTCTCCAGGGCGGTCAGCTGCGGGAAGAGGTGGAACTGCTGGAACACCATGCCCGCTTCCTGGCGGATCAGGCGCTCGTCCACCTTGGGGTCGTTGACGTTGAGGCCGTCGACGATCAGCTCGCCAGCGGTGATCTCCTCGAGTTTGTTGATGCAGCGCAGCAGGGTGGACTTGCCCGAGCCGGACGGGCCGATGATCACCACCACCTCGCCGCTGGCGATGCGCAGGTCGATGTCGTGCAGTACCTGGATGCGGCCGAAGTGCTTGGAGACGTTCTTGAATTCGATCATAGGATTTTCATCCGCGCTTCCAGCACGCGCAGGGCGTAGCTGAGGACCAGGGTGATGACCAGGTAGATCACCGCCACGGCCGTCCAGATTTCCATCGCGCGGAAGTTGCCGGCGATGATCTCCTGGCCCTGGCGGGTCAGTTCGGCCACGCCGATGACGATGAACAACGAGGTGTCCTTGATGCTGACGATCCACTGGTTGCCCAGCGCCGGCAGCATGCGGCGGAAGGCCAGCGGGGCGATGACGTACTTGAGGGTGTCGCGGCGCGACAGGCCCAGGGCCAGGCCGGCCTCGCGGAAGCCCTTGTTGATCGACAGCACCGCGCCGCGGGTGATCTCGCCGATGTAGGCGCCCGAATTGAGCATGATGGTGGCGACCGCCGCGCCGAAGGGATCGATCCGCACCGGGATCATCAACGGCAGGGCGAAGTAGATGAACATCACCTGCACCATGATCGGGGTGCCGCGGAAGAGTTCGATGAAGACGAGGGCTACCCGGCTGCTCAGGAAACCGCCGTAGGCGCGAGCGAAGCCCGCGACCACGCCGATCACGGCGCCACCCATCAGGCCCAGGATGGAGATCCAGAGCGTGAGCTTGGCGCCGTCGAGCAGTTCGGGGAGCGCGGCCCAGATGGCGCTCCATTGGAATTGCATGCTGATGACTCTCTTGCGTAGCGGAAGGGATTACTGCGGCTGGCTGCCGAACCACTTCTCGTAGATGCGTGCATAGGTGCCGTTTTCACGCAGCGTCTTCAGCGCCGCATTGACCGGCTCGCGCAGCTCGCTGCCCTTGGGGAAGCCGATGCCGTATTGCTGCGCCATCATCTGGGCGCCCACGGTCTTCACCTGGCCGTCGCCGGCGGTCTTGATGTAGTAGAGGACGTTGGGGGTGTCGTGCATGGCGGCGTCGACGCGACCGGTACGCAATTCGAGGTAGGCGTTGTCGATGTTGGGGAACTGGCGCAGTTCCTTGGCCTTGAAGTGGGCCTTGGCGTAGTCGGCGGCGGAGGTGCCGCTCTTCACCGCGACGGTCTTGCCGGCGAGATCGGCCTCGCCCTTGATGCTGTCGTTGTCGCTCTTGACCATCAGCAGGAAGCCGCTGTCGTAGTAGCCATCGGAGAAGTCGATGACCTGCTTGCGCTCTTCCTTGATGGTGATGCCGGCCAGGGCCGCATCGACATTGCGCGTCTGCAACGCCGGGATGATGCCGTTGAAATCCATGGGCTTGAGCTGGTAGGTCACCCCCAGCTCCTTGGCGATCGCCGCCCAGAGATCGATATCGAATCCCACGTACTCGTTGCCCTGCTTGAACTCGAACGGCACGAAGGCGGTGTCGGTCGCGATCAGCAACTCCTTGCCCGCTGCCTGGGTGGCGCATGAAAGGGTGAAGGCAATAGCGGCCAGCGAAGCTTTTAAGAGGGTCTTCATCGTCTTTCCTCAGCAAAAGGTGGTCTCGATCACCGCAGGTCGGTGCGAGGGAAAGCGGCAGTAAGGGCGTTGGGTAGGCTCGAATTCTTATGGGTGGCAGCGGCAGGCCGGAGCGGGCGGCGAGCCGATTGCCGCGAACCCGCAAGGACTACTTGCGTCGCTCGAATGCAAATATCCGTTGCCTTGAAAAACGATGCAAGTAATATTTGCACATCACCAGGAGGGTCTATGAGCCACGTACTGCACCGCAGCCTTACCCACAGCTACCCCACCGCAGTCGCCGGCGACGGGCCCTATCTGATCGACCGCGACGGCCGGCGCTATCTGGATGCCAGTGGCGGCGCCGCCGTGTCCTGCCTCGGGCATAGCGATCAGGAGGTCATCGAGGCGGTACGCGAGCAGATCGGTACCCTGGCCTATGCGCACACCTCATTCTTCACTACCGAGGTGATGGAGGAACTGGCGGACTTCCTGGTCGCCCGGGCGCCCGCCGGCCTGGACTCGGTGTATTTCGTCTCGGGCGGTTCGGAAGCGGTGGAAACGGCGTTGAAGCTGGCCCGGCAGTATTTCGTCGAGATCGGCCAGCCGGCGCGCCGGCACGTGATCGCCCGGCGCCAGAGCTACCACGGCAACACCCTGGGCGCCCTGGCCACAGGCGGCAACGCCTGGCGCCGCCAGCAATTCCAGCCGCTGCTGATCGAGGTCAGCCACGTCAGCCCTTGCTACGCCTATCGCGAGCAGCGCGCCGAGGAAAGCAGCGCGCAATTCGCCACCCGCCTGGCGCAGGAACTGGAAGCGGAGATCCTGCGCCTGGGCGCTGACCAGGTCATGGCCTTCGTCGCCGAGCCGGTGGTGGGCGCCACCCTGGGCGCGGTGGCAGCCGTGCCGGGTTACTTCAAGAAGATTCGCGAGGTCTGCGATCGCCATGGCGTGCTGCTGATCCTCGACGAGGTCATGTGCGGCATGGGCCGTACCGGCTCGCTGTTCGCCGCCGAGCAGGACGGCATCACCGCGGACCTGATCACCATCGCCAAGGGCCTGGGCGCTGGTTATCAGCCCATCGGTGCGACCCTGGTGAGCGCCCGGATTCGCGACGCCATCCAGCAGGGTTCCGGCTACTTCCAGCATGGCCATACCTACATCGGCCACGCCACGGCTTGCGCGGCGGCCCTGGCGGTGCAAAAAGCCGTCGAGCAGCGCGGCTTGCTGAGCCGGGTCAATCAGTTGGGCGACCGCCTGCAGGCCAAGCTGGTCGCACGGCTGGGCCAGCACCCCCACGTCGGGGATATCCGCGGTCGTGGCCTGTTCCGGGGTATCGAACTGGTCGCCGAGCGCGAGAGCAAGACGCCCTTCGCCCCCGAACTCAAGCTACACGCCCACTTCAAGCAGCGCGCAATGGAGCGAGGCCTGATGTGTTATCCCATGGGCGGAACCCTCGATGGGCAACGGGGCGATCACATCCTGCTGGCACCGCCCTTCATCATCGATGATGGCCATATCGACGAAATCGTCGAGAAACTGTCCCTTACCCTGGACGCCGTGCTCGCCAGCCGCTGAAGGATGACCGCCATGCCGATCTCATCACGCCTGACGCCCCTGTCCGAGCAGGACATGACAGCAGCACAGCGACAGGTACTGGCCGACATCCAGAGCGGCCCGCGGGGCAATCTCGATGGGCCCTTCCTGGCGTGGATCCACAGCCCGGCGCTGGCCGATCACGCCCAGCGCCTGGGCGCCTTCTGCCGCTACGGCACCCGGCTGGAGTTGCGCCTCTCGGAGCTGGCGATCCTCACCACCGCCGCCTGGTGGCGCTCCCAGGCGGAATGGCAGATCCACGCGCCCATCGCCCGTCAGGCAGGCCTGGCGGATGCCGTGATCGAAGCGCTCCGGCAGCGCACGGCGCCTCGCTTCGAGACTCCCGAGGAGGCCTGCGTCCATGCCATCGGGGTGGCGCTCTACGACACCCGGCGGGTTCCCGAGGATCTCTATCGCCAGGGGGTGGCGCTGTTCGGCGAAGCCGGGATGGTCGAGCTGGTGGGCGTCTATGGCTACTACAGCCTGGTGGCCATGACCCTGAACGCCTTTGCGGTCGACCGGGGCAGCGAAGCGCCCCTCCCCTTCGCCGAGTGAGGCAGGCCGCGGACTAGTCACGTCTTGATCGCTGTCCACACGGCGCTTCCAGCTCCCCGATGACCACAAGAAACGCCGTGTTCTCTGCGCCGGAACGTAGCGTTTTTCGTAACCGGTCGACATTGGCTCCAGGCCAGGTTGTTGCCTGGGGCACTAGCAGGACCGCTGCCTATCGCGGCCATGGGCCGCTCCTACAAAGGCACGATATACCCCGTAGGAGCGGCCCATGGTCGCGATAGCACGCCTGAAGCCAGATCCAAGCTCCACCCGCTAGCACACAGCCGCCGCTGTCTTTCCAACCCGCTAGGCATTAGGCCGCGGACCGGTCTAAACGCGGGCTATCCCGCCACCGCGCCGTCCGCAGACCGACCGCGCCAGGCGAAGGCCAGCACCATCAGCAGCCCCAGCGCGGCCATGGCGGCGCCGGCCAGGGAAATGGCCGGATAGCCCAGGCCGGCGCTGATCACCGCGCCCCCCAGGGCCGCGCCCAGGGCGTTGCCCAGGTTGAAGGCGCCGATGTTGACCGCCGAGGCCAGGTTGGGGGCGTCCTTGGCGGCGTCCATCACCCGCATCTGCAGCGGCGGCACCAGGGCGAAGCTGGCGAAGCCCCAGACGAGGATGGCCACGGCGGCCGGCAGCGGCCAGCGCATCAGCACGGTGAAGGCCAGCAGCACCAGGATCAGCACGCCGAGGGAGATGATGAGGGTGCGGTCGATGGAGCGGTCCGCCGCCTTGCCGCCCCAGAGGTTGCCCAGGGTCAGGCCGACGCCGAACAGCACCAGCATGGCGGTGATGAAGGCGGTGGAGCCATGGGTCTCGCTGGCGAGGATGGGCGCGATATAGGTGAAGACGGTGAACATGGCGCCCGAGCCAACCACGGTCAGCGCCAGGGCGGCCAGCACTGGTGGACGCCCCAGCACGCGGATCTCGGCCAGCACCCCCTCGCTCGGCGGCAAGGCCACGTCGGGCAGGGCGAACCAGAGCGCGGCCATGGTCAGCAGGCCGAGTCCGGCGATGCCCCAGAAGGCCTGGCGCCAGCCGAGCAATTCGCCGAACCAGGTGGCCAGGGGCACGCCGCCGATGGTGGCCAGGGTGAGCCCCATGAACATGGCCGCCACCGCGCCGGCACGCCGGTCCGGGGCGACCACGCTGGCCGCCACCAGGGCGCCGACGCCAAAGAAGGCGCCGTGGTTGAGCGAGGTCACCACCCGGGCGATCAGCAGGCTGGTGTAGTCACTGGCCAGGGCCGACATCAGGTTGCCCAGGGTGAAGATGGCCATCAGGCCGATCAGCAACTGGCGGCGCGGGATGCGCCCGGTGGTGAGGGTCATCAGCGGCGCGCCGATCAGCACGCCGAGGGCATAGGCGCTGACCAGCAGGCCGGCAGCCGGGATGGAGACGCCCAGGTCGGCGGCGATGCCGGGCAGCATGCCCATGGGCGCGAACTCGGTGACACCAATGCCAAAGGCACCGGTGGCCAAGGCCAGCAGAGGGGGATTGATACGCATGGGAAGGCTCCTTATCTATGCCGCGAATGCTAAGCTCCCGCTCCACCAGTCGGTAGACGGTCGTTTTGGCATGCACCTTTGCCCCGGAGGCACAAGTGGATCTGGCAGGTCGATCAGGTGAGATGGCGGTGTTCGCACAGGTGGTCGAAGCGGGCAGTCTGTCTGCCGCCGCCAGGGCGCTGCAGCTGACGCCGTCGGCGGTGAGTCGCTCCATCGCCCGCACCGAGCAGCGCCTGGGTACGCGGCTCCTGCTGCGCACCACCCGGGCCATCACCCTTACCGCCGAGGGCGAGGCCTATCTGCGCGCGGCGCGGCGCATCCTGGCGGATCTGGCCGAGGTGGAAGACGCCATCGCCGACCAGGGCGTGCCCCGCGGGCGACTGCGGGTCAGCGCCGCCCTCGGTCATGGCCGCCTGACCCTGGTGCCGCTGGTGGCGGCCTTCAGCGCCCGTTATCCGGACATCGTGGTGGACCTGGCGCTGGGCGACGAGGTGGTGGACATCCTCGCCGGCCAGGCCGATGTGGCGATCCGCTTCGGCCAACTGCTCGACAGCCCCTTGAGCGCCCGCCCTATCGGCGTTACCGGCCAGGTGGTGGTGGCCTCGCCCGCCTACCTCGCCCGCCACGGCACGCCCCAGGTGCCGGAAGACCTGCTCGAGCACAACTGCCTGAGATTCAACTTTCGCCGCGCCCTGCCCGATTGGCCTTTCGTCCGAGATGGTCGGGCATTCGCCCTGAAGATCAGCGGCAACATCGAATGCAACAGCGGCGAGGCCCTGGCACAGCTGGCCCGCGAAGGTGCCGGCATCGCCCGCATCGGTGAATTCAGCGTGGCCGACGACCTGCGCAGCGGCGCCCTGGTACCTCTGTTGGAGGCGTGGAACCCCGGGGATCTGGAACCCATCCATGCGGTGTTCGTCGGCGGTGCCACGATGCCGGCGCGGGTCCGGGTGTTTGTGGATTTCCTGGTGGAACGCCTGGGTGTCTGAGGCAGGCGACCGCGATCATGGAGATAGCGACCGAATGGGCGTCCGCGGCTCGGGGCCTGCCCATGGAACTCCAGCCGGCATCCCCGCCCTAATCAGCCACGCCCGAATTCGTGGCGCCCCTGGGTTGACTCGAAACGCTGACAACGTTCGCTTCGCTGGCCGGAGGGGTGCCACCGCGTCGGCCCCTTTCGTGTCTTGCCAGGATCCCGCTCTGCCATGTCCGCCCCCGCTTTTACTTCCACTTCCGCCACCGCCGACCCTGACCAGAAGGCCTCGGCCCGCCGCCTGATCTTCATCACCGTGCTGGTCGCCACCCTGGGCGCCCTGGCCTTCGGTTACGACACCGGCATCATCGCCGGCGCCCTGCCCTTCATGACCCTGCCCGCCGACCAGGGCGGCCTGGGGCTCAACGCCTACACCGAGGGGCTGGTGACCGCCGCCCTGATCGTCGGCGCGGCCTTCGGCTCGCTGGCGGCGGGTTATCTGGCCGACCGCTATGGCCGCCGCACCACCCTGCGCCTGCTGTCGATCCTCTTCGTGGTGGGCGCCCTGGGCACCGCAGTGGCGCCCTCGGTGACGCTGATGGTGGTGGCGCGCTTCGTGCTCGGCCTGGCGGTGGGGGGCGGCTCGGCCACGGTGCCGGTATTCATCGCCGAGATCGCCGGACCCAAGCGCCGCGGTCGCCTGGTGAGTCGCAACGAGCTGATGATCGTCAGCGGCCAGCTGCTGGCCTATGTGCTCAGCGCCCTGCTCGCCTGGCTGGTGCACGACAACGGCATCTGGCGCTACATGCTGGCCATCGCCATGGTGCCGGGCATTCTGCTGTTCGCCGGTACCTTCCTGCTGCCCACCTCGCCGCGCTGGCTGGCGGCCAAGGGCCGGATCGAAGAAGCCGAAGCCGTGCTGGAACGCCTGCGCGACACCCCCGAGGAGGTAGAGCGCGAGGTCCAGGAGATGCGCGAGAGCGAGGAACAGGCCAAACACCGCCCGCCACTGCGCGAGCTGCTGAGTCAGGGCTGGGTGGTCAAGTTGCTGCTGCTCGGCATCGGCCTGGGCTTCGTCGCCCAGTTCACCGGGGTCAACGCCTTCATGTACTACACCCCGATCATCCTCAAGAGCACCGGCATGGGCACCAGCGCGGCCCTCACCGCCACCATCGGCAACGGTGTGGTCTCGGTGATCGCGACCCTGTTGGGGATCTGGGCCATCGGCCGCGCCGGCCGCCGCACCCTGCTGCTGATCGGCCTGGTGATCGTGGTGCTGGCGCAACTGGCGCTGGGCAGCGTACTGCTGTGGTTGCCGCAGGATCTCACCCAGAGCTACCTGGCGCTGGCCTGCATCCTGGTGTTCCTGCTGTTCATGCAGATGTGCATCGCCCCGGTGTACTGGCTGCTGATGTCGGAGCTGTTTCCCAACCAGGTGCGTGGCCTGCTCACCGGGGTGGCGGTGGCCGTGCAGTGGCTGTGCAACGCCACCGTGGCCTTCAGCTTTCCGGTGGCCCTGGAGTGGATCGGCAACTACACCTTCTATGGCTTCGCCGCCATCAATGTGGGGTCGCTTTTGTTCGTCTATTTCTGCTTGCCGGAAACTCGTGGCAAGTCGCTGGAAGAAATCGAACGCCAACTGAAGAAAGAGCTGTAACGGGTCGTTAGCCGACCGACGGGCGATTTTCCGGCTTGTTGCGGACCAGATGGAATAATTTTTCCTCCCGCATCAAGTCGGGCTTTTCCGCGCCGATGCAGAGTGAAGGCATGTCGCCGTCACTCTTCGCGCCCATGCGCGACCGAGGCATTTCGATGAACATAAAACAAAAGCTCACGTCCCTCTTCGCGGTAACCGCCTGCCTCCCGGTGATCCTGGTGGCCGGCGTGGTCATCATGAACGTGCGCAGCCAGGCCACCGACGATTTCGTCGAGAACAGTGGCCGGGAAATCCGCCAGATCGACCGTAACATCCAGCAGTTCTTCTCCGGCATCGAGCAGAACATCGACTACCTGTCCAAGGAGCCGTTCATCCTCGGCCTGGATGGGTTGAAGCAATACATGAGCCCCGATGCGGCGCAGCAACCGCAGACGGCGACGGGCAAGCAGGCCCTGGAGTATTTCGCCCGCTTCGCCAAGACCCATCCGTCTACCGCCTACCTGACGGTGGGACTCGCCAACGGCGGCTATATCAGCCTGCCGGACGATCCCAAGATGGCCAACTACGACCCGCGACCCCGCCCCTGGTACCAGAGCGCCGTGACCCATCCCGGCAAGGTGGTGAGGTCACCGGCCTATTACTGGGCGCCGGACGACGCCACCCAGATTGCCGTGGTCAAGACGCTGGATGACGCGGACGGCAAGGTCCGCGGCGTGATCAGCCTCGACGTCTCCCTCAAGCAGCTCACCGACTTGGTGAAGAGCATCACGCTCGGCCAGCACGGCTATCTGATGCTGGTGGAAGACAGTGGCAACGTGCTGGTCGACCCACGCAATCCCAAGCACAACTTCAAGCAACTCAAGGAACTGGGCGACGCCTATCGGACCTTGGACGGGATCAAGAGTGGGCTGGGCGAGATCAGGCTCGACGGTAAGGACTACATGGTCAATGTCTACGTCTCCCCGGACCTGGGCTGGCGATTCATCGGCCTGATCGAGCGCAGCGAGGTGATGGGCAAGGCCACGGCCCTGACCTGGCAGATCGCCGGCATCACCGTGGTACTGGCGCTGCTGTTCGCCGTACTCGGCGCCGTCTTCGCTGGCATGATCGTGCGACCGATTCGCAGCGTCTCCGCGAGCCTCGAAGACATCGCCCAGGGTGAAGGCGACCTGACCAAGAGCCTCAGCGTCCAGGGCAAGGATGAAACCGCCGCCCTGGCCGGCTGGTTCAACCAGTTCCTCGCCAGCATCCGCCAGCTGGTGCAGCGCATCGGCCAGGCCTCCAGCGACCTGCAGCAGGCCTCGCAGACCACCACCCAGGCAGCCACCAGCATGAACGAGGTAGCCGGCCGCCAGCGCGAAGCCGTGGAGCTGGTCTCCACCGCCTTCAACGAGATGGTCGCCACCTCCAACGAGGTGGCGCGCTCCTGCAGCCAGGCCGCCGCTTCCGCCGATGCCGGCCACCACCGGGTGCAGGAAGGCTACGGCCAGATCGAGAAGGCCACCGGCAACGTCAACCGCCTCAGCGGCAGCCTGGCCCAGTCGGCCCAGGCCATGGCGGTGCTGGAGCAGGACAGCCACAACATCAACAC
>Ga0157371_10001304_pt1 | contig 26218 bp, 21 predicted proteins | sample C45metaG_FD_113462 | JGI IMG/M metagenome (GOLD analysis project Ga0157371, IMG submission 113462) | Corn rhizosphere microbial communities from Kellogg Biological Station, Michigan, USA - C4-5 metaG | ecosystem: Host-associated > Plants > Roots > Rhizosphere > Soil | place: USA: Michigan...
AAAACCAATCCGAAAATTCTATCATTAGAATTTAATGCTTATCAGGGATTATTGGATAAATGCCCATACCATGACTTATTAATGCATAATACCAGAAAGATTATTGATGATTTGAATTATTTTTTCGCTAATGTAGATGTCGAGACTTATCCAAAGGAAAAATATTTTGAAGTGAAAAAATTTAAAGAAGACTATTATAATAGCACTGACAAGGATAAAGATATTAAGCGATATAAATTTGAAGATTTAGGAATTAGTGTTGTTAAAGACGGTGTAGGGTTGACGGTTGTGGAAGTTGGAGATGGACTTTTGAAAGCCCAAACTGATATCAGAAGAAAGTTCTGGTTAAACGATAATATTGAAAAAATTAATGAAAACTTAAAGCTATATCAAGACATTGCCGTATATCATTGCGCTGATTTTTTTACTGTTAAAATTGATGGTAATTATGGCTTAACCGGAGGAAGAAATCTTCGTTTAAAAGAAGTAACCTATGAATTGAAATTGCCTACCCGCCCGAAATAGCTTACAATTTAATAATCACTTAAAAAAATCAGGGTCATAACCGAGGCGAATGTTTAAATTTTGTATTAAATTTATTTAATCATTATAAAAACAAAGCTGATATATGAAAAACCTTGCTGGCTTAATTGGTTTATTATTAATACTATGTGTTGTTTCCTGTAAAAAATCGAAAACTCTTGATGGAAACGAAGTATTAACTGTTTGTGGGGTAAATAATCCGTTAAAAAATATTGGTTGGCTTAAAACTGAGTATGAAAAAATAGCCTCCCAGCCAAAAACTAATGGGATTATTCTATACAGCTATAATAATAAGGAAGTTCTGGAAATACAGAATGCTCAATTTAGTTCCACTAATCAGCATCAATACTATTGTGATGGCACTAAACTGGATTTAAATGCACCGTCTGACTTTAATAAATTTAAGCAGGAACGTAAATTAATTGGCATTTTGTACGGTACAGATATCTGGGATTAATTGAAAAATAGTGCAGTTATGGGGGTAGTTTTAAATTATTACATTAATTTAGGCTTATCGAAATTAATACAACACCTTTTAACTAAAAACCAAATACTAAATGAAACAAACATTAAAACCAGGCTTAGCTGCAATACTTTTACTTGCAATTACAGCATGTAATGAGCCAAAAAAGGTTAATGAAACTACTGAACAGGCAGATACTACTGCTACAACTGTTCAGTTGGATAGTACAAAATTCCAAAAGGAAATTGACGGTAAAAAAACCAATCTGTATGTACTTAAAAATAAAAACAATGTACAGGCGGCCTTTACCAATTATGGTGGCAGACTGGTAAGTTTATTAGTGCCTGATAAGGATGGTAAACTGGTTGATGTGGTAGTTGGGTTTGATAGTGTTGATGGGTTTGTGAATTCTACAGAGCCTTATTTTGGTGCTACTATTGGCCGTTATGGTAACAGGATTGCCAAAGGTAAATTCAGCCTTGATGGCAAACAATATACTCTGGCACTTAATAATGGTCAAAACACACTGCATGGTGGTAAAAAAGGATTTCAGGCCGTGGTTTGGGATGCTGCAATGCCTGATTCGCAAACGCTGGTGCTTACTTATCTGTCTAAAGACATGGAAGAGGGCTACCCTGGCAACCTGAAAGTAAAGGTAACTTATAGCCTTAACGACGATAATGAATTGAAAATGGATTACGAAGCTACTACTGATAAAAAAACAGTGGTAAACCTTACCAACCATGCTTTCTTTAACCTGAACGGCGAGGGTAGCGGCGATATTTTAAACCACGAACTGCAGATCTACGCTGATCTTTATACCCCGGTTGATACTACTTTAATTCCTCTGGGTAAAAATGTTACTGTAAAAGGTACACCATTTGATTTTACAACTGCTACTGCTATCGGCAAGCGTATTGAAGAGGCAAACGATCAGTTAAAAGCGGGTAAAGGGTACGATCATAACTTTGTGTTAAACGGCACTAAGGGCTTAGGCATGACTCATGCTGCTACTGTAAAAGGTGATAAATCGGGTGTTGTAATGGATATTTATACTCAGGAGCCTGGCTTACAGTTTTATAGCGGTAACTTTATGCAAAGCAAAAATGTATTTAAGGGTGGTGCTAAAGACGATTTCAGAACTGCAATTGCTTTGGAAACTCAGCACTTCCCTGATTCTCCGAATCAGCCGGCTTTTCCTTCAACAGTTTTAAACCCTGGACAAACGTATAAAACAACTTCTATTTACAAGTTTAAGTAAGGGAGTGATAGGTAAACAGCAAAGGGGTTAACACATTAGTGTTAACCCCTTTGCTGTTTTAGGGAGCTGCCTGTTATGGTAAGTTCACCCGTCATCTCGATGATAGGAGTGTGACCAGGCATTAACGCTTAGAGTTATCTGTCAGCGTTTTTAAAAAGGCAACGATATCTTGTTTTTCGGTATCTGTAAGGTTTAACTTGTCGAAAGGCAACGTTTGATTTGGGATGTCTATACCAAGGCCAACTCCTCCTCCTTCATTGTAAAAGTCTATAACTTGTTCAAGCGTATTGTAAATCCCATTGTGCATGTATGGAGCTGTAAGGGCTATGTTTCTGACAGTTGGTGTTTTAAATGCATTTTTGTACAAAGGGAGTTTCCTTAAGTTGTATTTGCCTGGATCGGCATCTATTTCTTTGCTGTCAGCGTTTAGTGGTACACCTATAACTTCGGTTTCAGTAACTCTGAAATCGGGCGGAACGGTACCATTAAATAAAGGAGCGAAATGGCAGGTTCCACACTTGGCTTTGCCCATGTATAGGTTAAAACCATTTAATTCTTGTTTTGTGAGCTTACTTTTATCACCTCTAACATATTTGTCGAAGGACGAATTTAAACTGGTAAGCGTTCTTATGTAACTGCCAAGGGCATTCCGTATGTTATAGTCGTTAACCGGTTCTGTAGCCTTAGGGAAGGCGGCTTTAAATTTAAGTACATATTCCTGGTTTTCTTTTAGCCTTTTTACAGCTGTAGTAAGAGAACCATGCATTTCATCGGCATTGCTAATTACATCGGTAGCCTGATCTTCGAGGTAATTGACTCTGTTGTCATAAAATAATGCCGATTGAAGACCTGCATTTAAGATTGTAGGCGTGTTCCTTTTTACAAACGATTTGCCATTTAGGGCGGTATTTTTAGCTACACCATCAGTAAAAGCCAGTTCTGGTTTATGGCATGAGCCACATGATCTGTTTTTAGATCCTGAAAGTATTACATCATAGAATAGCAGCTTGCCAAGCGTGGCTTTTTCTTTACTCATATGGGCATCGTAACCTGCTGTATAAAAATTTGCATCGAAAGCATTTTCATCAAATAGGGTAGGCGTATTTGCTTTAAGTGCCCTAAGTTCTTTAAATTCCGGATTACCCAACAGTTGTGATAAGTTTAGGATAGATGCCGAAAGTGGGTTGGCGTAGGTGGTAATGAACTGCATTCTGTCGAACGTATTGAAATCACTACCAGCTGATAAATAGGTTATTCCTTTATCTAATAATTGGATTGTGCTTTTGAATTTAGCCTGCTTGTCGGTTTTAAATTCTGTTTTGTAAATGTTCAGAACTTCCTTAACTGAGGCAAGTGCAGAGGCACCCTCGGCCATCGAATTCTGAGCTATTGCTGCATCAAATCCTGAAATACCTAATGTAATAATCCTGAAAATTTCTGTTCTTAAAGCATCAAATATTTGTGCATTTGCAAGTTCCTGATGCCCGGCAACAGATTTAAGCCTTATGAAATTTGATTTTAAAATACCGATTTCCTGAAGCAGCTCTTTTTTCTGTTTATCGGCATAATGGGGAAAAATGAAGGGCTCTATTACCTGAAAGCCCTCCGGAGCGTCAATTTTATGTTGATCATTATCGTCCATTGAAGAAATTGGGGCTCCGTTTATAGACTTGGCAGTTAAAGGATTATAATATTCGGCCAGAAATTCTGTTTTTTTATAGGCTAATCTGGCCGCCTTAAATGTCTGCTGTATGCTATCTTCAGGAGCATTATTTTGAACTTTGCTGTAAAGTTGTTTTACAAGCGTATCCACCTTCGAAATTTGAAGGATATAGTATTGCTTTACAAGATCTGCAGGCAAAGTTTTTTGAGTTTTGGTACAGCCCAGGCAAGCCATAACCATAATAACTACAATGGCGATTTTTTTCATTTTAGCTTATCTTGCCAAGCCCTTAATGATAACTACCTGGCTGCCCTGATTCTCATCCGGACGCTTAGCGCCACCATCTTTACCTTTAAAGGCATCTTCTCTCCAGGTATGTGGCTGTATGCAAAGGGTAAAAGTGTTTGGAATACCTATTACATCAGAAATGTCAACAAGTGCACCATACTCCCAATTTCCTTTTGCCGCAGTGGCTTTAAATTTAGGATCGCTGCGACGGTGATCTATCTCAAATACTTTCTTTACCTCTTTAGTCGCGATGTTATACTGATAGATATAAGCATCGTGAGTTTCAGCACCATAGGTGTTTGAATCTTCCTGTATGTAAACATAGTTTGTAGTTACACAGATATTATCTGGATTTTGAAACTCTTTTGCCGGTCCGCTTTTATCATCACCGTCAAGGATACATTCCAGCTTGCCTTTTGTTGGGTCACTGGCATTTAAAACAAGTTTATAAGTACGACCGAATACGGTTCTTGAATTATCAGCATTAAAGCCTGTTGCTGGTTGTCCGGTTACGTTAAAGTATACTTCTCTTGAATTGGCAGCGTTGCCCTTGCGGTAATCCACATCCTCTACCCGGCCAAATTTAATGGCCTTAAGCGGATCAACCATTGCCTGTATCTGAGCTCCGGTAATTGTTTTATGGTTTTCAATTTTAACAAATTCAACATCGTAAGATGAGCCAACTTTAATATCTGTTTCTTTTTGATTGCCATCAACACGTTTTAGCATGTACTGAGTTCCATTATCCAGATCGCCAACTGTGTTTGCTACATAAAGAACTACCTGACCACCAGATGCATCATCTGCATCTTCGCCCATTAATATTACAGTTTTTCCTGCATACGCGTCTTTATTAAGCGGAACGGCATTTTCTCCACTCCAATGCCCTAAACCGGCAGTAACAGTACCACTTTGTTTGCCCGAAACAAGAGGGTTAAGTTTATGTGTTTGTGCCTCTACTGCACTTTCTCCAACGCTCAGATATAGCGGACCAAAACCGTTTTCTTCTTTAGTAACCATTGTTCCTGAGCATAAACGCCATTGGCCACCATCAGAGTTTAATGCATATTCGCCTTTTAATGGTTTAAGGTTGTTGTTAAAAGAAATTCTGGAAACTGAATAGTTATCCTCATTATTTACCATCATTACATAACCTCCTGCCGGATTTTTTACCAGTCCGGCCCCGTCAGCAGAACCACCAAAAGTATAACCTTCAGATTCTGGGAATTTATCTTCACTACTAAAAAGTGAAAATAGCTCGAGGTTCTCAAAGCCAGAAAGCTTTTTAAGCAGAACCGGAGTTATAGAATAATCTTTTAGTACAACCTGGTCATCGCTACCTGCGTCTTTTGAATCCTTTTTACACGAAGAAACAGCAACGGCTGCAGCAACAAAAGTTGCTACTGCAATGGCAAGTGTTTTTGTTTTAATAAATTTAATAGTCATAGTTTGTCATGTTGTTTGTTGCAAACCTAGCTGACTAATATTGTGTGAAATTTAATTGTATGTTAAGTAAAATGGTAGCCTACAATTTGGAATTGTTCTACGCATTTTTAATAAGTATCGTTTCCAGAACATTGGCTACATCATCGCATTTATCAGAAGCAATTTCCATAGTTTGCAGTACCTCTTTCTGCTTAATCAGTTCAATGGCATTGGCCTGCTTATCAAATAAACTACCTAGTGCGGTGTTACAGATATGATCGGCTGTGCTTTCTCCTTTATTAATTCTGATGCATATCTCGGCAATTAGCTTGGTGTTGGTAAGGTCTTTCAGCTCAGCAACAGCAGTATTAATATCCTTGCACATTTCTAAAAGCAGCTCGGCAAGTTCTATCATTGGCTTGGTTATGGTTTTTAGGTTGTACAAGTCCATATTCATGGCCGAGGCATAGATATAATCAATAATATCATCCAAAGAACTTGCCAGGGCATGGATATCTTCCCTGTCGAACGGAGTAATAAATGTTTTGCCCAAACCCAAAATGATGGCGTGTTTAAAACCATCGCCAACCTCTTCAAGTCTTTCAATTTCCTTAATATGAGTTTTTCTTTTTTCCTGTTCCGGGGTGTTTACTGCCAGTACAAGGGTTTTGGCAATTTGCACCAGATTGTTGCTGGCCTGCTCAAACATGGGTTGGAATACTTTGTCTTTAGGGCTAAAAAAATTGAATACAGAGTTCATGGTAATTTTGCTTTTAGCAAAAATATCATTGCAATGTTAAGCTATTATAAAGTTTAAGTGCTATTTAACAGTGGTTTATATTAAAAATTACCATTTATAACCCATTCTTATATATTTTAGCAGAAACTGACAATCGTCATAAAAAAGCATGAGCAAACAGAAAAAGAAAAAGGGCAATGGTAATTCAAATCCTGATGCTACTAAACAGGCCTTGATGCATCAGAAAAGGTTTGTAGAGCGGATAGAGCTGCTTTGCAATGCGCTGGTGGGCCCTGGTTATTTTGAAAAATTCCCGGCAGCTATTCTTTCTCATATGTATGCTACCAGATACCCTGCATTAAAAATAAAGGCCAGTCCTGAGTCGGAGGTTTCTAAATCGACCGTGGTAAAGGCCAATAAGCTGCTAAATGCTTTTTTAGAAGATCAGTACATTACCTTAATGAATGGCGAGCGGATATTGTTTAGCATGCTCCTGTCTGAAGGTTTGCTATTAATCAATTTTCTGCATGTGGTTCCTGCACATTACTTCCCCAATGCAGCGCTTCTGAAAGAGACTTTTAAGGATTATTTCCCGGAAACGGATTCTTATTTAAAAATTCAGGAAATGATGGATGTGCTGGTGCAGGATATTATTGTGTTTTTGAGTGACTTAAATAAGAGTATTATTAAGGCCGATTATAGCGAAACGGCTTGTTTTGAGATCAGCAGCAACCACAACGATATTTACTTGTACGAGTTTAAAACAACTAAAACATCGATGGTAATTAATGGTAAGCCTCACTCTATGATTCGCCTGGGTTGGGTTGATGGGGAATTTAACTGGGTTTTTGCTAAAGTTAAACCTTCGGCACTCGGTTTTGAGGTTGCAGGGCTTGATGTGCCTCTTGATGTTTACATACAAATACATGCGTTGGACAGGTTGCAGGAACGGATTGATATTACCCCCGGTATTATGCATTCTATTGCCTTTATGATTTTTATGGATGCCGAAATTAAATACCATAGGGATTATGACAGGAGTCTGGTTGAGTTTTATCTTTCTGATAAAAAAGCAGGATACCTGCAGGTTGAGCTCCATGGCGACAGGCTGGTTATCCATACCTTTTTATTTTTAACCAATAATGGTACACCTGAGGGTATTAAACTGGAAAAGCTTGCCGGATTGCAAAAAGCAGATAAAATATACCTTGAAATTGATACGCTTTCGACCTTTAATTCTTACCATATTGAAAAGAATGAGCCGCTAAAGAACCTGTTTGTTGAAGCTGGTTGCGGTTCATTACTGGAACTGGGCCATTTGCAGGAATTTTCTGTTAATGAGGTTAAGGATAAAGACCCTGATTCGATATTGAAATACCTTGCCGATTCAAAATATTTTAGATCGGCAGAGTAGGTGCGGGCTTGTAAGAAATATTATTATCTTGCTTTCCTATTTTAACAATCGATGATAATAATAATACAGTGTAAAGATCAGATAGGGCTGGTTGCCGATATTTCGCAGATTTTATCTGCAGCAAAACTCAATATCGTTTCCATGAGGGAACACGTAGATAAGGCCGAAAGTATGTTTTTTATGCGCCTGGATGTAGATGGATATGCTGATGAGGCTTTACTTACCGAAAATATGCGCCAGATTTTACCCACCGGCGCGCTTATTCATGTTAATCCTGTTGCCGAAAAAAAGATTGTGGTAATGGTTACTAAAGAATATCATTGCCTCGCTGATATTTTGGTGCGCAATAACTTTGGTACTTTAGGTGCAACTGTTGTTGGGGTTATCGGTAATCATGATATTCTCCAAAAGATTTGTGAACGCTTTGATGTTCCTTTTACCTTGATTTCGTATGGTGCGGAAGGGGATGATCCGGAACAGGAAATGATCGATCAGATAAATGCATACAACCCTGATTATGTGATTCTGGCTAAGTTTATGAGGATTTTATCGCCTCGCTTTGTAGCTTGCTTTGCCGATAGGATTATTAATATACATCATTCCTTTTTGCCTGCTTTTGCTGGCGCCAATCCGTATAAACAGGCTTTTGAAAGAGGGGTGAAGCTGATTGGTGCCACAGCTCACTTTGTTACTAATGATTTAGATGAAGGGCCAATAATTGCGCAGCAGATTATTCCGGTAAATCATTCATTTACGGTTAAGGATATGGTGCGTTCAGGCAAAGAGATTGAAACTGCAGTTCTGGCAAAAGCCATGAGGCTTGTACTTGGCGACAGGGTGTTTGTTTATAAAAATAAGACGGTTGTTTTTGACAATTAGGAAAATAAGGTTGAGGAAATGCCGTCATCTCGACGATAGGAGAGATCTCTTGAACTGGCATAACCAAGGGATCTCTCCTGTTGTCGAGATGACGGAGAGGAGAGATGCCAGAGGGAGGTGAAAAGGCACACTACCTATGTAGATGCAATTGGCTTTTAAGTTCCTTAATTTCTTGTTGCATGGCATCTACTTTTTCTAGCAAATGCCTTATCGCATCTATACCTTCTATATTTATTTGCAGATCGTAGTGCAAATGAATGTACCTGTCTAGCTCTCCGAATTGCCTTATGTGGATGCACTTTTCTGATTCAACCGTTATGAATGAAATGATTCCGGAGTCCTCAAGCGATACAATAAACTCGGGCTCAATATCATATTTAAAGCAATATTCTGTTATGGTTATTAGTTCTGTTTCCATGGTTAACTGATTTAAAGTGGTTTTAGCCCAGATTTTTTAATTCGTTAAAAAGTTCTTTCTGTTTATCTGTAAGGTCTGCTGGTATTTTAATGGTGTAGGTTATGAACAGGTTTCCAAATTCCCCTTCTTTTTTATAAACGGGAAACCCCTTTCCTTTTAGCCGTACTTTAGTGCCATTTTGAGTTCCTGGAGCTACCTTTAGTTTTACTTTACTGTCAAATGTAGTAACTGTTACATCACCACCAAGAACAGCAGTATAAAGGTCTATTTCTGCATTGGTATACAGATCATCATTAAGCCTTTTAAAATGTGGATCATCGGTAATGTTAAAGGTAATGTATAGATCGCCATGAGGCCCGTCGTTGGCACCGGGTGCACCCTGACCTGCCAGTTTAATTACCTGCCCGTTGGCTATACCTGCCGGAATGGTTATCCTTATGTTTTTGCCATTTACAGTTAGCGTTTGCTTGTGGGTATTGTAGGCATCGCGAAGTGATATGTTGATTTCGGCCTGATAATCATGTCCTTTAAATTTGCGGCTGCCACGCTTAGATTGAGCACCTGCATTTCCGAATAAAGATTCAAAGAAGTCTGAATAGTCTCCGCCAGCACTAAATCCTTCACCTCCAAAATCGGCACTGCTAAAGCCACCACCCTGATAACCGCTGCTTCCTGAGTATGCATTTTGCTGTTGCGATTGTTTTGCTTGTTCAAACTGATCGGCATTTTTCCAGTGTTCTCCATATTCATCGTATTTTTTGCGCTTTTCGGGATCACTTAATGCTTCATTAGCCTCATTTATCTGCTGGAACTTTTGGTTGGCATCTTTGTCGTTTGGATTTAGATCGGGATGATATTTTCTGGCCAATTTCCTATAGGCTTTTTTAATATCGTCCTGGGTGGCACTTTTTTCAAGTCCAAGGGTTTTGTAGTAATCTATAAATGCCATAATTAACTAGTTTGTCACTTAAGTTAAGGCATTTTGGTTGATTTTGTTTTAGATTTTTAGAAAAAATTGAAAACGAATAATCTGTTGGATATTTGAGCTCGCATTATCTTGAACACAGTTCAAGAGATCTCTCACTATGTTTGAGATGACGTGAGCCTGGATTTTGATTTTCCGGCTTTTTTAATGCAGGCATCCAGAAAATAATCAATACCTGTGGTGGCATAACCTAAAAGTCTTGAGTTTTCGCCAAGCTCAGAAGATACAATTGTGGTACGCTCTCTTATTTGCGTCATACAGTAGGTATTAATCGCCTGCTGCATAGGGAGCGTTATGTATTGTTTTGCTTCGGCAATTTTGCCGCTCAAAATAATCAGTTCCGGATTAAAAAGCTGGATGAGCACAGAGATTCCCTTGCCCATATAAGTACCTATATTAGATAACAACTGGATGGCATACTGATCGCCCTTATTTGCAGTTTCGATAATAATGTCAGGCTCAATTCTTTGTAATTCCTCGTTAGAGAGTTTGTTGAGCATAGAGTTTTTGCCAGATAAAATACCTTCCTTGGCCATTTCTGATAGGGCATTGCCCGAGGCAATAGTTTCAAGACAGCCATGCTTACCACAATAGCACAATGCGCCATTCTCTACAAAGGGAATATGTCCCAGCTCGCCCGAAAAACCACACGCACCTTTCCTTAATTTGCCATCCATTATAATCCCTAAACCAACACCCCAATCCATCAACAGGATTAAGGCATTTTGTTTGCCTTTTGCCATTCCATGCGTAAACTCGGCCATTGACGATCCGTTAACATCATTTTGTATAATAACAGGCAGTTTCAGTGTTGTTTCGAATGCGGCCGTTAAAGAAGTGTTTTCCTGATCGCTAAGAAAATAGCTATAACTTTTTCCTTTTTCAGAATCAATAAGACCAGGCATGCCCACACTGCAGCCAATTAGCTGTTCGTGAGTAATGTTTTGGGCTTTTAAAATATCCTGTACATGGGTGTTTAAAATATTAAAGAAATCTGACCTGCTGCTTTTTGAAATAGGAAGGGCTATGGTATTGGCCTCTACTATATAATTATAGTTGTTGTCCATAACAGCTATTTTGGTATGGAACAATTCTATATCAATACAAAGAATCAGAATTTTTTTATCCTTTAGGCCATACAAATCGGGTTTTCGTCCACCCATAGAAATTCCGTAGCCTTTCTTTTCTATCCAGTCTTCATCTATTAAATTAGTTATTAACTTTAAAACACTAGGTGTGCTCATGTTCATGGTATCACAGAGTGTGGAAACAGAGCAGGCACCTAAATTAAAAAGATGCTTCACAAGCTGATATTTATAGATCAGCTGCTTATCACGTGCAGGTTTTGTTATATTATTTAATAGATGAAGATTCATATTATTTATTACTCTATTTTGCTAAATATAGATAACTTCTGTTAAAAAATTATAAAAGTATTTTTATTACGTAAATAATTAAACAATGTTTTGTCTTTTTCACAATTTCTCGCTAATATTATCACTGCAAGTATTCGATTTAGCAATGCCATAACAGGTAATACTGATTGAATCTCAATAACCACATATATGAAACCTAAAGAACCTCAAGAAAAAAACACCAGAAGGGATTTTATTAAAAAATCGGCAGTAGGACTGGCCGCATTTACCATTGTACCAAGATATGTACTTGGAGGAACAGGATTTATTGCACCAAGCGATAGGTTGACTAAGGCTGTAATAGGCGTTGGGTCAATGGGTCGTGGTCACTTTACATATGATGGCACTCAGGTAGTTGCTGTTTGTGATGTTGATAAAAGACATCTTGACCTTGCAACATCTATGCTGGATAAGGGAGTTAAAACGTTTGGCGATTATCGTGAGCTAATTAAACTTCCTGAAGTTGATATTGTACACATTGCCACCCCGCCGCACTGGCATGGTATTATGGCTGTTGATGCTGCAAATGCTGGTAAAGATGTTTGGTGTGAAAAACCAATGACGCATACTATCGGAGAAGGTAAACGTGTAATGGAAGCTGTACAAAAGCACGGCCGAATGTTTCGTTTAAATACCTGGTTCCGCTTTAAAGATACTTTTTATGGTATGGGCACTACTGTAAAACCGATTAAGAAATTGGTTGACAGTGGTTTGCTTGGCTGGCCTTTAAAGGTTACTGTAGGAAAACATACTGGTTATGATTGGAAGTTTTACTGGGTAGGTAAAGATCATCTTGAGCCTCAGCCGGTACCTCCTGAATTGGATTACGACAGATGGCTTGGCCCTGCACCTTATAAACCATACAATGCACACAGGGTTCACCAAACTTTCCGTGGATATTGGGATTATGATGGTGGTGGCTTAAGCGATATGGGACAACATTATATTGACCCGATTCAATACTTTTTAGGTAAAGATGATACCAGTCCGGTTTCTGTTGAAATTGATGCTCCACAACAGCATACTGATGCGGTTGGAATTTGGAGAAGGATAACTTATACTTATGCTGATGGTTGTCAGATCATTTTAGATGGCGAAGGAAAAGATACTAATGTACCTTACATTGAAGGGCCTAAAGGTAAATTATATCCGGGCTTTAAATCGGATATTCCTGATCTGGAAAGAAAACTGGCTGCTTTCCCTGACCCTACACCGCAAATGACTGATTTTGTTGAGTCTGTGAAAACCAGACAGAAGTTTGCTTTAAATGAAGAGAATGGACACCGTTCATGTAATATCGTTAACATCGGCTTAATTGCCTTGAGGTTGGGCCGTTCATTAAAGTTTGATCCGGTAAAACAAGAGTTTATTGATGATGAAGGAGCTAACAGATTAATTAATCCTGTAATGCGTGCACCTTTCACTATTTAATTAAAACAATTCAGATTAACATTTTACACATATCATAATGATAAAAAAGATATTCTTTATCCTGTTGGCGGTTGTAATGCTGCAAAATGTAGCAAACGCACAGGCAAAAAAAGACGAACGAACCATTACCACCCGCATTGCTGATTTGCTTGCTCAGATGCCTGCAAACGACGCTGAGTTGTTTAAAAACAACGTGAACGATATTGCCAATCTTGGTGAAGAGGGCTATGTTACTTTAATAAGCGGACTAACAGCACCTGGTAAGGGTAACAATTCATTAATTGAATATACAGTTGGTGGATTTTCTGCATATATAACGCAGAATGGAAAAGAAGACTGGAGAAAAATGGCCGTTGGTGCTTATTGCAAAGCTCTGGATAAATTAACTGATAAACAGAACAAATCGTTTATCATCAGCCAGTTTGATCTGGTTGGTAAAGATGATGCTGTTTCTTGTTTACAGGGTTATTTAACTGATGATCATCTGGCAGATCCTGCAGCAAGGGCATTGGTTAAAATTAATACCCCTGCATCAAAAGCAGCTTTGTTAGCGGGTTTGGCAAAAGCTAATGGCGCAGCTAAACTTTCTGTTATAGAATCGTTAGGCGATAGTCGTTTTAAAGAAGCGGCACAGCCTATTAATGCTTTAGCAGCCAGCAGCGATGAAAATGTTGCTAAAGTTGCCTTATATGCACTTGCTTATATTGCTGATCCTTCTTCGGCACCGGCATTTGCTGCTGCGGCTGATAAAAGTGGCTTTAAGTATGAGAACACAAACTCTGCTGCGGTTTACTTAATTTATGCTGAGCAGTTGCTTAAAAACGGTAATAAAGAACTTGCTGAAAAAATAGCAAAAGAGATAATTACCAAAGCTAATTCTGATGAATTGGTAGGTGTACGTACAGGTGCTTTAAAGGTATTGGTTGAAGCAAATAAAGACAACAACCAGGATATCCTTTTAGAAGCTGCCGGCGATAAAAATGCTGAATATCGTGCTGCTGCATTGAAATTTGCGGTACCATATGTTACATCGGCATCTACTGCTGCCTGGGTAAAAAAATTAGGTGGTGTTAATGATGATGCCAAAGCGGGTATAGTAGCTATGCTTGGTCAAAGTGGTGCTAAAGACGCTTTGCCTGCGGTAATTAAATTACTTAAAAGCAAAAATCAGACTGTTAAACTGGCTGCTATAAATGCAGCTGTTAATATTGGACAGGAGCAAGTGCTTGACGATTTGCTTAAACTTGCAAGCAAAGGTGATACGGCTGATGTTGCTGCGGTTTCTGGTGCTGTTCATAGAATGAAAGGAACTGGTATAACTGAAAAAGTTGCTGCCGCTATTCCTTCTGCAAAACCTAATGTACAGGTTGCATTGATTAACTTACTTGCTTCACGCGCTGCAAATGGTCAGCTAAGTGCGGTTTATGATCAGTTAAAAAGTAAAAAACCTGAAGTACAGCAAGCTGCATATGCTGCTTTAAGTAGTGTTGTTGTTAAAGATAATTTGCCTCAGTTGTTTACCTTGTTAAATGAAACTTCCGGAGCTCAGGAAACTGCTGTTCAGGAAGCTATTATTGCTGCTGTTAGCGGTTCAGGCGACAACTCTCAGCAGGTTGATGCGGTATTACAGCAAATGGCATCGGCTCCTGAAAGCAAGAAACTGCTTTTCTACAAAGTTCTTGCAGGCTTAGGTGGCCAGAAATCTTTAAAAGCGGTTACTGATGGTTTTGCGTCAGGTAATGAGCAAACTCAAAAAGCTGCTTTGGATGCATTATCGGCATGGACTAATGCTGATGCAGCTCCTGAATTAATTAAGATTGCACGCGAAACTAAAAATGCAGGTTTCTTAAATACTGCAATTAATGGTTACCTGCGTTCGGTTAGAGAGGGTGTTTATCCTGCAGAGCAGAAGTTATTGTTGCTTCGTAATGCAATGGCTGTAGCTCAAACTGATGAGCAAAAGAAACAGGTATTAAAAGATGTTGAGCAGGCTAAATGTTTCAATTCTATTGTATTTGCCGGTAAATATTTAAACGATGCTGCCTTACAACAGGCTGCCGCAAATGCGGTAATGAACATTACGCTTGCAGGTTCTTATAATGGCGATCTGGTTAAAGGTTTATTGAACAAAACCATTGATGTAATTACTGGTCCTGATAGTGGTTATCAGAAAGAAGGAATGCGTAAATACATTTCTGAAATGAAGGCTGGTGAAGGTTTTGTATCTATGTATAATGGAACTGACCTTACAGGTTGGAAAGGTTTAGTAGCTGACCCTATTAAACGCTCAAAAATGGACGCTAAAACGCTTGCTGCTGAACAGGAAAAAGCTGATGCCGAAGCAAAAGAGAGCTGGAAACCTATTAACGGCGAACTTCAGTTTATGAGCCATGGAAATAACCTTGCTACGGTTAAAAAGTATGGTGATTTTGAAATGCTTGTTGACTGGAAGATTATTGACGACAAAAAAGGTGAAGGCGATGCCGGTATCTATTTGCGTGGTACTCCTCAGGTTCAAATTTGGGATAATGCCCGTACTAATGTAGGTGCTCAGGTTGGTTCTGGTGGTTTATACAACAACCAGGCTAATGAAAGCAAACCTCTTAAAGTTGCTGATAACAAACTTGATGAGTGGAATACTTTCCGTATTTTAATGAAAGGTGACCGTGTTACTGTTTACTTAAACGGAGAGTTGGTAACTGATAACGTAATACTTGAGAACTATTGGGATAGAAGCCTTCCGATTTTTGCTGAAGAGCAGATTGAATTACAGGCTCATGGTTCGCCGGTTGCTTACCGCGATCTTTATATCAGAGAAATTCCTCGCGCAAAGCCATTTGAGTTAAGTGCACAGGAGAAAAAAGATGGCTATAAAGTATTGTTTGATGGTACTAACATGCACAGCTGGACTGGTAACACTGTTGATTATACTATTGAAGATGGTAACATTGCTATCCGTCCGAAACCAGGAAAAGGTTCAGGTGGTAACTTGTTTACTAAAGAAGAGTTTAGCGACTTTATTTACCGTTTTGAGTTTAAATTAACTCCTGGTGCTAACAATGGTTTGGGTATAAGGGCACCTTTAGAAGGTGATGCTGCTTACGAGGGTATGGAGCTACAAATACTTGATAACGAAGCTCCTATATATAAAGATCTTCATGTTTATCAGTATCATGGTTCTGTTTATGGTACCTTGCCAGCAAAAAGAGGTTTCCTTAAACCTGTAGGTGAGTGGAATTATGAAGAGGTGGTTGTAAAAGGTCCTAAAATTAAAGTGATTCTTAACGGTACTGTAATTCTTGATGGTGATATTACTGAGGCTAGAAAGAATGGTGCTGCGGATGGACAAAAACATCCGGGGTTATTACGCGATAGCGGCCACATCGGTTTCCTTGGACATGGTTCTCCAGTAGAATTCAGAAATATCAGAATCAAAGATTTAAGTAAAAAGGATTTAACTAAAAAAGAATCTGTTAAAAAGAAAAAATAAAAAGATGACTGAAGATAAGTTAAACTCATCAACAGATAATTCCAGAAGAAACTTTATTAAAACCAGCGCGCTTGCAGCCGCTGGTTTTATGATAGTACCCAGACATGTTTTGGGTGGTAAAGGATTTTTAGCGCCAAGCGATCGTTTACAGGTTGCCGGTGTTGGTGTTGGTGGAAAAGGTGAAAGTGATATAGCAAATATTTATAAGGGTGGTAAATCAGACATCGCATTTTTATGTGATGTTGATGATAGGAGAGCTGCGGGTTCTGTTAAAAGATTCCCTAAGGCAAAGTACTATAAAGACTACCGCCAGATGCTTGATAAGGAAGCAAAAAATATTGATGGTGTTGTAGTTTCGACACCTGATCATAACCATGCAATGATAGCCCTGGCTGCAATGCAATTGGGTAAACATGTGTATGTTCAAAAGCCACTAACACATGACATTTACGAAGCGCGTGTATTAACTGAAGCTGCAAAACGCTATCAGGTAGTTACCCAAATGGGAAATCAGGGTGCTTCTGGTGATGGGGTAAGGCAATTGAGAGATTGGTGTGAGGCTGGTTTAATTGGGAAGGTTCACACAGTGTATTGCTGGACTGACCGCCCTGTGTGGCCTCAGGGTATTTCATGGCCTGCTACCAATGGCGTTGTGCCTAAGGAACTGGACTGGGATTTATGGCTTGGTAGTGCCCCGTATAAGCCATATATAGATAAAATGGTTCCGTTTAACTGGAGAGGCTGGTGGGATTATGGTACCGGTGCAATTGGCGATATGGGTTGCCACCTGGTTGAACCGCCATTTACAATTTTAGGATTGGATACTCCAATGGATGTTCAGTGCAGCGTTGGCAGCGTTTACGTTGATGAGTTTCAGAGGGGATATTTTCCGGAAAGCTGTCCGCCTTCGAGTCACGTAATCATGACCTTTAAGGAAACCAAAAGAACTAAAGGTGATTTACAGCTTCATTGGATGGACGGAGGAATTAAGCCTGCGCGACCAGCTGAACTAGGACCTAATGAGGCATTTGGAGATAATGGTGTATTGTTTGAAGGTACCAAGGGAAAAATGATCTGTGATGTTTACGGATCTAACCCAAGGTTACTGCCTTTATCTAAAAATGAGCACGACCATACTAAAAAGAAAACCCCTCGTGTACCGGGTGGCGAAGATGGTCATTACACACAATGGGCTGAAGCTGCAATTGCGGGTTATGGAAAAATAGAGTTAAGTTCTCCGTTTGAAATAGCTGGTCCGCTTACTGAAACGTTATTAATAGCAAATCTGGCCATCAGGGGAACTGATGTTCAAAAAAGAAATGCCGATGGCGGAATCAGCTATCCGGGCAGAGATATTAAACTGATTTGGGATAAGGCTAACCTAAAGGTTACCAATTTTGATGAGGTGAACCAATTTGTGAAACGTAATTATCGTGCAGGATGGAGTTTGGGAGCGTAAATTTGCGTGTTCTGGTTGTTGGTTGCGGTAACATGGGCAAATCTCATGCTATGGCTTACCACACTTTAGACGGCTTTGAAATATGCGGAATTGTATCAACCGGTAACAGTAAGGTTGTATTAAATGAAAAACTGGGCGGGGGTTATCCTCTGTTCAGTGATTTTTATGAAGCGCTTGAGGCTACTAAGCCTGATGCTGTGTGCATTTCTACTTATCCGGATACTCATGAGGCTTTTGCGATTAAAGCGTTGGAGAGCGGCTGCCATGTGTTTATAGAGAAACCTTTGGCTGATTCTGTAGAAGGTGCAGAGCGCGTAGCTGAAGCCGCAAGAAAGGCAGGCAAGAAACTGGTTGTTGGCTATATATTGCGCTATCACCCATCTTGGGAGAAATTTATTGAGCTTTCGCAGCAAATGGGTAAACCATTGGTGATGCGGATGAACCTGAACCAGCAAAGCCACGGGCCTAAATGGACAGTACACCGTAACTTAATGAAAAGCTTAAGCCCTATAGTGGATTGTGCAGTTCATTATATTGATGTAATGTGCCAGATGACCAGATCTAAACCTGTACAGGTTAGTGCAATTGGTGCCAGACTTACTGATGAAATACCTGAATGGAATTACAACTACGGACAATTGCAAATTCGTTTTGAGGATGGCTCTGTTGGCTGGTATGAGGCAGGCTGGGGCCCTATGGTTAGTGAAACAGCTTTTTTTATTAAAGATGTTTTTGGGCCTAAAGGGGCAGTATCTATAGTTGCCAAAGAGGCATCAAAATCAGGGAAATCGGATTCAATTGATTCACATACTAAAACGGAATCTATAAAAGTTCATTTTGCTGACCTGGACAAAGATGATGAGTTTGCCAAAGCAGATGAATGGGTTGACTTGCAGGATGAACCGGATCATCAGGAATTATGCAATCGTGAGCAACGCTTTTTCCTGAAAGCTATACAGGAAGATCTTGATCTGACTGATGCTACAGAAGATGCCGTAAACAGCTTAAGAATCGCTTTTGCATGCGATGAATCGGTAAGAACCGGGCAAATGGTTGTGTTATAGTCAACTTTATTAACAAAAGTAGCTGGATGTGGAAAAAATGATGACAGATTCTGAAACATTGATTTGGTGCAAATCCAATAATTATTACCTTTAGAGCGTTATATCAAATATTTTTAAATCTTAACTTAAGAAAAACATGGAAAAATTTTCAAAACTAAAACAGCTTATCGCAGGTATCGAATCTGATGCAGATAAATTTTATAACTCAGGTAATGGCGCTGCCGGTACAAGAGTTCGTAAAGCAATGCAAGATCTAAAAGGACTTGCTCAAGAGATCCGTACTGAGGTTACTGAGAAGAAAAATGCTAAATAGTATTATTTGACTTATACAGAAGGCCTGCAATTTATTGCAGGCCTTTTTTGTTTTATAGTCAATCTATTTTAGAGTGTGACATATACGCTCCTCATATAAAAAATATTTGCTGCCCAGGCAACCTTGTTGTTCCATGCTCCGTACTAGGAGATATAAGTTCATTAAAACTTAAACAAGGTAGTAGCTCAATTACATCATGAATAGAATTAGAAAAATAACCCGGGTGTTTATCGCACTCTTGCTGCTACACCTAAGTGCCGGGGCACAAAATTTTGTTAGCAAGAATATTAGAATAGGTTTATTCTCATCAACCCCATTAGAAGATATAAGAGCGGTAAGTGATAAGGGCAATGCTGTGCTTGTTTCTAAAACCAGAGAAATAGTTGTGCAACTGGATGTTAAAACGCTGGAGTTTGACCGGAAGCTGATGCAAGAGCATTTTAATGAGAATTATATTGAAAGCGACAAATATCCTAATGCAAAATTTAAAGGTGTTATAGATCAGGCCATAGATTTTACTAAGGATGGCAATTATGGGGTAACTGTTACCGGTGTGCTATCTGTACATGGAGTAGATAAGAAACGTACAATTCCGGGAAAAGTGATTATAAGTAATGGCGTTGTACAGATTAGCACCGAGTTTAATGTTGCGTGTGTAGATCATAATATTAAAATACCAAAGCTGGTGTTTGCCAAGATTGCGGAGTTTATTACGATAAAAGCTGAAGGTAAATTCAATCCATTAAAATAACAAACCCATGAATAAGATTAAATATTTACTGATTTCCTTTTCGCTTTTTACATTGCACGCTCAGGCTCAAGAAGCAGATTCTTTGTTGAAAGCTCTAGATAGCGGACGTGTTGCCAGCACGGTGGACGCTGCTTTTAAGTCGACACACGTAGTTTTATCACACTCTAGCGAAACACAGAAAAAACATGATCTGGATTTAAGGATCCGCCATCACTTTGGTGATATAGGGGGGCGTTTTGGAAGCGCTCATACTTTATATGGTTTGGATGTGGCTACAGACTTGTTTATTGGATTGGACTATGGGGTAACTGATGATTTTACTGTAGCAGTTGGAAGAAGCAAGCAGGATGAGCTTTTCAATTTTTCTGGTAAATACAAACTTTTAAAACAGAAAACTGATGCCTCTATGCCAATTAATATGACGCTTTTTGCGCAGCTGGGATGGATTGCACGAGAACCGCTTAATAATAGTGAGTTTGCACAGTATAGTGATCGATTTTCTTATTTCTTTCAGTCTATTATCTCGCGTAAGTTTTCATCACGTCTTTCATTGGAAGTAATGCCAGGTTATTTATTGAGGAGTAATGTTGAAGACCACGGGGATGCTAAGAATCTTTTTTCTCTTGGCTTTGCAGGAAGAATGAAAATAACAAAAAGGCTTTCTTTTATTGCAGATTATACACTTGTAAATGGATTATCGAGACCTAAGGATTTAACTGAATCTTACTATAATCCTTTTGGTGTTGGATTGGAAATAGAAACTGGAGGGCATATATTCTCCTTAAACTTCATGAACTCGGAGTATATAGTTGAGAACAATTTTATTCCAAATACCAAGAAATCATGGAGTAAAGGTGGGGTGCGTTTTGGCTTTACCATATCAAGAAATTTTACCCTGTTCAAATCAAAGAATGAGGATCCGGATAAAAAATCAAAAATCTACTAAACTAAAATCAAAAATTATGGAACGCGACGAATTTATCAAATCACTGGGATTAGGACTGGCATTGGTTTGTACAGGATCTTGTCTTTCGGGCTGCGGAAAAAGCGGCAATGACGGACCAGAGGATAAACCTGATCCGGGACCTGGAGGTGGTAATACTAATACTGCCACTATAGATTTATCAACTGAGCTTAAAGCGATAGGGGATCAGGCTAAAGCAAATGGTGTACTGTTTTTTAGAATTGCTGCCGGGAATACTTCTGCTTCATTTGTAGCCACAGAATCGATTTGTCCGCATCAGGGTGGAAATTTAGTGTGGAAACAGGCTGATAATAAAATACAATGTCAATTGCACTTTTCTGAGTACGCAACTAATGGTTCTGTGCTTCAGGGACCACAGGGTACAACAGGAAATACAAGGACATTAAAAATTTACAGCACCTCTATTAGTGGAACTAAACTTACGGCTACAATTGCGTAATAATGTGCTTTTCTTTTAATGAAAAAATTATTTTCATTTCTTGTTAATGTTGGTACGATATGTGTAAATTGTATAGAGTTATCTGTGTAATCAATAACAGGATAACAGACATTCAATTAGCTATTTAAAAAGTTATGAAAAAACTACTTTCACTGATTGCCATTTTAAGTTTCTGTGTAACCTTAAGTATGGCACAAACTGCCCCTGCTGCTGCAAGCAAAGCCACAGCAAAAGCTAAAAAAGAAACTTCGAAAGCTAAAGACGCTGCAGCTGACGCGAAGAAGGAAGCTGCTAAAGCGAAAGCTGATGCAAAGAAAGATGCTACTGCCGCGGCGAAGAAAGAGGCTGCTAAAGCTAAAGCCGACGCAAAAAAAGAAGCGACAGCTAAAACCAAAGCTGCTGCTGATGCAAAAAAAGAAGCAACTGCAGCTACTACTGCCGGAGTGAAGTTAAAAAAAGATGGTACACCTGATAAGCGTTTTGCAAAAACTGCTGCAGCTGCAACCAGTGATGTGAAACTTAAAAAGGATGGCACGCCTGATAAGCGTTATTCTGCAACAGCTGCCAAAGAAAAAGCTACAGCCCCTGTAAAAGAAGTTAAAAAAGAAGTTACAGCGGTAAAAAAACAAACAACAACTGCTGTAGCCAGTACTGCTAACAAAGATTATAAACCAACTATTGACAGATCTTTGAAAGGACCAAATGCTGAAGTAGTTTATACCGGCCCCCGTGGAGGTAAATACTATATCAATAAAAATGGTAACAAAACTTATATTAAAAGAGAAGCAGAATAGTCTTAAAATCTGATTCCAATCATAAAAAAAGGCATCCTGTATAGATGCCTTTTTTTATGTTATTCTTTATCGCCGATTAGTGTTCCAGATACATTCCAGGCACTAAAACTGCCTCCTTCGGGTTTGCCTAGCGGTATTGCTACCTGGAAGGTGTGCTTGCCCGGTTTAAGATCTGGTAACGGAACCTCTACAGGTAAAGTAATTGTTCCGGGGCACCAGTTTGAACGGCTAAGATCTGATGATGAAAGACCATTGCCAAAGTTGCCTGAAGCCGGATTTAAGAATCTGTAAGTAGCACAATCTTCTCTCCATGGGATAAAGTGATACACCCTTTTGCCATCTACAAAAATTTCATTTTGTTTGGGTACAAATTCATCTCCGCCACCCCAGCCGCCATGGCCTGTTGTAAGGTATCTTAGTTTTAGGTTTTTTACGCCTTGTGGTATATCAACTGTTACTGTAAGAGAATCCTGATCGAACATGGTGCCATATTCCTGTCCAGACATTTCCATTAAATTGGTTGTGTTAAATGCAGGCATTATCCATTTCTTTTCTTCTTTTTGACTTTCTCCTTCGTAACCTGGATAATATTTGAAATAAAGACTGGCTTTATGACCTCCTTTATCATAGTTCCCTATGAAAACTCCTATCCATACTTCGCCTTGTAAACGTGGTAGCAGAGCGCTGATATCTTGCTTGTATACAACGGAGTCGGCCCAGTTATATCCTTTTATTTTTGCCTGTGCATTAAAATGATTTACACCAAAGGAAGTGAAAAAACGCATTAACTCTAGTGGTGGCAAATAATTATCGGTGGCTGTGACTCCCTGGTATTTCTTCCCGTTTCTGGCTGAATATAAAGGAAGTGCCTGGATGCCATTTTGTAAAGCATCAAGATAAGATACAGACTTGTCGGTAGGGATCATAAACACAGATCCTGTACGGTCATAAGCATCACCATTAGAATGTTGAGCCAGTTCAACAAATAATTGCTGACCTGCTTTTGTAGCTGGCAGCTTTACTTTTTTAAGAATTATAGTACCACCAGAAAAATGGTAGGTAACATTAGCTTGTTCTCCTTTGGGATTTTCTGTTTTGTTGCCAAAGCTTATCTGCTCATTATTAAAAATGGTGAGTGTATTGTAACGACTTTCTATTACCTGACGCTGGTAAGCTGGCTCATCCAATAGGGTGCCCCAGGTTTTTGGCCAGGCAAGTTCTTCTGGAGTTACTGTGCGGTATTCAATTTTCTTTGCAATGGTTTCAGAATTTCCGTTACGGATGGTTTTAAGAACCAATCCTAATCCGGGAGCTATTGAAATACCAGGTGTTCCTTTAATTTTAAGGTCGTTTGTATACCAAACTTCAATGGTGTTGGAGCGGATAAAGACTTTGGCTTTTTTACAAGGGATGCCCAGTATGGTATCTATTCCTGTTAACAGCTCGGCCTTTACATACTCTGAAAAAGGTTTTTTAAGCGTATAGACCATGCTATTGTTATTTTGCACCTGATAGCTGACCTTTTGAGCAGTTTGCAGGTATTGCTGTTCAGTTTGGCGACCCTGAGGAACCAAGTGTACCTGGCTGCCCTTGATGAACATTTTTTGTTCAGCTTTTGAATCTTTTCCGTTGTTTCGGAAGCCATAGGTAATAACAGCTTCTGTAGCTTTGGTATTTATTTGTGAAAACGATGGGGCACTGGTTAAAAGCAGCGCAAACCCTAATAGAAGTACTCTCATAGGGCATAAAGTTAAGATTATTTTACCTCAAGTACCTCTAAAAAGAGTTCAAACATTTCTTCTGGTTTAAATGGTTTTGAAAGGATATAAAGTATCCCCATTTCTTTAAGCCTAAGCCTAACTTCTTCAAGCACATCGGCAGTAAAAATGATGACTTTGGTTTCCGGATAGTTTTCCTGAATGTGTTTGGCTAATTGGTAGCCGTCCATTCCTGGCATGTGCAGATCAACGAGAACAACATCAAATTTTTGTTCTTTTAAAAGTTCTATTGCCGCATATCCATTCTCGGCCTTATCGGCATTGATTCCAAAACGGCTTAGCTGACGGCTAGCTACTAACAGATTGGTAATATTATCATCAACAATTAGCAGTTTAAAATCGGGCAGGGGAGGGAAATCAAATTCGTTTGTCATCGATTTATTTTCTGGTTGCAGTGGAATACTCTTTTTAAAATCAATTTGAAACTCAAATGTTGAGCCTATTGATGGTTTACTTGTTAAATGAATTTGGCTATTAAAAAGCCTTACTAAGCCTCTGGTGATATTTAGGCCCAGACCACTTCCTTGTTGTTGCCTATGAGAATCTTGTTGTACCTGATGAAACTTATCAAATATTAGATTATGGAGATGCTCAGGGATACCAATTCCTGTGTCAGAAATTTTAAAAAGGATGCTGGCTCTATTATGCTGATTAAGAATCGTTGCCAATGTAATGCTTACTTCGCCCTTTTCTGTAAACTTAATAGCGTTTGCTATCAGGTTGTTTAATATCCTTCTTAATCTTAGGTCATCTATCATTAATGATTCAGGTATCTGATGATCATGATTGAAAGTGAGCAATAGGTCTTTAGCTTTAGCTGAGGGTAAAAAATGCTTGTAAACATTGTTGACAAGAGATATCAGGTTTGTTGGGCCTTCATTTAGTTCCATCTTTTTACTTTCAATCTTTTCCAGATCTAAAATATCATTTATGAGATGTAGCAGATGATTTGAAGAGTGTTTTAAATGGTCTATATACTCTTTTGTATCCCTGTTAGAAGATGTAGCCTGATCGAGAAGATTACTTATGCCAATGATTGCATTTAATGGCGTCCGGATTTCGTGGCTCATGATAGACAGGGTTTCTGTCCTTTTTCGGGCAATTTGTTCCGCTAGATTTTTAGCCTCAATTAGCTCAAACTCATTGTTTTTGTTGTGTGTAATGTCTTTCAATATTCCCCTGAATAATCGAACATTATCACCCTCAATTACAGGTACTGCGGAAGCTCTTACCCATTTTTTATTTTTTTTGGCGGTAATTAATTTCAGCTCTATGTCGAAAGGAGCATTTTGATTTAATATGGTTTTTAAAGCCTTTAGTAATTTAACTCTATTTTCTCTATCGAATGATTGCGGAATAAGATTGCAATTGATAATGCTATTATCCTCTGATTCGTTTATTTCATAAATCTGTTTTGTTAAAAAAACTTCTTTTGTGGCGGTGTTATATTCCCATCCGCCCATTTTAGATATTTCATGACCAATTTCAAGCAAGTCGTTGATCCTTTTAAGTTCACGACTATTCTTTTCCAGCTGATCTGTCATTTGCTTTTTAACAGTAATATCCTCAACTACACATATAATCCGGGTATCAGTTTTTGATGAGTCAATTTTTTGAAACTTAGCACAGTACCAAAGATTTTTGTTTTTATCAAAATCAGGATAAACGCATTGTTGCCTTTCCCCAGTGGTTAAAAGCTTATCTATACAGTCGATAAAGATGTTTCCAAATTCACCAAATACTTCGGGGATGCTTTTATTAATGAAAAATTCCGGTGGCATGAATAATTTGGTTTTATCTTTTGTCCAAACCCGCTTAATTACAGCTTGTTCTGTTAATTCAAGAATTAGATCGTCCAGTGCTTCAATTAACGATTGCAAATTATGAGCGTCGTTTTCCATAGTTCTATAGGTGTAGATTTTTAAAGGTTACGCGGGAATCCTCTAATCGTAGCAAAAGTTCCCCGTTTTCTTCTGGTTTTGTTTATATCAGTATATATATGCAACATCTATGCCTTAATTATATTATGCAGCTGTTATTTTTAAGTAACTGGTAATCTTTATTGTTACCTTTTTTATGCATTTTTTTTAGAAAATTCTCAAAATAGATTTGCGCTTATTCGCATGTTTTTATATCTTTGGCGCTCCTTAAGGGGAAAGGCCTTGGTAGCTCAGTTGGATAGAGCAACGGTTTTCTAAACCGTGGGTCAGGGGTTCGAATC
>Ga0157371_10001305_pt1 | contig 26204 bp, 20 predicted proteins | sample C45metaG_FD_113462 | JGI IMG/M metagenome (GOLD analysis project Ga0157371, IMG submission 113462) | Corn rhizosphere microbial communities from Kellogg Biological Station, Michigan, USA - C4-5 metaG | ecosystem: Host-associated > Plants > Roots > Rhizosphere > Soil | place: USA: Michigan...
ATTGTGGCAACTGTCCCAGTACACTTCTAAACTGTTCCGGTATTGTTTCACACAAGAATAAAATGCCCGTGAAATCGAGTGCTGCGTCATGACCAATCTCTTGCTCTACCAACGTATTGCTCAGCAACTGGCCGAAGACATCCGTCGTGGCGTCTATCAGCCGGGGGAGCGCGTGCCTTCGGTACGCAAGATGAGCTCGCAGCTCAACGTCAGTCATGCGACCGTGTTGCAGGCTTACGCCAACCTTGAGGATCAAGGGCTGATCCGCGCCCGACCCCAGTCCGGTTACTACGTACACCAGACGCCGGCCCTGACCGCGCCGACGCCGGATATCGCCCGGGTCGAGCGTCCGGGCCTGGTCACGCGCAGCAGCATCATTCAACAGGTACTGGTCGAGTCGCGCCGCGAGGGTGTTTTTCCCTTGGGGGCGGCGGTGCCGAGCGTCGACTATCTGCCGGTCCGCGCCTTGCACCAGCAGTTGGCCAAAGTCACCCGTTTCCATAGCCCGCGGGCTTTCAGCTACATGTTCAGCCCCGGTTTTGAACCGTTGCGCCGACAGGTGGCGATCCGCATGCGCGATGCCGGCGTAGTGGTCGACCCCTCTGAGGTGGTGATCACCCACGGTTGCGTTGACGCGTTGCAGATGTCACTGCGCGTGCTGACCCGGCCTGGCGACCTGATCGCCGCCGAATCACCGACCTATTACGGATTGCTGCAACTGGCCGACCTGCTGGGCCTCAAAGTCATTGAAATCCCCAGCGACCCGGCGACCGGCATGAGCCTGGAAGCCCTGCAATTGGCGGCCAACCAGTGGTCGATCAAGGCGCTGGTGCTCACCACGCGTTTGAGCAATCCACTGGGCGGCACCATGCCTGAAGAGCGGCAGAAGCAACTGCTGCGCCTGGCCTCGGATTTCGATATCCAGATCGTCGAAGACGACATTTATGGCGAGCTGATGTTTGAGCAGGGGCGCACCAAGTCCCTGAAAGCCTATGACCGGCTGGATCGCGTGATTTATTGCTCAAGCTTCTCCAAAACCCTGTCACCGGGCGTGCGCATCGGCTGGATGATCGCCGGCAAGTATCAGCAGGAAATTCAGCGTTTGCAGACCTTCAGCACGCATTCGGCATGCAGCGTCACGCAAATGGGGATCGCCGCTTACCTGGAGAACGGCGGTTACGATCGTCACCTGCGCTACATTCGTCAGGAATATCGCAAGAACCTCAGCGCCTTCCAGTTGGCCGTGCAGCAGTATTTTCCGGAAGGCACGCAAATGACCCGGCCTACCGGCGGTTTCATCCTATGGGTCAGTCTGCCGGGGCGGGTCAACACTCAGGAACTGCATGTACGTGCTTTGCAGCAAGGCATCAGCATCGCGCCGGGGCTGATTTTCAGTAATACCGAGCAGTTCAATCATTGCATTCGGCTGAACTGTGGCACGCCGTGGAACCGTGAAGCCGAGCGTGCATTGATGACATTGGGAATGTTGGCGACTCAACTTTGCCAGGAGATGGCCGGCGGCATTTAAAGGGGCGGACTGTTCAGGCCTGTCCATGCTTGTCTTGTTGCGCGCAACAGGCGAGCATATGGCCCTCTGCCGTTAGCCCTGTTGGGTCCATGAAACCGATTTGTCCTGCCGTCTGGCTGTTGTTATGCCTGTTGATGACCTTTCACGCCGAAGGCGTCATGGGCGCTTCCGTTCAAGAAAAACCGGCCGCCAGCATATCCTCGAAGAAAGCAGCACCTGTAAAAAAAGTCGCAACGGTGAAAAAGAAGCCGACGGTGAAAAAGCGTCCGCCCATTGCCTCCAAGTCGAAATCGGCCAGTGAAGTGGTGAAAACCCAACTTCCTCCGGTCAAACTGGACTTGAGCTTGCCTCAAGGCATGGTTGAAGAGCTGAAGCCGATCGGAACGGTGCCGTTGCCCCGGCACGACACGGTGCTGCCACAAATGTTTGGTGACAAGGCGAGCAGCAGCCCGTTTCAGCTCAACGGCCGTCTGCTCAACAACGAAATGCAGTTGCAGCGGCGTAACGAAGAACGCCGGGATGTCGAAGGCGCAGCACTGGATTTCGAGTTCAAGCGGTAAACGACAATGATTCGTGACCCCCGACCCAGACGCTTTGTCGGAGACTGGTCAGTCACGCTCGTTTGAGTGCAAAAACCCAGGTCCAGGTAATTTTAAACGGCTGTTTTAACGGTTACTCTGTGCCTCGTCCATTAACACATTGCCCCGCGAGGAGCTTTTCGTCATGAAGTGCCGTGAAGGCTGTGGCGCCTGTTGCATTGCCCCTTCCATCAGTTCGCCGATTCCCGGCATGCCCAATGGCAAAGCCGCTGGCGAACGTTGTATCCAGCTATCTGTCGATAACTTGTGTCGCATTTTCGGTATGCCGGAGCGTCCTGCGGTCTGCTCGGCATTTGCAGCCGATGTCGAAGTCTGCGGAAGCAGCCGTGACGAAGCGATCAAGTTGCTGGGTTGGTGGGAGCAAGTAACGGCGGCGTGATGTGTTCAACGAACGGAACTTCAACAATAAGGAATAAGACTATGGGTTCGCTGCATCGTATGGCTGTGCTGTCTGGTTTGACGCTGGTGCTGGCCACCTCGGCGGTACACGCCGAAGACTGGAAAGTTGCCAAGAACGAAGACGGTATCAAAGTATCCCTGAGTGAAGTGCCCGGCTCTGACTACAAGGCCTATCAAGGCGTTACGTTGATGAAAACCACCGTCGCCAAACTGCGTGCATTGCAGGAAGACGTGGCCGGTGCCTGCGCCTGGATTCACGATTGCAAGACCCAGAAACTGCTCAAGCACGAAGGCGATCAGAATTGGACCTACACCCAGTTCAATACCCCATGGCCAGTGACTCCGCGTGATTCGGTGTTGCATGTCACCACCATTGAAGGCACCGACGGCAGCCTGACGCGCAAACTCGAAGGCGTGCCGAAGTACATTCCGGAAGAAAAAGGTTTTGTGCGTGTCACCAAGGTCGAGGGTTTCTGGAAGTTCGTACCCAAGGGTGATCAGGTCGAAGTGACTTACCAGGTGCACACCGAGCCGGGTGGCAGCATTCCGTCGATGGTGGCCAACAAGTTCGTGGTCGATGCACCTTTCAACACGCTCAAAGCCCTGAAGCAACGCGCCGAGAAGTAATCGCGCGGCGTTTCAGGTAACGCCCCGGGTTTTTCGGGGCGTTTGCGTTTCTGATGAGGGTAAAAAGGGTTTATTTTGTTTCTGGATATACGTTGCACGAAATTTTCACAAAGCCTCGAAGACAATCCGCCCGCTCAGCTTGCCAAACAGTAATCATTGGCAATGAGGTGGGTGATCGTGCAACATTTGCGCACCGCGCAAGCCCCGGGGCCGAGAACTGGCCAACAGAGGGCAGGGCGCCACTTTATTTTTGTAACTTCAACTTCCAATGGGTCCTAAAACGACATGGCAAACCCGGATGCCCTGAATCAGCAGCGAGCTTCTAGTCGCCTGCTGCAACCGACCGTCAAATCGCATATGGCCTACACGCTGCTGTGCGCTTTTGTCATGATGGTCATGTTCAGCCTGCTGCGCGTTGCGCTGCTGGTCTACAACCGCTCGATGATTCTTGATACACCGGCCTCGACGTTCCTTGAAGCGTTCGCCAACGGCCTGCGTTTCGACCTGCGTCTGGTGGTCTACCTCATCGTTCCGTTGCTGCTGGCGTTGTTCAGTGCCCGGGCCATGGCGGCACGCGGTTTTTTCCGCCTTTGGCTCACTGTCGCTTCGAGCATTGCGTTGTTCCTCGGCTTGATGGAAATGGACTTCTACCGCGAATTCCACCAGCGCCTCAACGGTCTGGTCTTCCAGTATGTGAAGGAAGACCCGTCTACCGTCATGAGCATGCTCTGGTATGGTTTTCCGGTGGTTCGCTACCTGCTGGCCTGGGCCTTCGGCACGCTGATCCTGACCCTCGCGTTCAAGGGCGCGGACCGCGCAACCCGGCCTCGTGGCCCATTCAGCGGCGGCAGCATCGGCACGCGCCAGATCGCCCCGTGGTATGCACGCATCGCGGTATTCGTGGTTTGCCTGATGATGGGCATAGTTGCCGCTCGCGGTACTCTGCGTCAGGGGCCGCCATTGCGTTGGGGTGATGTCTACACCACCGACTCGAACTTCGCCAACCAGTTGGGCCTCAACGGCACGTTGCAGCTGATTGCCGCCGCCAAGAGCCGGATGTCGGACGAGCGCAGCAACATCTGGAAAGCCACGCTGGACCAGCCGCTGGCCCAGCAGACCGTACGCGACATGTTGCTGACACCGAGCGACAAACTGGTTGATGCAGATATTGCCGCAGTCCGTCGCAACTTCACCCCGAATGCCGACAAGACCTTGCCAATCAAGAACGTCGTGGTGATCCTGATGGAAAGCTTCGCCGGTCACTCGGTAGGCGCATTGGGGCGTCCGGGTAACATCACGCCGTCGTTCGACGCACTGTCCAAAAACGGTCTGTTGTTCGATCGCTTCTTCTCCAACGGCACGCATACCCACCAGGGCATGTTCGCGACCATGGCCTGCTTCCCGAACCTGCCGGGTTTCGAATACCTGATGCAGACCCCGGAAGGCAGCCACAAACTGTCTGGCCTGCCGCAGTTGCTCAGCGCCCGTGACTACGACGATGTGTACGTCTACAACGGCGATTTCGCCTGGGACAACCAGTCGGGCTTTTTCAGCAACCAGGGTATGACCAACTTCATCGGGCGTAACGACTTCGTTAATCCGGTGTTCTCCGACCCGACCTGGGGTGTGTCCGACCAGGACATGTTTAACCGTGGCCTGGAAGAGTTGAAAGCGCGTGATGGCAAGGACAAGAAACCGTTCTATGCCTTGTTGCAAACCCTGTCCAACCACACGCCATATGCCCTGCCAACGCCGTTGCCGGTCGAGCGCGTCACTGATCGTGGCACCCTTAACGAGCACCTGACCGCCATGCGCTACTCCGACTGGGCGCTGGGACAGTTCTTCGAGAAGGCGCGCAAAGAACCGTACTTCAATGAGACTCTGTTCGTAATCGTCGGCGACCACGGTTTCGGCAACGAGCAGCAGATCACCGAAATGGACCTGGGGCGCTTCAACGTTCCGATGCTGATGATCGCGCCGGGCATTCAGGATAAATTCGGTAAGGTCGACCACACCGTGGGCACTCAGATCGACATCGTGCCAACCATCATGGGCCGTGTCGGTGGCGACGTGATTCATCAATGCTGGGGTCGTGACTTGCTGAACCTGCCGGAAGGCGACAAGGGTTTTGGCGTGATCAAACCTTCGGGCAGCGATCAAACCGTAGCGTTGCTCACAGCGGATCGTATACTTGTCCTGCCTAAAGACATGCCGCCGAAGTTGTATCAGTACGAGCTGGGCGCTAATCCTAAAGGTGACGTGATTCCAGAGTCGGCCGATGAAGCAGCCCTCAAGCAGAAACTTGAAGCGTTCTTGCAGACCGCGACCAAGAGCCTGCTCGACAACACCGCCGGTGTAGTAGACGGCAAGCCGGATTAAATTTTCGGCAATAAAAAAGAGGCCCTTTTTCAAGGGCCTCTTTTTTTACCTGTCAGATCGTTAGATCTTGCCGAGTAACAACAGAATCAACAGCACTACCAACACCACGCCGATAATACCCGACGGGCCATAACCCCAACTTCTGGAGTGTGGGAAGACCGGCAAACCACCTACCAGTAGAAGAATCAGAATAACGATAAGAATTGTGCCCATGTCTATTTCCTTGTTGGAAGTGTTTCGAAGTGACCTAGCTTTAAACTGTCAGCTGGAAAGCATTTAATTCAAGCTGCTTATAAAGTCGGACTGGCGCCCGGGGCAGAAAATTCCAAGTTTTTTTAATGTTTTTCGAAGATAGGCTTATTTCGTTTTTGCAACGTTAATCGATGCAGGCTCGCCGTGGTTTGCTCGGGCCATTCAGCAATTTGATGGAGCGTGGGTCGGGCAATGTCCTTCGCTACACTCAGCGCATCTTTCCCGGAACGACAAGGCTGTTTGCTATGCAAAATCGCATGATGATCACTGGCGCGGGCTCAGGCCTGGGTCGCGAAATCGCGCTGCGCTGGGCGCGTGAAGGCTGGCAGCTGGCCTTGTCGGATGTCAGCGAGCCTGGCCTGCAAGAGACCCTCAAGCTGGTCCGGGAAGCCGGCGGTAACGGTTTTATCCAGCGTTGTGATGTGCGCGATTACAGCCAGCTGACGGCGTTCGCGCAGGCGTGCGAAGAGAAACTGGGCGGCATCGATGTCATCGTTAACAACGCGGGCGTAGCCTCGGGCGGTTTCTTCAGTGAGCTGTCACTTGAAGATTGGGATTGGCAGATCGCGATCAACTTGATGGGCGTGGTCAAGGGCTGCAAGGCTTTCCTGCCGTTGCTGGAAAAAAGCAAAGGCAAGATCATCAACATCGCTTCGATGGCCGCCCTGATGCAAGGCCCGGCCATGAGCAACTACAACGTGGCCAAAGCCGGCGTCGTGGCATTGTCCGAAAGCTTGCTGATCGAATTGGCACAGCAGGAAGTGGGCGTGCATGTGGTCTGTCCTTCGTTCTTCCAGACTAACTTGCTCGATTCCTTCCGCGGCCCGACCCCGGCCATGAAAGCCCAGGTCGGCAAACTGTTGGAAAGCTCGCCGATCACCGCGACCGATATTGCCGATTACATCTACGAGCACGTTGCCGCCGGTGAATTCATGATCCTGCCCCACGAACAGGGCCGCATGGCGTGGGCGCTCAAGCAGAAAAATCCGCAACTGCTCTACAACGAAATGACCGTCATGGCCGACAAAATGCGCGCCAAGGCCAAACAAAACGCGGGCTGAACTTGCCCCTGCGCAACACGCTCGTTAGGGTGGCCGCAATCGGCCATCCTCGCGAGACGTTTGCATGCTCAATTACTTGTGGTTTTTCCTCGCGGCGCTGTTTGAAATCGCCGGTTGCTTCGCGTTCTGGATGTGGCTTCGTCAAGGTAAAAGTGCCTTGTGGATCGTGCCGGCGCTGCTCAGCCTGACTTTGTTCGCGGTGTTGTTGACCCGGGTCGAAGCGACTTACGCCGGCCGCGCCTATGCCGCTTACGGTGGCATCTACATTGTCGCGTCGATTGGCTGGCTGGCGGTGGTCGAGCGGATTCGTCCCTTGGGCTCGGACTGGCTGGGTGTGGCGTTGTGTGTAATCGGGGCCAGCATCATTTTGTTCGGCCCGCGATTCTCTGCCGCCTGATGCTGGATTGAACCGATTTGTCAGACGTTTCCGTCGGGGGGGATCGTCGTGCGCTGTAGGGCAGGACTGATTTGCCTTCGCTGCATTGAAGACCAACTGTGCGACGGGCATCTTCAAGGGCCGGTAACCCTGAAGGATGAATGCCATGCTTGTACTCAGCCGCGTCGTGGGCGAGATGATTTCCATCGGTGACAACATTTCCGTGCGCATTCTTGCCGTCAACGGAGGCAGCGTGCGTTTCGGCGTCGAAGCCCCCCAGAGCGTCAATGTGCATCGCGCCGAAGTTTATGAGCGCATCCAGATCAAGCTCGCCAAAAACAAAGGTCGTTGAAGGGCTCAGTCGAACAGATGCTTGGGCACATCATGCTTGAGCATCAACTGGCATTGCTCGCTCTCCGGATCGAAGACAATCAGTGCCTGCCCCTTGGTCAGCGCCTGACGAACACGTAATACGCGGGTTTCCAGCGGCGTGTCATCGCCGTTGTCCGTACCGTCACGGGTCACGAAATCCTCGATCAGGCGGGTCAGGGTATCGACTTCAAGTTGGTCGTAGGGAATCAGCATAGGCACCTCGGTTTGACAATGGCGCGATGCTACGGCGAATGATGGGTGGCGGCTAGCCTAAGCCCATTCATTGCCTGACCTGCCGCCTTCGCGAGCAAGCCCGCTCCCACAGTTGATCGCATTCCATTGTGGGAGCGGGCTTGCTCGAGAAGGCGATATTCCTCGCGCCCATAATCGCAAGTCGGGACTCAACTCTCGGAGCGCTGCCCAACGAGGCTATCCACCGACGGTACCCGCGTGTCGCTTTCCATCTGCGCGTCGTGCTCGATCTGATGACTGAACCGGTCCAGCGATCCCTTCGCCGGCTGAGCATCGCTGGCAAATACCGGCGGACTCAGAATGTAGGCACCCAGCAACCGGCTGAGCGCAGCCAGGCTGTCGATGTGCGTACGTTCATAGCCGTGAGTGGCGTCACAGCCGAAGGCGAGCAGGGCAGTGCGAATGTCGTGGCCGGCCGTCACCGCCGAATGTGCGTCGCTGAAGTAATAACGGAACAAGTCGCGGCGCACCGGCAGCTCGTTTTCACTGGCTAATCTGAGCAGGTGCCGCGACAGGTGGTAGTCATAGGGGCCGCCGGAATCCTGCATGGCGACGCTCACCGCGTGCTCGCTGGAGTGCTGGCCGGGGGCGACCGGCGCGATGTCGATACCGACGAATTCGCTGACGTCCCAGGGCAATGCCGCCGCGGCACCGCTGCCGGTTTCTTCGGTGATGGTGAACAGAGGATGGCAGTCGATCATCAACTCTGCGCCGCTGTCGACGATCGCTTTCATCGCCGCCAGCAGTGCCGCAACGCCGGCCTTGTCGTCCAGGTGGCGAGCACTGATGTGGCCGCTTTCGGTGAACTCGGGCAGCGGGTCGAAGGCGACAAAATCGCCCACGCTGATGCCCAGTGAGTCGCAATCGGCACGGGTCGCGCAATAAGCGTCCAGGCGCAGTTCAATGTGGTCCCAGCTGATCGGCATCTCATCCACCGCTGTGTTGAACGCGTGCCCGGAGGCCATCAACGGCAATACGCTGCCGCGGATCACACCGTTGTCGGTGAACAGGCTGACGCGGCTGCCCTCGGCAAATCGGCTGGACCAGCAACCGACCGGCGCCAAGGTGAGTCGACCATTGTCTTTCACGGCACGCACCGCCGCACCGATAGTGTCGAGGTGGGCGGAAACTGCGCGGTCAGGGCTGTTCTTCTTGCCCTTGAGCGTTGCGCGGATCGTACCGCGCCGGGTCATTTCGAACGGTATGCCCAGTTCTTCAAGGCGCTCGGCGACGTAACGCACAATGGTGTCGGTGAACCCGGTCGGGCTGGGAATGGCGAGCATTTCCAGCAAGACTTTTTGCAGGTAGTTGAGATCCGGTTCGGGGATTTTGCTGGTCATGGAAACTCCTGATGAGTAGTGCGCATCGATGGTTTCGATGAGGAGAGAAAATCGGTGTCGCCTGAGCTGATGCCTTAGCGAGCCTGATCGCTTCCACAGGAAAACGCGGTCAATTGTGGGAGCGAGCCTGCTCGCGATGGCATCAGTCGAGCCGACGCATCACTAAGAAGCAGCCGGCTGACTGTGCGGAAACAACAAATCCACAAACCTCTCAGCCGTCGGCTGCGGTTCATGGTTGGCCAGCCCGGCGCGCTCGTTGGCTTCGATGAACACGTATTCCGGCTGATCCGCGGCTGGCACCAACAGGTCGAGTCCGACCATTGGAATGTCCAGCGCCCGCGCGGCACGCACGGCGGCATCCACCAGAGTCGGATGCAAGATCGCCGTGACATCCTCAAGGACGCCACCAGTGTGAAGATTCGCCGTGCGCCGTACGAACAGATGCTCGCCGGCCGGCAGAATGCTGTTGTAGTCGTAACCCGCCGCCCGCAAGGTGCGCTCGGTCTCATGGTCCAGAGGGATTTTGCTTTCACCGCTGGTAGCGGCCTGCCGACGACGACTCTGGGCCTCGATCAGCGCCTCGATCGAATGCTGGCCATCACCGACCACTTCGGCGGGGCGACGAATGGCCGCCGCGACCACTTCAAAACCAATCACCAGAATCCGCAGATCAAGACCTTCGTGGAAGCTTTCCAATAACACACGGCTGTCGAACTGGCGGGCCGCTTCGACGGCTTGCTGAATGTCCTCGATGGTCTGCAAGTCCACGGCAACGCCTTGACCCTGTTCACCATCCAGAGGTTTGACCACCACCCGCTCGTGCTCATCGAGAAAGGCCAGGTTGTCATCGGCATTGCCCGCCAGTTGCTGGGACGGCAGGTTCAGCCCGGCGGCCTTGAGCACTTTATGCGTCAGGCTTTTGTCCTGGCACAGGCTCATGCTGATGGCGCTGGTCAGGTCACTCAGCGATTCGCGACAACGTACACGACGTCCGCCATGACTGAGGGTGAACATGCCGGCATTGGCATCATCGACATGTACATCGATGCCACGGCGATGGGCCTCCTCGACAATGATTCGTGCATACGGATTGAATTCCGCTTCCGGACCCGGACCGAGGAACAACGGCTGGTTGATGCCATTCTTGCGCTTGATGGCAAAGGTCGGGAGGTTACGGAAACCGAGCTTGGCATACAGACTTTTGGCCTGCCGATTATCGTGCAGCACCGACAGGTCGAGGTAGCTCAGGCCACGGCTCATGAAGTGTTCGATCAGGTGGCGCACCAGCACTTCACCGACGCCGGGCCGCGAGCAGTGCGGATCCACCGCCAGGCACCAAAGGCTGCAGCCGTTTTCCGGGTCGTTGAAGGCCTTGTGATGATTGAGGCCCATGACACTGCCAATGATTGCGCCGCTGTCCTCATCTTCAGCCAGCCAATACACCGGGCCACCTTGATGGCGCGGCGTCAGCAGATGGGCATCGATGGGCAACATGCCGCGTGCGTGGTACAGCTGATTGATCGCCTGCCAGTCTGTTTCGCTCTGGGCGCGGCGAATCCGGAAACCACGAAACACCCGCGTTGACGGACGGTAATCGCTGAACCACAGCCGCAACGTGTCGGACGGGTCGAGGAACAATTGAGCTGGCTCCAGCCCCAGCACTTGCTGAGGGGCGGCGACGTACAGCGCAATGTCTCGCTCGCCCGGCTGCTCATTGAGCAGCTCCTGGGCGAGGCTCGCCGGATCAGGAAAGGTGTGGCCGATCAGCAACCGGCCCCAGCCGCAGTGCACCGCAATCGGCGCGGTGCCCAGTTCACTGCCATCCTCGGCCAGGCGCGCCTGCAAGCGTTCATAAGTGGGCGACTGACCGCGCAACAAGCGTTGGCTATACGCCGTAGCGTTAGGTTTCATCGATCAGATTCCTTGTTCACTGAGCCACAGGTTGAGGGCCGCCAACTGCCACAGCTTGGAGCCGCGCAACGGGGTCAACTGGCCTTGCGGATCGGTCAGCAGGCGGTCAAGCATGGCCGGGTTGAACAGGCCGCGATCCTGACTCGGATCCAGCAGCAGTTCACGGACCCAGTTTAGCGTGTCGCCTTGCAAGTGCTTGAGGCCCGGCACCGGAAAGTAACCTTTCTTGCGATCAATCACTTCGCTCGGAATGACCAGTCGCGCCGCTTCCTTCAGTACCTGTTTGCCACCGTCCGGCAGTTTGAATTTACCCGGCACGCGGGCCGATAATTCCACCAGGCGATAGTCCAGAAACGGTGTGCGCGCTTCCAGGCCCCACGCCATGGTCATGTTGTCGACACGTTTGACCGGGTCGTCCACCAGCATGATCGTGCTGTCCAGGCGCAAGGCCTTGTCAACGGCGGCATCTGCACCAGGCTGTGCGAAATGTTCCTTCACGAAGTCGCCTGCAGCGTCATATGCCGTCAGCCATTTCGGCTGCACAGTGGCGGCGTAGTCTTCATAGCTGCGGTCGAAAAACGCATCGCGGTAGGCGGCATACGGATCGGCGGCGCCATCGACTTGCGGATACCAGTGATAACCGGCAAACAGCTCATCCGCACCCTGGCCGCTCTGCACCACTTTGCAATGCTTGGCCACTTCCCGGGACAGCAGGTAGAAGGCGATGCAGTCATGACTGACCATCGGCTCGCTCATGGCGCGGAACGCCGCAGGCAGTTGCTCGATGATCTCTTTTTCGTCGATGCGCAGTTGATGGTGTTGCGTGTTGTAGTGCTTGGCGATCAGGTCCGAATACTGGAATTCGTCACCGCGCTCGCCGCCGGCATCCTGGAAACCGATGGAGAATGTCGACAGGTTTTCGACGCCGACTTCGCGCAACAGACCGACCAGCATGCTCGAATCGACGCCGCCGGAAAGCAGGACGCCGACGTCGACCGCTGCCCGTTGACGGATCGCCACGGCATCACGGGTGCTGTCGAGGACACGGTCACGCCAGTCTTCGAGCGTCAGGTTCATCTCGTCGGCGTGCGGGCCGTAGGGCAGGGTCCACCAGGTTTTCTGTTCGGTACGACCGTCCGCCTCGATGCGCATCCAGGTCGCGGGCGGCAGTTTTTCAATGCCGGCCAGCAAGGTGCGCGGCGCCGGGACTACCGCATGAAAGTTCAGGTAGTGATTAAGCGCCACCGGATCAAGGATCGGATTGATATCGCCACCCTTGAGCAGTGCCGGCAGAGCGGAAGCAAAACGCAGGCGCTGGCCGGTGCGCGACAGGTACAGCGGCTTCACACCGAGACGGTCACGGGCGATGAACAGGCGTTGGGCGTCACGTTCCCAGATAGCGAACGCGAACATGCCGTTGAGTTTGGGCAGCAGCGCTTCCCCCCAGGCGTGATAGCCCTTGAGCAGCACTTCGGTGTCGCCACCGGAATAGAAGGCATAGCCGAGGCTTTCGAGCTCGGTGCGCAGTTCCGGGAAGTTATAGATCGCGCCGTTGAAGGCCAGGGACAGGCCCAGTTGGTTGTCGATCATCGGCTGCGCCGAGCCGTCCGACAGGTCCATGATTTTCAGGCGACGATGGCCCAGGGCAATCGGCCCTTGGGCATGAAAACCCCATGCATCAGGGCCACGAGGGGCCAGGTGATGGGTGATCCGTTCAACGGCCGCCAGGTCCGCAGGTTGATGATCGAAGCGTAACTCGCCAGCTAATCCGCACATAAATTCCTTACCGGTTATTCCGTTGGGGAGGGTCAATCGATAGTCGGCCAAAGTGCCGGGTACTCAGAAACTGACCCGGTGAAATCCTGTGAGTTTTAGATCGATAAGTAATAAGGGTTGTAGATCAAGGGGCTGCCTTTAACTCAAAATGCGCAGTCGCGTGCGGTACATAGTTAGGTTATGCATGGACAATGTTGCTGGTTAAGTGGCTGAAACACCTTGGTTTTTGCGTTATTCATCAGCCGATGCATTCGCTACGGTAGGGGCTCTTTTGTATGCAATAAGGAACATTGCGTATGCCCGTGAAGGACCCCATTGTTGCGGCGATCAAGCCGTTCACGACCACAGACCGGCTCGCCGCCTTGATGCTGATGACCGGCGATCTGGAAACCGCCGAGTCTCTGCAAAAGACCCTTCCTGTGTGGCTCGCTGATGCAACGCCGGAAAAAATCGTGGCGTTTGCAACCGCCCTGCGTGAACTTCAAGCCTGTCAGCTCAAAGTCCAGCCGGCGCTTGATCAACTCAAGCCACTGGACGAGTTCTGTCGCGTTGAACTGACCGAAGCGCTGACGCGGCAATACGGCGTTGCATTCGATGTCGAGCATGATGGTGTGGAGCTGCCGGGTTTTGACTGTGGTTGCGCCGGATCCACCTCGCCCGATGATGCTGAAAAACTGAACGTGATCGCCAAGCGCAGCCTGTTGCAGGCGGCGATGCACAACTTCACCGAGGATGAAACCGAGGACGATGGCTTTCCTGCCGGCTCGATCATACGTGTGGCTTCTACCCCCAAGGGCGTACCACGGCTGACGCCCGAGGCCTTTGCCAAGGTCTGCCGCGATCTTGATCTGGGTCAGCGATATCAGCGTCATTTCGATGCGACGTTCACGGCAGGCGCGCTCGACGCTGATATCCGCCAGCTTAAATGGAGTGCCCTGAAAGTCGATGCGCACACTGCGTACTTGAAAGGGCACATTGGCGAATCGGCTTTTCAGATGTTTGAAAACCTGGCATTGACCAGTGGCACCGGTACTGCGCCGGGTATTACCCCGATTCTTTACGAGACCGTACCGGTTCAATTGCAAGGGCTGGAGATGTTCGGCATGTGCCTGTGGGGCGTGGTGATCTTTTCAAAGCGCTCGCTCAAGGACCATCCCGTGGACGCGTGCGTCGTGTATATGCCCAACGAGCCAACTCGGCCGATTTACGAATACACCACGTTCGCGCTGTTCCAGTGGTATTTGGGTCAGCAACTGAAGGTCAGTGCCTATGCCGATTTTTTTGCCGGCTACATTGATGAAAGCAACAGAACCGATTTTTTTACCTCCCTCGCCAACACCGAGCCTTGGGCGCTCGACACGCCAGCCATCCCTTCGACGCTGTTGAGTTTCCTCTATCAAAGTCACGTCATGAAGATGAAAAGCGATGCCCTGGTATTGGCCGTACCAACTGCGCAGGTAGACGCCGAAGTCCGTCAGAAACGGCTGCTGGATTACGAAGAGGCAGGCTTGTTGGTCGCCAACATCACCGGACTGTTTGTCCCGGTGCTTGGGCAATTGATGATGGGTGTCGCCGTCGGACAACTGCTGGGTGAGGTTTACGACGGCATTGAAGACTGGCGCCATGAGGACAAGGTTGGCGCGGTGGGGCATTTGCTCAATGTGGCCGAAAACATTGCGATGATGGCGGCGTTTGCGGCCGGCACCAAGGCCATCGGTTCACTGATCAGGCGTACCGTCGCGGCGCATCCGGATTTTTTCAGTCGCTTTATCGCCGTCGAAAACACGGCAGGGAAACCGCGACTCTGGAAGCCGGACATGGAACCGTACCAGCAAGCAACGGCTGTCGGGGTGAACGCCGATGCCGAAGGGTTCTATCGGGTCAACGGGCGGCGTTTTGTCAGGATCGACGGTGGCGCCTATGAAGTTGCTTTCGATTCATCCGTGGGCAAGTGGCGCGTCAGGCATCCCGTGCGCAGCGATGCTTTTTCGCCCATCGTTGAGCACAACAGCGAGGGTGGCTGGCGTTTTGCGCATGAACAGCCGCAAACGTGGAGCAGCGGCACCTACGCGCTGAAACGTATCGATCCGCGCCTGGCCGTACTCGACGAAGAACGTCTGGAAACCATCCGCAAAATTACCGATAACCCGGTCACCCGGTTGAATCACCTGTGTGAGGAAAACCAGAGGCTGCCCGCCCGATTGAAAGATTGCCTCGAACGGTTTCGGATCGAGCAGTATTTGAGTGATTTCATTGCCGACATGCAGGCCGCAGACGTGGCAAATGCCGGTCATGCTCAGGCACAACTGCACACATTGCCATCTCTGCCCGGTTGGCCTGCGGAGCGCTACATTGAAGTGCTCGATGACGAACGCAAGGTCACGGCGATGTACCCGCCTACGACACTCGTCGCTGATGAGGAGTTGAGTGTTGAGGTGACCCAAGCGCAGTTGAACAACGGCGAACTGCTTGAGACGGTCGTGGCGGGTCTGTACCCGCGTGAAGTCGATGCGTTGCTGGGCACCGGCGTCGTCAAGGGTAGCGAAGCTAAAGCGTTGGCGAAAAAACTCGGGGCCGCGATCAAGTCCGATCGCAAGTCTGTGTTCAGGCATCTCTATCAACGCTACGAACAGAACGGCATCGGCGATGTACAAAAAATACGCAGTGTTTTCCCCGAGCTTCCCGTTGGCCTGGCGCAGGAGCTGATCGAGGGGGCAACCAGCACCGAGCGTTTGCAGCTGCGAACAACTGGACGGGTGCCGATGGGCCTGGCACAAAAGGTGCGCCGAGCAGTGGCCGACGTACGACTGGACCGTGCGTTGTCTGGGCTCTATTTGCCCGATATCGCAGAGATCGATTCCCAAAAGCTGGCAATTCAACTGCTGCCGCGATTGAGCGGCTGGAGCAACACGCTGCGCCTGGAACTGCGTCAAGGATCGTTGACCGGTTCGTTGTCGGCCAGTGCCGGTAAAGTGGACGCGACGCTCAAACGGATCATCGTCCGCACAGCGACCGGTTATGAAGCGTTCACCGCAGAAGGGCTATCGCTGGGCGCTGTATCTAACGGATCAAACGGCTTTTACCAGGCGATTCTGCGCGCCATACCCCAGGGCCAGCGTACTGCCATGGGCATCGTAAATCTTGAAGAGAGCGAAGGTGCGCGCCTGCGTCGTGATTTGCTGAGCAAGGGCCTTGATGATCGACCCGTCACCGAGCTTGTATTTTCTGGCGCGATCCTTGATGAACCGGTCTCGCGAGCGTCGTGCATGCCGTCCGATGCGCCGGTGTCGGGTTCGACCCACCCGCGAGCGCTGGTGCGCAAAGTCCAGAAACTGTATCCGCTATTTTCCGACGGCCAGGCTCTTACGTTTCTGGACGGATTGGGCAGCGATCATCTGACGCGGGCTAAAGAGGTCAAAACTCTACAGCAGGCATTGAAGACATTGCGTCGGTCGCTTGAAGTCTGGAGCAGCGATGAGAGTGGGCTTAACTTGGCTGCCGAAAAAGTTGAGCGCCGCCATAGCCGTCGGCAGGTGTCTGACATTATCGAACACTGTTGGCGACGCCTGAGTTTCATACGCAATGAAAAAGGTATGTCGGTGCAAGGTTTCAAGCTCGACGGGATGCGCGTGGGCAAACTGCCGATATTGCCGCCGCAGCTGAACTTCGATCACGTGGAGTCGCTGTCACTCAAGAGTATGGAGCTGGACAACGACGTCGCGTATTTCATCAAGGCATTCGGCAAGATCGAGTCGCTGAATATCAATGACAACAAGCTGACCCAGTTACCCGAAGTGCTCTCGATGATGCCGAACCTCAAGCAATTGAGCCTGGCGAACAACGACCTGCAATTGACTGAGCAGACCCTGAAAAAGCTGTCCGGGATGCGTACGCTTGAAAACCTCAACCTGAGCGCCAACCGAAGGCTTGGCGCCACCTTAGACGTAGGCAAGCAATTCGACTTGCGGTACCTGTCGTTGCGCGATACCCGTGCCACTGAGCTGCCGAAAAACCTGTCGCGCCTACCCAATCTGGAACGGGTGGATTTGCGCGATAACGAGATCAAAATGCTGCCGGACTGGTTGTTCACCACCCCCCGACAGTTCAGTGAGACGCTCAATGTGCGCCACAACCCGCTTTCCAGCGCCAGTCGTTCCCAGCTCCAGCGCTACCGTGACCGCATCGGAATCGGCATGGGTTACCTCGAAGACGATATCGAACGCTTGAACGAACAGCGGGCCCGGGAACTCTGGTTACCGCAAGAGTGGGCATCACCTGCGCGCACCTCAACCTGGACGGCGATCAAAGACGATCCCGCCGCTGACGGGCTGTTTCGATTGCTGGCCGAACTGGGCGATACCGCCGATACCGAACACGTGCGCGAGGACATGACCCGGCGAGTCTGGAGCGTGCTGGAAGCTGCCGAGACTGCCACACCAATACGCGAACAGCTGTTCGAGTTGGCGGCCAATCCGATCAACTGCACGGATTCGGCGGCATTGAACTTCAGTCACCTGGAAGTCGCGGTGGAAGTGGACAGGGTGATCAGTTCGGCCGCTGCTGCGGACTCTGCGGCGGCACAGTTGTTGAAACTGGGACGCGGCCTGTTTCGACTCGATCAATTGGATCAGATTGCCCAGAAGCACATTGCACAGGATCCCAAGGCAGACCCGCTTGAAGTCAGCCTTGCCTTTCGCACCGGGCTGGCACAGACCTTCGAGCTGCCGGGGCAACCGAAGCATATGCGCTATGCAACGTTGAGTGGTGTGTCGCAAACCATGCTCGACAATGCGGAGCAAACCCTCAGAAACGCTGAACTGTCGCCGGCCTTCATGCGGTTCCTGATACGCCAGCCTTTCTGGACCGATTACCTTGATCGCCATTACCCGCGAAGCTTCGCGGCGCTCAACGTGACTTACCCGGCGAAGATGCATGCAGTGTTCGAGAAGGCGGACACCCTCTCGACGGCCGATTATCTGCGCCAGGTGTCGGTGATCAAGACCGAAAAGGAAGCCGCGCAGAACGCCGTTTTCGAGCAGTTGACCCAGGCCGCATTGAGAATTGACGACCTGGGCATCTGCGCGCTGCCTAGCAGTTGAGGTTTATTGACCCCGGATCAGGCGCCGCAGGGCAAAGCGGTTCGGATGACAGGCCTCGGCCACGGCTCGGGGCAGTGGCAATGGTTCGTCGTCGAGCCAGGCCGCCAGCAACTCACCTGACAAGGGCGCGGTGATCAGCCCACGCGAACCGTGGCCGCTGTTGATGTATACGCCCTGCAGCCATGGGCACGGGATGTCCGGGGTTTGCCGGGCATCCTTGCCGAGGGAGGCATAAGCGTCGGCGAAGGCCTCACGGTCTGCCAGAGGGCCGACAATCGGCAGGTAGTCGGGGCTGGTACAGCGAAACGCTGCGCGACCTTCCAGCGTCTCGGGTTGTAAGGTGTCGGCGCCAAGTCGAGCCACCAGATCCATCGAGATTTCTTCGAGCATGTGCAGATTGCCGGCATGCTCGGCGGCTGTTGGCGTCAGGTCGTCGTTGTTGAAATCAAAACTCGCGCCAAGTGTGTGCTCGCCCAAGCGAGCCGGCGCGACATAGCCTTCGGCGCACACGACGGTGCTCAGGCCTTGGCTTTCTGGTGTCTGGCGCAGTCGGGTGATTTGGCCGCGAATACGTTTGAGAGGTAAATCGCTACTGAAGTCGAAACGCTTGATGTCGGCCGCACCGGCCAGTACCACCGTTGGCGCGCTGGCCAGCAAACGCTCGCCGTCCCATGCTTGCCAATGTCCCTGCTCACGACGCAGTTGCAGCACATCGCGGTGCGTCAGGATCCGGATACCCGGATGCGCTGCTTGCCATGTGCAAAGTGCGGGCGGGTGCACCCAACCGCCTTCGGGATAGAACAGGCCGCCCCATTGCAGGTCGACACCCGCGCGAATCCGCGCCTGTTGCTGATCGAGCGTGTGCAATAAATCTTCGGGAAAGGCTTGCGCCAATTGCGCCTGGCGTTGCGCTTCCTTGGCATTGAACGCCAGTTGCAATACGCCGCAATCGTCCCAGTCAACGCCGCGCTGTAGATGCTCGAGCAGGCGTCGGGTGTAACCGAAACCACTGACAATCAACTGTGACAACGCCGTACCGTGGGCCGAAAGCTTGAGGTACAAAACCCCTTGGGGATTGCCCGAGGCTTCCTGTGCCAGTGCGTCATGTCGCTCCAGCAGACTCACCTGCCAGCCCCGCGCAGCGAGGCTGGCGGCAGTCGCGCAACCGGCCAGGCCGGCGCCGATCACCAGCGCATGACGTTCACCGGGCGGTGGCGTCGGGCGAGCAAACCAGGGCTTGGCGGCAATGGGCGCTGCAGTTTCTTCAGGCCAGCCCAGGAACACTCCCCGCAGGATTTCCCACTTATGGCCAATACCCGGCGTGCGCTTCATCTTGAACCCTGCCGCATTCAGCAGGCGGCGTACCCAACCGGTACTGGTGAAGGTGCTGATGGTCGATCCTGGCGCGGCCAGGCGCGCCAGTTCGGCAAACAGTTCGGCGGTCCACATGTCGGGGTTTTTCGCCGGGGCGAAACCGTCGAGAAACCATGCATCGATCCGTGCATCCAGTTGCGGCATTTGCTCCAGTGCATCGCCGATCAACAAGGTCAGGGTCACGCGGCCATTGTCCAGAACCAGTCGCTGGAAGCCTTGATGGATCGCCACATAGTGCGCCAGCAATTGATCGGCAAACGGCTTGAGCTCCGGCCATAACGCCAGTGCCCGTTGCAGGTCCGGGGTGCTCAACGGGTATTTTTCGACGCTGATAAAATGCAGCCGCGCACCGGCCACTGCCTGCTGCTCGAACAACTGCCAGGCACACAGAAAGTTAAGCCCGGTGCCAAAGCCGGTTTCGCCAATGACCAGTCGACCGCCGACCGGCAACGCAGCAAAACGTTCACGCAATCCGTTCTGCTCCAGGAATACGTAGCGGGTTTCTTCAAGGCCTGACTGGTTGGAAAAATACACATCGTCAAAGACTCGCGAACGCGGGAGTCCCTGGTCGTCCCAGTCAAGTTGGGCGTTAGGCAATACAGGTTTCATGGCAGGCTCTGCAACGGCAAGGTGGCCATTCTAGCCGATCGCCGTGATGACGCTTGATCCATGGCAGCTGCGCACCTCATAACCCTTGCCCGAGGGAATTTTCTCTACGGACTGACGGCCCAATCCGCTAGTCTTGCTCAATACGGGAAAGGGAGCTGTCCATGTTCGAATCTGCCGAAATCGGTCACGCCATCGACAAAGAAACCTATGACGCCGAAGTACCAGCGCTGCGTGAGGCCTTGCTTGAAGCGCAGTTCGACCTCCAGCAGCAAAAACGCTTTGCAGTGATCATTTTGATCAACGGCATCGAAGGCGCTGGCAAGGGTGAAACGGTCAAGTTGCTCAACGAGTGGATGGACCCACGCTTGATCGAGGTCCGCACGTTCGATCAGCAGACCGATGAAGAACTGGCGCGACCACCGGCCTGGCGCTATTGGCGGATGCTGCCGGCCAGCGGGCGCATGGGGGTGTTCTTTGGCAACTGGTACAGCCAGATGCTGCAAGGTCGGGTGCATGGCTTGTTCAAGAATGCGGTGCTGGATCAGGCGATCAACCAGTCCGAACGCTTTGAAAAAATGTTGTGCGACGAAGGCACGCTGATCTTCAAGTTCTGGTTTCACCTTTCCAAGAAACAAATGAAGGCGCGACTCAAGGCGCTTGCCGACGATCCACTGCACAGTTGGCGCATCAGCCCGCTGGACTGGCAGCAATCGGCAACGTACGACAAGTTCGTTAAATACGGCGAACGCGTGTTGCGCCGCACCAGCCGTGACTACGCGCCCTGGCATGTGATTGAAGGGGTGGATGCGCATTATCGCAGCCTGACGGTGGGCAAGATCCTGCTCGAAGGTTTGCAAAATGCCCTGCAACGTACCCAGGTGCACGCGGACAAGGTCAACGCGGCGCCGCTGCCGATCCATGTCGATCAGTTGAACCTGCTCGACAGCCTGGACCTGACTCTCAATCTGGATAAGGACGATTACGAAGAGCAACTGATTACCGAACAGGCGCGATTCTCGGGCTTGATGCGCGACAAACGCATGCGCCGACACGCCTTGGTGGCCGTGTTCGAAGGCAATGATGCAGCCGGCAAGGGCGGAGCGATTCGTCGGGTCGCTGCGGCGCTCGACCCACGCCAGTACAACATCGTGCCGATTGCCGCACCCACCGAAGAGGAACGGGCGCAGCCCTATCTGTGGCGGTTCTGGCGGCACATTCCGGCCAAGGGCAAATTCACCATGTTCGATCGATCGTGGTACGGCCGGGTCTTGGTCGAGCGCGTTGAAGGCTTCTGTCCACCCGCCGACTGGCTGCGGGCTTACAGCGAGATCAATGATTTCGAAGAGCAGATTTCCGAGTCGGGCGTAATCGTGGTCAAGTTCTGGCTGGCCATCGACAAGGTGACGCAACTTGAGCGATTCCAGGCGCGCGAAGAGATTCCCTTCAAGCGCTTCAAGATCACCGAAGACGACTGGCGCAACCGTGAGCGATGGGACGCTTATCGTGAAGCGGTGGGCGACATGGTAGACCGCACCAGCACCGAAATTTCGCCGTGGACACTGGTGGAGGCCAATGACAAGCGCTGGGCTCGGGTCAAAGTCCTGCGAACCATCAACCATGCGCTGGAAGAAGCATTCGAGAAATCAGACAAACAGGCTAGGAAGGCGAAAAAACGCAAGCAGTGAGGCGATGGTTACGCATACGCGAGGTGAATGATTGTCGCGGTCGGTTATGCGGTGGACTTATGCTCGGTCCACTCTCAACCGACAACAACAATGAGGTATGCCATGCGTGAAGTGGTGATCGTCGACAGCGTGCGGACCGGCCTGGCCAAATCCTTTCGCGGCAAGTTCAACCAGACCCGTCCGGACGACATGGCGGCGCATTGTGTCAATGCGCTGCTGGAGCGCTCGGGCATTGACCCTGCCAGCGTCGAGGATTGCATCGTCGGAGCGGGTTCCAACGAAGGCGCGCAGGGCTTCAATATCGGGCGCAATGTCGCGGTGTTGTCGCGGTTGGGCATCGGCACCGCCGGCATGACCCTCAACCGTTTCTGCTCCTCGGGCTTGCAAGCCATTGCCATTGCCGCCAACCAGATCGCTTCGGGTTGCAGCGACATCATTGTTGCCGGTGGCGTTGAATCCATCAGCCTGACCATGAAAAGCGTCAACACCGATAACCTCATCAACCCGCTGCTGAAAGAGCAGGTGCCGGGCATTTATTTCCCGATGGGGCAGACTGCCGAAATCGTCGCGCGCCGCTACCACGTCAGCCGTGAAGAGCAGGATCTGTACGCCCTGCAAAGTCAGCAACGAACCGCTCAAGCGCAGGCCGCTGGATTGTTCGACGATGAAATCGTGCCAATGGCGGTGAAGTATCGGGTTGAAGACAAGGCCACCGGCCAGATTCAAATCCTCGACGGTATCGTCGATCACGACGACTGCAATCGCCCGGACACCACGCTGCAAAGCCTGGCCGGGTTGAAGCCGGTGTTTGCTGAAGACGGCTCGGTGACGGCGGGCAACTCTTCGCAATTGTCCGATGGCGCGTCGATGACGCTGGTGATGAGCCTGGAAAAAGCGCTGGAACTGGGTCTGAAGCCTAAAGCGTTTTTCCGTGGCTTCGCGGTCGCTGGCTGCGAGCCGGACGAGATGGGCATCGGCCCGGTGTTCTCGGTGCCCAAACTACTCAAGGCCAAGGGTTTGCAGGTGGCGGACATTGACCTCTGGGAGCTCAACGAAGCCTTCGCTTCGCAGTGCCTGTACAGCCGCAATCGCCTGGAAATCGACAACGACAAGTACAACGTCAATGGTGGCTCGATTTCCATTGGCCACCCGTTTGGCATGACCGGGTCGCGTCAGGTCGGGCATATCGTGCGTGAGTTGCAGCGGCGCAATTTGCGCTACGGCGTGGTCACCATGTGCGTGGGTGGCGGGATGGGGGCGACCGGGTTGTTTGAGGCGGTGCGTTAAATACTTCAACATTGTAGCGATTGTTAAATAGCTATCGCGGGCAAGCCCGCTCCCCCAGTGGATTGCATTCCAATGTGGGGGCGAGCCTGTCCGCGATGCAGTCGTCTCGGTTTACAGGCTCATACTCAAAAGCAGCTTGCGCTCGATGTAAGTCTGAATCTCCCGCATCGCCTTCTCCTGGTTTTCAAACGGCCCCTCGAGGGTGTTTTCCCGGGTAACGAAGAACAATTGCCCATTTACACGGCACAAACGCTCACTGCGAAAGTACGTGGCGGGAGCTGGGTCCTTGGCGCGCATGCCGTACATGGCTGTCTCCTGGTGGATGTTCCGGTTGGCGGACCCAATGAGCTTATGCATGAACCACTTGCGGCGCCTGTCCATCTGATCGACGGCACTCCGCCAGATTTTTGATGCGACCTGCACAGTTTCATTCGCGGCCTGGCGGTAACTGTGCCTGTGTCGCACTCCGCTCTGAGCCTAGAATGGTCTCTCTTGCCATCTGGCTATTTCGGGGTTCGCATGCACATTTCATCCGGTCGCTGGGTTTACGGTCTATTCCTGGCCTTGCTGACCGCGTTGTTGTGGGGAATCCTGCCGATCAAACTCAAGCAAGTGCTGTTGGTGATGGACCCGGTGACCGTGACCTGGTTTCGCCTGATAGTGTCCGGCGGTTGCCTGTTCATTTACCTGGCCGCGACCAGACGCCTGCCCAGCCGCAAAGCCCTCGGCCCGCGCGGTGGCTGGCTGGTGGTGATGGCGGTGCTCGGTCTGGTCGGTAACTACGTGCTGTACCTGATGGGCCTGAACCTGCTCAGCCCCGGCACCGCGCAACTGGTGGTGCAGATGGGCCCGATCATGCTGCTGATCGCCAGTCTGTTTGTGTTCAAGGAGCGGTTCAGCGTGGGGCAGGGGATCGGCCTGCTGGTGCTGTTGATCGGCTTTGGGCTGTTTTTCAATCAGCGTCTGGTCGAGTTGCTGACGTCCCTGAGCGATTACACCGCGGGTGTGTTGCTGGTGTTGTTGGCATCTACGGTCTGGACATTTTACGCGCTGGGGCAGAAACAATTGCTGACGGTGTGGAATTCATTGCAGGTGATGATGGTGATTTACCTGTTCTGTGCTTTGTTGCTGACGCCGTGGGTGCATCCGCTTGAGGCGCTGCAACTCAGCCCGCTGCAAGGCTGGCTGCTGCTGGCGTGCTGCATGAATACGCTGATTGCCTACGGCGCTTTTGCCGAAGCGCTGGCGCATTGGGAAGCATCGCGGGTCAGTGCGACGCTGGCGATCACACCGTTGGTGACGTTCGCTGCTGTCGCCGTGGCGGCGTGGTTGTGGCCGGATTTTGTGCATGCCGAGACGATCAATGGCTTGGGGTATGGCGGGGCGGTGCTGGTGGTGCTGGGCTCGGCGCTGGTGGCACTGGGGCCGTCGTTGATGGCGGGGCTTCGGGCCCGGCGCGTTCGGATGTCCGTAAGCTGAACTGTGTCATCGTTCATCGCGAGCAGGCTCGCTCCCACATTGAACCGAGTCCTATCAGAAGAACGCGGTCACCTGTGGGAGCGAGCCTGCTCGCGATGACGGACTAACAATCACTACAAAATTCAGCCCTTTGCCCCGGCCTCCAGCATATTCTCCGGCCGCACCCACGCATCAAACTCTTCATCGGTCAGATACCCCAACTGCAACGCCGCTTCCCGCAGCGTCAGCCCTTCGGCGTACGCTTTCTTGGCAATCTCCGCCGACTTGTCGTAACCGATATGCGGGTTAAGCGCCGTCACCAGCATCAATCCGCGTTCCAGGTGCTCGGCCATTTTCGCCGCATCCGGCTCAAGGCCGGCGATGCAATGCTGCTGGAAGTTGCTGCAACCATCGCCCAGCAGGCGGATCGATTGCAGCAGGTTGTGGATGATCACCGGTTTGAACACGTTCAATTGCAAATGGCCCTGACTTGCCGCAAAACCGATGGCGACGTCATTACCCAAGACCTGACACGCGAGCATCGACAGCGCTTCGCACTGCGTCGGGTTGACCTTGCCCGGCATGATCGAGCTGCCCGGTTCGTTGGCCGGCAGCTTCACTTCAGCGAACCCGGCTCGCGGCCCGGAACCCAGCAGACGCAGGTCGTTGGCGATTTTCATCAGGGTCACGGCAAGGGTTTTCAACGCGCCGGACAAGGTGGTCAGCGGCTCATGTCCGGCCAGCGCGGCGAACTTGTTCGGTGCGGTGACGAACGGCAGGCCGGAGAGGGCGGCCAATTCGGCAGCGATCGCCTCGCCAAAACCATGCGGCGAGTTCAGTCCGGTGCCGACCGCGGTGCCGCCCTGTGCCAACTCGCACACCGCCGGCAGCGCACTGCGGATCGCCCGTTCGGCGTAGTCCAGTTGCGCGATGAACGCTGAGACTTCCTGGCCGAAAGTGATCGGCGTGGCATCCATCATGTGCGTCCGACCGGTCTTGACCAGTTTCATGTGCCGCGCCGACAGCTCAGCCAAGCCGCCAGACAGCTCGCTGATGGCCGGCAGCAAATGCTGCTGGACTGCCTGGACGGCGGCGATGTGCATGGCCGTCGGGAAACAGTCGTTGGAGCTCTGGGAGCGATTGACGTGATCGTTGGGATGAACCGGCGACTTGCCGCCACGCGGGTTGCCGGCCAATTCGTTGGCACGTCCGGCAATCACTTCGTTGACGTTCATGTTGCTCTGGGTGCCGCTGCCGGTCTGCCAGACCACCAGCGGGAACTGGTCGTCGTGGCTGCCGTCGAGCACTTCGTCGGCGGCCTGTTCGATCAGCCGGGCAATGTCGGCGGGCAGATCACCGTTGCGGTCATTGACTCGCGCCGCGGCTTTCTTGATCAGCGCCAGTGCATGCAGCACAGCCAGTGGCATGCGTTCGTTGCCGATGGCGAAGTTAATCAGCGAGCGTTGCGTCTGAGCGCCCCAGTAGGCCTCATCCGGGACTTCCACCTGGCCAAGGCTGTCGGTTTCGATACGGCTCATCTTGCACACTCCTGTAGGTCGATAGCGCAGTTTAGGCCGTGATCGCCGGCCGTGGTTCCATCAGTCTGTTTTTTGACCGTTCAACCCCTCTAAATCAGACCCGACAAGGCTTGGGGTTGAGCGACACACTTTTTTAGGCGCAGAATGGACGCCCTTGGGGTTTTACCTCGCCTGCTAGAAAAGGAAACTCGATGACTCGTCTTCGTGCCATCTGTACCGCGGTTGCACTGGTTTGCGCCAGCGGCCCTGTTTTTGCCGATACCGCCAGCCATAACGCCAGTG
>Ga0157371_10001307_pt1 | contig 26183 bp, 27 predicted proteins | sample C45metaG_FD_113462 | JGI IMG/M metagenome (GOLD analysis project Ga0157371, IMG submission 113462) | Corn rhizosphere microbial communities from Kellogg Biological Station, Michigan, USA - C4-5 metaG | ecosystem: Host-associated > Plants > Roots > Rhizosphere > Soil | place: USA: Michigan...
ACGTGCCGGCTTTCGTCCACTTGAGGATGATCTTGGCGACCGTGGTGCCGGTGGCCAGACCGATCGCGACAAGACCCTGTGGCAGCGTCGGGATCGTCACACGTACCTGAAACGACTTGCCGGCGCCGAACTTCGTCACGCTGGTCAGGGGCAGCCAGCCCAGCGCCTTCGAGCTCGGGATAGCGTTAGCCAGGTATTTGTTGCGCAGCGCACGTCCAGCGACTTCCTGGCTGGTGGTGCCCGACGTGTCCGGGTGCTTGATCACGTAGCCGGCGTGGAATTCGAACAACTGGCCCATCGGGCTTGACTCTGCATGCCAGCCCGATGAACCCGCGGCGAAATTGTGGTTCAAGATCGGAATCTCGACCACGCCGCTCGGCAACACGTACCAGGCCCGGGCGCCGTAGAACGTGGCCGTTCCAGCGGTGTGCCCGCTCACCGCGAACTCGGCGACGCCATACACCACGCCGTCAAACGCTGTTCCCTCGGCGGTGTACAGAGCCCTGGCGTTTGTACCCGTCAGCCCTGGACCTTCCGTCAACCCAATCTCATTGCCGTTGATGTCGCGCCACGAAACACGCACGTCGGCGCGGCACGCCACCATGCCGCCAAAGCTGTCCGTCGCCATGTCGCCTTGCACGCGAATCGTCGCGCTGTTCGCCAGCACCGGAAACGTCAGCACGCCACCCTGCATCACCGGATGCGTACCGACAAGATCGCCACCCGATGCCGGTAGGCCCGTCGGCGAACTGCCATCAGCACCGGTCAGCGGTGCACCCGCGCCACCGAGAACGTCATCCGCCGGCGCCGGCAACTGCTGCCCGCCCACGCTGGAGGCGTCGATCGTTACCACGCCCAGCGGCGCAGCGTGCTTGACGATACCAAGCTTGCTCGCGGTCAACACGAAATCCGGCGTCGCGGCACCAGGATCTAGCGGGTAGCCCTGGTCGCGCGCAAAGCCCACGCCCAGCACCGGCGCATCACTCACCGCATACGTGTACGTCGTGGCATCGAGCAGGACGGCCGGCACATTGCGGCAGGCGCCCAACAGGATCGGCCGCGGCTGGTTCGCCGCGCTCACATCCGCATCCGGGCGAATCAGCCAGCGCTGCACCGGCACGCCGAGCAAGCCCAGCGGGTCGCGGCAGGTGAACTTGACGGTGAGGTCATCCGGCGACGACACGTTGTCGATCACCGCGGAAAAAAGGCTCACGCTGTCGGCATAGGTCTGCCCGGCGGAGATCTGCGAGACGCGGATCGGCAAGTCGCGCGGGTCGCCCACCAGGTAGTCGTCGAACACGCCATCGGCGTTGTATGCCGTCAGCACCATCGCGCCGGTCTTCACGCCCAATTGCCACGGCCAGAAATCCAGCGAACGCACAGCGCGCAGTTCGTTGTTGTCGCCGGCGACCAGACCGTTGTATCGCACATTCGGCACCGCATCGGCCGGGTCGCTGAGCCAGTCTTCGCTAGCCAGGCGTGCGCCGCGCAAGATCTGCGGCGGCTGGTACCAGCCGGCCAGTCCGGCCGGAACGGTCTCGAAGGCGCGCTGGCCAGCATTGAGGAAACAGCGCAGGCCATAGGCTTCGCTGCCGCCCAGACTCACCGCCAGCGCCCACGGGCCGGTGCTGGGCAGCGCCTGCGTGCGCAGCAACGTGCCGTTGCGCCACCAGGTCACCGTCGGCTGCGTCGACGTGAGGTCGAGCTGCACCCGGATCAGATCGCCGATCGCGCCGGCGGCGACTGCCGCCACGCTCGCGCCGGCGGTGTGGATCTCGCCCAGGTCCATGCGGTAGCCGAAGCCGTTGGCATCGCCGCCGACGTACGTGGCCAGCGACGCATCGAGCGTGGCGACGCCGATGCTGGCCAGCAACGTGCCGGGGCCGTAGACCAGCAGCTCCGCGTTCCAGAGGCCGATGGATTCGGGGAACAGCGCCAGCGCGGTGCGGTTGACGGTCGCGATCGCGTTGACGGCCAGCACCGTACCGGACTGTTCCAGCTCCATTGAGGCGCCGAGGTTGGATGCGTCGAAGATGGCGTAGAGTGGCTTCATCAAGCCGGCCATGTGAATGAGCCGAATGGATTGAGTCCCGTACTTGTCGAGCCAGAGCGCATTCCGCATTTACCCGCTCCGGCGATCGAAGTATCAGTGACCGTCACGACAGGGGTTCCGTCGAACGAAGCGACAAGCGACGAACCATTCGCGGAAAATGCTAAGGAATGCACGGTATTTATCGGGAAATTGATTGCACTCGACCCTAGCTGAGTGAAAGTTCCACCGACCCTTTTGTAAACGATGACCACGTTCCCGGGTGTGTGCGAGCCGTCTTTGATGACGGCCAAGTAGTAGTTGTTTTTGTCCAAAAGTCGCAGCGCTAGGCCTGAATCACTAGCTTGGCTGGTAACCATGCTGACATGCCCATCGGCGAATGAAACGCCGTTGCGGGTCAACACAGATTCGTTTGAATATTGCTGCAACATCGTTCCGCCGTTACTGGTGTCTACAAACCAGCGAACTGAAACACTGGCGTACTCCGTATAGCTCGCGATGGTGTTGGTCGAAAAATCGTCTGTTACATACCCTGAAATCACCACACTCTGCGCACTCGTCGCCGTCTGACCGTCGCCACTATCTACTGCCACGGTGAAGTCGACCGTCGCGGCGCTTCCCGTCGGCGTGCCGCTCAACCGCAGCATGTCGCCAACGATGCTGAGCGCGAGACCGGCGGGTAGCGCGCCCACTGTCACGCGCGGGTTGCTGTACGTGCCGCCGCCATTGGCAATCGTCAGATCACTGCTGTACGGCGTGCCCACGGTCGCTGCCGCATAGCTTCCGCTAATAGTCAACAGCAACGGCTCGGCGACCACCGACAACACGAAATCCCGTGTCACCGACGTGCCGGCGAGATCCGTTGCGGTCACCGCGATCACGAACGTGCCGGCCGTGCCCACGTCGCCGGACGAAATAACGCCCGTCGCCGGGTCGAGCTCCACGCCGTCAGGCAGCACGCTGTCGGTGGCATACGTGTACGGCGCCACGCCGTTGCGCGCCGTCACTCGCGCGCTGTAGCTGTCATGCAGGTGCACGCTGGGTAGCACGCCCGACAGGTCCAGGCTGTTGCCGATGTCGATCAGCACGATGCGGCGGGTCATCGCGCGGCCGTCCGGATGCTGCGGGTGATGCCGCGCAGGTCGACGCTGTCGCCTTGCTTGGCCATGCGGTCGTTGGTCTTCGCCGTGGCGTCGCTGCTCTTCTTGATCTCGGCCAGGCGATCATTGATCGCCGCGAGCAGCGCGATCACCTGCGGGTCATTCGAGCCGACAGGCACGCCGCTGGTGACCGACGCGGCCGTGATCGGGCCGCCGGTGATCGTCTGGATGAGATCTCGGCCGAGCTGGTGGATGGCATCGACGATGCTGGCGCTGGCGTCCATCGTCGTGCCGGGGATATCGGCGAGTTTCAGGTTGTCGAGGTAGCCGGTGAGGTTGGTGACGCCCAGATCCTTCGCCAGATCCTGCAGGCTGAAGCCCAGGCCGCTGGCCGCTTCGCCGTAGCCGATGCCGTGGGTGGTCGAGATGTCGGCGACGTACTGCGCCAGGGTCTTCGCGTCGGTAAAGCGGGACGTGGCGTTCGCGGCGGTCTGGTACTGGTCGCGCTGGGCGACCAGCTTGTTGTAGTCGTCCAAGGCGGCGTTGATGCCGGCCGTGCCGGTTTCGCCGGCGCCCGGCAACTGCAGGATGTCTTGCACCTTGGCGTACAGCCCGGCGTAGTCCGCGCTCGATGAGTACAGCTTGCGGCCCAGCGACAGCACGTCGTCGGCGCTGGTGACGCCGCTGCGCAGGCCCTTCAGTGCGACGTCCAGCTTTTCCTTGCCGCTGAGCGGCGAGTTGTCGCCGATCGCCATCTGCGCGGCGGTCTGCACCTTGCTGCTCATCTTGTCGAGCAGTGCGTTCACGGCCGCCAGGCTGTTGCCGGTCACGTCGTAGAGTTTCGAGGCGAGATCCTGCGCGGCGCTGCTGAGCTGCGCGATCGCGGCGGCGGCTTGCTTGGCCGCGTACTGGTGGATGTTGGCCAGGTCGCTTTCTTTCGCGTGCTGCAGGCCCGCGGCCTGCGCCAGCGCGTTCGCCTGATCGATGTTGTCCTTCATCTGCTTCGCGATCGCCTGCAGCGACGAACCAAAACCGGTCGACACCGGCGCGAACTGCCCGACGAACTGAAGGTACGCGGCGCTCGCTTGCATCAGTCGGTTGTACGTGTCGGCGAGCTTTTCGCCCTCTTGCTGCATGCCCTGCGTGAACTGCACCACCTGCGCCAGCGTTGCGGTGGTGCCGAGCGCAAGCAGGCTGTTGCCCTTGTTGATATCGGACTGCGCCTCAAGCATCAGGTTCGCGCCGTCCAGCAGCGTGTCGGCGCTGCTGCGGAATTGCTCCGCGATGGTCTGCGCCGCGGCACCGGCCGAGGCCTGCACCACTTTCACCAGCGCTTCGGCACCCAGGCGCTGCGCGGCGAGATCGGCCGTGGCTTCCTTCCAGGTGCGGCCGAGGTAGTCGACGATGTACTCCGTGCCCTTGTTCTTTCCCTTCTTGTCGTATTTGGTCTGGGCAAGGATGTTGGCGGTGAGCATCTCCGGAACTTCGACGCCCAGCTTCGTGGCGCCCTTCACCAGGGTGCTCTCGATGTTGTCGTACAACATCTGCGCTGCCTTCAGCATCTCGGGCGTGACAGGCTGGTTGACCGTGCGGTGTTCCTTGGTGCCGAACTTCGCCGCCTCGCTCCAGCCGCCGGTCAGCGCACCCATGAAGTTGGGCACCACGCCGGTATGGTACTTCCACTGATCGAGTGAGGCCGACGCATTGGCGCCGTTCGGATCGACGCCCAGGTTGAGGTTCGCCTGCCCGGTCGCGAATTTCGTACCGAACACTTTGCCGCCAGTGAAGTGATCGACGATCGCCGCAGCGGCGAGAATCCAGCCCACGATGGGAACCCAGCTTGTCGACGCCGCCGCCGCACCGAACGCACCCGTGGCCGCGGTGCCGAGGGAGGCACCACCGGCAACCCCCGCCGCCGTGCCCGCCAGTGCAGCGCCAGCAGCGCCGTAGCCGACCGTGGCGACACCCGTGCTGAACCCGCCACCGCCCTGGTGCGCGCCGTAGTACGCGCCCATGATGCCGCCGGCGATCGATGCATACGGGACGCCGCCCATCGCGGCGCTGGTGCTGCCGCCGTAGGGTCCCGCGTATGTCGTCGCGTACGGGTTGGCAGCTACGGCCGTGCCGTTGGCGCCAACGCCAACACTGGCGACGTTGCCGGCGCCCGTGGCGTAGGAGCCGCCGCCAGCCAGGTAGCTGTACATGCTCTTCAGCGTGGAGATATTGGAGAGCATGCCGCCGTAGCTGTTCGAACCACCTACGCCGCCGGCGCCGCCCATTGAGCCCGCTGTGGTTCCCACCGTGCTGCCGCCGCCGTAATACGCATTGGCGATCGACAGGGCGCTGCCGCTGAGATCGCCGCGTATGCCGAACCATCCAGCCACGCCACTCATCGCACCCGACAACAGCGGGCCGAGCACGCGAAGACGGATGAACTGGCTGATCAGGTCGCTGACGAACTGTTGCGCGATCGACTTCAGCGATTTGCCGAAGTCCTTCCAGCTTCGGGTTTGCCCGGTAATCAGGTCACCGAACGACTTGCTGATCGAGCCGGCGGCGTTTTCCCAGAAGCCGGCGTATTCCTGTGCGATCTGGTTCTGCTCGTCCGCCATCTTCTTCAGATCGAAGGTGGCGGCAGCCATCTCCTCCACGCGTTCCTTATCGGCAGCTTTCTGGTCTTGCGTCAGCTTCAGGTTTCGCTCGCGATAGTTGATCTCATAGTCCTGACCAGCACGAGCAATCGCCTGGTCGCGCGGGTTGAGTACGGCCAGGTCGGCCTCCTGCTGCATCTGCTCGATCATGCGACCAGAGACGTCCATCTGGCGCTTGGCGACGTCGATGGCGTGATTGCGGGCGGTGGTGGCGTCGTCGATCGCGGCCGAGACAAGTGCCTGCACCGTCGCTTCGTCCTGCCCATTCTTGATCAGGATCGCGCCTTGCGCGGCGATGCTTCGGATCGCTGCGGCGCTGTCCGTCCATGCCTTTGTCAGCGGGTCGCTCTTGCCCTCCAGCTTGTCCTGGATATCCGCCAGCTTTGCGTACGCTCCAGATACTGCTTTGAGTTGCCGTTCGTAGGCGGCGGCAGCATCCGTTCGCGAGTTCCAGTCCGTCGAAACCGCGGGCGCCATCAGGGCTGCATGGTTGCGATCCATCTCCTTCCGCAAGGCGGCCGTGTCGGCATCGATGGCAAGCTGCCCTTTTTCCGCATCACTGGGGAACAACTGGTGGTAGAGCTTCTGTACATCCATCGCCTGCGACTTCAGCGCATCCACGGCGCTCGCACCGTTCTTCACCAGTTTGTCGAAGGCGGTGCTGCTGGTGTCGCCCATGTCGATCAGGCCCTGCTTCCAGGCCGTGATCGCGTCGCCGATGTGGCCATGCAGGATCAGCGATTGCACCTTGTCGTGCGTCTCGCCCATCTTGGCGAAGTTCTGGCGCGTCGCATCGATGGCAATGCCCATGGCCGTGATGGCTGCCGCCACGATTTCGGCCATGCCCTGCACGCCATTGGACAGCGTCCCAACCACCAGCACCAGGCCCTTCAATCCACCGGCCAGCACGTCCGCGACCTCGGCCATGTTGCTGCCTTGCTGGGCCGCGTTGCCCATGCCGTCGCTCAAAGCCTGCAGCGCTGGGAGCATGTCGCTCAAGAACTGATTGGCCAACCCGACAGCCATGTCTTTCATGCGTGCAAGCTGGTCATTCAGCGCGGCCGCATCGTCGGTGGCCTGCTTGCTCAGCACCAGGCCAAGCTTGGCAGCCTCCTCGCTCATCGCAGCCAGGCCTTCCGCCCCCTGGTTGAGCATGGGGATCAGCTTGGCGCCTTCGGCGCCGAACAGCTTGGCGGCCAGCGCGGCCTTGTTGGCGCCGTCTGGCATCGCGCGGAAGCGCTCGGCGATCATGGGCAGCAAGTCGGCCAATGATTTCAGGTCGCCATTGGCATCCTTGATCGGCACGCGCAGTGCCGCAAAGGCCGCGCTGAATTGCTTGTTGCCGCCGGCGGCTTTTAGTTGGCTCTCAGCCAGCGACTGCAGGCTGGTATCCAGCACTTGCATGTCCGCGCCGCTGGACTTGGCGGCATAGCCCATGCCGCTCAGGAATTCGGTGCTCACGCCCAGGCGCTGTGCCATCTTGCCGGTGGCGTCGGCTACGTCGAGCTGGTGCTTCACCAGTGCGGTGAAACCGACGACGGTCGCACTGACGACTAGACCGATAGCGGCAGCCGTGCGCTTGTTGGAGGATTCGATCCGCTTGGCGGCATCGTCGGCTTCCTTGCCCGCATTGCGCGCCTTGCCGGCCACCACGTCGAAGCTTCCGCCCAGCTTCTTCATCTCCGCGTCGATGACCTTGACCGTGCCGGTCAGGCCTTTCGCATCGCCGGTCAGGACGATCGTCAGTTCGCGGCGGTTATTGCTGGCCATGGTCGACGGCACGCGGTGGGGAGCTTACCCAGACCGTGTGCCGCCAACCGCAATGGGTCAACGGGAAAGCGTGCGCGTGGAACTTAGCTGTTCGGCCACAGGATGAATTGCGCAGTAATCACCTTGTACCAAGGAACAGAAGCCCTCGGTCGGGCCTTCAAATGCTCGTAGGCACGAGCCAGTTCGTTTTCGCACAACAGATCGAGGGCCACATAGGTGGGAGGCTCATCAGACTCGATGGTAAGGCGCCTCGCTTGCCAGCCTGCAACGGTGGCTTCGGTTGGCGACAGGTCACGTACCAAGTCCGCTTCCAACTCACAGAACCGGCGCCTCAGGTCATTATGTTGCCGCGCCATCTGGCCGGTGCCGACCACCAGATCGATGCCTGACATAACCACGACAAGCAATCCGCCTGCCGCCGCCAGCCAACCGGGTGCGTGTTGTGCCAGCGAGGCGATAACTGCCGAGCCACCAATCACGCCGACGAACGCAGTCGACTTGTTCCATCGATCGAAGAAAGCATGGCGACGAGCGTGGTAGCGCTGTGACTTTTGCGCGGCCCATAGAACGTCCCATCGATCTTTCGTGATGTCGGGATTGGTATCCATGGCGGCAGCATATCACCCCTTTTTCGATGGCGGCGGCGGCGGTGGGGGCCGATGGTTCGGCGTGTTTTTTGGTGTGGGCGAAGCTGGCCGCTGCACAGGTTTGTTTTCCTTTGGCATATCGGTCACTTCTTCGTCGGTGGTGGTGGCGGTGGCAGTGAGTTGCGCACCGTGTTGTTGCTCTCTTTGAAGGCGCTGTCTTCGGAATATGTATGCGCCGGCGTCGAATGAGGCCGAGCAGGTGGCGCAGGGCTTGGCGCAGGGCGCGGCGGCGCAGGTGGCGCTTTCTTGTCAGACAAAGTGAATCCCCCAGGGCGATGCAGGAAAGCATCGCCCTGCAGGCTACTGCCGCGTTCTCTATACCGTCAACTGCGCTTTGCAACTGCGCTATTTTGATGGGTCTATGGCATGGATAGGAGGGCTACGTCGAAGCCGGGGCTCCATTTCCGCCGTGGTGAACTGATCAGCCGCCGCTGAATTTCTCGTCGTCGAACCCAGCCACATCGAAGATGAATACCTGTCGGCCCTCCTGATAGAACGCCGACTCCACCCGCACCACCTTGGCCTTGCGCAGGTGCGCATTGAAGCGTCCAGACGGCGAGAGAAAAACCATGGTTGTGCTGTGGTCTTCGGGTTCGTGGCCGGTGTAACGCTCGGCAGGGCCATCGTCAAAACGAACAAGGATGGGACAACCGTCAATGCCGCAACCGAATTGGCCGCGCTCAATCGAGAAGATCACATCGCTGCCGTAGCGCGGATGCGTGCGCAGCATCAGGGTCGCGTGTTGCGCGCCGGCATACGGGAAGGAGAAATCGACCGTGTTCTGACTTTCCGCCCAGGCGTTATGGACTGCTTTGCCGGTCATGCTGTCCGTCGACGTGTTGTAACCCCATGCCTCTGGCGTCGGCGCCGTGGTCGTGGGCTCATCTGGCGTCGAAGAAGTCAGCGGCGTAGCGGCGGTAAGTGGTGCAGCCTCTGGTGTCTGGGGTGACTCGCTGGCACCTTTCCAGATACCCCATACGATGGCCGCGCCGAACAGCACGACGATCCATGCACAACCTGTCTTTGTCGCCGAAGGCTTTTGCTTTCCGCAGTGCGGGCAGACCTTCGCGCTGGAGCTCATCTGCTGCCCGCATTCTTTGCACTTGATCAGCGCCATCCCCTATTCCTCCCTGTTGACGTCCCACCATCCTACAACCGCTGCAACTGCGGCAACACCGCGCGCACCAGCAGCCGCACATCGTCGAGCAGCCCTGGCCAGCGGTCGCGCGGCACGCCGATCAACTCGGCTGTGTTGCGGATCTCGCCGGCGGCGATGCCGGTGGGCATCAGGCGGCCATCGGGCAGGGCACTGCGTTGCCAGGTGGCGCGGATGAACACGTTGAAGGCGTCGGCGTTCTCCGGCCACACCACGCAGGTGTCGTCGGGATCGTCGTCGTCCTCGCGCTGCTCGTCGGCCCATGCGTCGGCGTCGGCCACGCCCATGGCCGCCAGCTCGGCGGCCATGTCGTCCAGCTCGGTGTCGTGATCCTCGGTGCCGCCGTGGCGTTGCAGCGCCAGCCAGGTCAGCGCCGCTTCTTCGAGATTTTCTCGGCGCCATCGTCCTGACGCATAGCCATAAAAAAATCACGGAACGCCGCGTTGCAGCACTCGATGCTGCTGCGCACCCACTTCAGGGCTTCGTCGGGAGGAAGCTCGTCTGTCGGCGTGCGGCCGATGCCGCTGACGCCGACCAGGACTTCATCGAGCACTTCGCTCTGGGTGTAGCCGGCGTCGGCGTCGAGAAACTCGTCAAGCCGTTCCTTCGGGATGCGCTTGAAGGTGGCCTTGAAATCGCCCTCGCGGAACGCGCCGCTGTTGGTGGCGAAGCGCACTTTGACGGTGCGGGTAAAGGTGGCGTCGGTGGTTCCGATCTCGATCATGCTGGGTTCCTCGTGCCTCGATGCAGGCGTGGGGTGATACACCGCACCGGCGCGTGGCCGGTGCGGTGCGGGGGTCACTTGAAGGTGATGGTGTAGTCCGGGTCGGGGGCGATGGCGGCCAGCGGGCCGGTGACCTGCAGGGCGCTCACGCCCTGTTCGTCGTTGCGCTTGATCGTCTGCGCCTGGCTGTTGGTCGCGTCGATCTGCACGATGTTGCCGTCCACGGTGCCGTGCTTGTAGATCATCGTGCCGGCCACTTCGCCGTTCACGTCGGCAAAGAAGTCGTGGGTGAGGATGTCGGTCTCTTCGAAGGTGGCGTCGAAGGTGGCCTTGCGGTCGGTGATCTGGATCGACTCCTCTTCGGAGTGCTCGTAGAACTCCACCTTCTGGCCGAAGTCCAGATTCATGTTGTGCAGGCCGACCACCTGACCGAACAGCGTGCAATCCACCGTGGCCGCGCGGAACGGCACCGGCTTCTTCCAGGTGCTGTACACCGCGCCCAGGTCGGCGCCCTGGTTCACCGGCGGGTTGTACAGGCCCATGAAGGTGAACTCCAGCCACGCATAGTCACGCTTGGCGGTGGCCAGTTTCATGCTGCCGCGGCAGCCGGTGATGCTGTGCAGCGTCTTGTCGAGCAGGAAGCTCATGGTGAGCGAGTCAGGCGCCTCGTTGGGCGTGTACACCGTGTCGGTGGCGGCGGTGACCACCTCGGTGTGGCCGCAGGCTTTCAGCAGCGGCCCCATGGCCGGCGCGGTGCCGGCGGCGCCACTGCCGGCCAGCGGCACGCGGAAGGTCACCTGCACGTGCTTGCCCACCAGCGTGCCCAGGTTGCTGCCGAAGGTGGCCTTGTCCAGCGCCAGGTCCAGGGCCGTGCCTTCGAGCGGGCTGATGGCGAGCTGGCTGGTCTGGATGGCATTCAGCGCACCGGTGAGGGCCGCGGCCGTGCCATAGGTGGCTTCGATGCCCGCCAGCAGGGTCTTTTTGCGAAACAGGATCTTGCTCATTGCAGTTCTCCGATGGCCGGGCGCGGAGCCGTGGGGCGGGTGGTGGTGTCAGGATCAGTCGCGGGGGATGCCGAGCGCGGCGGCGCGTTCGCGCTTCCACTGTTCGCGGTCGGCGGGGTCGCGGTCGCGTGTTCGGGTGGGTGGTGGCGCAGGCGCAGCGGCGGCAGGCTCACCTGCCGCCGCAGCTTCCGCCGGCGCTGTGGTATTCGGTGCGTCGTCGATGTTGCCGATCGATGTCGATAGCGTGCCGTCTTCGGCGACCTCGACCGGGGTGCGTTTTTCGCGGCCCATGTCAAACCTCCAGCAGTGGCAACAGCCACTCGGTGTGGATCCAGCCGTAAGGGGTGTCGAGCTGGGCGCTCTGCCGCGCGCTGAGCAGGCGCAGGGTGACCAGTTGCTCGTCGGCGATCGCGGCATTGGCGAACGCCTCGAGGTCGGCCAGCATGTCGAGCTCGGCGGTTTCCACCGCTTCGCCCTCGCCGCCCTCGGCCAGCTTGATCTGGCCGGTGATGATCAGTTGCAGCGCGCCAAGCTCGGTCTGCACCGGTGCATCGAGGCCGGGGCCGTAGTCGCTGTGCTCGTACGGGTAGTCGGCCACGCCGTTGCTCAGCACGGTGAACAGGCCGGGCGTCAGCTCGCTGTCGTCGCGCTCGCTGTGCATGCGGAAGCTACGCGTTATCCCGCGCGCAGGGAATTGCGCGGCCAGCGCGGCGGCGAGGTAGGCGATGCGTGCGCTCTTGGTGTTCATGGCTGCGCCACCGTGGCCAGCGCCTTGTCGGCGGCGGCGTCGAGCAGCGCATCGATCCGCGGCAGCATGGCCTGCAGCGTGCGGTCGGCGAACGGGTTGGCCTTGATGCCCTTGGCCGCGATGCTGTGGCGGATCAGTGCGGCCAAGCTGCGCAAGCTCATGCCGTGCGTGCGCGGGGTAATGCCCTTGCGCTGCACCCAGCTCAGCGCCTCGGCCATCGGCATGACGCCGCCAGCGCCAGTGCCGTCGTTGACGTAGGGGCCGTAGGTTTTGCCGCGGGCGCGCACCATGTGCAGCAGCAGGCCCACGCGCTCAGCGCCGATGCTGTTGGCCAGCTCGCTGCGGTACTTCGGCGCCTGCCGGCTCATCTCGCGGGCAACTTCGATCGATCCGCGCCCCAGTGCCTTGTCGATCTCGGCAACCGCGACGTCTTCCGCCTGCGTCAGCGCGCGGCCGATCTTGTCGGCGTCGTGGGTGAGGTTGAACACGGGGCCGGCCATTACGCCGCCGCCTTGTATTCGGCCAGCAGCACCTGGTGCCAGCTGGCCGGCGTCTGGTTGCTGGGATAGCTGCCGCTGCCGGGGCTGAGCTGCACCGGCTTGTGCAGGTTGCGGTTCACCAGCTCGCGGGTGGCTTCCACCATCGCGCGCAGGATGATCAGGTCGCGATCGCCTTCCTTCAGCGTGCTGCCGGCGTCGGTCAGCACCGGCGTGGCCAGGTAGTAGTAGCGGTAGTCGGCGCCATACGCGCTGATCTGCTCCGCGCTTGGCGGCGGCGACAGTACCAGCACGGCGGTGTCGTCGACGTCGGTGGTCAGCCGCACGATCGGCAATGCGCCGGCCGGCTGCTGCCACACCGGCACCGCACCGATGCCCCAGTCGCTGGCCTTGGGGATCAGGATGTCGGCAGGTACGTCGGTGTACTTGGCCACGCCCGCCTGAAGGGTGAGCTGGCCAAGCTTGGTGCAACTGCGCTTGCCGTCGACGCCGATGGCGCGTACGGCGGTCAGCAGGTGGCGCTTGAAATCGGCATCCGGGTCTGCGGGCTGCGTGGTCGGATCGGCACCGGCCGGCGTACCACGAAAGACACTCGCCGCATCATGCAGCGAGGCCTTGTAGTCGGGCAGCAGGCTGGCCAGGGTGAGCGGCATGGGTTACTCGCCGCCCTCACCATCAGGCTTCTGCTCGCCGCCTTCATCGCCCGGCTTCTTCTCGCTGGCGCGACGCAGGTGCTCGGCGGTGATCGCGGCCAACACGCCCGCACGCGGCTTCTTGGCGGATGCTTCCAGCGCCTCGAGCGTGTGCAGATCGTCCAGGCTCAGCGCGGTGAGCTCGGCGATCACGATGTCGCCCTTGCTCTTTTGCAGGGCCAGTACGGGATCGGCCGGCGGCTCATCGTTCGCCTGCGTGCTGACGGCGCCGTAGCCCGGCGGCACCAGGTGCGGCTCCACCAGCTGGGTCTCGCCGGGGCGCAGCACGCTGCCGCCCACGTGCATGTTCGATTCGGTGTCGTTGGTGACGGGGATCTGTTTCATGGGTCAAGCCCTTGTGTGGCGGAAAGTAGGAAGGGCGGCCGGTGTGCTGGCGCGCCCTTCCTGCTCCGGGGTTGGCTATCAGGCGCCGCGGGCGTTGGTGACGCTGTACGCCAGGATCGACGTGAACCGGCTGCGCAGCGGCGGCGGGATGTGCAGCGAGCTGTACTCCTCGCCGTAGGCGCCGCGCTTGCCCAGCGCCTTGCCGTTGCTGTCGAACAGCTCGTACGGCACGCCGGTCTGGAACGTCTTGGCGATCGTGTACCAGAAGTTCGCGCGCTGGCCGAGCAGCATCCGCTCGTCGCCCAGGTCGATGCCCGGGGCGTCGGTGGCCCAGCCCGGGATACCCTTCACCGGCTGCAGGTTGCCCTGGTTGTCGATGTTGGCATCCGCCCGGCTGCTGGCTTCGCTGAACTGCTCCGCGTCGGTGATCATGTTGGTCAACACGTCGCTGGCCAGGAAGAAGTCCGGCTTCACGAAACGCTGCTGGCTCAACGTGGCCTTGCGCGCACCCACGGCCTGCAGAATCTTGTTCATCTGCTTTTCGTAGGTGCTGCCCGCGGCGACGTCGGTGTCCACCTTCAGCACGTTGGTGGTGTAGCTGTAACCGATGGTCACCGCACCGGCCGGGGCGCTGGCCGCACCGGTCTCATCGCAGATCTGGAACAGGCCGAGGTTGTAGCTCAGCACGCGGAAATACTTGCCCGCTGCCTGCGTGCCGCTGCCGTCGAACTCCACCAGCACGGTGGCGCCATCCTTCACCACCACCGGCTGCTGGGCGGCGCCCACGGCGGTGCCCTGCAGGTCGCGCGCCTGGTACGGCCGCACCACCGGGAAGTTGGCGGTCTTGTAGCCGTTGGCCGCGCCGGTATACGCGGTGGTGGCGGTGCCGGCGGCCACGTCGACCACGCTGTACGCATCGCTGTCGCGCAGCATGCGGTTGGCGATGGCCGCGGCCACAAGCTCGCGCATCACCTGCGCATTGCTGACGATGTTGCGGGCCCAGGCATCGAAGTTGATGACGTTGCTGTTGCGGCTGAAGAACGCCGCCTCGTTGGTCAGCTCCATCGCCAGCTTGCGCGGCTCGATGTAGGCGTAGTCCAGCGCCTGCGCGATGCCGGCGCGGTGGATCGGCTGGCCCTCGTACACGATGCCGCCGTTCTGCACCGCGCTGGTGTCGCGGGTCTGGTACGGGATGGTGTGCGTGGCGCCGGTGGTCGGGTCCACGCTGGCGTTCACCAGGTGCAGGATGTCCAGCCGCTGGTACACCTGCTCGATCACCGCGCGCTGCACGGTGGCCGGGATGGTCATGTCGCCGGTGTTCACCGGGCCGCCGGCCAGCATCTTGGCTTCCTGGTGCAACTGCATGGCGTGTTCGCGGTCGAACTCGGCCAGCATGGTCTTGATGAAGGGGCTCTGCTTGGCCTCCTCCACGAACACCAGCTTGCCGTTGAACGCTTCCTGCGTCTGCGCCAGGCCCTTGCGCACGTTCTCGCTGAGCGCCTTGATCTTGTTGCTGTCGTCGACCGTGATGTGGGTGACGCCCGAGCGGATCGGAAAGCCCTGCTCGGCCAGCTTGCGCGAGGACTCGATCTGGTTGCCCAGCGCGATCTGGTTTTCCGCCAGCGACTTCACCTGGTCATCGGTCATGGCGCCGGTGATCAGGCCGTCGACATTGGCGCTGAGCAGCTTGCGGGTGTCGTCGCTCAGGCCGGTGGCGGCGGTCAGCGTATCGCTGAACAGCTTGACCCTGGCCGCCTTGTCGGTGGCCAGCTTGGTGGCGGCGTCGACGCGCGCGGTCTCGCGATCGTCCAGCAGCTTGGTGATGTCGGCTTCGCTCAGCATCTTGCCGGCGGGCGCCTGCACGCTCAGTGTGATCGGGCCGGTATGGCCACCTTCGGCCAGGGTCTTGCCGGTGGCGGTGAGGCTGTCCACCAGGCCCTTGTGGGCCGTGGCGTCCTCGCCCAGGTTCTTCGCGGCGGCCTCGTAGGCGCTGCAGATGGATTTGATGGTGTCTTCGCTGAGCTTCAGCGCGCGCAGGTTGGCGCGCAGGGTTTCGAGCCAGTTCATGGTGGTCTGCTCCAGGGATTCGGAAAGTTGACGGATCAGTTCCGGGTGCAAGAACACCGGGGTGGTGCCGGTTCCCTCGGCGAGGGTGACCGGGTCCATGCGCTTGATGACGGGGCGCGTGGTGAGCCCGGCGCCAAGAAGCGTCGGGCCGTGAGCGGTGCGGCTTTCGTTGTCGACAAAGTCGTCGACGAACTCGGCGCTGAGGTACACAAAGCCGCGGTCTTTCACCGCGGCCACGCCGTACGGGGTGAACTCCACATCGGCGCGCAGGCGGTTGCCGTCCACCTTCAGGCTGAGGATCTTCGCGGCGGAGCCGTTGGCCGGCTCGTGCGCCACGTCGATGAAGATGTCCTGGCCGTAGGTGCGGGCGTCGAAGTTGCGCACCATACTCAGCAGCATGTCGCGGGTGATCTCGAACGTGCCGTAGCGCGGGTCGCTGAACGTGCCGGTGCGGATGATGGTGACCGTGGCGCGCGGCGAACCCTCCGCCAGTTTCACGCCGTCCAGGCCGCACATGAAGCGCTTGGCGCCCGGTGGCGAGTCGTTGTTGTCCAGTTGGAATACGCGCGGAGTGGCCGGCGCCGTGGCCACCATCATCAGTGCTACTGCAAGCAACCGTTTGCGCATCGCCGTCTCCGAAAATCGTCCCGCCGCGCCACTGCCATGGTCGCGGCGGGACCTCCCGCTGCCAGAAATGACCGTGTGCGGCGGGGTTCGCGATGTCAACGGGAAAGCGTGCGCACCGGCACTAATACCACCGGCACGGTGATCCAGCGCTTGCAGCGGTTGCATCGGGCGTGGCTTTCCTTGTCGCCCAGGCGCACCACGCGGGCGGTGAGCACGTTGTCCACCAGCAGCTTCTTGCCGCAGCCGGGGCAGCACAGTCCATCGGTCTTCATGCGGCGATCCCCAGGCGTGCACTGATCTGGCTCCACGGCGCCAGCAGTTCGCTCTCGTGCAGTTGGCCGGCCGCAAACGCGGCGGCTTTCTTCTGGCCGCCGAGCACGCCGGCATGCATGTCGGCCGGTTGCGTGGCCAGCCACTCGAACGCGGTCTGTTTGCCGGCGCGGTCGGCGTCGGTCACTTCGTCGATGAACACCGCCTCGATCGTGCACAGGGTGTTCGGGTGCGCGGGGTAGGGCAGCTCGCTGGGCGGGTACACGCCCGGGCCCAGCCCGTACAGGTTGGCGCGGGCGTACAGGTCGCAGATGTCGGTTTTCGGGTGCAGCGGGCTGAGCAGGTAGCGGATGCCGATCACGTCCGGGTGCTGCGCCAGGCTGGCCACGTTGCTTTCCACGTAGGCCCGGTTCATCTCGGTGCGCACCACGCGGTGGGCCGCGTACAGCACGTCGCCGTCAGGGTTCACAAGCAGCGCTTCCGCTTTTTCCGCCAGCTTTGCGGCGCGGCGTGCCTGCATGCTCAGGTCGAGCACGGCCGGTACCGGCTTGCCCTGCTGGATGTATTCCAGCGCGGCCTGGTAGCTGGATTGCCCGCGCACGATGCCGTTCTCGATCACGCTGCGCAGCTCGGTCTGCGCGCTGCTGGCCACGCGCCAAAGCCGGTCGCTCAGCTGCAGCCCATCCGCCGCGCGGAAGCTGGTGAGCCAGGCCATGGTCTGGGTCACCATGGCATCCACGCTGATGCCGCTGCCGGTCAGCGGAAGGATGCCTGCAGCGCCGAGGCGGGCGCTCTCAGGCAGTGCCGCGTACACGATGCCGCGGTACTGCTGCAGCAACTGGTCGGCCTGGCCAGACAGAAACGCGCGCAGCGTGGGGATCTGCCCTGGCAGCACATCGCGGCCGCCATCCTGCAGGCTGAGCAGCTCCAGCTTGATGGCGTTGGCGATGTGCTGCAGCAGCACCTGCACCGCGCCGGCCTGCTCGTTGCCGTACACCAGCATCTGCGCCCGGGCCGCTTTCACGGCCTGGTCGATGGCGGCTTTCTGGGCGGCTCCGCTGGCCATCAGCGCGTGGCGGTGCTGGTGCTGATGTTGGTGGCGCTGTCACCCTTGCGCCCATTGCCCGGCGTCACGCTCACGCGTGCGCCTTTCGACGGCGCCGGGTTATTCGGGTCGGGGTTGCCGCCGTCGCCGTTCGGGTACGGATCAGCGGTGGCTTTTTGCTGCGCGGCCGCACGCTCGGCGGCGGCAATGTCGATGCCGGCCGCTTCCCACACCACCTGTTTCGGCAGGCCCAGCGCCTGCAGCTTCAGGGCGTGGTCGGCGCGCTGGTTCGGCGTGTCGGTGCGGCGCTCGGCGAACTCCACGCAGAACTCGTACGCGTCCGGGTTGCGCCCGCGCAGCAGCAGGTGCAGGCGAAAGCCCTGCTCGTACGTCCATGCGGTGTTGTCCTGCAGCGCGTCCAGCTCGTCGTAGAAGTCGGTCTGCAGATCCGCCAGCACGTCGCGGTTCAGATCCTTCACGTAGCCGAACAGGCCCTTCGGGGCGGGCGCTCCGGCGAAGAAGGTGTCCAGCAGCAGATCCACGTCGGCGATCTGGTCCAGGTTGGCGTCGCCCTGCATCGCGGTCACCGAACCCTTGCGGTTCATGTAGTAGTCGCGGTACGCGCCGGCGGCCTGGTCGCGCTCCACGCCGGCACGGTAGTCGGCCAGTTGCTCCTCGCTTGCGCCCTCCATGGTGTGCACTGCGCGCAGCGGCGCGCGCATGCGCCGGCGGATCACCAGGTCTTCCTCGGTGGCGGTGAGCTTTTTCCAGATCGACCGATTGGCATCGAGGTAAGGGCGGCCCATGCTGCCGAAGTCGTCGTAGTTGTCGGGCGTGAGGCGCGCCATGGTCAACTGCCACAGGCCGAAGTGGGCGACCTCCTGGCTGGTATAGATGTCGCGCTGGGTGAAGGCCTTTTCCGGGTGTTCGAAGATGCCGGACTTGCCCACGTTCGGCACGATGGTTTCCGCCGGCATGCGCGCGCAGCTGATCACCTGCGACTGGTTGCCGTCGAGCACCCACTGCATCGGCAAGTTGCCCTCCATCATCAGCCCGCGGATGTCGCTTTCCAGCTTGTCGCGGCGGTTCAGGTGCAGCCGGCGGCAGAACGCGTCGAACTCGGTCTGCAGCCACTTCGGCTGGCCCGGTGCCACCAGCTTGATCCCGCCTTTCGCGGCGGCGCGCGAGCTGCGCATGTGGATGCGTTTCACGCGGCCGTCCAGTCGGTCCATGTTGCGGATGTCCAGGATCACCTGGCGCAGCTCGTAGTCCACCCAGAACTGCCGGTACAGCCGTTGCAGCGCATCTTCCGGCGTGCTGCGTGAGCCCTGCTCGCTGCTGCTGCGCGGGATCTCGCCGGTGAGCAGCTGTTCGGCCGGGCTGTTGCCGACGCTGGCGATGCTGGCCGTGGGTTTGTTGCCGAACAGGCGGTCGAGGATGCCCATGGCGAATGCTCCTATGCCGCGCTCGCGAGCATCTTCTCGCGGCTATGGCTGGTGGAAAGGATGATGGTGGGCGCGTGCGCCGTGCCGCGGGTGGCCAGCGCCCAGACCGCGGCCATGGCGGCGTCGAAGCCGTCGTCGCCGAGTTTCGGGTTGGCCATCTTGTAGCTGCTGTAACTGGTCTTGGTGGGCTTGGCCACGATGTTGGGCAACTGCCGGCAGAACATGCGCAGGTCGGCCGTCTCTCGGTTGGCCATGTCCTGGTCATCGAAGTACGGCAACACCGCCGCGTCGTTGTGGAACACCGTGCGCATGGCATGCGCCATCTGGTGCTTGGTCATGCCCTCGAACCGCATCGGGCTGAACGCCCACTCCGGCCAGGTGCTGGCGGTGCTCTCGCCGTCGCCGATCGCCCGGCGGTCAATGTCGGTCAGCCCTTCGCGAAACAGCTCGTCGTTGAGCGCGGTGAGCATGCCCACGCCGAACGCGTCGCCGATCGCGTAGTCCGGGCGGAAATACCGCCAGAACGCCACCAGGTCTTTCTGCACCTCCGGCTCGCCGGTACCGGCCGGCCAGAACTTCACGAACGGGAAAAACAGGAAATTGCCGATCTGCTCGGTCACCACCAGCGAGTGCTTGGAGCTGGATGGGTTCTCGCCGTGGCCGGCTGCGTCGTAGCCGAAGCTGATCACGCCGCGGCGCGGGTAACGGGCGCCGCCCGGCATCGGCTCGGCCAGCTCCAGCCCGCTACGCAGGCCCAGCTGCATGGCCGCACGCACCTTGTTCTCCCAGATCAGGTTGCGGCTGCTGATGTTCTTGCACAGCAGCTGGCGGATGTACTCGTCCGGGTCCAGCTCGGTGCGCATCTGCTCCATGAAACTGGCGTTCAAGATGCCCAGCTCGATGCCCAGGTGCACGTCCACCGTCGGCAGCACGTGGTACTGCTCGCCGGCGATCATCTCGCTCAGCGTGTCGGCGCCCTTGAACACGCCGGTGATGCGGATCTGCGGATCGTTCTTGCTGTCGTCGCTGGCGCCCAGGCGGCGCGTGCTGCCCATCATCAGCAGGAAGCGGCCGTACAGCCGGTCGCGCGGCATGTCGTCGACCTCTTCCAGCGATGCCGCGGTGAGGTCGCCGCCGTCCACGTTGGCCATGATGCCGTAGGCCCGCGCCATGCTGCGGTTGCTGAACTGGTAATAGGTGTCGGCAAACTGCTGCCGGCCGCTGCGGTAGTTAAGGTGGGCGGTGAGGATGGGGCTGCGGCGGATCGCTTCCAGGTGGTAGTTCAGGTTTACCAGCGCCTGTGCCTCGCGCGGCGCCACAATGCCAAGCTCCTGATCCGGCGCGGTAGCCAGCTGCTTGAGCAGGTACATCTCCTTCACCGCGGTCTTGCCGGTGCGGCGGCTGCTGAAGTCGATGGTGTTCTGGTGCCGGTCCATCTCGATGCACTTCAGGATCTGCATCGGGTCCAGCGTCACGTTGTGCACGTGCTTGTGCCACAGCCCGTGGTCGCCGGCGAAGCGCATCACCTCACGCTCGGCCACACCCTGCAGCCGGTACCGCTCGGCGCGGGATACGCGCTCAGCCATTCTCGCCGGCCTGCTGCTGGTGCTCGATCAGCACCGGGTCGCGTGCGGTGTTCTCGCGGCTGCGGGCGATCAGGTTGCTCAGATCCTCCAGCGCCAGCGTCGACCGCTTCTGGTACTCGAGTGCGCTGTCCTGCTGCTGTTTCTGGCCGGCGAGGTAGCCCACGGCATCCTCGCTGGCTTCCTTCGCCTTCGGCGTCATGTCCATGTCGCTCAGCGACAGGCCGATCTTGGCCACCCACTCGCCGATGCGCTTCAGCATCGGGTGCTCGCTCAGCTCGGTAAGCGCCACCATCTGGCCGGTGTCGTGGTCCTCGTACTGCGCCAGGTGGAAGCAGCCATCCTTGTCGTAGTACCACTGCGGCGCGCGGATGGTGCTGCCGTCCTTCAGCACGTCCAGGATCATCAGGTTGATGATGCTGCGCAGGTTGGCGTGCAGCTCCGCGTTCATCTCGGTCAGCAGCGACGGGTCGCCGGCGGTGAACGCCAGGTGGTGGCGGAAATACAGCTCCATCCGCTGCGGGCAGGCACCGCTGCTGTTCACGCACCGACAGTCGTTGCAGCTCGAGTAGCCGCCGGGCTTGCTGGGCCAGTAGGTGGCGACTCGCGCGGTCAGCCCGTGCTTCAGCCCGTTGAAGCGCGTGCGTGCTGCCTCCTCCGGCGTGGGGTGGCCGTCCAGGTTCTTCGCGGTGGCTGCCAGCCCCTCGGCGGTCTTCGGGCCGGTGGCGTGAGCCCAGGCCTTCAGCAAGCCGCGCTGCTGGCGTTCCTGCTCGCACTCATCGCCGCATGCCCGGCATTTGCCGATGTAGCGCCAAGGGTGCCACTCGTCCTCCGGAGCGTCTTCCACCCGCACGGGTTCGGCCTCGAAGCGGTAATCGCAGTCAAGGCAGTGGAACCGGACTTCGGTGAGGCGTGGCCGCAGCTTTCCCATGCTGCATGACCGTGTGCGGGTACTGGCCGCGGGTCAACGGGAAAGCGTGCACCGGGTGGCGTCAGCTGTAATCCACCGTGCTGGCCGGCGCGGAGCCGCGCGGCGTGTTCCATTCGCGCTCCCGCTCCGCGTAGTACAGGCGCTCCCGCTCGAGCTCGTCCACGTCGATATCCTCGCGTGGCGTGGCGATCGCCCGGTAGCCGTTGCACACCTTGCAGTCCAGGTCGACCTTGACGTCACAGAACGGGCAGGCGGTGAACACCCAGAACCGCCGGTGGATAAAGGTGCCGCGGTGGCATTTGTAGCAGGGGATGCCCGCTTCGATCAGCACGTAGCAATAGGCCCCGCAGGCGTCGCATACGCCGGCGGGGCCAAGGACGGTCGGGTTGAAGTGGCGGCGGCGCATGGGGCGATGGTGCGCGCCGTGGGTCTCAGCTCACGCGAGTGGCTCAACGGCGCGGAAGTCGACAGGCATGTCATTGACCATATCCACGCTGCCAGGCGAATAGTCGGAGATGCCCGACTTCGACACGATCCAGTGGCCATCCCAGCCGGCGAAGGTGATCCATCGCTTTGTGCCGGGGCACTTTGTCACACGGATTCGGTCGCCGGGTTTCAATACGGCGCGCGCGGCGTCTTCCGCTCGAAGAAACGCGGCGACACGTTCGGCGCGCTGCTCTTCAGTGACCATGGCTGCCACCCATCGACGGCTTCTCCGCCGCTAGCCGCTGCGGCTGCAACGGCTGGTGGAAGGTGAGGATGTGGTGCCACACCACGCCGCGCCACAGCACACGCAGGCGCTCGCGCCAGCTCAGCTTCCAGCAGCAGATGATCTCGCCGGTATCGCTGCCCGGCACGCGGTGCGCCGGCAGCGGGTTGTACTCCGGCTGATCCTTGGCGTAGACGACGGTCTGTTCGGGGAATTCGACCAGTTGCATGGGTTTCTCCTAGGGGGTGAAGGGCAGTTCGGGATCGGTTTCCGGGTTAGAGAAGTGGCCATCTGCGCGCGGCGTTTCGCCTTCCGGGAGGATCAGCGACAAGAAGCCGAGTGCCAGGCATTCGGCGGCCTCCTGCTCGGCTAGCTCGTAGGGTTTGGCGAAGGAATCCATCTCCCAGTCCGGCGCTTCATAGCCGAGGCTGCAATCGATCCACACCACGTATAACTTCGGCGGTGCCGTCTCGCCGCGCGTTTCGTTGCTTCGTTCGACGGTCGCGGCGGTCATGTCCGCCCCTGCGGCGATCGGTTCACGCGGGCGCCTTGCTTCATCTCGTCGGTGCGCAGCACGCTCACCACCTTGCCGTCCAGCACCACCAGGGTGGCGCCTTCGGGCGTGTGCAGGTGGCCGGTGCCGATGGTGCGGATCAGATCGGCGCGGCCGTCGCCGAGCAGGTCGCGGCGCAGCTTCTCCACGTCGATCTCCATCACCCGCTCCATGTAGCGCACCAGGGCGTGATCGGTGACCAGCGGCGGCGGTACCGGCCGGTACTTCTTCGGCGTCCAGGGCTTGGGCAGGTCGCGCTTCGGGCGGGCGGTGTGGAGGGTCATTGAGCGCTGCCATTGCCAGCGATGCGACGCTGGCCGTCGTTGCCGATGGTCTTCATGTCTTCCGGGAAAAAGCCGCTGCCCTGCACGTTGTCGGTGGTCTTGAGAAACAGCACCTCGGCCTTCGCTGATTCCACGACTACCGTGGCCACCTCGGCAATGGCGCGGGCGCGGTCGAGGTCCATCGGTTTGGTTTCATCCTGCAACGCCTCCAGCGTGGCGAACAGGTGGTTGCGCAGGTCACTGATTTTGTTTTTCATCGCGGGCCTCGATCGTTCGTTTCAACTTGCCCACCAGGCGAATGGCTTTCTTCACCTCGAGTGGGTAGCGGTGGATGGTGTTGCGCCGCATGCGTTCGGCGCGGGTGATCAGTTCCAGGTTGTCGAGCGCGATGTGGGTCTTGTCGCGGTCGCGGAAGCTGAGGCACATGCCGCGCGGCACCGGCCCGTTCGCCTCTTCCCAGATGACGATGTGCACGCCCACCCAGCGGCGCGCCGGCACCGGGTGGTCGTCGGTGACCTTGCGCTCCAGGTAGCCGTCTTTGCTCAGGCGCTCGGTGCCGATCGGCACGTATTTGTGCTGAGCGGCGCCACGCATCTCGCCCTTCTTGAACTGCGTCGCCGCCATGCGGCCGGGCGCCCAGCCAGGTCGGCGTGAGCCCTTATTCGCGGGAACGTGGCCTTTCGGGAACCGGTAGGCTTTGCCCACTTCGTCACCGCGCCGGAGCCGCTGCGCGTAGGGGCTGGCCAGGTAAGCGGCTGACTTCTTCAGCCCCAGCTTGCGGGCGCGCTGGTACACCGCGCTGAGCGTGCAGCCGAAGCGCGTGGCCAGCAGATCGCTGGGGAAATCCGGGTATAGCTCGCGCAGCAGCGCGTCGCTGTCCACATCCCAGCGGAATCGCGGCCGGTTGATGTGCCGGCTGCGGGTCATGGCGTGCCGGCGGCGGGTTGGGTGGGGGTCAGGTCCTCGACTTCGAGGTACTCGGCCGACATGTCGGGGATATCGTGGTCGAGGATTTCTATGCCGAGCGTTTCGGCAGGGATGCACCAGCCTTCCTGCTTATGCAGATCCTTCACGGCGTATGCCGGCGTCCAGCCATCGAGCAGGGAATCCCACAGCCAGGAGGCGGCGTAGCGGGCAACCGCCTGGTATTCGTCACCGTCGGAGGCATCAAGCACTTCGTCTTTCGACGCCCAGAACCGGCTGATTTCGCCAGCCCACTGCGGCGTGAGCACGTCGGTATCGATCGACAACGTCAGCGTCAGGTCCATGCCGCATACGATCTTGAAGATGCGCTTAGCCATGGTGCACCTCCCGCAGCTTGGCCAGCAGGCGATCGGTGCGCACGAACACGCCCGCTTCCTCGTCCAGCAACTGGCGGGTGTGTTCGATGAAGGCGGGCAGGTCGCCGCGCACGGCGTCAAGGCGGATCTGCTCGGGGATCGGCGTTTCGTGGCCGAAGCCGGGCGGCACCACGACGACGCGTGATTCTGGATTGCAACGCCGCAAGCCGTAGCTGATCAGCTTTGCGTCGCTCACGCCGTCGAGTGCTTCCAGGACATCTTCACTATCGATATCGACGTACGTGCTTACTTGAAGGGACATGGCAGTGCTCCTCACTCATTGGCCGCACGCGCCCAGTCGGGCGGTGCGAGGTTGGGTTCGTCGGGCTGGCTGATGTACAGGCCGTACTCGGCCAGCTTCTTCAGGCTCAGGGCGGTCATGTGCGCGTGGCGGCGGTTGCCGATGCGGCGGTCGAGCTCGTCTTTCACGATCACGCCGGCGTGGTCGAGCTGTCGCTTGAAGATGCGGCCCGATTTCACCGGCAGGCCGTTCCACATGTCGCGCAGGCGGTTGGTGGTGCTGAGGTGGTCCATCACGAACTGCGGGCGCAGGATGATCACTTCCTCCTCGCCGATCAGGTCGAAGGCGTACGGGTGCAGGAACTGGTGGCTTTCGATCTCGCTGAAGGCGGTTTCGAGGATCCACACCCACGGCTCGCGGTCGCCGCTGGTTTCGGCGATGTGCTTGTTCATCTCGGCGCGCAGGTCGCGCAGGAACTCGCCGGTTTCGCGCGCCATGCCGGCGAACTCGCACAGCAGCGCCCAGGTGAGCGCGATGGCGGCGTAGTTGCGCACCATGCGGCTGGCGCCGGTGTCGCCGTTGCGGGCGCGGCAGCCGTCCCAGCACCACTGCTCCCACTCGGCCAGGCGCGACTGCACCTGCTCGCGCGTCATGGTGGCCAGGTACTGCAGCCACTGCCGCATGGGGAAGCGCGGAATGTTCTCCGGCATCAGCGGACCCTTGCGGCCGGTGAGGTCGGCGCGGATCACCTTGCCGGTGAGGCTGCGCACCGGCACGTCTTCGCCGGCCAGCAGCACTGGCGCGCTGATCAGGAACTCGGTGAGGTCGCTACCGCGGCGGGTAAGCGTGAACTGGTAGCTCTCCTGCAGCATGGCCACGGCCACGTTGATCACGTCCTGCCGGCGCGCGGAGATCTCTTCCCAGCCCACCGGGTGGCTGGTGTGGCACACGCTGGTGAGCAGGCGGAACTCGGTCTGCAGGCTCTGGCCGCCGAACATCGTCATGCCGATGGTGCGTTCCAGCCGCTTGATCAGCGTCGACTTGCCGCTGCCCTTGTCGGCCTGCACGATCATGTGCGGCCAGAAGCCGAGGAAGGCTTTCAGGTGCCCGCCCAGCGACCAGGTGATCAGCTGGGTGGCGGCGTTTTCGCGGAAGGTGGCCTGGTACGCCTCGATCACTTTGCGCGCGTCGCTGGCCTGCCCGCTGGGAAAGCTCAGCGTGGAATACGGGCACTGCTTTTCCGGCTCGGTGAAGTAGCAGTCGGGCCCTTCGTTCACCACCGGTTTGCCCTGGCGCCACGCCAGCCCGACGAAATTCAGCGCGTCGCGCGCGCCGCACTCGGCGCTGCGTTCCAGCACCGTGATCATGCGGGCGAAGCGGTTCGGGTTGAACACCGGGCCCAGCTTCTTCCAGTGCTCGATGTTGTGCAGGCGCTCGTCGCTGAATACGCGGCGGATCAGGTTGGCGCCGTGGCGGGCGGTCTGCACGCTCACCGCGAACACGGTGTTGGGCTGGGCGTCTTCCTCACCCGACATCGTGGCGGTGGCGCCCTGGATGGTGACGCGGCTGACCGACGCCACGCGAAAGCCGGCCAGGTCGTCGATGATCGGCAGATCTTCGCCGCCGTCCTCGTTTTTCTCCAGCTTGCTGACGAAACTGGTGAAGTCCTGCTTCGCCCGGAACCGCCAGTACACGGCAAAGTCA
>Ga0157371_10001312_pt1 | contig 26150 bp, 21 predicted proteins | sample C45metaG_FD_113462 | JGI IMG/M metagenome (GOLD analysis project Ga0157371, IMG submission 113462) | Corn rhizosphere microbial communities from Kellogg Biological Station, Michigan, USA - C4-5 metaG | ecosystem: Host-associated > Plants > Roots > Rhizosphere > Soil | place: USA: Michigan...
ATCAGCGGATCGGGGATGGCCTTGAGGCCCTGGGCGAACAGCACGAAGCCGGGCAGGGCGGCGATCACCGCGCCGAAGCCGTATTCGGACGCCGTGTTCATGCCGGCCAGCAGGGCGCCGGACACGGCGGTCTTGCTGCCCTCGGCCAGGCGGCCGCGGATGGCGCCGAAGCCGGTCGCCAGCACCAGCAGGATGCCCGCCAGCAGCGCGCCTTCAACCGCCCAGATACCGGTCAGCTTGGCCACTTCCTGGGTCACCGGCTTGGCCATGCCAGGCAGGGCCAGGTTGTGGGTGGCGCCGTACCAGTCGGGAATCCAGCGGGTCAGCAGCAGATTGAGCACGCCCACCAGCACCAGCGGCGCCAGCGCCAGCCAGGGATTGGGTAGCGGCAGGTCGGCGGAGGTCTCGGGTTCGTTGCGCAGCGGCACGCTGGCATAGCCCTCCTGATTGCGCCGGGCCTTGCGCTTGGCGCTCTCCAGATAGGTCAGGCCCACGGCGATGACGAACAGCGAGCCGGCCAGGCCCAGCCAGGGTGCGGCCCAGGCGGTGGTCTGGAAGAAGCTGGTGGGGATGATGTTCTGGATCTGCGGCGTGCCGGGCAGGGCGTCCATGGTGAAGGAGAAGGCGCCCAGGGCGATGGTCGCCGGGATCAGCCGCTTGGGGATGTCGCTCTGGCGAAACATCTCGGCGGCGAAGGGGTAGACGGCGAAGACCACCACGAACAGCGAGACGCCGCCGTAGGTGAGCAGGGCGCAGACCGCGACGATCACCGGGATGGCCCGCTCGCGGCCGAGCAGGCGGATGGCGGCGGCGACGATGGCCCGGGAAAAGCCCGACAGCTCGATCAGCTTGCCGAACAGGGCACCGAGCATGAACACCGGGAAGTAGAGCTTGAGGAAGCCCACCATCTTGTCCATGAACACCCCGGTGAAGGCGGGCGCCACGGCGGACGGGTCGGTGAGCAGCACGGCGCCGAGGGCGGCGAGGGGGGCGAAGAGGATGACACTGAAACCCCGGTAGGCGGCAAACATCAGCAGCGCCAGGGCAGCGAGTGCGATCAGGACACTCATGGCTTCTCCTAGAGCTTCGCCTGGGGCGAAGCGGTTCTTGTTTTTATAAGGGCGATGCAGGGATCGCCTGAATGTAGGAGCCAGAACCGTGCCAGATTCTCAAGTATTTGTTTTTTAAGGATTTTTATTCTAGCGAAAGCCAATCGCCTGAAATTTTTCTCCAAAGCTGGACACTGTAGGAGCGGCCCATGGCCGCGATTGAGCGCCAATCGCAACCATGGGCCGCTCCTACAGGAATATCTCTATATATAGACTAATCTCAATTTTGAGACGTCAGCCCCAGCGCCACCAGTTTCTTGTACAGCGTAGACCGCCCCAGCCCCAGGCGGCGGGCGGCTTCGTCCACCTTGCCACTACAGGCGGCCAGGGTGCTCTGCAGCAGATCACGGTCGAAACGCTGACGGGCCTCTGCATAGGTTTCGCCGGTAGCGCTCACCACGGACGGCCTAGGGCCTTCGGCGGAGAGACCCAAGGCTTCGGCCAATGCCCTGGCAGTCAACTGGCTGTCATCACCCAAGAGCACCGCGCGCTCCAGCACGTTGCGCAATTCGCGCACATTGCCGGGCCAGACTTGGCGCTGCAGCAGCGCCAGGCCATCGGCGGTGAGGTCGGGCGTCGGTTGTCCTCCGACCTGGGGCAGCCCGTCGAGGATGGCCTCGGCCAGCACCGCCAGGTCGTCCAGGCGTTCACGCAACGGCGGGATGCGGATCGGCAGGACGTTGAGCCGGTAGTAGAGATCGGCGCGAAAGCGTCCCTCGGCGACGGCCGCTTCCAGGTCGCGGGAGGTGGCGGCGATCATGCGTACGTCGCAGGCCAGCACCTCGTTGGAGCCCAGCGGCTCGTATTCCTTCTCCTGTAGCACCCGCAGCAGCTTGGCTTGCAGCGCCAGGGGCATGTCGCCGATCTCGTCGAGAAACAGGGTGCCGCCCTGGGCGATCTGCAGCTTGCCCGGTCGTGCTCGGCGTTCGGCCCCGGTGAAGGCGCCTGGCGCGGTGCCGAAGAATTCCGCTTCCAGCAGGCTTTCCGGAATGGCCGCGGCATTGATGCTGACGAAGGGCCGCCCGGCCCGTGGCGAGGCGCCGTGGATGGCATGGGCCAGCAGCTCCTTGCCGGTGCCGGTCTCGCCCAGCAGCAGCACCGCGGCCTCGCTGGCGGCGGCGCGCCGGGCGCGGCGCTTGACCTCCAGGCTGGCCGGCCCGCTGCCGACGAAGTGGCCGAAGCCGTACTTGGCGGTGCGCGCGTGCTGCAGCGAACGTCGGGTGGTGGCCAGCTCTTCCTGGATGCGCAGGTAGCGGGTCACCAGGGGCGCCAGTTGCTGCAACTGGTCGAACAGGGCGAAGCCGATGGCGCCGATCAACTCGCCGTCGTCGGTATGGATCGGCAGGCGCATCACCACCAAGGGGCCGTTGCGGGTCTCCAGCATGTCCAGCAGGATCGGCTGGCCGTTGCGCGCCACCTCGCGCAGCAGGCTATGGGGGATGACCTGCTCCACCGGCTGGCCGATGGCGGCGGCGGCATCCGGCAGGCCGAAGTGCTGGGCGTATCTCTGGTTGATCCAGACGATGCGCGCCTCGCGGTCGACGATCACCGTGCCGTTGCTGGTCTGCTCGATGATCTCGAACAGCGAGCGGATCGCCCGCTGGCGGATGTCGGCGTAGTCTTCCAGGCCCGGCAGACCGGGCGGGGTGCGGCTCATGGCTTGAGCGCATGGCGCAGCTGGTGCAGGCGCCGCTGGACGATACGCTCGCGCCGCGCCGCGTCCCAGTCATAGAAGCCCGCGCCACTGCGCAGCCCGGTACGGCCGGCGGCGACCTGGTCTTCCAGCAGTTGCAGCGGCGCCTCGTCCCGCGCCAGGGTCGGCCAGAGGTGGCGGGCGATGTCGCGAAAGGTATCCAGGCCACCCAGGTCCGCCGCCTCCAGCGGACCGACCATGGCATAGCGTCGCCCCAGGGAGGCGCGCATCACCCGGTCCACCGTCTCGGCATCCGCCGCGCCGCTCTGCACGATGTGCAGGGCCTCGCGCAGCAGGGCGAATTGCAGGCGATTGCCAACGAAGCCAGGGATGGCCCGCTGCAACACCACGGCCTCCAGCTCGGCGGCTTCCAACAGTTGGCGAACGGACTCCAGGTGGGCGGGCAGGGTGGCGCTGCCCGGCACCAGTTCCACCAGGGGAATGAAGTGCGGCGGATTCCAGAAGTGGGCGATCAGCAGCCGTTCGGGATGGCGCAGGTGCGCGGCCAGGTCGTCCGGCGGCAGGCCGCTGGTGTTGCTGGCGATCAGGGCGTCGGGGCGCAGCACGGTTTCGAGCTGGGCATAGAGGCGATGCTTGAGCTCCAGGCGCTCGGGCACCGCCTCGAACAGCAGGTCGCAGTCGGCGAGGTCGTTGAGTTCGGTCGTGGTGGTGAGGCGATCCAGCACCGCCTCGGTGTCCACTGTGATGTCCGCTTCTTCCAGTTCGGCGAGCAGGGTGCGCGCGGTGGCGGCGACCTCGGCGAGGCGGGCGGGGTCGACGTCCTGCAGGCGCACGGCATGGCCGTGGCGCGCGAGGTGCACGGCGATGCCGATACCCATGAGACCGGAACCCAGGACGGCGAGGCGTGGCATGGTCATGATCTTTTCCTTGTGAGACAGCCGCGGCAACCGTCTCACACTTGACCGCACTCGGCCAAGGCACGGGCGCCTCGGGGTGCACCAAAGACGGGCTCCCATGGCGGGTCGGCCAGTGAGCCCCGGGCTCTGCCACGCCCCTGGGCAGGGGCTGGCATGGCCACTGCTAAGGGACAGGCACGTCTATCCCGAGGAGATCGCCATGAGCAACGCCGGCAACGACTATCCCCTGAGCGAAGTCCCACCCGAGGCCCGCAAGGGCCTGGCCTCCCTGGCCATGGTGCTGCTGGGCTTCACCTTCTTCACCGCCACCATGTTCGCCGGTGGCAAGCTGGGGGTGGCCTTCGGCTTCGCCGACCTGCTGCTGGTGATCGCCCTCGGCAACCTATTGCTCGGGCTCTATGCCGCCGCCCTGGGCCATATCGCCTGTCGCAGCGGCCTCAATTCGGTGCTCATGGGGCGCTTCGCCTTCGGCGAACGCGGCAGCAAGCTGTGCGACCTCATCCTCGGCTTCACCCAGATCGGCTGGTACGCCTGGGGTACGGCCACCGCTGCCGTGGTGCTGGGCAAGTATTTCGGCCTGGAGCAAGGCGCGGTGCTGGCACTGATGGCGGTCTTCGGCCTGGGTTTCTGCGCCACCGCCTACATCGGCTACCGGGGCCTGGAGATCCTCTCCTGGATCGCCGTGCCGGCCATGGCCCTGCTGCTGATCCTGTCCATGAGCGTGACCACCGCCAAGGCCGGCGGCCTGGCGGGGCTGCTGGCCATCCAGCCCAGCACCAACCTGGACCTCTCCACCGCCATCACCCTAGTGTTCGGCACCTTCGTCAGCGGCGCCACCCAGGCCACCAACTGGACGCGCTTCGCCCGTTCCACCCGGGTGGCGGTGCTCGCCAGCCTGATCGGGTTCTTCATCGGCAATGGCTTGATGGTGCTGATCGGCGCCTATGGCGCCATCGTCTACCAGCAGCCCGACGTGGTGGAGGTGCTGATGCTGCAGGGCTTCGCCACCGCCGCCCTGGCCATGCTGTTGCTCAACATCTGGAGCACCCAGGACAACACCATCTACAACTTCGCCGTGGCCGGCTGCAACCTGGTACGTACCGACAGACGCAAGACGGTGACCCTGGCCGGCGCCCTGATCGGCACCGCCCTGGCCGTGCTGGGCATGTACGACCTGCTGGTGCCCTATCTGGTCCTGCTCGGCACGGTGATCCCGCCCATCGGCGGGGTGATCGTCGCCGACTTCTGGCTGCGCCATCGCGGGCGCTATCCGCTGCTCGCCGAGGCCCGCCTGCCGCACTACAACTGGCCGGGTCTGGCCGCCTATGGCCTGGGCACCCTGGCCGCCTTCGGCTCGCCCTGGGTCGCGCCGTTGGTGGGCATCGGGGTGGCGGCGCTCGGCTATGGCGTGTTCAATGGCCTGAGTCGCGGTCGCCGTGCCGCTGCACCTGCCTCGCTCTAGGAGATTCACATGCGCATCCTCAACGCCCGCCTGCGTGACCGCGAAGGCCTCCATGACATCCGCCTCGAAGGCGGGCGCATCGCCGCCATCACCGCGCAACTGATGCCCCCCGCGGTGGGCCCGGACGACCTCGACGCTGCCGGTAACCTGGTGGTGCCGCCCTTCGTCGAGCCGCACATCCACCTGGATGCCACCCTGACCGCCGGCGAGCCGCGCTGGAACATGAGCGGCACGCTGTTCGAAGGCATCGAATGCTGGGGCGAGCGCAAGGCCACCATCACCCAGGAAGACACCAAGACCCGCGCCACGCGCACCATCCGTGCCCTGGCCGCCCATGGCATCCAGCACGTGCGCACCCACGTCGACGTGACCGATCCGTCCCTGGCGGCGCTCAAGGCCATGCTGGAGGTGCGCGAGGAAACCGCCCACCTGATCGACCTGCAGATCGTCGCCTTTCCCCAGGAGGGCATCGAGTCCTTCAAGAACGGCCGCGAGCTGATGGAAGAGTCCATCCGCCTGGGCGCCGATGTGGTCGGCGGCATCCCGCACTTCGAATACACCCGCGACCAGGGCGTGACGTCGGTGAAATTCCTCATGGACCTGGCCGAGCGCACCGGTTGCCTGGTGGACGTCCATTGCGACGAGACCGACGATCCCCACTCGCGCTTTTTGGAGGTGCTGGCTGAAGAAGCACGCAGCCGCGGCATGGGCTCGCGGGTCACCGCCAGCCACACCACCGCCATGGGTTCCTACGACAACGCCTACTGCGCCAAGCTGTTCCGCCTGCTGACCCATGCCGGCATCAACTTCATCTCCTGCCCGACCGAGAGCATTCATCTGCAGGGCCGCTTCGACACCTTCCCCAAGCGCCGCGGCGTGACCCGGGTCAACGAGTTGCTGGAGGCCGGGCTCAACGTCTGCTTCGCCCAGGATTCCATCGTCGATCCCTGGTATCCGCTGGGCAATGGCAACATCCTGCGCGTGCTGGAGGCGGGGCTGCACATCTGCCACATGCTCGGCTATCGCAACCTGCAATCGGCACTGGATCTGGTTACGGTGAACAGCGCCAAGGCCCTGTGCCTGGGCGATCGCTACGGCCTGGAGGAGGGGCGCCCGGCCAACCTGCTGGTGCTCTCCGCCGACAGCGACTACGAGATGGTCCGCAGCCAGGGGCTGCCGCTGTACTCCATCCGCCACGGCAAGGTGCTGATGCAGCGCCGTCCGGCGCAAGTGGAGTTCGCCTGAGAGCTATGCTCTTCCCCGCAGCGGGCAATCGCCAAGGCCGGCGCGAAAGGTTCGTCCGCGTCGCCATGTTGCGGTCGGTGGCCCCTGGAGCACGAGGTATCCGGTGCGCTCCAGGGGCCGGCTGCGGATTTACAGGATGAAGCGCGCCACGTCCTTGTTGAGATCGGCGGCATGATGCTGCAAGGAGCGCGATTGCCGTTCCGAATCCTGAGCACCGGCGGCCAGGGTGTCGCCGAGTCCCTTGATGGTGATCACGTTGCGGGTGATCTCCTCGGTCACTGACGTCTGTTCTTCGGCGGCCGTGGCGATCTGCAAGGACATTTCGGAAATGACGTTGGCGCTTTGGGCGATCTCTTCAAGCGCGCTGGAGGCCCGCTCTACGTCCGTCACGCTGCGTTCCGCGATGTTCTTGCTGCTTTCCATCCGTTGTACGGCCTGGCGTGTCATCTGTTGGAGGGCGTCGATCGTTTCCTTGATTTCGCGGGTCGACACCTGGGTGCGCTGCGACAGCGTGCGCACCTCGTCGGCGACGACGGCGAAGCCACGACCATGCTCGCCAGCCCGGGCTGCCTCGATGGCGGCGTTCAAGGCCAGCAGGTTGGTTTGCTCGGCAATGCTTTGAATGCTGGAGAGAATCTGGGCAATGGATTGCGAATGATGGTCCAGATCGTTGATCACCTGGGTGGCGCCTTCCACTTCGCTGGCAAGCAGGTTGATGGACTGCTTGCTCGCCCGTACCAGCGACAACCCCTGGGTCGTGCTCTCGGAGGATTGCCGGATGGAACTGGCCGTGCGCTCGGCATTATGGGCAACCTCATGGGTCGCGGACGTCATCTCCGTCACCGCCGTAGCCACTTGGGTCAGCTCCTGCTGCAGCCGCCCGAGGTCTTGGGTAGAGGTCGTGCTGTTGCTCAGCACCAACTGGGCTTCGCCATCGAGATCCTGGGCGTGCTGACGCACACCGCCGATCAAGCCGTGCAGGCTGGCGACGAATTGGTTGAAATCGGTAGCCAATCGGCCTACTTCATCGTCGCTCTGCACGGGAATGCGGCGCGTAAGGTCACCCTGGCCTTCGGCGATCACCTTCAGCCCTGCCGAGACCACGCCCAGCGGCTTGAGGAGATAGCTGCACAGCAAATTGATCAGCACCAGCGATGCCACGAGCACCAGCAGCAGGATGCCTACGCTGATCCACATCCGCTCGCGAAGCGGTGCCATGAGTACCCCTTCGTCTACGACCATGATCAAGGTCTCGCCATCGCGATTCATGGATGCGGCGTACAGCCGCTTGCCGGAATCGGTGTTGACATAGCGTGCGCCTGGTTCCTGGGCCAAGCGACTGATCGTCTCCGCGGTCAACAGGGGATAGAGCGCGGTGATGGGCGCGGCGAGGTGCGCGGTGTCCTCGTGCCCAAGCACGATGCCCTGGCCATTGATGAGCACGGCGCTGCCAGCGCCCGGTATCTGCACGCGCTTGAGCTGATCGAGGATGTCGCGAATGCTGACGTCCGCGCCGAGCACCGCCTTTGCGACGCCCCCGGACTGTACCGCCCAACCCAGGGACAGCACGTTCTGCTTGGTTGCCGCTGCCACGGTGGGGATGGAGAAGAAGACCTTGTCGGGCGTTTGCAGGGCTTTCTGGTACCACAGCCATTTGCGTGGATCGTTGTTGTCCGGCGGTAGCTGCACCCCATTGGCATTGACTTGGCTGCCATCGCTACGGGCGTAGAAAACGTTGTCGAAAGCACCTGACACCTTGGCCTGATTGAGACTAGCCGGAAGGTTCTCATCCGGGGTGCTGGCCGCTATGGCGCTCAGCGCCGCCGCCTTGCTCTCGAGCCACTGCCGAACGCCGCCGTTGAACACGAAGCTGACGGTTTTCAGCTGATTGACCGTCGAGGCTTCCAGCTCATCGCGAGCACTGTAGAAGTTGATAGCCGTAAGACCGATGCCGACGATCAGCACCGCCATGCTGGCAGACAGGGATAGCTTTTGCTTCAGGGATAAGCTCGGCATCTGGTTTGGCTCCAAACAGGTGGGTCGTATTTGTTGTACTTTTTGTCGACGCCGAGAGGGGCTAACTTGAGCCGATTTACAACTTAAATTTCAGAGCTGAAACCTTTCAACAGATAGTTGACGCCAGTTAATTAGCTTTTTTTGACAGAAGTGGGCTTTTTAGCTGTTCGTCAAAGGTCGCTACTCTAATGGCAAATAGCCATACCAGAAGGGGCGAATTCGCGAAGTCGCCACCTGCGGGTCTATGGCTTGGGGGCGGTCGGCATGGCGCTGATCACGCTGCCGGTGCAGGCTTCCACGGTCGGCTCGGGTCGTATCGAACGGGTGATGAAGCCTAGGTAGATCTCTTCAGCCCTTTCCAACCCGTTCGTGGAAATGGGATGGACGTCGCGTCGCTTCCTGCCGACGCCGAATCCAATCCCGCGGAGGGCTTCGCGTGCGCTCCGCCCAATCCGCACGGCGCCAGCTACCGGCCGCTTTCCGCGAAATCCCGCAGCGCCGCGCCGTCCAGGCGATAGCGCACCCACTCGCTCTGGGCTTGGGCGCCGAGGCTTTCGTAGAAGTCGATGGCTGGCGTGTTCCAATCCAGCACGCTCCATTCCAGGCGACCGCAGTCGTTGGCCACCGCCTCGCGGGCCAGTTCGCGCAACAGGCCCTTGCCCAGGCCGGTGCCGCGGGCGCTGGGGCTCACATAGAGGTCTTCCAGGTAGATGCCGTTGCGGCCCAGCCAGGTGGAATAGCTGTAGAAGTACACGGCATAGCCCACCACCACGCCCTCATGCTCGGCGACCAGGGCGCGGGTCGGGGTATCGGTGGCGAACAGGGTCGCCTCGATCTGCGCCGGGCTGGCCAGCACCTCGTGCACGGCCTTTTCGTAATCGGCCAATTCGACGATGAGGTCGTGGATGCGGCGGGCGTCTTCGCGGCGGGCAGGGCGGATCTGGGAAGTCATGGGGGTCCTTGGCTAGGTCGTGGGGGCGGCGGCGTGCTCAGGAGGACGTCGCGTCCCGATGGGCGGCCCCGGACAGCATGACGGCGACCTGCGTGGCCAGCCGGTCCAGGGTGAAGGGCTTGGTCATCAGCTCCATGTTACCACCCAGGAAGGCGGTCCTACTGAGTGCGCCCTCGGCATAGCCGGTGAGGAACAGCACCGGCAGCCGTGGCCGGTGCTGCTGGATCACCTCCGCCAGCTGGCGACCATTGAGGCCCGGCAGGCCGACATCGGTCACCAGCAGATCCAGCTGGGGGATCTGATCCAGCAGACGCAGCGCAGCCTTGCCTTCCGCGGCGCTCCAGACTCGATAACCCAGGGCTTCCAGGGCTTCCTGATTGACCAGCCGCACGGCGTCATCGTCCTCCACCAGGAGGATGGTCTGTCCAGCGCCCTGAGCGAATTCGGCCGACTCGGTCCGCTGCGGTTCACGGCATTGCTCGGCGGTCGGCAGGTAGACGCAGACCTGCGTTCCCCCGGTGTCGCTGGCAATGGTCAGGCGACCGTTGCTCTGCCGGGCGAAGCCATAGACCATCGACAGACCCAGCCCGGTACCCTGGCCCTGGGGCTTGGTGGTGAAGAAGGGTTCGAGCACCTTGCCCAGCAGCCGCTCCGGAATGCCGGTCCCGGTATCCCGGACCTCGATGCAGACGTAGTCGCCCGGGGCCAGGGCATCGTCCTCGGTACCCGGCGTGGTGATCGTCAACGGGTAGGTCGCCAGGGTGATGACACCGCCATCGGGCATGGCATCGCGGGCGTTGATCACCAGGTTGAGCAGGGCGTTCTCCAGCTGATTGGCGTCCGCCAGCACCCAGGGCACGTCGTCGGCGAGGGTCAGTGTCACCGTGATCTGCTCGCTCACCGTGCGCGCCAGCAGTTCCTGCAGCGCCAGGATCAAGTCGTTGGCGGACATGGGCCGGGATTCCAGCGATTGCCGGCGGGAGAAGGCCAGCAGTCGTTGGGTGAGGGCCGCCGCCCGGTGCGCCGAGTGCTGCGCGGCCTCCATGTAGCGCTCCAGGCCTGCCAGATGGTCCTTGCCCTTGATCTTCATCAAATCCAGCGCACCCAGGATGCCGGTCAGCATGTTGTTGAAGTCGTGGGCGATACCGCCGGTGAGTTGTCCGACCGCCTCCATCTTCAAGGACTGGCGCAACTGCTCTTCGGCGCGACTGCGCTCGGCGCTTTCCCGTTGCAACTCGCTCAGGGTGTGGGCGAGGGTACGGGTGCGTTCCGCCACCTGGGATTCCAGTTCTTCGTTGAAGCGCCGCAAGGCCAGTTCCGCGCGCTTCTCGTCGCTGATGTCGGCGATCACCGTGGTCGCGCCGATGATCTGCTGGGCTTCGTCGTGCAGGGGCACCGCGCTCACCCGCAGCCAGGATTCCTCGCCGGTTGCGGTGGTGTGGTAGAAATCCTGGCCCTTCACCCGCTCGCCATTCAACGCCCGGGCCCCCGGAAACCGCTCGGGTGGCAGCAGACGCCCGCTGTCGTCGAGCGCGGTCCAGCGCGCCGCTTCCTCGGCGTGCTGGGATGGCAGGCGCTCACCCGGCACGTGCTGCTCATAGAAGGGATTGCTGACCAGGGTGCGGCCCTCTCGGTCCATGAAGCACACCCCGACCGGCAGATTCTCCAGCAACGTCTGCATGCGCTCGCGTTCCTGGGCGAGATCGGTGAGGCGATCACGCATCTCGAACTGGCGCAGGCGTGAACGCCAGGCCGCCGCGACGCTGCTCAGCAGGGAGGCACCGCTCAGGGGCCGCTCCAGGATGACCAGATTGGTCGCCGCCGCCGGCAACTGACGGCGCAGGAGATCGTTGCCGCGTCCCGAACGCTTGGAATCGGACGCCAGCAGCACCAGCGGAATGTCCGACCAGGTCGGCTGCCGTTCCAGCGCCCCGGCCAGGGATCTCATGTCCTGGCGCAAGGCCTCTTCGGTGAAGACGATGATCCCGATGTCGTCGCCGAGCGCCGCCGCCACCTCGTCGAGGGTGGGCAGATAACGAGTGCGATAACCCTGTGTGAAGAGCCGCTGCAGGCTGGCCGCGTCACCTCTCAGTGGCGCGCAGATGATAAGTTCGCAGGAGGGCGCCGCTGTCTTCGTCAACCGCGCTCTTCCATCAGGGGTTGCTTGGCACCGAAGTACTCTGGCGTACCGGTCAGCACACCGCGGAAATCCACCAGCGGCTGGCCGACCCGAATGCCTTGGGTGTCGATGCGCAATTCCCGGATCGCGTCCTCGTGACTGCCCCCGCGGTGCTTGAGGATGGAAATGGCCTTGCGCAGGCGCCCCTGGGCCTCGAAGAAGCGAATCAGCACCACGGTGTCGGCGATATAGGAGATGTCCAGACTGGAGGTCATTGAGCCGACCAGGCCGTGCTGCGGGTTGAGCAGGAAGGTCACCACGCCGGACTGGCTTAGATAGGAGAGCAGTTCGTGCATCTGCAGGATCAACTGCTGTTCCTGCGGCATGGCGGCAAGGTAGCCGTTGAGGCTGTCCAGCACGAGCATCCGGCAGTTGTTCTCCTCGACGTCGCGCCGCACGCGCCAGGCGAATTCGCCGGGCGACAGCTCGGCGGGATCGATCTGGTGGATCACCAGCAGGCCTTCCTCGACATACCTGAGCAGCGGCATGCCCATGCTGGCCGCGCGCTTGAGCAGGGTGCCGATGCGCTCGTCGAACTCATAGACCGCGCACCTTTCACCCCGCGCGCAGGCGGCCATCACATACTGCAGGGCCAGGGTGGTCTTGCCGGCACCGGCCGGGCCGGTGATCAGGGTGCTGGTGCCTCTTAGCGGTCCGCCGTGCAGCAGGGCATCCATGTCGGCGATGTTGCTGGGCACCGGTTCGCCGGCGAAATCCTGGTAGCGTCCCGCCGCGATCATGCGTGGATAGACCTCCAGCCCGCCACGGCGGATGGTGAAGTCATGATAACCCGCGACGAAGTCCACGCCGCGCAGCTTCTGGACCTGCAAGCGCCGCCGCGCGGCACCGAACTCCAGCGTCAGCGTTCCAGGGTCAGCACGCCATGGCAGAGGCTGTGCAGGTGATTGTCCCGTTCGCCGCTGCTGCTGGTCAGGTCGTCCACCAACAGCACGGTGAGGCCGCGCCCGGCGAAGAACTGCTTGAGCGCCAGCACCTGGCGCCGATAGCGCAACGGGTCCTGGGCGAGCAGGCGCATCTCGGACAGGCTGTCGAACACCAGGCGACGCGGCTTGAGTTCGTCCACGCGCGCCTGGATCAGCCCTATGGTGTCCCCCAGTTCGGATTCCCAGGGGTGCAGGATGGTCTGTTCCGGGGCGCCGCCCAGTACCGCATCGGCGGCGGACAGCTCGAACAGGTGCACGCCCTCCAGGCTCCAGCCATGGGACTCGGCCACGCTCCGCAGCTCCTCCCCCGTCTCCGACAGCGTGATGTACAGCACCGATTCGCCTCGGCGAACGCCTTCGAAAAGGAACTGCAAGCCCAGGGTGGTCTTGCCCGACCCCGGGGTGCCTTCGAGCAGATAAAGTCGATCTTTCGGCAAGCCACCGCGCAAGACACTGTCCAGGCCGGGATTGCCGGTTGCGATGATTGACGCGCTGGGAGAACTCATGGATGACCGGACCTCGTGGCGTCGTGAACGGGAAGGCAGCGAACTCAAGGCGCAGGCGTCTCTTGGAGAGCACCGGGCGAGCACCGGGAGGGTAGGAATGAGTCGATGGCTGGGCGCCGGAAGACGTCGGCGGGAGAGGTCGAAGGCGCACCTTGCGCCTGATTAATCATCAGTCTAATACTGTGGCCGCCCGGCGGCCACTCTGGCCGTCGAGGTCAGGGCGTCGCCGGTCCTTGCCGCTACCTCAGCGGTCCGCCGTGATGTTCAGGCGATACCGTTCGGGCCATCCAGCACCCGACGGACCTTGCGCGCCAGATCGTTGGGGATGTAGGGCTTGGAAATCACCTCGAATTCCGAACCGCCGATGTCGGTGCGCTCCAGGGAATTCTCTGCGTAGCCGGTGGTGAGCAGCACCTTCATCTGTGGATGCAGGCGCTTGACCTCTCTGGCCAGCATCACGCCGTTCATGCCGCCTGGCATGATCAGGTCGGTGAACAGCAGGTCGAAGGGTTGCTCGGTCTCGCGCAGGATACGCAGGGCCTCGCTGGCGTTGAAGGCGATCCGGGCGGTATAGCCATAGTCTTCCAGGACCAGCTTGGCCAGCTCGGCGACGTCCGGGCGGTCCTCCACCACCAGGATGCGCTCCGTGCCACTGCGCCGCTCGGAGCGCTGCTCCGCCTGCTGCTGGGTGATGTGGCTGTCATCCACCGGGAAGTAGAGGCGGATGGTGGTGCCGACGTCCTCTTCCGAATAGATGCGTACCGTGCCGCCGGATTGCTTGGCGAAGCCATAGACCATCGACAGCCCGAGGCCCGAACCCTTGCCTTCCTCCTTGGTGGTGAAGAAGGGATCCATCACCCGGTCACGGATACTGGCAGGCATGCCATGGCCGTTGTCGGTGATCGCCAGGCTGACATAACGACCGGGCATCAGGCCGTCGTAGGACATGTTTGCCAGCTCGCGCACCTCGACGTTGCGCGTCTCGATGCCCACGCTGGGCCGCGGGCTGGCCACCAGGGCATCCCGGGCATTGATCAGGATGTTGAGCAGCGCCACCTCGGCCTGGGTCGGATCGATGCGGCAGTTCCACAGGTCGGCATCCAGCTGGGTGCGGATCTCCACATTGCCCAGGGTGCGTTCGGCCAGTTCATGGGAGGTGCGAATCAGGTTGTTGAGGTTGAGCACCCGCCCTTCGAGCTTCTGCTTGCGCGAAAAGGCGAGCAGTTGCTGGGTGAGGGTGCTGGCGCGTTCGGCCGCCGACTTGGCGTGGGTCGCGCTGCGGACGATGCGCTCCTGATCGAAGCTGGGCTTGCCCGCGGTGCGCTGGATGATGTCGATATAGCCCATCATCACCTGCAGCAGGTTGTTGAAGTCGTGGGCGATACCCCCGGTGAGCTGGCCGAGCGCTTCCATTTTCTGCGCCTGGCGCAGGGCATCCTCGGCGTCGCGGCGCCGGCTGACATCCAGCTGCGAGGCGAAGAAATAGGTCAGTTCGCCCGCGTCGTTGTACACCGGTGAAACGAACAGCGCATTCCAGAAGGTCGAGCCATCCTTGCGGTAGTTGATGATCTCCACCGAGATCTCGCGCTCCTGCTGCACCGCCTCGCGAATCTGGTCCACCACCGAACGATCGGTCTCCGGCCCCTGCAGGAAACGGCAGTTGCGCCCGAGCAACTCGTCCATCGGGTAGCCGGTCATGTCGGTGAAGGCATTGTTGGCGAAGATGATCGGGTTGTCCGGCTGCTTGGGATCGGTCACCAGCATCGGCATCCGCGTGGTTTCCACCGCAGCGAAAAAGATGTTCTTGCCCTCGTGCGAAACATCACTCGTTGCGGAATTGTCAACCCGCGCCTTGCGGGAGGGGTGCTGTCGGCTCACGGAGGATGGAATCCTTGCAGGCAAAGTTGGGCGTCTTGCCCCTCAGACAGCCAAGCGGCGGAAAAACTTCATCGATGCCCCGTACCAGGCTGTCTGGAATCCTTTTCTGTAGGGCAGAAAGCCAAGCGTAGTGCGGCTTTGGCGGCCATTGGCCAGTGTACCGCTCACCTACCCCAGGTGACCGTTAAGTAAGTTCGGGGAGAACCTCTCCAGCATCAGATGTCTGACCTGCCATGAAGCCGAGAAGCCTTGATATACAAAGACAAATTCTTGTTCTGGAAGACGATCCGGGGCAGCGTGAGCTGTTGACCGAAATCCTCACCGAACAAGGACTGGATGTCGTGGCGGTCGCCTCCAGCGACGAGGCCTTGGCCCACATGGACAGCCGCGGCAGCGATACCAAGATGGTCATCGCCGACGTCAACGTACCAGGCATGCTGGACGGCCTGGCCTTCGCCCAGTTGGCCGCCGTCAGCTGGCCCACGGTGCCCTTCATCATCATCTCCGGCTACATCGACCAGGACCTCGCCATCCTGCCGCGCCGGGCCGCCTTCCTGCCCAAGCCCTGGAGTGTGGCCGACCTCACCCAACTGGTCGAAAGCCTGTTGCCGCGCCGCTAGCGCCCGGCGCGCCTGAGGGCGCCACTCTACAGTTCAGGCCCCGAAGGAGTACGTTCGTCGGCCGAAACGCGGCGGCAATGGCCAAATGATATGACGTCCGTCGGTATGCGTCTTTTGCCGGGAACCAAATGCCCTGAACGCTATCAATGTGCCATCTATTCCCGACTGGCAAGGAGCGCTTCATGGACGCAGTCATCACCCAGATTTCTCAGATTACCGATTGGGAATTTCTCATTGCGCTGGAGCGCAGCCTGGAGAGCCGTGGTCGCCTCGACCTGCAGGCCAGAGAAGCCCTCGACCGCCAGGGCAATCTGCTCTCGCGGCGGTACCTGCTGCAGAAGGGCAAACTCGGCAACGGCCCCTTCATCCCGGTTGAAGACGAAATCCTCGACGTCCTGGCCGTGGCCACCGCCGCCTTGCGCCGCAGCCGTCGCCTGCCCCATAACATCGTCAAGAGCCTGCGTGCCGGTGGCCTGATCGAGTCCGTCGAGCGCAGCGTCTGCCACGCTGGCGCCCTGCAATGCCGTACCGACTTCGAAGCCGACGGCATTCCCCGCGGCACCCTGGAGCGCATCGTCGACCGCCATCCCCAGGCCTTCGAGCTGGAAGCCCGCCGCGCCGCCGCTCGCTACATCGCGGACCAGGAGCCGGCGTTCCGCGCTGCCGGTTGAGCCTGGCCAAGGCCGCCTGCGGGCGGCCTCCGCGGCAGCAGCGCAGGCTGATCGCCGGCCTGGCCCGTGCTACCGTTTCGAGCGACCCGCCGCAACGAGCCCTGCCATGCCCCTCGCCGACAACCTGCTCGCCTTCACCCTGGCCGCGGCCCTGCTCACCCTCACCCCAGGCCTCGACACGGCACTGATCCTGCGCACCGCCGCCGTCCAAGGCCGCACCCAGGCCTGGCACGCAGCCCTGGGGATCAACACCGGCTGCCTGCTCTGGGGCGCCGCCGTGGCCTTCGGCCTGGGCGCGTTGCTGGCGGTCTCGGAACTGGCCTATACGCTGCTCAAGTATTGCGGCGCCGCCTACCTCGGCTGGCTGGGCCTCAACCTGCTGCTACGCCCGCGCACCTCCATCACGCCCCCGGCTGGCGAGGGCGGCATAATCTCCAGCGGATTCCTGAAAGGCCTGCTCGGTAACATCCTCAATCCCAAGGTCGGCATCTTCTACGTCTCCTTCCTGCCCCAGTTCATCCCCCACGGCCAACCCCTGATCGCCTGGACCTTCGCCCTGGTCGCCATCCACGTGCTGCTGGGCCAGCTCTGGTCCCTTGTCCTGATCGGCGCTACCCGCACCCTGGGCGAAACGCTGCGCAAGGGTCCAGTGATTCTCTGGCTGGATCGGGTGACGGGCGTGGTTTTCTTGCTGTTCGCGGCGAAGTTGGCGTTGGGGAGGCGGTAGGGCGGGGGAGGGTGCTGCTGCTTTGGGGGCGCTAAAGCCGAACCACAGAAACGACAAAGCCCGCACTGGGTGGGCTTTTGGAGTAATCCTTGTGGATCAGATTGGTCGAGCGACTATGTCAATACAAGGCTCTGGATGCCGCATAAAATCTAGATTTAGAGGGGGTCCGCTGGGGCAGGCATACACGTAGGCATACACGATAATCTGGCGAGTATCTCTGCTCCAGTGATCGCTCATCCGGTCGCGTCGTTAAGGCGAAAGGTAGACACCCAGCCCAAGCTGTAGAATCAGGGCCGCCGAGTTCGGCGGCCCTGATTCGTAACTAAAGCAAAATCGACAACGCATTTTGTTTTTTGTTTTGTAGCGTATTTCCCATGAGCTTTAGGCATTCGTTGGCAAGCAAGTCGTGAAACTCAACAGGTATTTTCGAAGATTTTTGCAAGTATTCAGACGCAAGTAGTACAAATTTGGCGGTGTACGGGCTTTCCCTTATTATCTGATTCGCAAACTTTTCGTTTTTCTCAAAACCGGCCGGCTCTAAATTCCCGAGAGCAAGCTCTTTCGCTAGTAGTGCGGCCGGTAGAGCCTGCTGGGGCGCTTGCAGAATTTCTCGCACCAAATGCTCAAATCTTTTCATCTCAGGAAAGAGTGAGGTAGCTTCGTCAGGATTTACAGAGGTTATCTTTCTTATTTTATGGGCAGTTTCTAATTGCTCATAACCACCATAAAGAAATGCAAGTAGGGAAGACGAGAACTCCTCTTGGGATTGAGGTCTGAGCAGTACAAGAAATAATTCATTTGCAAGCTCTGAAAGTGAGAGTAAGAATAGGCTTACTGCGTCATTAAAGGTTGCAATGTGCTCTGTTTTTGATGGATCGAGTTCGCTACGGATGCTTCTTATTTTAAGAAGAGTTTTCCGGCACTGTTCGCCAGAGTCTTTGATCATCCAAAATCCAGATCTTGCAAAATCATGGTATTCAGAAAGGTTTCCGTACTTTTGAGGGATTCCTATAAAAGTGTCCCAAAGATCGATATTTGCTAGCGCAGCGTCTGAGGGCGCTGTATCGGCACCAAGGCCTTGTGCTAGATCATCAAGTTCTGTCTGATGCAAAAGCGTTATGCCGAGGTCCTTTGCACTGATCCTGTGGTCTTGATTGATTTTTATCTTTTCATTGAGTATCACGAATCCATGAGCGGCTGATGCTCTTTTCATCACTCCATTTAGCCAAAAAGCCCTGCCGATCGCAGATTCTCTTGGGCTACTTTTGCAGTCAAATACAAACCTTGTATTGCCGCCAACTGCTGATGGAGCTACAGCGAGAACATCAATGTCGGTTAGCAGATATTTTGACTTATCAAGCCTGCGGCTTGGTTCAATCTCGACCTCCATTTGAGGCAGCCATCTTTTGGATACTGACAACCTCAGAGCTAGAGCTTTTTGACCTCTGTCTTTAATCATGTCAGAACCCCAATAATAGTTGACTCATTTCAAAATCTGACTCGTCACTTAGCTTTATAACCTCTCTTTTCCGCATGTTGCGAGAGCTGACGAGCGACTCTAGGTATTCTTGAGAGCCAGTCATCGCTTTGTGCGCGTCCTTATCCATCTTAAGTTCTGGCGGCTGCTCGCCCTGTACAAGCTTGTAAGCGACGTCTAATGCTTCTCTGTTGTCAGGCGTGTCAATGATTTTCAACTGGAGATAGCCACCGGCGGTTTTTACCAATTGTGCTATTCGAAGATGAACGAGATTTTGATACTGCTCTCCGTATTCTGTTGTTGGCTTAAGTTGCAAATCAGTCTTCAACTTATACAGAAGTGCACCTGGGCTGCGAATGGAGTATTTGTTTGGTAAAAGCTGGCCTTGTCGAACAGCAGACACGATTGCGAGTGCCTTTTCGTATTGATCTCGCTTCAGTGGACTTATGTTTACGAACGCCGGCGTTGGTGTGAATATGAAGGCAGATTCACCCGAGTGTGAGGTTGTAATGGTGGGAGGTTTTACCATTCCATCTTGAGCTAATCGCTTCAGCAGTAAAACGTCATCTGGAGATATCTGGTGTCCTGCTATTCTTTGTTGTTGCTCAATCAATGATAACGGCCAGCCTTGTGACTGCTGAATGAGCTTCAAAGTTTTTTGGATGGTAGATGCTCCAGAGCGGGCAACATGATCTGCGAATATCTCTGCGTTTTCTGAGAAATAAGTTGGGTTTAATAGTATGCTTTTTGATCTATGTCGCCGTTTAAGTAAGAAATTCCCCTTTTCCCCAATTTCTATGCTTGCATCAAATGACTTTCTGTCCGTACCTATCTTGCCGGCGAGCGAATCTTCGTTATGTGGTGCCCCTGCCAATCGATCCAAGATGGTTAAAGTGAGGTTTTCAAATTCGTCTATGTGTCCTTCATTGGCCATGTACTCGCCTAGCCCGTCATAAAGGTCGTCATAGTATGGCACTGTCGGGAGTAAAGCTTTTATTCTTTTCCCTTCAGTTTGGAGTCTTACAAACTCAATCTCGGCGAGAAGATTTACGATGCGCTCAACAGCGATTCGTGGAATTCCTAAGATAGTTGAAGCTACAAGCTTGACTCTTTCAAATTCTATAAGGGGAAGACCCCTAATATGTAGAGAGAGCTGAACAGCCATTCCGATTAGCGGAATGGATTCAAATCGAGGGACTTCTGTGTCTTTGATTGCGAGATGAATCTCGTGACAACGGGCTACTGCGATTTTCTTTTCCATGTGGTTCTTCCACTAGCTGAATGTTTTTTATGCGAACGATCCTTCTTCGGGACGCCTCTACTGGCCTAGCAAATTGGGCTCCCTCGCACCTCACCCGGTATAGCAGATTTGTGACCTGCTTGGCAGCCTTCCGACAGAGAGTGTTGCTGCAGGGATCCGCAGGGTTTTCGAGCCCCGCCATTTGCTGCGTCACGCCAGCAGGGGCGCGGGTGGAGACTTGGTGCAGGGGTGCAGAAAAAGCGACCCATTTAGCCCGCAGGTGTGGCGGGGGGACAACGGCGCGCGCTGGGTGCAGACCCATCCGGCGTGGCCCCTGGCAGGCCGGCAGTGGGATCGGCCGGTAGGGCTCGGCCAAGGCGCTAATCGGAGGCTTTTCGCTGGCCAGGAGGAGCGGGACGGGGCGCCCTGGCCGTTCTGGGACGGCTTGAACGGATCTGCATGGCCACTGGCGTCTCTGCGCCTGGCCGGCGGGGTGCGTGCGCAGCGGGCATGAAAAGGCCGCCCGTAGGCGGCCTGTCGCTGGCCAGAGGAGAGCTAGGCTCTGTGCTGCTGGCCTTGCTGCTCGAGCAGCGCTTGTGCCTCGGCACGCTGGCGGTTCAGCGCGATGACGTTCGTTGCGCGTTGGCCAGCCAGCTCGTAGGTCTTAAGGTCGAGCGCAAACAAGGTCTGCTCGAGCAGATCTACGTCGGCTGGCTCGATGGCTGCCGTCGCTTCGTCGATCAGTATGGCAGGACGCGTTCTAGGCGTTCCCGGGCGCAAACCGTCGATTTAGGAGAGCGGAGCTGGGCGATCCAAGCGAACAACCAAACCCCAGAAACGACAAAGCCCGCACTAGGCGGGCCTTGGGGTGATCCTTACGGATCAAATTGGTCGGAGCGACTGGATTCGAACCAGCGACCTTCTCGTCCCGAACGAGACGCGCTACCAAACTGCGCTACGCTCCGTGATGGATGGCGCGCATTCTACCTAAAACTCATGCAAGCACAAGGGGTTAGGTAAAAAAATCGCGCCGGGCAGGAATCAGAGCTCCTTGATGGTGCGAACCTGATCCTTGTTGATGCGGGTCGGCTTGCCGTCGAGCTGCTTGAAGGTATAGAAACCCGAGTCGTCATCGTACTTCGGCGTGTCGGTGGCCTGGATCTCGCGGCCATCGTTGAGGGTGATGACGCTGGGCGTGGAGCAGCCAGCGAGCAAGGCGCTGGCGACGACCAGCAGGGCGGCGGGGAGCAGGTGCTTGTTCATGTGACGGTCTCCTTTCTTGGCAACCAAGCGGCCTTAGGACCGCGGGGGCGAGGCCGAGTTCGTCCCGGAACCGGCGGGTCATGCCTTCGGCTTCGGTGGATGGCTGAGTTCAGACCGCGCTTTCCAGCGCCGCGGGATCATTGAAGTTGGCCAGGCGGACGTCGTCTGCGGCGAAGTCCACCGCGGTCAGGCCGAGTGGCAGCAAGGCGCCCCGGGGGCTGCGTTCGCCGCCGTCCCAGGCCATGCGCAGCGCCGGCAGCAGGCGGCGGGGCAGGGCGCTGAACAGCGGTTGCCAGTAGCCGCCCTGGCGCGCCATCACCGCTCCTTCGCTCGCCTGGGCCGCGGTCAGCAGCTGGAGGGCGAGGGCGGTATCGAGGCGTGGGGCGTCGCAGGGCAACAGCAGCACCCAGTCATGGCGAGCTACGGCAAGGCCTGCGAGGATGCCGGCCAGGGGGCCGGGAAAATCCGCTTCGTGATCCGCCACCAGCTGATCGGCCCATTGGGCATAGCGCGGTGCATTGCGGTTGCAGGAGATCACCAGATCATCGGTCAGCGACCGCACCGCGGCCTGCACCCAGGCCACCAGCGGCTGGCCCTGCCATTCCACCAGGCCCTTGTCGCGCCCGCCCAGGCGTTGGCCGCGACCGCCGGCAAGGATCAGGATGGAGGCGGGCAGGAGTGGCATGTGGGAGACCTCGGACGAGTAATAAGGCGCTGGAATCAGGCGTCCATCCTAGCCTGGTTTGGCCTGGCACTGCCGGCCGGCGCAGGGCGGGTTTCCGGTAGGGGCGTGGGCGAGACTCGGGCGTGCTGCTCTGAAAGAGGCAGCCCTATGCCGACGCCACCCTCCATTGCTGTCCCCGGACTGGGGCGGCAAGACGGCGCGGCATTTCCTCACGTCAGGCCGCAAGGTCGGCACCTTGTGCCGCGATACGGCCGCTTGGTCCAGGACGCCAACGCCGATCTGCGCCCCCGCAAAAGAGATGTCCTCGTCAAAGCGAGCAACAGCAGCGCTAGGCCATGGCCGGTCGCGCCCCTGGCGGTTGAAGGGGCGTCGGCTTTTCCTCTAGGCTGTGGAGATGCAGCCCGCACGGACATCTTCCCTGAGCCTGGTGGCCGACAGCGATCCTCGCTGCCGGAGCGGTTGCCTCCTGCCGGTAGCCACCCTGGATCCCCTTACCCACGGGAAACCCGCTGCCCACCCAGCGGTCTTCCGCTGCATCCTTTCTTTCGCACACTTCGGAAACCCAAGCAGATGAGCCACAAAGCCGAGGCGGTTTTCGTACCGCTGAACATCGCCGTCCTGACGGTCAGTGACACCCGCACCTTCGAGACCGATACCTCGGGTCAGCTGTTCGTCGACCGCCTGCAGGCCGCCGGCCACTTCCTCGCCGACCGCGTGCTGCTCAAGGATGACCTCTACCGCATCCGCGCCCAGGTCGCCCATTGGATCGCCGAAGACCAGGTGCAGGTGGTGCTCATCACTGGCGGCACCGGCTTCACCGGTCGCGACAGCACCCCGGAAGCCGTGGCCTGCCTGCTGGACAAGCAGGTGGACGGCTTCGGCGAGTTGTTCCGCCAGATCTCCGTGGCCGACATCGGCACCTCCACCGTGCAATCCCGCGCCCTGGCCGGCCTCGCCAACGGCACCCTGGTCTGCTGCCTGCCCGGCTCGACCAACGCCTGCCGTACCGCCTGGGACGGCATCCTCGCCGAGCAGCTGGATAACCGTCATCGCCCCTGCAACTTCGTGCCGCACCTCAAGCAGGCCGAACCCTGCGGGCCGCGCGGATGAGCCTGCTGTCGCTGGAAGAGGCCATGGCGCGGCTGCTGGCCATGGCGGCCGAAGACGGTCCCTTGCCCCAGGAGCGCGTCGCGCTGGAAGAGGCGGACGGGCGCATCCTGGCCACGCCGTTGATCGCCGATCTGGACCTGCCGCCCTGGGACAACAGTGCCATGGACGGCTATGCCCTGCGCCTGGACGACTGGCAGGGCGAGCCGCTGCGGGTCTCCCAGCGCATCTTCGCCGGCCAGGCACCGGCGCCACTGGAGCCGGGCACCTGTGCACGCATCTTCACCGGCGCCCCGCTGCCAGCGGGGGCCGACTGCGTGGAAATGCAGGAGAACAGCGAGGTGCTGGACGACGGCCGGGTGCGCTTCGTCGAGCAGCTGCGGCCGGGCCGCAACATTCGCCGCCGTGGCAACGAGGTCAAGGTCGGTGACGAGGTGTTGTCGGCCGGCACGGCCCTGGGCCCGGCGGAATTAGGTGTCGCGGCCTCGCTGGGGCGCGCCCAGTTGGAAGTCTTTCGCCGCCTCAAGGTGGCGGTGCTGTCCACTGGCGATGAACTCGTGGTGCCCGGGCAGCCGCTGGGACCGGGGCAGATCTACAACAGCAATCGTGCCTTGCTCATCAGTTGGCTGCGGCGGCTGGGCTGCGAGGTGTCGGACCAGGGCATTTTGCCGGACGATCTCGCCGAGACCCGCACGCGGTTGGGTTCGCTACGGGCCGACCTGATCCTGTCCACTGGCGGCGTCTCGGTGGGGGAGGCCGACTATCTCGGCCAGGCCTTGCGCGAAGAAGGCGAGCTGACCCTGTGGAAGCTGGCGCTCAAGCCGGGCAAGCCGCTCACCTGTGGGCGCTTCCGCGGGATCCCGTTGATCGGCCTGCCAGGCAATCCGGCGTCCACCCTGGTGACCTTCGGCCTGCTGGCGCGGCCCTATCTGCTGCGGCGTGCCGGCAAGATCGATGTGGCGCCGCTGAGCGTGGAGGTGCCGGCGGGATTCGATTGGCCGCGTGCGGGCGCACGCCGCGAATACCAGCGCGCGCGACTGGAAAATGGCCAGGCGGTGCCCCACCGTAACCAAGGCTCCAATGTGCTGCAGACGGCGGCCTGGGCCCATGGCTTGGTGGAGATCCGCGAGGATCGTACCTTCGCCGTGGGTGATCCGGTACGCTTCATTCCGCTGGCTGAATTGCTCAAGGCGTAGCCAGCCGGCGGTCGGGACTGAACGTGGCCGTTGGGCCACAGTCCTAGTCTCCAGATTCGCTTGCCGGGCTCTGCCCGGCGCCTGACGTGGCATCTCGCCGCGCAGAGCCAACCTTGGACGACAGACATGACGACGACAGGCACCCTGGCTGACGCAGCCCTGGTCATTCTCAATGGCAAGGAAACCGGTAACGAGGACGTTCGGGAGGCGATTCTCGAACGGCGTGCCGCCGGTCATCGCATCGACGTGCGGGTCACCTGGGAAGAAGACGACGCCGCTCGCTTCGTCGAGCAGGCCACCCGCGAAGGCTACGGCACCCTGGTGGCGGCCGGCGGCGACGGCACCCTGCGTGCCGTGGCCGAAGCCATGGCCAAGCATGGCAGCCAGACACGGCTCGGCCTGCTGCCCCTGGGCACTGCCAACGATTTCGCCCGTGCGGCGGGGGTGCCGGTGGAGCCTGCGGCGGCCCTGGCCCTGCTGGACGGGCCGACCAGTGCCATCGACCTGGTCGAGGCGGAAGGCCAGCTGTTCCTCAACATGGCCACCGGTGGCTTCGGCTCCCAGGTCACCGCCAATACCCCTGGCGAACTTAAGCGCCTGTTGGGCGGCGCGGCCTACCTGCTCACTGGCCTGACCCGCTTCGCCGAGGTGCATTCGGCCCACGGTCGGTTCCGCGGTCCCGGTTTCGCGTGGGAAGGTGAATTCCTCGCCCTGGGCATCGGCAATGGTCGCCAGGCGGGCGGTGGTCATGTGCTCTGTCCCACCGCCGTGGTCAACGATGGCCTGCTCGATGTAGGCATCCTGCCGGCGTCCCAGGACGTGCTCGGCACCCTGGGTGAATTCCTCAGCAAGGGCTTCAGCACCGAGGAGATGTTCATCCGCGCGCGCCTGCCCTGGCTGGAGCTGGAAGCCGACGAGGGCCTGGACATGAACCTCGATGGCGAACCGGTCAAGCGCGACCGGGTGAGATTCGAGGTGCGTCCGGGTATCCTGCAGGTCTATCTACCGGTGGATTCGCCCCTGCTGGGCGAGACTGCCGGCACCCTGGCCGAACCGGCGACAACGTCCTGAGAAGGTGTTCACGATCTCGCGAGCTAGCGCCGACGCGCAGCGGATCGTGAGCAGCTTCTAAGCAGGTGGCTGCGGAGGTTACGTTGGAATTACTGATCAATGCGGGAATCGTGCTGGCCACCGTGGCGGGCATGGAGGCGTTCGCCTGGTGGTCGCACAAGTACATCATGCACGGCTGGGGGTGGGGCTGGCATGAATCCCACCACCGCCCGCGTACGGGCTGGTTCGAGAAGAACGATCTCTATGCCATCGTCTTCGCGGGCCTGGCGATCCTGCTGATCGCCCTGGGTAACGCCGGTTACTGGCGCCTGCAGTGGATCGGCGCCGGCATGACCCTCTATGGCCTGCTGTACTTCATCGCCCACGACGGCCTGGTGCATCAGCGCTGGCCGTTCCGTTACGTCCCACGCAGCGGCTATCTGAAGCGGCTCTACCAGGCGCACCGCATGCACCATGCGGTGGATGGTCGGGAGGGCTGCGTGTCCTTCGGTTTCCTGCTGGCGCCCACCACCCAGCAGCTCAAGCAGCAGCTGCGCGAGATCCACGGCGGGGCGCTGGATTCCTCGCGCGAACGCAAGGCACGGGTCCAGGTGCAGGAAGGGGCGGAAAAAGCGGAGGAGGGGAGCGCCTCGGAGAGGCGCTAACCCAGGTCAGGCGACGGCGGGAGTGTCGTAGGCGGCGAACAGCGAGTGGGCGTACTGGCTGCGCTCGCTTTCGTTGCGCAGCAGATCGATGAATTCCTGCGCCGGGGGATTCAAGGTGCCCGCTTCGGCGGCGCTGACCACCTGGGCCTGTTCATTGGCAGCCAGTTCGGCGAAACCGGCCCCTAGGCGCTCGGTGCAATAGCTGTCCACCACGGTCAGACCGTCACGCAACAGATCGCGCAGGTTGGCGCCCTGCTGGACCTGTGCCTGCTCGTCGAAGGGATCGACGATGTTGGATCTGTCGCCATGGGCGTAGGGCGTCAGCATGTGGCGATCGATGAATTCGGGCAGGCGGGTATCGGCCTGCTCGCTGTCGGCCCGCAGGTGAGCGCAGAGGGCGACCAGGGTGCGCCACTGGGTGGCATTGAAGAATTCGGGCTTGTAGCCGGACTGTGCGTTAGCGGAAAGGCCAAGGGCAAGTAGTGACGAGGAGGCAGCGAAGCGATCGTGTGAAACAGCCGTTTCCGTCTTGTGCATGTGCAAATCCCATACTCGTAGGCTGACTACCGGATGCAGCGCTCTGGCTC
>Ga0157371_10001313_pt1 | contig 26106 bp, 28 predicted proteins | sample C45metaG_FD_113462 | JGI IMG/M metagenome (GOLD analysis project Ga0157371, IMG submission 113462) | Corn rhizosphere microbial communities from Kellogg Biological Station, Michigan, USA - C4-5 metaG | ecosystem: Host-associated > Plants > Roots > Rhizosphere > Soil | place: USA: Michigan...
CTCGCTCCGGTCCTGCTCCGTGGGCCCGCCGCCATCGGCCATCCATGGCCGGGGGCGGCTAACCCGGCATCCATGCCGGGTTGCCCACTGCGCAGAACCTGCGCTCGGCCTCTCGAGGGGGCGGAGCATCAAGATCAAGAGCTGCAAGCGAGCTACCGCTCGGCTTGTTGAGTGGTGAGGGGCAGAAGCGTTGTTATCTGCTTTTTTGTGGGAGTGAGTCTGCTCGCGACGTTGATCGTTCCCACGCTCCGCGTGGGAATGCATCCCGTGACGCTCTGCGTCACACGCGGTGGCGAATTCTGGACAGGGTAGTGGCTAGTTAGTAGCATCCGCGGCATACGGATTTTTCCTGTACGTCGACTGACGTGGGCCTATCAAGGAATCGAAATGCACACATTCACCCATGGCGATAAAACCGTTGTTTTCACTGTCTTGAGCGGTGAAGTGGTGGGCAGCGAGAAGCTCAGTGAGACGCGTGTGACGACCACGGGCGGCGTTCCTGTCAACGGTAAGGACGGGGATCTGACGCCGATTCGGGTCAGTTCGGTGTCGATCATCAATCATGAGTTCTGGGTCAAGACCGCGGACGGTGTCGAGCACGATGTGAAGTTGCGTGGCGTGGATATTCCTTTGCGCACGGGTCAGGACATCTCGTTGATCAGCGCCGTGAAAAAGGACAGTTCGCCCCTGCACACGATCCTGCTGAACCACTCGGCGTCCAAGCGCTGGGTACTGCGCGACGCGAGTACGTTGAATACCGAGCTGGAGTTGACACCCTTCAACTGGAAGACTGTGCTGATCGTGTCCGGCTTGTGTGTTGCCGGTTTTGCCACCGCCGGGCTCGGTCTTCTGGCGGCGGGCGGTTACCTTTGCTACGCGTTGTATCAGGGCTCTCAGCGCAAGAAACTGTTGTTCAGCGACCTCAACGCCTACCTCGAGAAGCTGGACTCCCTGGTCGCCAGTCGCGGCCAGGCGCCAAGCCCTGTTCAAGTTGAACGCCCGGTCGAGGCCGAACTCTCTTTTGAACTCGACAGCCCTGCACCCGAGCAAAGCGTTGCCGAACCTGAAAGCCCTGCGCTGAACCGCGACAGCGTGCGCCGGGCGCTGTCGCGCAAGGTCTGAAAGTCATGCCCTGAGAGTCTCTGTACAAACCAGCGGTTGCATCGACAGCGGAACGCGGAGCGTCCCCGGCGGCATTCCCACGCAGAGCGTGGGAACGATCAACCGCCATCGCGAGCAGGTTCGCTCCCTCAAAGTCATTGCGCTGGCCAAAAAAAAGCCCCGCAAAAAGCGGGGCCCAAAAGGGTGCAGCAGTCATCCTTTGGGACGCTTATCCATCACATGACAAGCCTTCCCCTCAGAGCGCTTGATCGAATGCATAGGCTGCAAAACAATCCGCGAACTGATCCCGATATACGTCTTGATATGCCGACTCAACTCCCCACAGACGGCCTTCTGCTGATCATCCCCCAAATGCTGATGCTCAGCCTTCAACTCCACATGCACATCAACGCTGTCCAGATTCCCATTGCGATACAGATGAATCTCATAACACTCCGCCAGCTGTTTGATCTTCAGCACCTGCTCCTCAATCTGCGTCGGAAACACGTTGACCCCACGAATGATCAACATGTCATCGCTGCGCCCAGTGATCTTGTCGATCCGCCGCATCGGTCGCGCCGTTCCCGGCAACAGGCGCGTCAAATCCCGAGTGCGATAACGAATCATCGGCAGCGCTTCCTTGCTCAGTGAGGTAAACACCAACTCGCCCATCTGCCCGTCCGGCAACACTTCACCGGTGACCGGGTCAATGATTTCCGGATAGAAATGGTCTTCCCAGATCGTCGGCCCGTCCTTGGTTTCCGCGCATTCCATCGCCACGCCCGGCCCCATGATTTCCGAGAGCCCATAAATATCCAGCGCAGTAATGCCCAGGCGATTCTCGATGGCGCTGCGCAATTCGGCCGTCCACGGCTCGGCACCGAAGATGCCCAGGCGCAGGGCCAGTTTGTGCGGATCGATGCCCTGGCGTTCGATTTCATCGGCGATGTTGAGCATGTACGACGGTGTGACCATGATGATGTCCGGCTGGAAATCCTTGATCAGCTGCACCTGTTTCTCGGTCTGCCCGCCAGACATCGGAATCACCGTGCACCCCAGGCGTTCTGCGCCGTAGTGGGCGCCAAGCCCCCCGGTGAACAGGCCGTAGCCATAGGAAATATGCACCTTGTCGCCACGCCGACCGCCCGCCGCGCGGATCGAGCGTGCGACCACGTTGGCCCAGGTGTCGATGTCGTTCTGGGTGTAACCCACGACCGTCGGCTTGCCGGTGGTGCCGCTGGAGGCGTGCAGGCGCACCACGTCGTGCATCGGTACGGCGAACATGCCGTAGGGGTAGTTGTCACGCAGGTCGGTTTTGGTGGTGAACGGAAACTTCGCCAGGTCTTCCAGGCATTTGATGTCATCCGGGTGCACGCCCAGCGCATCGAAGCGCTGACGGTACAGCGGCACATTGTTGTAGGCGTGGTTCAGGCTCCAGCGCAGGCGATCCAGCTGATGCTGGCGCAATTGGTCGATGCTGGCGGTTTCCAGCGGGTCCAGCACGGGATCAAGCACGGCTTTGGCAATTGGCATGTTCATAACTTCACTCGAATTATTTTTGTGTTTCGGCCCTCGCAAAAGGGCTTTGAGTGCATGCCCCAAGGATACCTCTCGGCTCCTCGGGAATCGCGATTCTTTAGTCGGACAAACGCTCGATGATCAGCGCGATGCCCTGGCCGACGCCGATGCACATGGTGCACAAGGCGTAGCGACCCTGACGTTCTTCCAGTTCATGCAGGGCGGTGGTCACCAGGCGTGCGCCGCTCATCCCCAACGGATGACCGAGGGCTATCGCGCCGCCGTTCGGGTTGACCCGTGGATCGGTATCGCTCAGGCCCAACTCGCGCAGCACCGCCAGACCTTGCGCGGCAAAGGCTTCGTTGAGTTCGATCACGTCCATGTCGGCGAGGCTCAGGTTGGCCAGTTCCAGCACCTTGCGCGTTGCCGGCACCGGGCCGATGCCCATGATCCGTGGCTCGACGCCGGCGGTGGCCATCGCCACCACTCGTCCGCGCGCCTTCAGGCCGTGGCGTTTGGCGACATCCGGGCTGGCCAGCAGCAATGCGCACGCACCGTCGTTGACCCCGGATGCGTTGCCGGCGGTGATGCTGCCGCCTTCGCGAAACGGCGTGCCGAGCTTCTGCAACTGCTCAAGCGTGGTGTCGCCGAGCGGGTGTTCATCCTGCTCGACGACTTTGGCCGGGCCTTTGCGCTGTGGGATTTCCACCGCGACGATCTCCTTGGCCAGGCGACCGCTGGCCTGGGCCGCACCGGCGCGCTGTTGGCTGCGCAGGGCAAAGGCGTCCTGGTCGGCGCGGGAGATATTGAACTGCTCGGCGACGTTCTCGGCGGTCTCCGGCATGGAGTCGATTCCGTAGGCCTTTTTCATCGACGGATTGACGAAACGCCAGCCGATGGTGGTGTCGTAGAGCTGCGCATCACGGGAAAACGCCTGTTCGGCCTTGCCCATCACCAGCGGTGCGCGGGACATCGATTCCACGCCACCGACCAGCATCAGCCCCGCCTCGCCGCAACGAATCGCCCGCGCCGCGGTGCCGATGGCATCCAGCCCGGAACCGCACAAGCGATTGAGCGTGGTGCCGGGCACGCTGACCGGCAAACCGGCCAGCAGCGCCGACATGCGCGCGACGTTGCGGTTGTCTTCGCCAGCCTGGTTGGCGCAGCCGTAGATCACGTCGTCCACGGTGTTCCAGTCGACCTGCGGGTGACGGCGCAACAGTTCGCGTAGCGGCACCGCGCCGAGGTCGTCGGCACGCACGCTGCTCAAGGCGCCGGCGTAGCGGCCAATCGGGGTCCGCACCGCGTCGATGATCAAGGCGTCATTCATTCGGAGTCTCCTGCGTCAGCACAGCGCCGCGCACTTTGTAGGATTTGCCATGGAACAGCGCGATGAGCTGGCCCAGTTGGTTTTCAATGCGTACGTCGTAGTTGCCGGTACGACCGGAGCGGCTTTGCTCGGTGCAGTCGGCGGTCAGGGTGTCGCCCAGGCGCGCCGGGGCGATGTAGTCGATGCTGCAACCGATCGCCACTGTGGCTTCGTTGTAGCTGTTGCAGGCCAACGCAAACGCCGAGTCGGCGAGGGCGAACAGGTAGCCGCCGTGGCAAGTGCCGTGGCCCTGAATCATGTCGGCGCGCACGCTCATGCCGATGCGTGCACAGCCTGGTGCGGCGGAGAGCAAACGCATGCCCATCGCCTGGCTGGCGGTGTCGCGTTTGAACAGCGATTGTGTGCAGGCGCTGGCGAGGTTCATGGCTTCATGGTTAGTCATGCAGCGTTCTCCCTTCGGCGACCCGACGGCGCAACAGCAGCGAGGGGCGATAACGTTCTTCGCCATAACTGGCTTGCAGGTTTTCCAGCACCTTGAGGAGATGCGAGAGGCCGATGGCATCGGCCCAGGCCAGGGGGCCTTGCGGGTAATTGACCCCGGCACGCATCGCCAGATCGACGTCGGCGGCCGACGCCACGCCTTGCAAAACAGCGTCCGCGGCTTCGTTGGCGAGCATCGCCACCGTGCGCAAGACCGCGAGCGCCGGGCTGTCGCTGAGCGGGCTGACGGTGAATCCGGCCCGTTGCAGCAGCGCGACGCCGTGTTCGAGGGCCACAGGGTCGATGCCTGCTGCGTAGCTGATGGCGATACGGCTGGCCTTGCCATAGTCGAATGCGAGGTCTAGCAGGATCAGATTGCGCAATCCCTCTTCCTTGGCGCGCTGACAGGCCATGCGCCCGTCGCTCAACGCCAGCACCGCATCGCCGACCCGCAACAGGCCTTGGCCGTCGCGCTGAAGGACCTTGATGTCGTGCTCGCGCAGACGCGGGATCAGCGCATTGGCGATGCCCAGGTCTCCTTCTATAACGCAGGTTTCAAGAGCGTGTTCGCTGCTGATGATGGTAGGCAGCGCACGCTCGACACCTTCGGCGTAGCTATAAAAGCCATGAGCGCTTTTACGCCCCAGGCGCCCGGCGTCCACCAGCTCTTTCTGGATCAGCGAGGGCAGGAAACGGGTGTCGCCGTAATAGGCGTCGAACACCGAGCAGGTCACGGCGTAGTTGACGTCGTGGCCGATCAGGTCCGTCAGTTCGAAGGCGCCCATGGCAAAACCGCCGGCCTCGCGCATCAACGCATCCAGCGTCGGGCAATCCGCCGCGCCTTCCTGCAACAGGCGCAGGCTTTCGGCGTAGAACGGACGAGCGACGCGGTTGACGATAAAACCCGGGGTCGAACGGGTGTGCACCGGTTTTTTGCCCCAGGCCTTGGCGGTGTCGTACAGGCACTCGGCCAATGCCGGATCGCTGGCCAGGCCCGAGACGATCTCCACCAGCGCCATGATTGGTGCCGGGTTGAAGAAGTGCAGGCCGAGCAAGCGTTGTGGATGGTTCAGCTGCGCGGCGATGCTGGTGATCGACAGCGACGAGGTATTGCTCGCCAGAATGCAGCGCTCGCCGCAGATGCCTTCCAGCTGACGGAAGAGGGCGCGCTTGACCTCAAGGTTCTCGACAATGGCTTCGATGATCAGCTCGCAATCGGCCAATGCTTCGATGGCTTCCACCGCCTGCAGGCGGGCAATGGTGGCTGCTCGCGCCTCAGGCGATAGCTTGCCTTTTTCGACACGTTTGCCCAGTTGTTGGTCAATGCCGTCGATGGCTTGCGCGGCGGCGCCCGGACGGTTATCCAGCAGCAACACCGGGTGGCCGGCCTGCGCGGCCACTTGCGCAATGCCGGCGCCCATGGCCCCGGCGCCGATCACCGCGATACGTGCGTTAGAACTCAGTGCCGTCATGACTCAGCGCCCCTTGAAGCTTGGGCTGCGTTTTTCCATGAAGGCGCTGACACCCTCACGGTAATCCTCGCTGCGCCCGGCCAGGCGTTGCAGGTCTTTCTCTAACTCAAGCTGCTCGTCGAAGGTGTTGTTCAGGCTGGCGTTCAAGCTGCGCTTGATCAGCGCCAGGCCGTAGGTCGGTTGCGTGGCCAGATGACGGGCCAGTGTCAGGGCTTCGGTGCGCAATTCGGCATCGTCGACCACGCGGTAGATCAAACCCCATTGCTCGGCTTGCTCCGCAGTGAGGCGATTGCCCAGCAAGGCGAGGGCTTTGGCGCGGGCCATGCCGACCAGGCGCGGCAAGGTCCAGGTGCCGCCCGAATCGGGAATCAAGCCGATCTTGCAAAAGGCCTGGATAAAGCTCGCCGAACGCGCCGCCAGCACCAAGTCACAGCCCAGCGGAATGTTGGCGCCGGCGCCGGCCGCCACGCCGTTGACCGCGCAAATCACCGGCAGCGGCAAGTCGCGCAGCTGGCGGATCAGCGGGTTGTAGAACTTCTCGATCGACTCGCCCAGGTCTGGCACGGCGCTGCCGGGCGCGACATTACGGTCGCTGAGGTCTTGCCCGGCGCAGAAGCCGCGACCTTCACCGGTCAAAAGCAACACGCGCACGTCGGGGTTCTGCCGGATCTGTTTTAACGCTTCCTTCACTTCGCCATGCATCTGCGCATTGAAACTGTTGAGCTGGTCCGGGCGATTGAGGCTGAGCAGGGCGACGCCGGCCTCGATGGAAAACAGGATGTGTTCGAAGTTCATGGTCTTGGCGCTCTCTTGGAGGTCGTTCGAATTCGGTGACTGATCGGCGAGTTACTGGCCGGTGAAGGCTGGCGTGCGTTTTTCCTGAAAGGCTTGAATCCCTTCGTCGCGGTCGCGGGTGCCGGCTAGTACGGTGAAGGCATGGCGTTCGAAACGCAGGCCGCTCGCCAGGTCGGTGTCCATCGCCTTAAGCAGCGCCTCCTTGGCCAGGCGCACCGCCAGCGGCGCTTTGCCGGCAATGCTGCGGGCGATGTGCAGAGCGCGTTCGACGGTGAATTCCGGTTGGGTCACTTCGCTCACCAGGCCGGCGCGCTGGGCTTGGCGGGCGTCGATCGGCTCGCCGGTCAGGACCATCTGCATGGCCATGGATTTACCGACGGCGCGCAGCAGACGTTGGGTGCCACCGGCACCGGGCATGATCCCCAGATTGATTTCCGGCTGGCCGAAACGGGCGTCTTCACCGGCGATGATGATGTCGGCGTGCATCGCCAACTCGCAGCCACCGCCAAGGGCGAAGCCGTTGACGGCGGCGATCAGTGGTTTGCTGAAACGGGTGATGGTCTGCCACGACGCCTGACGCGGGTCGTCGAGGATGCCGACCAGGTTGCGTTCGGCCATTTCCTTGATGTCGGCGCCAGCGGCGAAGGCTTTGCGGCTGCCGGTCAGGACCACCACGCGGGTGGCCGGATCGGCTTGCGCGGCGTTCAGTTCATCCGCCAGTTCGCCGAGCAATTGGGTGGTCAGGGCGTTCAGCGCTTGTGGGCGCTGCAGGGTAATCAGGCGAACGCCCGGTTCGATGATCTCGACAGCAAGGGTTAGAGGCATGGCGGATGCCCTCACGGTGCACGCTCGGCGGTGATGCCGGCTCATTATTGGATCGGCGCGGTGGGCCGGTTTTGCCGGAGTATACCTACAACGTGATACGCAAATACAATAGCAAAATTGAATTAATGTGTCTTATTGGTGGGTGTTTGATTTTTAGCGGCTGATCCTCATCGTCTTCGTAAAGCGCTTTATGCGGCTATTTTATTGGGTTTTATCAGGCTTGGTCGGCATAAGTGAGCGGCGCCTTCGACCGCATTCATAAGTGATACGCTTTTTCTGCTTTGTGCTAACAAAACCGATGTGATACAAAATGAGCCTGTATTGGCATCGCTTTGTGAATGCCCCATGAAGGGAACGTCCCATGACCTGCTACAGCCTCGATGGCCTGACCCCGGTGGTTGATCCCACTGCCTATGTTCATCCGTCCGCCGTGCTGATCGGCGATGTGATCATCGGCCCCCATTGCTACGTCGGGCCGCTGGCCAGTCTGCGCGGGGACTTTGGCCGGATCGTGCTGGAAGAAGGCGCCAATCTGCAGGACACCTGCGTGATGCATGGTTTCCCGGACAGCGACACCGTGGTCGAGCGCAACGGTCACATCGGACATGGCGCGGTGTTGCACGGTTGCCGCATCGGCGCCGATGCGTTGGTGGGGATGAACGCCGTGGTAATGGACAACGCGCGCATCGGCCCGCGTTCGTTCGTCTCCGCGGCGGCGTTCGTCAAGGCCGGGTTCGAATGCGCCGAGCAGTCACTGGTGATGGGCGCACCGGCCAGCATCAAGCGCAGCCTCAGCGATGAGGAAGTGTCATGGAAGCAGGCGGGCACCCGCGAATATCAGCAACTGGCCAAGCGTTGCCTTGAACAGATGCAAGTCTGCGAACCGCTGAGCGAACCGGAGCCGAATCGCCCGCGCATCAGCGACAGCGGATTGCGGCCCAAGGGCAACAGCGTGTGAACACAATCCCCCGTGGGAGCGAGCTTGCTCGGGATTGCGGGCTGTCAGAAACACTGCTGTCGACTGACACACCGCTATCGCGAGCAGGCTCACTCCCACAGGGGAACTCGCTTTCGGTATATTCCTTTTCTTTTTTTCAACCCGGTACGCCCATGTCGTCCCTGACACCCTTGAACCACCTGATCACCCGATTCCAGGAACAGACGCCTATCCGCGCCAGTTCCTTGATCATCACGCTCTATGGCGATGCCATCGAACCCCACGGCGGCACGGTGTGGCTGGGCAGCCTGATTCAATTGCTCGAACCCATCGGCATCAACGAACGGCTGATCCGTACTTCGATTTTCCGCCTGACCAAGGAAGGCTGGCTGACCGCCGAGAAAGTCGGGCGCCGCAGCTACTACAGCCTGACCGGCACCGGCCGGCGGCGGTTCGACAAAGCCTTCAAGCGGGTCTACAGCTCCACCGTGCCGGCGTGGGACGGTTCCTGGAGCCTGGTGATGCTGACGCAGCTGACCCAGGACAAGCGCAAACAAGTGCGCGAAGAACTGGAGTGGCAAGGTTTTGGTGCGATCTCGCCGGCGGTGCTGGCCTGTCCGCGCAGTGACCGTGCCGACCTCAACGCGACCTTGCTCGACCTCGGCGCCCAGGAAGACACCATCGTCTTCGAAACCACCGCGCAAGACGTACTGGCCTCCAAGGCCCTGCGTTTGCAGGTGCGCGAGAGCTGGAACATCGAAGAGTTGGCGACCCATTACAGCGAGTTTATCCAGCTGTTCCGCCCGCTCTGGCAAGCGCTTCGCGAGCAAGAGAGCCTGCAACCGTCGGACTGCTTCCTGGCACGGGTCCTGCTTATTCACGAGTACCGCAAACTGCTGTTGCGCGACCCGCAATTGCCGGACGAATTGCTGCCCGGCGACTGGGAAGGTCGTGCTGCCCGCCAGTTGTGCCGCAACATTTACCGGTTGATCTACGCCAAGGCCGAGGAATGGCTGAACAGTGCACTGGAAACCGCCGACGGACCGTTGCCGGACGTGGGCGAAAGTTTTTATCGACGGTTTGGCGGGTTGAAATAACCCGTCGTCGTTCAAGGAGCGTGGCTGTTCAGGAGAACCTGTGGATTGGCGTAGATAATAAAAATAAGCCTGCGTGAGGCCTGACATGATTTCTTCAATTGCACAGCGCCGTGATGGATTCGATCAGTGGATTCATCAGATCAACCAGATCTGTGGCGCCTTCGACGCGCAAACCCTCGGCTCCGGGTTTTCCGGGCAGATCCGTGAGCACCAGAGCGGCGCCCTGAAACTCAGTTTCGTCGACGCCTGCCAGGCACGGCTGTACCGCACTCCGGCACAAGTTGCAGCAGGCGAGGGCGGTAAATACTTTGCCGTGTTCCAGCTCGACGGGACGGCCGGTATGGCGCAGGGGGACAACAAGGTCTTGCTGTCGGCCGGGGATATCACGCTGATCGACGCCTCACGCCCCAGCGACTTCACCTACAGTGAAAATTCCCGGCAGTTGTCGCTGATTCTGCCCTCGTACCTGGTGGAGCAAACCCTGCGCTTCAATCAGGTCAAGTGCGGCCACCGGATCGCTGCGACGTCGCCGTTGGCGATGCTGTCTCAGCGACTGATCCTCGACGCCACGCGCCAGGACAACCTCAGCCTGCAAGAAAGCGAGGCCACGCTGGAGGCGATTGTCAGCCTGCTGCGCCCGGCCATCAGCCAAACCGAAGAGTGCACGGATGTGCATGAGCGGATCTTTCGCAAGACCCTGGACTGTATCGACGAACACATTCGCTCCGAAGAACTCTGCCCTGAATGGCTGGCGCGGGAAGTGGGGATGTCGGTTCGCGGCCTCTACCGGATTTTCGCCAAGAAAGGCCTGGTGGTCGCACGCTACATCAAGAACCGCCGCCTCGACTTGTGCGCCGAATCACTGCGCCAATCGGGGACCGAGCAGAAGCTGTCGGTGCTGGGTTATTCGTGGGGTTTTTCCGATTCGAGCCACTTCTCCACGGCGTTCAAAACCCGCTTCGGCATCGCGCCCGGCGAGTACCGCAAAAAACACGCCTGAGTTGAATCACCCCTTCAGGCGCCGTGCTTGAGCAGTTGACCGAACGCCTCCAGCTCGCTTTTCTCGACATCGGAGACCAGCACGTAACGCATGTGATTCTCTTGCCAGGACACGACGTTGAAGCCACGAATCGACTGGGTTTTCGGCGGTTTGTCCGCCTCGGTGGTCGGCAAGATGAAGACGTTGATGATGTGCTTGGCCCGGCCATAAGTCAGTGCCGCCGTGTTCTGGTGCTGCAGATAATCCAGCCGGCCTCCCAGCAACGGAAACCCCTGCGCCGAGTAATCGAACACTGGTGGCGAGAAGTCGAGCTTGCCGGTAAACCAGGGCTTCACAGTGTGGCGGTCAGACGACACCACATCGTTCAAATGCTCACCCATCAACGAACGAACATGGCTCGACACCGCCTCATCCATCAACGGTTGTTCACCGCCGGGCATGGCCACAAAAAGCACCGCCGCCAGGGCCAGCGCTGCCGCTGAAAAGGCCGGTGCGAACCATTGGCGCCAACGCTCGACGACTGTTGTCCGGGGCGCAGCGGCGGCCAATACATCGTCGACCAGCGACACCGGCGCCGGGTAATACGGTGCCTGGCGTTTCACACTGACCATCAGCAGCTTCGCCTGATCGTGCAACCGCGCACACACCGCGCACCCGGCCAAATGCCCGGCCACCTTCGCGGCGGTCGCAGGATCGAGTTCCTGGTCCAGATAGCCATGCATCAGCGTCTGGCAAACCTTGCAGTCGAGTTCATTCATGATCATGCAACTTCAGTAGTTCGAGCTTGAGCATGGCGCGAGCCCGCGCCAGCCTCGACATCACGGTGCCGATGGGGATGTCGACCACCAGGGCGATGTCCTTGTAGGGCATGTCTTCAAGATCCTTCAGCACAATCACCTCCCGAAACACCGGCGGCATGGCGCACAAGGCTTGCTGGATCAGTGCCGCATTTTCCGTGTGAATGGCCAGCAGTTCCGGGCTCTCGCGATGGCTCAGCGCTGCGTCGTCTTCGGGCAGTTCATCACCGATGGACACCCACTGGTGCCCGGCCGAGGCCTTGAGCCAGGTGTAGCTTTCATTGCGCACGATGGTCAGGAACCAGGCCTTGGCATTGCCATCAGCGAAGCGGTGCAAAAACCTGAACGCGCGCAAGGCGCTTTCCTGCACGACATCGCGCGCAGCGCTGTCGTTGCCCGTGAGCCAGCGCGCGAGGTTGTACGCTGCGTCCAGATGGGGCGCAAACAGTTCCTCAAATCGCTTCATAGTGTTTCCCGCACTGTCCCACCCTTATAACTGTGATGCGTCAGGTTTTATTCCCGGGAAAAAATATTTGTTTCGACCCGGAATAAAGTCCCGCCCCGCCAGGTTTACCTCATGTCAGCTACATCACTGTAGTTCGCCAGCGAGGGAATTCCGATGGACATTCAAGCAAAACACTCACGACGCACCGACGGCCCGCTGAGCCCGGACCGTCGAACACTGCTCAAATGCTCGGCCTGGGCCGGGGCGGGGGTGATCTGGGCGCTGTGTGGCGGTATCCCCCGGGCCTTTGCGCTGGATGAGTCGGGCACGGTCTCCGACCCCAAGGCGCTGGCCAGCACCTTTCACTTTGTGCAAATCAGTGATTCGCACATCGGCTTCAACAAGGAGGCCAATCCGCAGCCAGCGAAGACCTTGCAGGTGGCCATCGACAAGGTCATCGCGCTGCCGAAACGGCCGTCGCTGATCCTGCACACCGGCGACATCACGCACTTGTCCAAGCCCGAAGAGTTCGACATGGCCGTGCAACTGCTCAAAGGCCTGCCGTCCACCGTGCACTATGTGCCGGGCGAGCACGACACCCTTGATGAGGGCGGCGGCAAGCTTTATCTGGAGCGTTACGGCAAGGGCACCAAAGGCAATGGCTGGTACAGCTTTGATGACCACGGCGTGCATTTCATTGCACTGGTCAATGTCTTCAACTTCCAGGCCGGCCATGAAGCAACCCTTGGCGCCGATCAACTGGCCTGGCTGGCCGATGACCTGCACGCCGTCACCACCAGCACACCGATCGTGGTGTTCACCCATATTCCGTTGTGGACGATTTATCAGCCGTGGGGCTGGGGCACCGAGGATGGCGATCAGGCGATTGCCATGCTGCGCAAGTACGGATCTGTGACGGTGTTGAACGGACACATCCATCAGGTTATCCAGAAGGTCGAAGGCAACATCACCTTCCACACCGCGCGCGGTACGGCTTATCCACAACCTGCACCGGGGACCGCGCCGTCGCCAGGACCGATGACGGTGGCGGCCGATCAACTGCGCAATTACCTGGGGGTGACCGATGTGCGGGCGACGCAGGGCGAGCATCCGCTGGCGCTGATCGATTCGACACTGGTCTAGGGGGAGGGCATGCAAATGAAAGCGCGACTGTTGGCCGTTGTCAGCCTGATGCTGTCGATGCCGGTGTGGGCTCAAGACGTGAACATCGGCATCAGGGAGTTCATGTTTGAACCCAAGGATTTGACCGTGGCGGTGGGCACCAAAGTGACCTGGGTGAACGACGATCAGATTCCGCACACGGTGGCGGAAACCCACAAGGTGTTTCGCTCCGCGGCACTGGATACCAATGACAGCTTTTCCTGGGTATTCAACACACCGGGGGAGTACGACTATTTTTGTGCGCTGCATCCGCAGATGATCGGGAAGATTGTGGTCCGCCAGTGAACAACCCCGGCACCTTGTAGGCGTGGGCCTGCTCGCGATGGCGGTGTGTCAGATAAGTTGATGTTGTCTAACACACCGCCATCGCGAGCAGGCTCACTCCTACAGGGGGGGCGTGGTTATTGGGGAACGCTGAGGTTCAGCGTTGGCGTTTCATCAAAGAAATTCCACGGTTTCAACAGCACATGCACCCACTCGGTCGGCATGATCGGCCACTCTTCAGCCCGCGCAATGTGCGTCGTGCCCGTGGTCAACCACACCACGTCGTCGCTGTTTTCAATCGACTGGTTGTCCTGGCTGAACTGCCCCAGGCCTGAGTCCTTGTCCGAGCGGTTCGGGTATTTGCCTTCCGGGTATTTCTCCTGCGGGTTGTAACGCGTCACCCAGAGTTGTTTGTCCATGAAGCTGAGGCGGTGATAGAGCCATTCGTCCTTGCCGAAGTTGGCGCCCTTGGCCACCGGGTGCGTGCCGCCGGCATACGGAATCAGCTGATAGGAAACCGGGTTGCCGACTTTGTTTTCCTTGCTGAAGTTGGTCAGCAGGCGCACGGTCGACGGGTCGAATTTCTGCGCCGCCTGCTGTTCGGTGCCCACCACCTTGTGCTCGGTCTGCATGGTGCTAGTGCGCGGACCGCCACGGTCGTTCGGGGCAATCAGCGGGTTCACTTCCACCAGCGAGTTGCTTTCACCGTCCACGTCCATGTCGAGGCGGAAGTTGTAGATGTGCTGGTGCGTGGTGCCGACGATGTTGTGGTCCAGCAGCGTGCCGTAGCGCGTGTCTTCCTTGGCGGTGTCTTCGTGCATGGTTTTCGATTTCACGCCTTTGACCGCTTCGATGCCGGTGGCGCCGGCGTCGATGCCGATGGTGCCGTTCTGCTGGAAGACCCAGTCGAAGATGTAGTCGTAGTTGCCAACGGTGCTGATCCAGCGCACCACCAGTTCACGACGCTCGGTGCTGAGGTTGGGCTGGCCCATTTCCTGGTGTTTGTATTCCGGGCCGGCGTAGCGCTCGAACACCGCCATGGCGTGGGGGATCGAGGTCGGCGCGCCGGTGTAGTCGGCAATCGTGGCGTCCAGCAGCACGGCGTTTTGCGGGGCGTCTTTGCCGCGGGCAATCGGCGAGGTCAAGGTGCCCATGCCGTAATCGCCCGAATCGAGGTAGGCCTTGAAGTACCAGCCGACGTCCGGGTCGCCGTAGGGCACGATCATCCCGCCCAGCGAGCCTTCGTACATGATTTTGCGTTTCTTGCCCTTGTCGTCGTAGGTCACCGTGGACAGGATCGGCCCGACCCGCGAATCGAGGCGAACGTGGAAGTCCCAGTTCTGCCAATGAATGCTGTTGCTGGTGATGGTGTAGTTTTTGCCCTCCGGCTCAATGATCTCCAGCGGCTTGACCGACGTGCCGGTGCGCCCGCGCCCGTCATACGGCGTCGGTTTCATCGGCACCGGAATCAGCGCTTCGTCTTCGATCTTGATCAGTTTTTTCTGTTCCAGGTCGACAATCGCCACCAGGCCCTCAATCGGGTGCGCCCAGTAGTTGCCATCGCCGGTATTGAGGTAACTGACGATTTTCAGCAGGCGCTTGTCCTGCGCCAAACCGTCCTTGCCGTCGAAGTAACCCACCGTCAATGGCGTGGCCACGACCTTTTTCACATCGTTGATGCCGCGCTTGGCGAGGGCCTGTGCGTATTCGGGACTCGACTCAACGGCGGACTGCACGGTGGCGAAGTCGTCCAGCAGCACCATGCCGTGGGCGCCTTCGATGGGCTTCCACGACATAAGCTTTTTGCTGTCGAGATCAACCAGCGCTTCGATCACATGTTTGCCATCAAGCACCACAATGCTGGCCTGGCGCGGCTGGGTAACGTTCTGGCCGGTGTAGACGAAATTCCACACCTGATCCTTCGGCGGTTCGTTGACCGACACTTCGGTGAAGCGAAAACCGGGCGCGTAGTGCTCCGATTGCTTGACGATGTCCACCGCCGTCTTGATTTCATCCGCGCTCAACGGGTTGAGCGGATTGGGGCGGGTCTCGACCACAAAGGTCTTGTCCAGACCGGACTGAAACACCTGATTGATAAAGTCTTTGCCCATGAACGCGGTCTTGTCCTTGAACACCACCGGCGCCGACAGCTCCATGCGCTTGCCATTGAGCATGGCGACTTTGCTGCCGGGCTTGACCTTGAGGTAGACACCGTCCTTGGCAATCACGAACAGGTCGGCGTAATCGTCCCATTTGACCGTGGCCCCGAACGCCTCGAGGGTCGATTGCAGCGGCACCATTTCGGCGGCCCCGCCATGGGCCTGGGCGTTGGGCATCCAGCACGGCAAACCAAGAGTGCCCAAGGTGATGGCCAGCGCGAGGCGGGCCAGCGGTTTTCTTTTTATCAGGGTCATGGGCTTGAACATCGCGGTTTCCTTGGGGCAACAGGTGGATAGCACACCTGCACTTTGCTACAGCCAGCGGATAAGTGCTTTGTGATTTCTGCCAAAACGTTTTGGCTCTGTGCCTGAATCGGCCTGGCTCACCAAAAGCAGTAAACCAATGCCACGGCAGCGGCGAGACCAAACGCGGCCAGCGCCTTGTTCGGCAAGGTTTCGCTCAATCGCTGCAGGGGCGAGTTCGCGTAGATGGCGGGGGTATGTTGCTTGCGCTTGATTGCCCGGAAGGTGTAGCGCAAGCCGATCAACAAAAACAGCACGATCACACCGAGGGCAACTCCGCGCGTCATGACCGGCTTGGCCAATGGCGGCGTTTTGTCTTGCTGGCAGGCAACGCTGTCGGCTTCGACGACGGTGATTCGCCCGTAATCGGCCGAGGGCGTTTTCTCGCCTTTGAGGATCGCCGCCTGTTGCTCCAGATCCAGGGCCTGATATTTCCAGAGCGTCGGCAACCCTTCTCGGCAGTAGGTGAACGTGATGGGGTTTGGGGCAGTAATAATGCACGCGTCATCGATGCCCAGTTTTTTCAGCGTTTCAGTCGCCGGCCGTGTGAAGTCCAGATCCAACACAGGAACAATCCCGTTGGCAGACGCCGCCGTCGAAACCAACAGGCCCCCGGTAGCGCAGAGTGTTGAAATTTTCAAGGTTGGAGGTCCCTTGTTTTCCAATGGCTTTTGTTTTTTGGAGCTCGGCTCCAATCTGCCTGTTGAAGTCTAGAATTCTAGTAGAACCTCAATGACCGGCGTCGAATCATTGCCAATAATGGCCAAAAAAGATTCTCGACTCTGCGAGCGGCCGGCGATTCACTTCAGAGTGTCTGGATGACGATTGAAAAATTCAACGACGACTTGCGCCAGGCGCGCGAGGAGCTGACAGCCGCGACGGCCCAGGTCATGAAGCTGGTCCGTTCGGGCAAAGCGTTCGGGGAAGAATGGGACGCGGCGGTTGCTCGAGAGCGCAAAGCCTTCCAGAAAATGCAGTGGGTGTTGGACAGCCCCTTGGCGCCCCGGGGAGAAGGGAAGTCGGATACGTAGCGGTTCGAGGGCTGACTCAATAGCTCATCCCGTCCTCAATCGCGATGCCTTGCGCACGCATGGCATTGATCAACTCCGCCCGGGTGCCCGGCAGGTTGAGCATGGCTTTCTGGCGCAGCTGCGCCACTTCATCGCTGCTGTAAGGCTGATAGTTCGCGGGGGTGCTCTTGCCCGCCAGGCCGTCTTCACGCATCAGCCAGTTAAGCAAATCCGCCAGTTGCGCATTGTTCAGCGCCGACTGCGACATGCCCGGCACCCGCACCAGAAACTCACGACCGCCCGGCACTTTGAGGAAGTTACCGACAAACCCGGTCAGGCGCGGCGTGTCGTTGGCGGCGGAACCCATGCCATTGCCCAAGTGGCAACCGGCGCATTGCAACTGGTAATTCACACCGACGCTGTAACCGGCCTGGGCAATCGGTTTTTGCAGCGCTTCGTTACCCGGTGCATGGCGCTGCGCCGGGTCGGGAATGGCTCGGGCAAACGCGAGCGGGGCGCACAGGGCGCAGGCCAGACCGAGGAGTAGCAACTTACGCATGACAAGCCCCTTTCGCTTATTGCCGATGACAACCAATAAAAAAATGATCAATACACATAAAAAAAACCGTCGATTGCCTGAGCAACCGACGGCCAATACGCGTTAAACGGCGACGCCACGGATGATCGAAACGGTGCAGTGATAGATGTGCGATTTGGCGGCCAGGCACCAGTTCACATCGTTGTTGTTGAATGGGCGGTAAGCCGGTTCTTCACTGTCGTTACGGGTGCAGGCGCACTGGGCGCAGCTCTGCTTACCGCAGCAATCGTTATACGAAATGATGTAGTCCTTGCCGTCGGCCGGGTTGCGGCAGGTGCCGATCCAGGTCACTTGCGACGCTTCGGTGCCTGGCGGGCAGGACGTCACCGAACCGCCGCAGCAGCTGCACAGGAAGCCGTCGATCGAGCAGTAGCGCCAGTAGTCGCAGCTGTTTGGATCACCCGGGTCACCGGCCTTCGGATTGTCGGCGGCCAGGGCTTTGCTGGTGCGGTCCAGCGGCAGCAGCAGTGGCAGGGCGGCGCCCGCGACCATCAGCGAACCCATGCGGGCCAGCAGTTTGCGGCGTGAGGTGGTGTCGGCGACTCGACGTGTCGAGCGCTCGAACAACAGATCCAGCAGTTTCATAAAAGTCTCCCTGCCTTAATCAGTGGCTATGGCCGTGGCTGTGGTCGTGTGCGTGCGGCTGGCTGTTGAGGTAATCCTGCAGCGTGGACTTTTTCAGGTGCTCGACTTCGAACAGGCTGTCCAGGTGCTCGCGGGAATTGACCAGGCCTTTGGCGCGCAGGGTGCCGGTCTTGTCGATCAGGGCGGCGTACGGCAGCTTGCCGATCTGATAGGTCATGCCGACTTCCGGCCCGACCACATAGGTCGCGTCTTCCAGCTTGTGTTCACGGATCAGCTTTTGTTGGGCGTCCATGTCGCCGTCGCTGATGAACACCACGTCCAGGCGATCAGCCTGTTCCTTGGCGATTGACTTGATCGCCGGCAACAGCGATTTGCAGATCGGGCAGGTGGGCGAGAGGAAGAACAGCAGCTGGTTCTTTTCACCGGCATAGCCGAAGTTCACCGGGCGACCGTGACGGTCGGACGCGGTGACTTGCGGCGCGGCTTCGTTGACCGCCACGCCTTTGTCCATCATCAGCGCGCCGGCCGGAGCCAGGCGGCCATGCAGAACACCAATTTGACGCACCAGGCCCATGACGGCAAACGCCACGGCCGCGAGCAGAATCCAGAGCAAAACGTTGGAAACAATTAAGCCTTCCATTGATCACCTACCAATCAGTTTGAGCAGAAGAGGGGAGTTCGCCAGCAAGCCATCGGCGGCGGCGTAGATCAGCAGCGCTACGCTGCTTGCGGCGACGCTGACGAAGCCGTCGAAAAAGCCCAGGTCACGAACCACCGGCGAGACGCTGGCCAGTAGCGCCAGGCCTACCAGTGCGCTGTTGCGCAGCAACAGGACCGGGCGCAGCGGTTGCGCCTGGTCCGGGCCGGCGCAGCCACAGTCGATGTCGCGACGACCGCGCCACAGGTTGATGCCAATGGCGGCGGCATACAGCGTGATCAGGCCGGCCGCCGCCAGCGCTGCCCAATACCGGCTGACCGGTACCAGCAGCGCAAATGCAATCACCAGCTCTACCGCTGGAATCACACGGGCGACCGGGCGCACAAGCGCCTCGGGCAACAGTTGGTAATCCGCCAACTGTTTGGCAAAACGTGCCGGCGCGCGCACCTTGTGCGTCGCGGCACTGGCCAGCAACACCGCAATGGCGAGGGCGCTGGCAATGATGAAGATCGGATCTAAGTGCATGGCCGAACCTCGTTTAGTAGCTCATGACCTGAGTCGCGGTTTTGGCGACTTTCGGCATGCTGCCGGTGAGCGTGTTGGTCTTCAGATCGAAAATCTGCAAACCGCCCTCGACGTCGGCACCCAGCAGCAACGGCTTGTCGTCACCGGTGGCCTGCATGCTCCACACCGGAACCGGTGCTTGCAGCGTCGCTACTTTCTTCTTGGTTTTCAGATCAAACGCCCAGATCAGCGGGCTTGGGTCTTCCCACTTCATCGGTTCGTGCGCGTCGTGCATCAGCACATACAAGCGGTTGAGCTTCGGCGCGACGGCCATCAGCTGCCAGCCACCCGGGGCCCAGCCGGCTTTCTTTTCTTCCTCGGAGGTCAGCGACCACGACGGCAGGATTTTCGGTGCGTCGGCCGAGAAATCCACCGGGCGAATGGTGCCCGTGGTGGTGGTGAAGTAATAGGTGTCGCCGACGTTCACCGCGCGCTCGTTGAGCTTCTCGGCATTCGGGTCGAAGAACGGCGTGCGGCTGCGCGCGGTTTCCTGGCCCTGATCGTTCAGCGTGATCACCTGCAAGCTGCCGTCGCCGCACAGCGAGGCGAAACGACGGTTGCCGACCGGGTAATTGAGCACGCAACCGGGAATCGCCAGTTCAGCGGTCACGGCCTTGGCCTGGGTGTCGACCACGGTCACCGAAGTCGATGGGGTGAAGTTGTAGACGTAGACGAAGCGGTCATCGCCGCTGGTCTTCAAGCCGTAGCGTTGGGTCAGCGACTCGGCGCGCTTGGTCGGAATCAACAGTTCCCAGGCTGGCGCCAGGGTCGAGCTGTCCCAGGCGGTCAGTACATCAGTGCGGGTGCCACGGGTGCCGCGCGAGTAAAAGATGTCGGCGCTGTAGAGGGTTTTCTGATCGTGGCTTAGGGTCGACGGCGCGGCAAAACCGGTTGGCACCATGCCGAGCACACGTTTTTTGTCGGGGTCGACCACGGTCACGCGGCCCGCCACGAAGCTTTCGAATTCGACGTCGACGACGAACGCACGGTGCACTTCCGGTGGAAATGCCAAAACGGTCTGGCCGATGGTGTCGGCCGGCAGGTCCGCACGGGCGCTGGTCAAGCCGAGTACAAGCAGGCTCAGACCTAGCGCTGACTGTACGTTGATCCTGTTGGTTCGCATTAGGGGAACTCCCTGAATTGTTATTCACGCAGATCGCGGGTGCTTGGGCAGATTTTTACAATTCGATTCTGCCTCGCCGTGAATTCGGGAGAATTGCTGTGGCTGCCAACCGTTTGTGTGTCTGTGCCAGTCTCGGAAAACAGGCCGAAAACACCGTAAACACAGGCAAAAACGCACCTATAGCCGCCTTTGGCAGCGGCTACAGGTCAGCGGGTGAATGTCAGAGGGTGAATGTCAGGCGGGAGTTGCGAGGGGGAGGGAGAAGGTGAATACCGCGCCACACGGTTCCAGGTTTTGCGCCCAGATATCCCCGCGATGGCGGCCGATGATGTTTTTGCACAGCGCCAGGCCAATGCCGTTGCCGCTGACCTTGGAAGAGAAGAAGCCATCGAACAGCTTGTTTTGCTCCAGCGCCGCAATGCCGCGACCACAATCCTCTACCCGGACCAAGGCAGCGTTTTCACCGCGACTGGCATGAATGCGCAGCACGCGCCGTTCGAGCGGCAGGTCGCTCATTTCTTCGATGGCATTAAAGGCCAGGTTGAGGATGACCTGGCCGATCAGGACCTTCTCGCAACTGATCAGCAGCGGTTCGGGGCTGGTCACGATCTCGACCTTGATCAGGCTCGGGTCGGCGCGCAGGCGGATGAAGTATTGGGTTTCGCGCAGCAGGTCGTTGAGGTCGATCAGCTCTTCGGACTGCTCTAGCTTGACCACGTATTCGCGCACGCTTTTGATGATCAGCGACGCATGCTCGATTTGCCGCACCGCGTTCTGCAATCCCCAGGCGACGCCCTGGTCCTGGGTTTGGTCCTTGCCCAGACGAATCACCGCACCTTCGATGAAATTGCGCGTGGCGGCCAGCGGCTGACTCAGCTCATGGGCAATCGCCACCGCCATTTCGCCCATGGCGTTGTAGCGCGCCAGGTATTCGAGTTTTTGCTCGCTGACCCGCCGCGCTTCTTCGGCGCGCACCTGTTCGGTGACATCGCGGAACAACAGCAGAAAGCCCACCAGGTCGTCTTCGATTTCGATGTAGCGGCACGTCGCGTGGTGCCAGCGCCATTCACCGTCGCGCCGCTGCAAGTGGTAATGAACACTGAACGGCGCGTGCTCCGGCTGCTCGCAGGACAGTTGTTGCAGTAGGCGCTGGCGTGAAGGCTCGTCGCACCAGCCGAGGAAATTCTCACCTATCAGCGCCTGATCCTCGCTGTTGAGCAACTGCGCGGCGGACTCACTGATAAAGCGGATATCACCCTGCGGCCCGAGCACCGCCACACCTTCCTCCAGATCCTGCATAAAGGCCTTGAGCCGGCTTTCAAAACGCTTGAGATCGCGCTTGACCTTGTCCTCCTTGGAAATGTCGCGGAACTGCACCATCAGCACATCGCGCCCATCCAGGTGCACCAGCGTCGCCACCGCCTCGGAAAGGATTTCCACCCCTTGCTTGGAGCGGTAACACCACTCGATGGCGCGCTGGCCGGTACGTGCCGCGCCTTCCAGCCAGCGCAAGCCGACCGAGCGACGGTACTGCGGCGCATCGCGGGTCATGTCCGGAGCTTTGAGCGGCGTCAGCTCTTCCAGGGTAAAACCCAGCGCCGCCAGGGCGGCGGCGTTGGCCCACAGGATCTCCTTGCTGTGGGCGTCGTGAAGAATGATGCACAGCGGCATGGCTTCGATGAGGGTGTAGAAATCGTTCGGTTTAGGCAGGTACATCGCGCAGTCCTGAGGAACCGGTGAAAGGGAAGTATGGCTTTTTATACCCGCTTGCGCGTGGGGATGCGCTCAGAAGTAACCGGGGGCGGGCTAGGGGTTTTCTTTAGCCCAGGGGCTACACGCCCCAATAGTGGCGAGCGGATGCGGTTTTTACACTGGACCCATCAACGGTCGCCAGGCACTCCAGCAGGGCTCCGTCTAATAACAAGTCAAACGGAGAAAGCCCATGCCGCGTTCAGCCGCCGCGCAACAAGACCCTCTGCCAGTCGTCGACGACACCACCGTCCACAGCCAGGCTTTCGAGCGGATGCTGGATGAAGTGCGCCAGCGTCGCGAAGAATTTGACGCCGGCTCCCACGTGCCACGGGACATGATCGAGCGCTTCAAGCAAGTGGGCATCTACCGCGCCGCCACGCCCAAGTGCTTCGGCGGTGACGCCCTGGCGCCGGGGCTGTTCCTGCGGATGATCGAGCGCATCTCCGAAGCCGACGGCTCCGCCGGCTGGGTCGCCAGCTTCGGCAGCGCTGGGGTCTACCTTGCGGCTTTACCGCCAGAAACCCTCGCTGAAATCTACGCAGACAGCCCCGACCTGGTGTTCGCCGGAGGCCTGTTCCCGTTGCAACCCGCTGAAGCGGTCGACGGCGGCTGGCAGGTCAACGGCACCTGGAAGTTCGCCAGCGGCTGCAAAGGCGCCGACCTGATCGGTGTCGGCATCGGTGCTGCCGGCGGCAAGCCGCGCACCGCGGTGTTCCGTGCCGATCAAGTCGACATCATCGAGAACTGGGACGTGGTCGGCCTCAAAGGCACCGGCAGTCACGACCTGCGCGTCACCGACAAACACATCGATGAGCGCTGGACCTTCATCCGTGGCGGTGCCGCCACCATCGACGAGCCGCTGTTCCGTTACCCGTCGATTGCCTACGCCGCGCAGGTGTTGGCGGTGGTCAACCTCGGGCTGGCCCGCGCCGCCCTCGATGAGGTCAGCCGCATGGCCGCCGGCAGCGGCATCACTGGCGCACCGAAAATGGCCGACCGCGCTTATGTGCGCATCGAAATCGCCAAGGCCGAGGCGCAACTGGCCGCCGCACGGGGCTTCTTCTACGGCGCGACCGAGCAGGTGTGGAACTCGATCCTTGCCGGCAACCCGGTCACCGCCGAACAAACCAGCCTGCTGCGCTTGTCCGCCATTCACGTATCCCAGGCCGGAGCGGCCGTGGTGCAAAGCGCTTACAGCCTCGCCGGCACCACGGCGATTTACCTGCGCCATCCGCTGCAGCGCTATCTGCGCGACTCGATGGTGGTGACCCAACACGCATTCCTCAGCGAAGGCCTGTACGACGGCGCCGGTTCGGTGTTCCTCGGCGTACCGCCATTCCCTGGCTACATCTGAACCCACTCTTCAAGGATCAATTCCCATGTCCCAGACCACCCAAGAACCCCTGCGCGTTGTCTTTTGCATCGGCATCACCCAGAACTTTTTCGACCTGCCCACTGGCGAAGGCCTGAGCGTGTGGAAGGGTTTCAGCCAGATGATGGGCTCGCTCGGCGCCATGCCCGGCATCACCGTGCTCGGCGCAATGGACGATGACCGGCTGATGGTCGGCCCGTCGACCACCTCGCCGTGGACCGTCTACATCATGGCCGACGTCGATTGCCACCAGTCGGTGATCGAGGCCTGCAACCTGTTCCGCACCACGCCGGTGAATGAATACAGCCTGTGGCGTTACGCCAAGGTCGAAGCGCGTATCGGCCGTCCATTGACCATCCCCGATGCGGCCAAGGTGTAAGCCATGAACGAGGCCTTGTTGCAGCGTCTCGCGACGCTGGAAGGGGAGAGCCAGGTGCGCCGTTTGATGGCGCGCTACATGGACCTGTGCGATGTGCCGCGGGCGCTGACTCAGGTCCGCGAACTGGCCGAGTTGTTCAGTGAGGACGCGATCTGGGAAGGCGTCGGCAGCCAGACCGCACAGACCTTTGGCCAGCACCTGGGGCGCGAAGCGATAGCGGCGTTCGTCGGCGGTTACTTGCCGCCCTCGGAGCACTTTCGCCTGAACCTGCATTACCTCACCAGCGAGTCAATCGTGGTCGACGGCAGCACGGCCCGGGGGCAGTGGATCATGCAGCAGATTTGCACTTACGCCGAAGGCCGCAGCGAACTGTTCGGCACGCGCCTGAACATCGATTTCCGCTGCGTCGACGGTGCCTGGCTGATCGCGCATTTCCGTACGCAACGCTTGTTCAACACAGGACTGGGCGCATGAGCACGTTTATCAGCGAATTCTTACTCGGCGGTAGCGGCAAGCGGGTCGCGATCAAAGACTCGATCGACATTGCCGGTTATCCGACCCGTTCGGGCAGCCGTGCGTTTGCCGAGGCTGAACCCGCTGCCCGCAACGCCGAAGTGGTGGACGCAATCCTTGATGCGGGCTGGCAGATCGTCGGCAAAACCAACATGCACGAGTTGGCCTTTGGCGTCACCGGCATCAACGACTGGACCGGCACGCCGATCAACCCGCAAGCGCCGGACCGGGTGCCGGGCGGTTCTTCCAGCGGTTCGGCGGCTGCGGTCGCGGCCGGTCTGGCGGACATCGCCATCGGCACCGACACCGGCGGTTCGGTGCGGGTGCCGGCGGCGTGCTGCGGCATTGCCGGTTTGAAGCCGACGTATGGGCGAGTCAGTCGGGTAGGTGCGCATCCGCTGGTGTCCAGCCTCGATTGCGTCGGGCCGTTTGCCGCCGACATGGCGGATTTGATCGCGGCGATGCAAGTGATTTGCCCTGGTTTTCAGGCGCAAGGTTTGCCATCGAGCAACGCGTCCGTCGGTTTCCTCGACGTCGCCTGCGACCCGCATTTGCAAGCGAGCCTCGGCGCTGCCGCCGACCGCGCCGGCTGGCGCCGCAGCACCTTGCAACTGAGCGAGTTCGACGCCGCGTTCGCCGCCGGCCTCACCGTCATCAATTTCGAAAACTGGGCTGCGTTCGGCCACCTCACCGGCAAAGGTCTGATCGGTGCGGACGTCGAGCAGCGCCTGTTGGCAGCCAGTCGCACCAGCGCTGCTGACCTGGCGCAAGCAGAAAAAGTCCGCGCGCGGTTCAGCCAGCAAGTGGACGCCGCACTGGAAGCGTTTGCAGTGCTGCTGTTGCCGACGATGCCGAGCCTGCCGCCGACGCTGATCGAAGCGCGCAGCGCGAGCAAGGCCGTGGCTGGCATGACGCCGCTGGTGCGCCCGTTCAACCTCAGCGGCCATCCGGCGCTGACGGTGCCCGTGGAGCTCGATTGCGGCGGGCTGAAAGTCGGCCTGCAGATCGTCGGTCGTAAAGGTCAGGACGAACTGGTGTGCGCCTTTGGTGCGCAGCTGCAACAGAGCATGGCCTGCGAATGGTCCGGCCCTAAAAAAAAATCATAAAAAAGCCATGAGGAGAACCGCATGAGCACTCATGAATATCGGCTGATCGCATCATCGAAAAGCCCCGACGAACTGGTCCGGCATGACCGCGTCGACGTCTCGCTGTACAACGACCCGGCGCTGTTCGAAGCGGAACTGGAAAAGATTTTCTACCGCACCTGGGTGTGGGTCGCCCACGAAAGTGAAGTGCGCAACAGCGGCGACTTCAAGACCGCGACCATCGGCCGTCGCCCGGTGATTGTGGTGCGTGACAAAAAGGGCCAGATCAACGTTCTGGAAAACCGCTGCCGGCACCGGGGCGCCACCGTCTGCGAGAAACACAAAGGCAACGCCACCGGTTTCACCTGCCCTTACCACAGCTGGTCCTATGGCCTGGATGGCAAATTGCGCGCGTTGCCGTATCCGGATGGCTACGAAGGCATTCTGGAAAAGTCCGAGTTGCCGCTCACCAGCCTGCGCGTCGAAAGCTACGCGGGCATGGTCTTCGCCAGTTACAACGACGAAATCGAGTCGCTGGAAGACTTCCTCGGCGGCGCGAAGCACTGGATGGACCTGTTCATGAAGCAGGGCGCCGGCTACCCGATCAAGACCCAGGGCGAACACAAATTCAGCTTCAAGGGCAACTGGAAGATCCAGCTGGAAAACACCACCGACGGTTACCACTTCCCGATCGTGCACAAGTCGTTCATGTCGTCGGTGGATGAAGAAACCTCGGAAATGCTCTCGTTCATGACCGACGAA
>Ga0157371_10001314_pt1 | contig 26093 bp, 24 predicted proteins | sample C45metaG_FD_113462 | JGI IMG/M metagenome (GOLD analysis project Ga0157371, IMG submission 113462) | Corn rhizosphere microbial communities from Kellogg Biological Station, Michigan, USA - C4-5 metaG | ecosystem: Host-associated > Plants > Roots > Rhizosphere > Soil | place: USA: Michigan...
CCTGTCGGGCGAGTTCACCGTGATCAACCCGTACCTGGTTCGCGACCTCAAGGCCCGTGGCCTGTGGGACTCGGTCATGATCAACGACCTGAAGTACTACGACGGTTCGGTGCAGCAGATCGAGCGTATTCCGCAGGAGTTGAAAGACCTCTACGCCACCGCGTTCGAAGTCGACACCAAGTGGATCGTCGATGCCGCCAGCCGTCGCCAGAAGTGGATCGACCAGGCGCAGTCGCTGAACCTGTACATCGCCGGTGCTTCGGGCAAGAAGCTCGACGTGACCTACCGCATGGCCTGGTATCGTGGTCTGAAAACCACTTACTACCTCCGTGCCCTGGCCGCGACCAGCACCGAGAAGTCGACCATCAGCACCGGCAAGCTCAACGCCGTGTCCAGCGGTGGCGACACCAGCCCGATCCAGACCGCACCTGCCGGCCCGGCGCCCGTGCCCAAGGCCTGTGCGATCGATGAGCCGGACTGCGAAGCCTGCCAGTGACCTCCAGGTAGCGCTCAACGGCAACGTTGAGCCTTGGCAAAAAGCAAAAACCCCCTGAGCCTTCAGGGGGTTTTTTGCTTTCTGGCCGCGCACCCACACCGCCTGCGTCCAGGCCAGCGTCAGGTGAGTGCGCCAGGCGGCCCGATCAGGGCTCGCTTACCTGGACGATCGTCTTGCCGAAGTTTCGCCCCTTGAGCTGGTCGATCAAGGCCTGCGGGGCAGTCTCCAAGCCCTGGGTGATCTGCTCGCGGTATTTCAGCTGGCCATCGGCGATCCATTGCCCTGCTTCCTGCAGAAAGTCGCCCATTTGTCGTTCGGCATATTCGGTCTGGATGAAGCCGCGCAAGGTCAGGCTCTTGCCCATGATTTGCGCCATGGTGTGGGCCAGGCGGTCTTGATGCTCCTGGGCACCCGACGGCTTCTCGTACTGGGAGATCACGCCGCACACCGGTACCCGGGCATAGGTGTTCAACAGCGGCAGTACAGCATCCCAGATCTTCCCGCCGACGCTCTCGAAATACACATCGATTCCGCCAGGGCATGCCTTGGCCAATCGTTCGGCAAAGTCCGGCGCGTTGTAGTCGGCCACGGCATCGAAGTGCAATTCCTCTTTCAGGTAAGCCAGTTTGTGCGCGCCGGTGGTGATACCGACGGCCCGAGCACCACGCAAACGAGCGATCTGCCCCACCATGGACCCCACCGCTCCGCTCGCTGCGGCAACCACCACAGTCTCGCCAGGTTTGGGTTTGCCGATATTGCGCAGCCCGGCATAGGCGGTGAAACCTGTCATCCCCAACACGCCCAGTGCGGTAGACGGCGGGGCAAGCGCAGGGTCCAGGCGACGCAGGCCGCTGCCGTCCGACATCGCGAAGCGTGTCCAGCCCGAGAAGGCGAGCACCCAATCCCCGACCTGCCAGTCAGGGTGGCGAGACTCCCGCACCCGGGCAACGGTGGCGCCGACGATCACCTGATCGATCTCGATCGGGTCGTTATAGGATTTTTCGGCCCTCATCCACCAACGCATGTAGGGATCGATGGACAGGTAGACGGTTTCCAGCAGCACTTCACCCGCCGCCGGGGTCGGGGTGGCGACGTCCTCCAGTCGCAGGTCGGTGAGTTTCAACTCCCCGTCTGGACGCGCTGCCAATACCACCTGCTGATTCGATGACCGAGTCATTGCATTCTCCTGCCCAAGGTTGATTACCTACACGTAAGCGGCTGATCACCGCACTCACATACACACTGTATGTTTTTAATGTATTAACATACGCTGCGTATGTCAACGCACCATTCAGTGACCAGGAGACCCCGATGGCCAGGCAAAAACGCGTCGATATGATCGCGACAACGCGCAGCAAGCTGATCGCCGCTGGCCGAAAAGCGTTTGCCGAGCAAGGCTATGCCAACACCTCGATGGAAGATTTGACGGCCGACGCGGAACTGACACGCGGGGCGCTGTACCATCACTTCGGGGGTAAACAGGGCTTGCTGGAAGCCGTCATTGCCCAGATCGATGAAGAGTCATCGGCGCGATTGCGCGCGGTCGTCGAGCAGGCGGCCACACCATGGGAAGGCTTCGTCGAGGAAAGTGTGGAGTGGATCAAGCTGGCCCTGGAGCCGGAGATCCGCCGCATCATCCTGCTCGACGGGCCGGCGGTGCTGGGGGATCCGGCACGCGCCGCCAGCAGCAGTGCCTGCCTGAGCAGCACGATGCACAGCCTGCAGGCCTTGATCGAGCAGAACGTCATCAAACCGGTCGATGCCCAGGCGACTGCCTATCTGGTCAACGGCGCCGCCCTGAATGCATCGTTATGGATTGCCGGAGCCGACAACCCGCAGCAGGCCTCGGACGCCGCGATTTCCAGTTTTCGTGTGTTGCTGTCCGGGCTGCTGCGATAGGCGCCCCGTGTGAAGAGGCAGCAATCGCGCCGCTTCACCACACTCAACGTCACTCAGAGGAATAGATCTTCCATGAAAGCATTTCAAATCGGCGCCCAGGAAGGCCTCGCTTCCCTCACCGCGGCCACCCTACCAGACCCGGTCGCCGGGCCGGGCGAAGCCATCGTCAAGCCGCGCTTGATCAGCCTGATCAGTCGGGACGTGCAATTGCTCAAGGGTATCTACGGCGCCAAGCAGCATGCAGCACGGGTGCCGATGTCCGAAGGTGTCGGCGAAGTGATCGCTGTCGGTGAAGGCGTCAGCCAGGTCAAGGTGGGGGATCGTGTGGTCTGCGGCCACTTTGCAAGCTGGCTGGATGGCCCGTTCGATACGCAAGTGTTTGCCCACGATATCGGTATAACCCACGACGGCTGGCTGGCAGAAAAAGTGCGCCTGCCCTCAGCAGCGTTGATCAAGGTCCCCGACACCCTGGCCGACCAAGACGTGGCTGCACTGGCATCGGTCGGGCTTACAGCGTGGAACGCGCTGGTCGAGGTGTGTGACGTCAAGCCGGACCAGTGGGTCCTGTGCCTGGGCACTGGCGGCGTTTCCCTGGCAGCGCTCAAACTCGCCAAGGCGCTCGGTGCACGGGTGGCCATCACCTCTTCCAGCGACGAAAAACTCGAGATCGCCCGCCAATTGGGTGCGGACGTCACGATCAACTACCGCCAGCACCCGGACTGGGCTCAGCAACTGATGCTCGCCACCCATCAGCATGGCGCCGATATCATCATCGAGACAGGGGGGCAGGACACGCTCGGGCAGTCAATCGCCGCTGCAGCCGTCAATGGCCGTATCGTGGTGATCGGTGTCACGCCGGGGCAGGCTTCGCCTATTCCCGACTATGTATCGCTCATCATCAAGAACGTCACCCTGCGCGGCATCGCCAACGGTAACCGCAGGATGTTCGAGGACCTCATTCGGGCGATCGAAGCACACGGCATACGCACAGTCGTCAGCAAAACGTTCGCCTTCGACCAGGCACCCCAGGCGTATGCCTACTTCGCGGCAGCCGAGCACGTGGGAAAAGTCCTGATCGAAATGTAGTCCCCTCGCCCTGGCCTTTGTGGTCACACGACGCCGCGAGCCCACGCCTGCGGGCTATGGAAGAATGCCTGGGCGTTGCTTTCCAGCGTTTCCAGGTGATAGCCACCCTCCTGAACGATCACGCACGGCAGCCCCAGGCTGCGGATGCGTTCGCCCAGTTGGGCAAACCCTTCCCGAGTGACTGCCACCTTGCTTTGCGGGTCCAGCTCGTAGATGTCAAAGCCCAGCGACAGCACCAGCACCTCGGCACCGAACGCCTGCACGGCACGCACGGCGTCTTCCAGTCGGGCCATGAAGAGTGCCTCGCTGGCGCCGTGGGGCATGGGCAGGTTGACGTTACAGCCAACGCCGGCGCCCTCCCCCCGCTCGTCGTCGAAGCCGGCCACGCCGGGGTAGAAATTGGTGGGGTCGCCATGGATCGACACATACAACACGTCGTCCCGGTCGTAGAAGATTTCCTGGATGCCCTGACCATGGTGCATGTCGGTGTCCAGCACCGCCACGCGCGAGTAGCTGTCGCGCAGGACCTGAGCCGCCACGGCTGCGCTGTTGATGTAGCAGAACCCGCCAGCGGCTTCGCGTCGGGCATGGTGGCCGGGCGGACGGCACAGGGCGTAGGCGGCAGGCTCGCCGTCGAGTACGGCCCTGGCCGCTGCCACCGCGCTTTGTGCCGACCAGTAGGCCGATCGCCAGGTCCACTCGCCCACCGGGCAACTGCCGTCGGCCAGGTAGCGGCCGGCCTGGGCCAGAATGCCGCGCAGCGCATTGGGTTCGCGCACGAAAATGTTCGACATCACTTCATCGCCCCAGTCTTCGGGGATTTCCTGCCAGCGCTGGTGGGCTTCCTGCAGAAACGCCAGGTACTCGGCGCTGTGCACGGCCAGCAACGGCTCCATGCCATGATCGGCCGGCTGGCACACGTCGAACCCCAGGGTCTGAGCCGCCCTGACCAGATTCCGCGCGCGCTCAGGGACTTCCTGCGGCGTGCGCATCTGGCCCCGGGAGTAATAGCTGCGAGGGTGATGCAAAAGTTGCTCGGGGTGAAAGAAACTGCGCATGGACTCTCTCCTTATTCAGACCGGCCGGCGCGCGCCAGCACGGCATTGAGCAATACGTCGGTGCCCTGGCGAACGTCGTCGGGCAAGGCCTCTTCCGCCTCGTTGTGGCTCAGACCGCCCACACAGGGGATGAAGATCATCGCCGTAGGGCAAAACCGGGCCAGATGGATCGCATCGTGGCCAGCGCCGCTGACGATCGATTGCTGGGCATACCCGAGGGCGTCGACGGCCGCTTGCACGTGGCCGACACAGTGGTGGTCGAAGGGGGTGGCGGGGCTGATCCAGTGCGGCTCGATGGCCAGTGTCAATCCGCGCTGCGCGGCGATGTCCTGCAAGCGCTGGCGGACCTGGCGCTCCATGGTCTCGATGACCATGTCCTGGTGGTGGCGCAGGTCCACGGTGAAATGCACCAGGCCTGGAATGGTATTGCGCGAAGACTTGGCGACCGACAGTTCGCCCACGGTGGTCAAGCCCTGCGGCGCATGTTCGGCGGCCAGCGCCTCGAGTGCCAGAATCATTTGCGCGGCACCGTACAGCGCGTCCTTGCGCAGCGCCATGGGCGTGGTTCCAGCATGCGCTGCGGTGCCCTCGACCCGCACATCCAGCCAGCGGATCGCCTGACCACCGGTCACCACGCCAATGCTGTTGCCGTTGTCTTCCAGGATCGGCCCTTGCTCGATGTGCGCCTCGAAATAGGCATCGACCGGTAACCCCAGCGGGCGGTCGCCGTTGTAGCCGGTACTGGCCAGTGCCTGGGCGACGCTGATGCCGTCGCTGTCGCGGGTGGCCAGCGCCTTGTCCAGCGCCAGTGCACCGGTAAACACGGCCGAGCCGAGCATGGCCGGGGTAAAGCGCGCCCCTTCTTCGTTGGTCCACACCGCCACTTCCAGCGGTTTACGCGTCGACAGGCCCAGGTCGTTCAGACGGCGCAGCACTTCAAGGCCGGCCAGCACCCCGTAGACACCGTCGAACCGCCCGCCTTCGGGCTGGGTGTCCAGATGGCTGCCCATCATCACCGGTGCCGCCTGGGGATCGGTGCCGGCGCGGCGCGCAAACAGATTGCCGATGCTGTCGACACTCAACGACAGGCCCGCTTCACGGCACCAACGCTCGAACAACTGGCGACCGGCACGATCGGCTTCACTCAAGGCCAGGCGGCAACTGCCACCGCGTGCCGTGGCACCGACCTGAGCCATGGCCATCAGGCTGCTCCATAGACGATCCGCATTGATAGTCAACATGTCAGGGTCTCCTCGATCTTAATGCTGGGGTGCCAGCTCCAGGCGATTGGCCTCGGCGTGGCGGCGCGAAAGGGTCAACACACACACCAGTGAAATGGCCGAGATCAGGCTGTAGAACACCGCCATCGGCCACCACTGCCCGGTGTATTGATGCGCCAGCCAGGTGCCGATCAGCGGCGTCAAACCACCGGCCAGCGCGCCGCACACCTGGTAGGCCAGCGAGATGGCGGTGTAGCGCACCCGGGTTTCGAACATGCTGCTGACATAGCCGGCGATCACCGCGTAGAACGAGGCCATGCACACCACCGCCAGGGCGATGCCGAGGATGATCAATGGGGCCTGGCCGCTGCTGACCAGCATGAACATCGGGTACGGCGACGCCATGGCCAGGACCGTCGCGCCGCACAGAAAGCGAGTGGCACCGATTTTTTCGGCCGTCCACGCCGCCACCGGCTGAATGCAGAACTGAATGATGGCAACCACGAACAGGCATTCCAGAATCAGCGATCGCGGCAGGCCCAGTTGTTGAGTGCTGTAGGCAATCATGAAGGTGTTGGTGAAATACACGCCTGCAATGCCCAGGGTATTGGCACCAATGCACAACAACAGGGGGCGCCAGGACGTCTTCAGCACTTCCATGACCGGTGCCTGCTCCTTGCGCGTGGCCTGGGCGCGGGCCAGTTCGGCCGAGGCTTTTTCGGCGAGGAACTCTGGCGACTCATTGACCCCCAGGCGAATGGCCAGGCCGACCAGCAACAACAGGGCGCTGGCCAGGAACGGCAGGCGCCAGCCCCAGCTCATCAGGTCCTCTTCAGGCAACCGGGTGACCGCACTGAACGCCAGCAGAGACAGAATCAACCCGGCCGGGCTGCCCAACTGAGCGAAGGACGCGAAAAAGTTGCGGCGGCCTTTCGGTGCATGCTCACCGGCCATCAACACCGCGCCGCCCCATTCACCGCCCACGGCGATGCCCTGAACGATGCGCAGCAGAATCAACAGCACCGGTGCAGCGGCGCCTATCTGCGCGTAGGTGGGCAGCAGGCCGATACAGACCGTGACCACGCCCATCATCACCAGGGTGATGATCAGCGACTTCTTGCGGCCGATGCGGTCGCCGATATGGCCGAACACCACGCCACCCAACGGCCGCGCAAAGAAACCCACGGCGAAGGTACCGAAAGCGGCCATGGTGCTGAACAGCTTGTCGTCAGACGGGAAGAACAGCTGACCGAACACCAGCGCGGCCGCCGTGGCGTAGATGTAAAAGTCGTACCACTCGATCATGGTGCCGATGAACGCGGCGGCGGCAGCCCGACGTGGCTGGGGCGAAACGGAAGGCTTCATGGAACAGACTCCTTTTGGGTTTGTTGTTCTGGCAGGAGAAAATGTCGCGTGTCGCTGATCGCGCCTTGGCAGCGCTGTTGGTGAACAGATTTATCGGCCGCAGGCTATGATTAGTCAATTTTCTATTTATTATTCCAACTATAAATACTGCTTATAGTGGAGCGCTTGCCATGGCCGATTCCTCCCGAGACGTTCACCCGCTGCTCAACGACCGCCTGGACTGGAACCTGCTGCGCACCTTTCGCGTCATCGGCCAGGAGCTCAGCATCAGCCGCGCCGCCGCGCGCCTGCACCTGACCCAGCCGGCGATCAGCCAGGCGCTCAAGCGCTTGGAGGAGCAACTGGGCTGCCAGCTGATTGCCCGCCGCGGGCCACGCTTCGACCTCACCGAAGCCGGCGAGCAGATCTTCGCCATCGCCGGCGAAATGTATGGCCAGGTCTCGCAACTGGGCGGTGTGCTGCAGCAACCGGGCGACGAGGTGATCGGCAAGGTGCGCCTGCTGACGATCAGCCGGATATTCTCCGACCGCTTCGATGATTTCCTCGCCGACTTCCATCGCCAGCATCCGCGCGTGGACCTGGAAATCGAAGTGCTGCGCAGCTCGGACATCGTCAGTGCCTTGCTGGAAAAAACCGCCACGCTGGGCCTGAGCCTCAATCGCCGGGCCCAGCCACGCCTGGAACAGCGCCTGTTCCTACGCCAGCGCTACGCGTTTTACTGCGGGCGCCACCATGGATTGTTCGGGCGCAGCAACCTGAGCCAGAGCGACCTGCAGTCGGAAAATTTCGTCAGCTTCACCAGTGATCAGATCGGCGGCATGCTCTCGCCCCTGACCATCTTTCGTGACCAGCAAGGCTTCAGCGGGCGTATCGTGGCCTCCTCGTCCAGCCTGGAAGAAGTGCGTCGGCTGGTCATCGCCGGGTTCGGCGTGGGCTGCCTGCCAGAACATGTGGTGGCGGACGATGTCTTAAACGGACTGGTGTGGCGCTTGCCGCCCGCCAACGGCATCGCCGACGTCGATATTTACCAACTGTGGAACCGTGACCAGAACATGAGCCGCGCCGAACGCGTGTTCATTGACAGCCTGGCGCGGCGTCTGGAACAGCATGAATAGTCGGCCGAGGTTCAGTGCTGTGTTCGCCTGTCAACAACCACCGCGCACTGCCGCGCACCGTCCATTGCCACCGCCGAGGATCACCATGAAAACCCTAATGACCACCGCCGCACTGCTCATCGGCTGCCTGTGCACTCCGGCGTTCGCCGCCCAGCCTGCCGCTGCCGGCCACGGCGACATGACGCCCATGCAGCACGAGTACATGCAGAGCATGGACACCATGCAGAAATCCATGCACGAGGGCGGCATGGAAAAAGACGCTGACATGGCATTTGCCAAGGGCATGCTCGCCCACCACCAGGCGGCCCTGGACATGGCACGGATCGAACTGAAATACGGCAAGGACAAGCAGATGCGCACCCTGGCTGAAACCATTATCAAGGCGCAGCAGGCCGAGATTGAAGAGATGCAGGCGTGGATCAAGAAAAAACAGTGAACGCACTGAGGGCAGGCAAGCGCCCCCCAGGCCCTCAAGAAGTGACCTATACTGCCTTCTCGATTTTAAGGAGGAGCTCGCGATGACCTCTAAGACATTTGAAGAAAAACAAGCCCACGAGGCAAAGACGCGTCGTTCCAATTACCTCGCCAGCCTGCGACTGGAGGGTTTTGACGTGAAACCCGAAGACGCACAGCAGCCCTTGCCTGATCGCGAGCAGGTTCTGCGCGCGTATCGTAATAACCCGGGTAATGATTGATAAATACGGCGCAGGCCAGGCCCCCTATTGTTTTCCCGGAACTCACGTTCTGCGCAACCGGCTTGGCCTGAAAAGCGATCACGCCTTGATGGCGGCAGAACAGGCACTGACCGCCATTGCCGCCGCGGGCATAGAGCTTCGCCCTCCGCCCTATGACATGGCTTACCTGCAGGCTATCCATCATCGGCTTTTCGAGGACCTCTACGGCTGGGCTGGAGAGGTCCGAAGTGTCGATATCTCTAAGGACGCGACTCGTTTTTTTGTGGTGCACCGTATAGAGGCAGAGGCCAGCAAGCTGTTTGCCCGCCTGGCCGCTCAGCGATGGCTGTGCGACATGCCTCGCGAAACACTCATTGCATCTGCCGCCGAATTTTTCGGTGACCTGAGCATGATTCACCCTTTTCGAGAGGGCAATGGCCGGGCTCAGCGAATTTTCTTTCAGCACGTGTTAGCGAACGCCGGTTACGCCACGAACTGGTGGGCTGTGCAAGCCGACGAATGGCGTGAAGCCAACATTGCGGCGGTGGTATGTGACTACGCCGCCTTGACGAAAGTATTTAAGCGATGCATCAGCGAGGCCATTTGACATAGCGCTAGATTCAACAGTGCCCTAGGAATGCGAGCGTTTGCGCAGTGACACCGATGCGCTACAAAAGCGCTGTCATCTATATCCATTAGTTATTGCCCATTTCCCGAGAAAGCCTATATCGTGTGCCCCCTATGGCCGGAAAACACTAGATAAGGGATTTCAGCTCGCATCTCGTTGATGATTGTCAAGAGCGTCACCCTCGCTCCTGGTCGTAATCGGCAATGCCTGACACTGCATCCAATCGCTATGAATCCACACGGCCGATGCAATTTTCCGTATACTTGCGCCCCTCAACGAAGGACCCAGACATGACACCCTGCGCACCTAAAGCCGGCGTAATCGACCCGGCCCCAGCACGCACGCCCCGTCAAGGTTTTGCTCCCGAGGCACGCCGTGGCCCTGGCTCACTCTAGCGGCCCGGCGTACATCCCCCGAACACCCGTACACACCTGAGAGCACGCCTCTCGAACCGTTGAAAGCGCGAGCGCGACTCAACAACGGCAACCTATTCTCAAATCCAAGCGGTCGCCCCGTGCGACCCTCAAGCAGGAGCTTCACCACCATGCTGAGCTGGGACGAATTCGACAAAGAAGACGCAGCTGAACCCACCAAAGGCGCCAACGCCGGTCACGCCAGCGAAGCGGCGATGGACAAGCTCGACAGCGCCGGTGGTGCTGCCGCACGCGAAGCGCGTGCCGTCAACGCCCAGGACTCCGCTGCCGTCGCTCGCGCCAAGGCGGCCCTGGACAAGCTCGATGTCGCCGAAGGCCTGGCTGAACTGGAAGGCTCCGCCGCCCGTGTCGCGGTCGACGAAAAGCGCATGATCAACTGCCGCGCCGACCTCAACCAGCTGGTGCCATTCAAGTACGACTGGGCCTGGCAGAAGTATCTGGATGGTTGCGCCAACCACTGGATGCCGCAGGAAGTGAACATGAACGCGGACATCGCCCTCTGGAAAAACCCGGAAGGCCTGACCGACGACGAGCGCCGTATCGTCATGCGCAACCTGGGTTTCTTCAGCACCGCCGACTCGCTGGTGGCTAACAACCTGGCGCTGGCCGTGTACCGCCTGATCACCAACCCAGAGTGCCGCCAGTACATATTGCGCCAGGCGTTCGAAGAGGCGATCCACACCCACGCCTACCAGTACTGCATCGAGTCGCTGGGCATGGATGAAGGCGAGATCTTCAACATGTACCACGAGATCCCGTCGGTGGCGAAGAAAGCCGCCTGGGGCCTGAAATACACCCGCGCCATCTCCGATCCGGAGTTCAACACCGGTACCGTCGAGACCGACAAGGAGCTGCTGCGCAACCTGATCGCCTATTACTGCGTACTCGAAGGCATCTTCTTCTACTGCGGCTTCACCCAGATCCTTTCCATGGGTCGCCGCAACAAGATGACCGGCGTGGCCGAGCAGTTCCAGTACATCCTGCGCGACGAGTCGATGCACCTGAACTTCGGTATCGACGTGATCAACCAGATCAAGATCGAAAACCCGCACCTGTGGGACGCCGAGCTGAAGGAAGAAGCGTCGCAGATGATCCTGCAGGGTACGCAGCTGGAAATCGAATACGCCCGCGACACCATGCCTCGCGGCGTACTGGGCATGAACGCGGCCATGATGGAGGACTACCTGAAGTTCATCGCCAACCGCCGCCTGTCCCAGATCGGCCTGAAGGAAGAATACCCAGGCACCAACAACCCGTTCCCGTGGATGAGCGAAATCATGGACTTGAAGAAAGAGAAAAACTTCTTCGAGACCCGTGTGATCGAGTATCAGACCGGTGGGGCGTTGAGCTGGGATTGATCGACGGTTGCGTGAAGGAAAAGGCTGCCCAAAGGCGGCCTTTTTTGTTGGGGCCTACCGCACATCATTCATGCAACTTTGTGCCCGCAGCAGCCTGCCTTGTAGGCCATCGCCAGCAAGCTGTGCTCCTACCGCATGGAGTGCGCGCTGATCCATTGGGCCACGAATCCATACGTCGAGCACAAGAAAATCCGCCTTTGGACGATAACCTGCAGGATTGATTCGGCATTGGCCGGATCGAATTCTCGCATCCGTTCAAGGGATTTCACATGGCACGGAAAAAAGCCTCACTCCTCACCGATTTGTTCTCGATCGCCTGCGCCTTGCCTTGGTGGATCAGCGTGGTGCTCGCGGTCGCGGCAGGTGTGTACCTGCACTCGATTGCCCTCGAGCCCCTGGTTGCCGTCAGCCAACCGGAGCAACTGGCCTCGTTCATGCTGTGGTCGGTCATCCGAACGTTCGCCAGCGTGGGCCAATACCTGTTACCGGCCATTCTGATCGCAGGCGCAGTGGCCTCGTTGTGGGGGCAACGCTCGCGGCGCGTGCTGTTGGACACCCTGCCATCTGGCACTCAAGGCCTGGAAAGCATCACCTGGCAGCAGTTCGAGCGACTGGTGGGCGAAACGCTTCGGCGCAAGGGGTTCAAGGTGCAGGAGCTGGGCGGTGACGGGCCCGACGGTGGCGTCGATCTGATCGCTTACCGCGAGGGTAAAAAGTACCTGGTGCAGTGCAAACAATGGCGCTCCAGCAAAGTCGGGGTCAGCGTGGTGCGCGAGTTGTTCGGGGTCATGGCTGCCAGCGCGGCGGCAGGCGGCTTCGTCGTCACCAGCGGCCGCTTCACCGAAGAGGCGAAAGCCTTCGCGGCCGGTCGCAATCTGGCTTTGGTCGACGGCGCCGAACTCGACCTGTGGATCTCCCACAGTCGGGCAGCCTCAGCGGTTGCCGAGCGTCATGAACCGGTGCTGGAAGCGCCCGAGCCCCCGCGCCTCACTCGTGTCGAGGGCCAGGCTGCGGCCATGATCTGCCCGTCCTGCAGCTCGCCCATGTTGAACCGCATCGCGCGTAAAGGCCATGCAGCGGGGCGTGCATTCTGGGGCTGCAGCGCGTTTCCAAAGTGCCGGACCACGCGGCCGCTGTGAGTACGCGGCGCTCAGCCCACAAAAAAAGGGGGGTGATCATCACTGATCACCCCCCTTTTCGTTCCCGCCCAGCAGTGGCGGATATGTTTGGTAGGCACGATTGGACTCGAACCAACGACCCCCACCATGTCAAGGTGGTGCTCTAACCAACTGAGCTACGTGCCTGCTGTGGCGCGGCATTTTACGGATTTGTGCGGACCTGTCAACGGTGCAGGTGGAAATGATTCATTGATGACCATCGGATATACTCCGCGCCCTCGCGCTTCGGCATTTTCAGGAGTAAGGCATGCACGGCTCCACTGGTAAGATTCTCGCCCTGGCCCTACTGCTGTCGATGCCCTTCGCCAGCCTGCCGGCCTCGGCGCAAACACCTGCCAAGGCAGGCAAGGCCGCCGCCAAGACCCTCAAAGTGAGCACGCTGGATGGGCGCTTCGCCTTCAACCTGCCGGACGGCTACGTAACCGAAGCGATGCCCGCTGGCGCGGCGCAAAGCGGCACGGCCGGCGCCCGGGGCACGATGTACATGAATGAAAAGCAGCGGCGAGTGGTGATCGCCACCGAAATGCCGACGCCGGAAGGGGTCGATGTCGACGGCAATGACCCGACCTTCCTCGATGGCGCCGCCGCAGGTTTCACCGCCCAGCAGAGCGCCTCGCTGGCCGACTACACAACCCAGGATAAGCAAAGCCATGTCATCCGCACCCTGGGCGTGCGGCAGATCGACAGCACCGCGACCCGGGGCGGCGGCAAGACCCTGACCACGACGTTCGTGGCGGCCGCCGGCGGGCGACTGTCGGTGGTTGAGGTGATTTCACGCGCCGATGATCCCAAGGGGCACGCGGCGATGGTCAAGCAGATTGTGGGGCAGTGATCGCATTCCGGCATTTACCTGTCCACGAATGAGTGGCATAACCGTTCTTCCTCCACCGATGGGAACAACGCAATGAAGCTTTTCTACAAGCCTGGTGCCTGCTCGCTGTCCCCGCACATCGTGCTATGTGAGCTGGCTTTGCCGCACACCTTGGTCAAGGTCGATCTCAAGACGCACACAACGGAATCCGGCGAGGATTACTACACCATCAACAGCAAAGGCTACGTGCCTGCCTTGCAGCTGGAAAGCGGTGAAGTACTCACCGAAGGCCCTGCGATCGTGCAGTACCTGGCCGATCAGAAACCCGAAGGGGGCCTGCTGCCTGTGACCGGTTCGCTGGCACGGGCACAGGTTCAGGAGTGGCTGAACTACATTGGCACCGAGCTGCACAAGAACATGAGCCCATTGTTCAGGCCTGGCCTGGACGACCAGGCCAAGGCGGCGGTGGTGAGCACCGTCGAAAAGCGCCTGGCCTACGTCGAGCAAGCCTTGCAGGGCAAAGACTACCTGACCGGGAGCCATTTCAGCGTGGCCGATGCCTACCTGTTTACCGTCGTCGGCTGGACCGACCACCTGCCGGTCTCGCTCGAGGCCTTCCCTACCCTGCAAGCCTATCAGCAGCGGGTCAGCGCCCGCCCTGCGGTACAGCAAGCGCTGAAGGACGAAGGGCTGATCTGAACTAAAAGGTGCTGACCAGGGCGCCGGTCATCGGCACGATCAACAATGTGCTGATGGCCATCGAACAGACGTTGCCGATGTAGCCATGCTGGTGGGCCGGCAACCGACGGCTGATCGCCGCTGCCAGAGGCGGCGCCAGCAAGGCACCCAGCACGGCACTGATGGCCATGACCGACAGGCTGTTGCCATGCACCAGCAGCGTGGCCGGAACCACCGACACGATCGGAATATAGGTCGGGTACCAACCGTGCTCGATCCAGCGCCGACGCCACACGACAATCCCCAGGGCAGACGCCAGCGCCTGCGCAGCGAGCAGTTCCGGCAGCCAGCCCGAGCCATAGAAAGGGCTGGCCGGGTTCAAGCCGAACGCCAGCAGCGCCCCCAGAATCAGCCCCAGGCTGGCCCACTCGTTGCCGAAAAACGGCCCTTCGGAAAAGTCAGCCAACGTGCGCCGCAGCATCCAGCGTAGGCCGTAGTCCGGTGCTCGCTGTGGGGGTGGCGCAACCGTCGCGTAGGGCTGGCGGCTGACCACCAGCATCGGCAGTGCACGGCATAACCCGAACACCACGACACTGGCGATGGCCATGCCGCTGACATTGCCGATGACCACTGGCCACTGCAGCGGGTTGCACACATAGTTGACGATCAACAGGCTGGCCGGTGTGACCAGCAACGCGCCCAGCCATGCGCCGTTGATCGCCACCTTCCAGCCACCGCCGAACATCAGCACCATGGCTGCCGGCACCGAGACAAACGCAACGAAGGTAGGCTGCCAGCCTCCTGCCGACAGCGTCCAGCCCCATAGCAGGTTACCCAGCAGCACGCCCAGCAAGGAGCTGGTCACCAGCCATGGCCACAAGCCAGTGCCGTAGCAAATGGCAAAGCCTTGCCAGCGCTTGCCTTGCACATTTCCCCACCAGGCCAGCGCACCGCCGGCGAGCAGGCCGATGGAGGCGAACTCATGCTTGTAGAAAGCCACCTCGCTCAAATCGCCCAGCAGCCAGCGAATGCGCGCCGACAAGTTATGCAGATTGGCGACCGTGTCGGCGTAGCCTGGCCAGGGTGCGTGCAGCCCCAGGCCTTCGATCAACAGCCTGCCGGCCATGACGCTGATGACCGTCAAGGCAATCAGCCCCAGCACGGCGGTGAAACCGACACTGAACAGGGTGTCACGAGAGGTCGAAAGAGAATCGCTCATGGTCGCCCCCTCAACGCGGCAAGGCGGCATGGCGCTGGTAACCCAGCATCGGGTCGTACAAGTCGCCGCGGCGATCGCGATGCAGGTCATTGAGGTTGTTCCAGATCAGTGCACTGCGCGAGGCGACCAGGTCGATGTCGGCATACAGGACTTCTTCACTTTCGGCGCCGGCCACGGCGGTCAATGGCCAGCCACTGGTGCCGGCGATCAACGAGCAGCCCAGGAAGCGGTCGCCGCGGTCGGTGCCGATGCGGTTGGCGGCGGCAATGAACACGTTGTTGACATGGGCGGCGCCAATGGTCAGGTACGACGCCATGCACTTGCCGGTTTCGTCGAACAGTGGCGGTGGCGTCCACACCCAGTTGTTCAAGCTGCAAATGATGTCGGCACCCTGCATGGCCAGCAGACGTGGCACTTCGGGAAACCAGACGTCCCAGCAGATCATCAGGCCAATGCGGCCAATGGGTGTGTCGAACACCGGAAAGCCCAGGTTGCCGGCCGTGAACCATAGTTTTTCCTGGTTCCACAGATGCGCCTTGCGGTACTTGCCGACAAACCCCTCGGGACCGACCAGCACCGCCGTGTCATACAGCTGGTCGCCATCGCGTTCGGCCAGGCCCGCGGCCAGGTACACGCCATGGCGGCGAGCGAATTCCATCCAGCGGCGCACGCTGGGCCCGTCCGGCACCGACTCGGCGAGTTCGAAAGCCTCTTGGCGATTGCGGTAGCTGTAGCCCGTGTTGGCCAGTTCCGGCAGCACCAGCAGGTTGGCACCGCCGGCCACCGCCTGCTCGGCCAGTACCAGACCGCGCGCCAGGTTGCCCGCACAATGCTGGGCACCGCACTGGGGATCGAACTGCAGGACAGCGACGCGTACGGCGCTGATGGAGGTAGAAAAAGCACTCATGGTGGAAGCCCTTCTTGTTATTCGATTGGATGGGCCTCCTATGAGATAGCATTCCTATGGATATTTCAGTCGGCACGGTCCGGTGGACGCGTAGGGCATTTCCCAAAGATTTTCCAGGCTGAACTAAGCGACTGTCACGTAGTGCGGATAGTCTTCCAGGGAGAAGTTGTTCGGCCATACGGCGTCGGTATGCGCACTGATATTAAGCACGGCATCGATCGCACCCCGAAGTGCCGGTTCGGTCCAGCCGGCGTCCACCGAGAACGATTCACCAGCCAGGTAAAGTCCGGACAGCCCGGCATATTCCCGGTTGTACTGCAGCAAACTAACGGCATCGCCGTAAGTGCCCGCCCGGTACAGTTTTGCGCAGCCCAATGCATTGCGGTCGGTGATCCAGCGCTGAACCTGGGCACCCTCGACGTCGATATAAGGAGAAATGGCGGTGCCCACATTGCTGCAGCGCAGCAGCAGCCGGTCCAGCTCCGTGATGCACTTGTCGACCAACTCGCGGTCGCTGAAAGACGCCAGCTTGGTGGCATCGTCCTCCCAGGTGTAGCTCAAGAGAATGCAGTCATAGGCGTAGTTGCCGTTGTAGCGATAGGCATACACGTCATGGATCACCGTGTCGGTGATCAGGATGGGCGGGATCACCGCCTGCTGGTCGAGAAAGCTTTTCTTGAGCGGTGCATACACCTTGCAACTGGTTTCCCAGTGCGCTGTTTTGTAGGCATTGACCACTGAAGGAGGCAGCATGGCCTCGCTGAAACCAGTGATGCGCATGCGCGTCTCCATGATCCAGGAAGGCACGGTGACAATAACGGCGTCCACCTCGAGACTTTCACGGCTCTGCTTGTCGGGGTGGCTGGCGTGCCATTGGTAATCGACCTTGATCGTACCGTCGGCCTGTTTGGTCAGGGCAGTGACCGGCGAGTCGGTCAACAAGCCGTTGTTGCGGGCTGTCAGATGTTCGTAGAGCGAGGGCTGGTCCGGTTCGGGGCTCATGAACATCAGGCACTCATCCAGGGCCGCCAGGCCCAGGTAGGCCGGCGACTGGAACTTCACGCCCCGTGAGTCCCTCACCGGTTGATTCAAGTACGGCGCCGAGCGCGGGCGGCCTTGTTCATCCACACGGCCATGGACCAGTTGCAGATGGCTGCTGAAGCCAAAGATAGCGGTGCGCAGCGGGTAGAGTGCGCACACGTCGTAAAAAGCGCCCCAACTGCCGTCACCGATGCCAATCGAATAAAAGATCGCCGACTCCTGCGCCGACAGGCCCAGGCCGCCGAAATCGCCGGGGCGTGCCGGATCGAGTTCAGGCAGCACAGCCAGGCTGACCAGGTCTCGGAAGGACAGGTGTTGATAGCGATCGACCATGGCCGCCCACAGGGCTGGCCACTGCGCGGAACCGTAAGCGGCCGCCACGCATGTCGTCATCCGTCCGGCGAAGGCATGCCACTTTTCATACACCGTGCGCAAGGCTGGGTCCGGGGGCGGCGAGCTGCCCTCGGGATTTTTCCAGATCAGCAACTCAGGACGCTCGCCCTGCCCCAGCGCCCCTTCGCGCAGGTAGATGCCGGTGGACTTCACCCAGGGCGTTCCCGGGTTGGGGAAGTCGGAGAGCCGCAAGTCGAACAATTGGCTGTAGTACGCCATCAGCGACTGGCCTGCCTGGGGCGGTTCGCCGGTGCGGTTGAAGAATGGCATGCGCATCGCCCCCATCTCGAACGGTGTGCTGCCGTGCTCGCCGTGGCCTTTGAGGGTCAGGTGCCGGCCACCGATTCGACGGGACTGCTCGATCAGGGTGATGTCGGTGAAACCGCAGCGCCGCAATTCGTACGCCGCCGTCAGCCCACTGATGCCGGCGCCGATAATGGCAATCCGCTGATGGGTGCGTGTGGCCTGCGCCACCGGGCCTTGCTCGACCAGCTTGCGGTAGTTGAAACACAGATCCGGCGGTCCCGGAAATCGCCCCGACCATGCAGAGGCGGGCTGCGCCGAAGCGAGTGAGGCGGTGTCAGCAGGTGCGTTGTAAGTCGAGCCGATGGTCATGATCAAGGCCTGAAGGGAGGGACACACCGCCAACGTAGCGCGCGCCCCTGCCCCACCATCAGCCGGAAGCCGATCCCTTGCAGGCCCGGCGCCGCTCCATCAACCGTTGTCGCGCAGCTCGCGGCGCAAGATCTTGCCCACCGGCGTCATGGGCAAGGCATCGCGCACCACGACGTGCCGAGGCACTTTGTAAGCGGCCAGGTTCGCCTTGCAGTAGGCCTTGAGTTCGTCGAGCTGCAAGCCTTCGCGTGCCACCACGAACAGCTTCACCGCTTCGCCGCTTCGCTCGTCGGCCACACCAATGGCGGCGCACTGGGCGACGTGCGGATGAGCCATCACCACCTCTTCGATTTCATTGGGATAGACATTGAAGCCCGAGACGATGATCAGGTCTTTCTTGCGATCGACGATGCGCACGAATCCGTCCGGATCGATCACGGCAATGTCACCGGTCTTGAACCAGCCTTCGCTGTCCATCGCATCGGCCGTGGCTTGCGGTTGCTGCCAGTAACCCAGCATCACCTGCGGCCCCTTGATGCACAGCTCGCCGGCCTCGCCCAGCGGCAGTTCTCGAGCCTGCGCGTCGATGACTTTCAGCGCGGTGTCGACCACTGGAATACCGACAGTGCCCAGCCGTGCTGCGCTACCGTACGGGTTGGTACAAGCCACTGGCGATGTCTCCGTCAGGCCGTAGCCTTCGACGATGCGACAACCGGTGAGCTGCTCCCAGCGCTCGGCCGTGGCCTTGACCAGTGCGGTGCCACCGGAGTTGGTGACCTTCAGCGAGGAAAAGTCCAGGCGCTGGAAGTCGGGATGTTCCATCAGTGCCACGAACAGGGTGTTCAAGCCCAGCAAGGCAGTGAAACGCCACTGGCGCAGTTCCTTGATGAACCCGGGGATGTCACGCGGATTGGTGATCAATACGTTGTGGTTGCCGGTCACCATCATGCACATGCAGTTGGCGGTGAACGCATACACATGGTAGAGCGGCAGCGGTGCGATCATCACTTCCGCGCCCAGGCGCACCAGCGGCTTGCCGTCATCGCCCAACTGGCTGAAGCAGGCCTGGACCTGCTGCATGTTCGCCACCAGGTTGCCGTGGCTGAGCATCGCCCCCTTGGCCGGGCCGGTGGTGCCGCCGGTGTATTGCAGCACCGCGACATCCTCCAGGTGCAGGGTAACGGGTTGCCGCGCTGCCTGCCTACCCAGGCGTAGCACCTGCTTGAACGACAACGCCTGGGGCAGATGGTAGGCGGGTACCCTTTTCTTTACCTTGTCGACCATCGTGTTGATCAGCCAGCCCTTGGCAGCCGGCATCAGGTCGCCCAGGCGTGCCTCGATCAGGTACTGCAGCGAGGTCTCGCCCACCACCTGCTCCACGCGCTGGCCGAACAGGTTGAGGTAGACCAGTGCCCTGGCCCCGCAATCGTTGAACTGATGGCGCATTTCCCGCGTCGTGTACAACGGGTTGGTGTTGACCACCACCAGCCCGGCGCGCAAGGCGCCGAACACGGCGATTGGGTACTGCAGCACATTGGGCATCTGCACCGCGATACGGTCGCCGGGCACCAGGTCGGTGTGGCGCTGCAGCCAGCTGGCAAAGGCTGCCGAATGGCGATCCAGGTCAGCGAAGGTCAGGGTGATGCCCAGGTTGCTGTAAGCGGGTCGATCGGCAAAGCGGGCACAGGAGCGGTCGAACACATCGACCACCGAACCGTACTCACCCAGATCAAGGGCGTGAGGTACTCCAGCAGGGCGTTTGTCGTTCCAGAAGTCAGGCGTCATTATTATTGTCCTCGTGACCTGAACCGTTGGGACCGCCCAGCCGAAGGCGAGCGGTATGCGCCGACGTTAGCAGTTGGCCCGCCACCGGCAAATAAACAAACGCGCCTGTTAACATCGTGAATCGATTTGCCACCCATGAAGGCAATCGAAGGGTGACGCGGTACACTCTCGGCACCGTTGCGACGCCACCCACGGTGAATGTGATGCCGACCCTACCCAACGGCGTCCCAACGTTCTGAACGAGTAAAACGCCAAGGACACCGCTATGACCCAAGTCAACAACACGCCCTACGAAAAGCTTGAAGTCGGGCAGACCGCCAGCTTCAGCAAGACCGTGGAAGAACGTGACATTCAACTGTTCGCAGCGATGTCGGGCGATCACAACCCTGTGCACCTGGACGCCGAGTTCGCCGCTTCGACCATGTTCAAGGAGCGTATTGCCCATGGCATGTTCAGTGGTGCCTTGATCAGCGCTGCCGTGGCGTGCGAGCTGCCAGGCCCCGGCACCATTTACCTCGGCCAGCAGATGAGCTTCCAGAAGCCGGTGAAGATCGGCGACACCCTGACGGTGCGTCTGGAAATTCTGGAAAAACTGCCCAAGTTCCGCGTGCGCATCGCGACCCGCGTGTTCAATCAGCATGAAGAGCTGGTGGTCGACGGCGAGGCGGAAATCCTTGCCCCGCGCAAACAACAGACGGTGCAACTGATCAGCCCGCCGCCCATCACCATCGGCTGAATGACGGGCACGTAAAAAAAGGGCGACCTGGGTCGCCCGAATGCCTTGCGTGCTCATGCCCCACGGCGCTCAGTCGCGCCGACGGGAATCCTTCCAGATGAAAATCACGACAGCCGCCACAAACGACACCAGTAGACCGATGACCACCAGGCCTTCGGCAACCACGTTGTCGAACATCATTGCGCCTCCGCTCGTCACTTGCCTGGGAGGAGAAGATAGCGAACCCCGCGGGAACAGATATTGACCCGGGTCAACAAAACGCGAGAAAGCGCCGGCTCAGCGTTTTTTCGGCTTGTTCTTGGTCTTCTTTTTGGCCTTGCCCAGCGGCATCGCCTGTTCGAACACTTGACGCATGTCGTTCAGGCGCTTGTCGTTGATGTCGTGAACACGCTTGGCGCGCTCGCTGGCGAAGTCGATCAGGTTGTCATCTTGGCTCATGGAAAGCTCAATGCAGGCGTGATTGAACAGCGATGATGCAACGGCGTGAGTCGTGTTGGCTACACCTGCACATCGACCCATAGCCCTTGACGCGCTTCGCCATCGATCAGCGGCGCCACCGGAACGGTATTATCGGCGTTGACTTCGTCGCCGGGCAGCGGGGCGTGATCCTGGGGCAACAACGCGGCTTCACGGCGTTGTTGTTGCTGCTCCTGCTGTTGCCGACGCTGCTCTTCGCGCAAACGCAGCGCGGTTTCCTCGGGGTCGCGGTGGCGCAGGTCGATGGTGCTTTCGTTGCTGTTCGGTTGCGCAGCGGTCACGGGCGCAATCTGCGGCAGCGGCTTGACCGGATCATGCTGCGTGGTCACCGGAACGACGTTGATGGGGATAAGCGGCGGTATCATCGGCAATTCTCCTGTCGCCAGTGTATCGGCCGCCGGCGCGCCGACTTGAGGTCCGGTTTACCTGCAATGGCCGTTTACGCAAGATAATGTCCATTGTCTTTGGCCTCCGCAGCCCCAATCCGTTAGAATCGTTGCCTTTTCAAAGCGGGAGTCAGGCAGCATGGCGCAGCAGTATCAACCGGGGCAACGCTGGATTAGCGACAGCGAAGCCGAGCTAGGTCTAGGCACCGTTCTGGCACAGGACGGCCGCTTGTTGACCGTGCTCTATCCGGCCACCGGCGACACCCGCCAGTACGCGTTGCGCAATGCCCCCCTGACCCGCGTGCGCTTTTCGCCGGGCGATGTGATCACGCACTTCGAAGGCTGGAAGCTGACCGTCCAGGAAGTCGAGGACGTCGACGGTCTGCAGGTCTACCACGGGCTCAATGCGCAGAACGAAGCGCGGACGCTGCCCGAGACGCAACTGTCGAACTTCATTCAGTTCCGCCTGGCCAGCGACCGCCTGTTCGCCGGCCAGATCGATCCGCTGGCCTGGTTTTCCCTGCGCTACAACACCCTGGAGCACACCAGCCGCCAACTGCAGTCTTCGCTGTGGGGCCTGGGCGGCGTGCGTGCGCAGCCCATCGCGCACCAGTTGCACATCGCCCGCGAGGTCGCTGACCGCATCGCGCCGCGCGTACTGCTCGCCGACGAAGTGGGCCTGGGCAAGACCATCGAGGCCGGCCTGATCATCCACCGCCAGCTGCTGTCCGGCCGCGCCAGCCGTGTGCTGATCCTGGTACCGGAAAACCTGCAGCACCAGTGGCTGGTGGAAATGCGCCGGCGCTTCAACCTGCAGGTGGCGCTGTTCGACACCGAGCGTTTCATCGAAAGCGACGCCAGCAATCCGTTCGAGGACGCGCAACTGGCGCTGGTGTCGCTGGAGTGGCTGACCGAGGACGAAAAGGCCCAGGACGCGCTGTTCGCGGCCGGTTGGGACCTGATGGTGGTCGACGAGGCTCATCACCTGGTCTGGCATGAAGAAAAAGCCAGCCCCCAATACTCGCTGGTCGAGCAGCTGGCCGAGGTGATTCCGGGTGTACTGCTGCTGACCGCCACCCCCGAGCAACTGGGCCAGGACAGCCATTTCGCCCGCCTGCGCCTGCTGGACCCGAACCGTTTCCACGACCTGGCGGCGTTTCGCGCGGAAAGCGAAAACTACCGTCCGGTGGCCGAAGCCGTTCAGGAGCTGCTCGACAAAGGCCGCCTGTCACCGGCCGCACAGGCCACCATCCAGGGCTTCCTCGGCGCAGAAGGCGAAGCCCTGTTGACCGCCATCAGCGACGGCGATGTCAACGCCAGTGCCCGCCTGGTGCGTGAGTTGCTCGACCGTCATGGCACCGGCCGCGTGCTGTTTCGCAATACCCGCGCCGCTGTACAGGGCTTTCCCGAGCGTCAGCTGCACCCCTACCCGCTGCCCAACCCCGACGAGTACATGGAGTTGCCGCTGGGCGAACACGCCGAGCTCTATCCCGAGGTCAGCTTCCAGGCCCAACCGCCTGCTGAAGAGGAACAACGCTGGTGGCGTTTCGATCCGCGGGTCGAATGGCTGATCGACACCCTGAAGATGCTCAAGCGCACCAAGGTGCTGGTGATCTGTGCCCACGCCGAAACCGCCATGGACCTGGAAGACGCCCTGCGCGTGCGCTCCGGCATCCCTGCCACGGTCTTCCATGAAGGCATGAGCATCCTGGAGCGTGACCGCGCCGCCGCCTACTTCGCCGACGAAGAGTTCGGCGCCCAGGTGTTGATCTGTTCGGAAATCGGCAGCGAAGGCCGCAACTTCCAGTTCGCCCACCACCTGGTGCTGTTCGACCTGCCCGCGCACCCGGACCTGCTGGAGCAACGCATCGGCCGCCTCGACCGGATCGGTCAGAAGCACATCATCGAATTGCACGTGCCTTACCTGCAGAACAGCCCGCAAGAACGCTTGTTCCAGTGGTACCACCAGGCGCTCAACGCGTTTCTCAACACCTGCCCTACCGGCAACGCCTTGCAGCACCGTTTCGGTCCGCGCCTGCTGCCGATGCTGGAAAGCGGCGACGACGACGAATGGCAGGCGCTGGTCGATGAAGCCCGTGCCGAGCGCGAGCGTCTGGAAAGCGAGCTGCACAGCGGGCGTGACCGCCTGCTGGAGCTCAATTCCGGCGGCGAAGGCGAAGGCCAGGCGCTGGTCGAGGCGATCGAGGAGCAGGACGACCAGTTCGCCCTGCCGATCTACATGGAAACCCTGTTCGACGCCTTCGGCATCGACAGCGAAGACCATTCCGACAACGCGCTGATCCTCAAGCCCAGCGAAAAAATGCTCGACGCCAGTTTTCCCCTCGGCGACGACGAGGGCGTGACCATCACCTACGACCGCGAGCAGGCGCTGTCTCGCGAAGACATGCAGTTCATCACCTGGGAACACCCCATGGTGCAGGGCGGCATGGACCTGGTGCTGGCCGGTTCGATGGGCAACACTGCCGTGGCGCTGATCAAGAACAAGGCGCTCAAGCCGGGCACCGTGCTGCTCGAACTGCTGTATGTCAGTGAAGTGGTGGCCCCGCGCGCCTTGCAGTTGGGCCGTTACCTGCCGCCGGCGGCGCTGCGCTGCCTGCTCGACCCCAATGGCAACGACCTGGCTGCCCGGGTGTCGTTCGACACCCTCAATGATCAGTTGGAAAGCGTCCCCAAGGCCAGCGCCAACAAGTTCATCCAGGCCCAGCGCGATGTGCTGACCCCGCGCATCAACGCCGGCGAAAGCAAGGTCGCCGCACGGCACGCCGAGCGGGTCGCCGATGCCCAGCAACGCCTGGCTGCGGAAACCGACGAAGAGCTGGCGCGCTTGACGGCCCTTCAAGCCGTCAACCCGACGGTGCGCGACAGTGAACTGGTGGCCCTGCGCAAGCAACGCGAAGACGGCTTGGCCATGCTGGACAAAGCCGCCCTGCGCCTGGAAGCCATTCGAGTGCTGGTGGCCGGCTGACCGCGCGGTTGGCAAGGATCAGGGCGTCGATGCGCTGATCCATTTTTTCCCCTCCGACCTCGACCGCGTCCTGCGGTCAAACGTCAGCCAGACCTGTCAGGGCGTATGCCCCGCCAAAAAACATGCAACGTGATAGCGCACCGATACGGTGCGTTACTTATCCGCCTGCACGTTCCTGGATCATTACCCAGGGTGACACCACCACCGCCCACAACGTGGGGTCGCGCTCGTACAGGTCCAGCGCCCGTGATTCAGACAGCTTCTCGACCTGCCCAGACAACAGCCATTCGCCAAAAAGCTGTCGTTGATCCTCGGCCACGGCCTGCGCCACAGCGATCAAATCCAGCGCAGGGTCGACCCACAACAGGGCACCGCGCGCGAAGAAGGGTTGCAGCTCCTGCCACGCAATCACTGCCGTTTCGCCAAGCAGTTTGGCATAGAGGGTGCTTGTGTTTTCAGCCAGTTGTTCAGCCATGGGTCCCACCAGAAAGGAAATCCCGGTCATGATAGCCGTGGAGCCTGCAATGGAAAAACCCGGTTTCAAATTTGGTCACGTCTCCTGATCTTCCGAAAGGCCCGTAAACACGGCGATAGACACTCAAGATCGCCTCGTTTATGTATCTTTCTTTCGATTTGGCGACACGCTTGCGATTAGTTCGCCAACGCCTGCTTTCCAAGGGTTCCAGCGGCGCTCTACACTGTACCGGTACAGTTGTCGAAGGCGGATCGGGGCGAGCGCACTCGGTTCTGAACGCCTCGGCTATCAGGACTATAAGAAAGACAACACACATGTGGAGCACAAATGAATAAGCAGATTTCCAAGCTGTTCGCTGCATTGGTACTGGCTGGGGTGGCCAGCCACTCGTTCGCAGCCGATACCATCAAGATCGGTATCGCGGGCCCCAAGACCGGCCCGGTAGCGCAGTATGGCGACATGCAGTTCAGCGGCGCGAAAATGGCCATCGAGCAGATCAACGCCAAGGGCGGTGTCGACGGCAAGCAGTTGGTGGGCGTGGAGTATGACGACGCCTGCGATCCCAAACAGGCCGTTGCCGTGGCCAACAAAGTGGTCAACGACGGTGTCAAGTTCGTGGTCGGGCACCTGTGCTCCAGCTCCACCCAGCCGGCTTCGGACATTTACGAAGACGAAGGCGTGATCATGATCACCCCTGCCGCCACCAGTCCGGACATCACCACCCGCGGCTACAAGCTGGTGTTCCGCACCATCGGCCTGGACAGCGCCCAGGGCCCGGCGGCCGGCAACTACATCGCCGACCACGTCAAGCCGAAGATCGTGGCCGTGCTGCACGACAAGCAGCAATACGGTGAAGGCATCGCCACTGCCGTCAAGAAGACCCTGGAAGAGAAGAATACCAAGGTCGCCGTGTTCGAAGGCATCAATGCCGGCGACAAGGACTTCTCCTCGCTGATCGCCAAGCTCAAGCAAGCCAACGTCGACTTCGTCTACTACGGCGGCTACCACCCGGAACTGGGTCTGATCCTGCGTCAATCCCAGGAAAAAGGCCTGAAAGCCAAGTTCATGGGTCC
>Ga0157371_10001315_pt1 | contig 26085 bp, 34 predicted proteins | sample C45metaG_FD_113462 | JGI IMG/M metagenome (GOLD analysis project Ga0157371, IMG submission 113462) | Corn rhizosphere microbial communities from Kellogg Biological Station, Michigan, USA - C4-5 metaG | ecosystem: Host-associated > Plants > Roots > Rhizosphere > Soil | place: USA: Michigan...
TCCGGCACCGGCGTGCCAGCTGCTATCACGTAGCATCCGGAAGTAGGGCTGTTTCCCACATCCCGCGCCGGCGTACCAGCTGCGGTGCGTGCACGTCCGGAAGTAGGGCCGTTTCCCACATCCGGCACCTGCGCGCCAGCTGCAGTGCGTCCTCGTCCGGAAGTAGGGCCGTTTCCCACATCCGGCGCCGGCGCGCCAGCTGCAGTGCGTGCACGTCCGGAAGTAGGGCTGTTTCCCACATACGGCACCGTCTCAAAATCTGCAATAACCGAGATAGGGTGTAGGGTGAAGTAGGGCCGCTTCCCATATTTGCAGCAATTTGCCGTCTGCAGTAACTGAAATAAGATAAAGTAGGGCTGTTTCCCACATTGGACGCCACTGTATACCTGTTTGTGCTAGGTGACACTGAGCCTAGGACTATTCCAGTAATTGATGCTACCTCGATGACATGTGTACAGTGAAGCTCGCTAATAGATACTTTTCAAAAGAATGAACCGGTTAAGCAAAATTTGTATAAAGAGGTGTTAAGTGGCAGAGATTAAAAATGTTTCCGATTTCCTAAAAATTGTTAGGCAATTTGCACCAAAAGATCCCAGCTTTACTAAAAGAGCATATTATCGAGGTCAGTCGGAGTTTAAATATAATGTTAATTCATCACTGTCTAGGTTGTTAATTAATAGCAGATTAAAAAAGGAAGAGGTAAAAAAATTTTGCATCGTAGATAGAGTATTAAAAATACATAACGCTACTAATCAAAATTTTGCAAAGGAGCTTTTTGAAAAATTCAAAGAAGGATACATTAATTACCCCGATGTTACTATATTAAATAACTATACTATTAATGATCTTGATTTACAGTTTAATGCTCAACATTATGGATTAGCTACAAGGCTAATTGATTGGACGCTTAGCCCATTAGTAGCTTTATATTTTGCAACCGAGGGTAAAGCAGAAGTAATTGGCAGGGACGCTGCTGTGTTTATGATATGGGGCGATGAACTCCAGCTTGATACATGTACAAGCCAGAATTTAGTTGAAAGAATTGTGACAGCCTCAGAAGCTCATAAGAAAGCTCATGATGTGATTTTGGAATTTTTAAGCACTAATAATATTTTAGAAGGTAAAGAATCAATTCCGATTGAGGATCGAAAAATAACCAAAGTTCAGTTGGCACTTTTTGATTTAATAATAAAAACTTCTTCTGGTAGAGCGTTAAATTTAAATGAAAATTCATCTTTATATGATCTGATGCCTGACTTTGAAGATAGTCCTGCTGAGTATATAGAAAAGTGCAAAAGTTTCTTGCGTGCTGATAGATGAAATTATAGCGGGGATGTAAGTTCAGTGGAGGTTTACAATAAAAATTATACAATACTAAAACCAGCATCATTAAATCAAAGGCTCAAAAATCAGCAGGGTGTTTTAATGTTTAGTAACCTTTTGCAAGGTGATGTTTATCCGCAAAATGAATATCAGGAAGCGTGCGTTTTAAATGATTTAGAACACACGCCACCTGATCTTATTAATACTATAAATAATGAGTCTTATTTAAAGATTCGGATTCCATCTAAAAGCATAGGGTTTATCCAGCAAGAATTAGCTATGTATGGATTCAATAAAGAATTTATTTATCCTGAACTGCCATCCTATACAGAACAATTGCAAAAAAGGTTGATAGCTAAATACAGTTGATCACCTTTACGTGTTAATACAGGTTTTGACTTTTACCTTAACCTGCTTCAATATTGAAAACGTAAGTCAACCGCGTAAGCGGTCACCAATGGTCCTGCAGCTTGAGAGGATCGCCTTCGGGTAGCTGCATAAACACTCCTGTAGCCTGAAAGGGAGAACACGAAAAGTGTGGTACATCTGCCCGCCCCTGGAAGCAGATATCGTCAACTTAAGCGCACCTACGACGCGACGATGAGGGTACATTACACATCTCAAAGCATGGGCTGATTCAGACGCCTGGCGCCACATCAAGGCATCCTTAATGATGCATTTCCCCACGAACGTTATGAAGATTTGCAGGGATACGCCCTGAGCTGCATACGACTTTTGCTATGACGCATAAGCCCATTTGGTACATTTGGGCGCTTGCGGAGGACGCATTAGGAGCATGAAGCTGCGCGGCGTCACTTTGATTCGAGTGAAACGAGAACAAAGTGACGCGCGCAGCGCATAACGATCAAACCCACGTACAGTGCGGTTTTCAACACGCTGGTACAATCTGACGTGCACGTATTACGTGTTTTCAGATACTCAACTGGCTATTAATCAACCTCAACGCGACGTTAACGAACAACCCGTTAAGGGCGTTTATTAGAAGGAGATATATCGACTCGGTATCGATGGCGACATCAGGAAACTGATGTACGGAGGCAGACTGACTAACGTCAGCACGGCGTAAGCCGCAAACAGGTCAGAGACCTGGGGAAGCCTCGCAAGAACTCAACATTTCGCCGCCCCGATGCACAGATACCAGTCGAGACGCAGGAAGCGCAAAAGCAACCGTGTCATCGGGGAAGAGATGTACAGATTCAGAGTTACACAGCTGCTGAAGCGTGGGTCAATAGCTGTGAATTCTGAAGAGGAGTCAGGTATGTCAAAAAAACTCAGTAAGCAGCTTGTTACGCTCGCCCGCCAGGGCGGTGGAAGTTTTAAAACAGTGTCTGATCGTTCAAAGATTGCCAGCCGCTTTTCGGAGCGGCTAGCAACCCTTAATATACAAATTCGGGACGTAAGCCATATTAAAACTCGCCATATAGAAAATTACATTCGTAGTCGGCAGGAGGAAAAAATATCCTCCAGGACATTACAGAATGAAATGGCTGCCATCCGCTCTGTCCTTTTACAGGGCGGAAGGAATGTACTGGCTAATCCCACGCATGAAAAATTAAGTAATCAGGCGCTGAATATTTCTGGAGCCAGCAGAGAAGGTACTAAAGTAGCAATTTCAGATGAGAGACTTAAGGAAGTTGTATCTTTAGTTGCTGAAAAGGATCCGGGGATTGCTTTAGGAGTTCAGCTTGCAAGATATATCGGGCTTCGTGCCGAAGAAACAGTGCAATCAGCAAAGTCTATAAAGACCTGGCTAAAAAGTTTGCAGGATGGAAATGATACTGTTCGTGTTGTCTTCGGAACTAAAGGAGGTCGTCCGCGAGATGCATCGATTTTCCAGAAAGAAAAGGTTATTTCTATTTTGACTGAAGCGATTCGTCACATTGATAAAAATAATGGGAAGCTAATTGATAAGCCTTCATTGCATCAGGCGCTTGATCGTTATCATAACGTTTTGAGGGAGTCGGGAATGACAGGTATTCATTCTCCACATAGTTTGAGGTACGCATATTCACATGATGCCGTGAATTATCATCTTGATAATGGAATGAGCCGTAAAGAAGCTGAAGCGCTTGTATCAATGGACCTGGGGCATGGTGATGGACGTGGTGCTTATGTTGCTCGTGTTTATAACCGTAATGACGATGTTGAGTAATAAAATGCTCTTGCGTTATTGGTTAATAAGACGCTACTATTAAAACGCTTGTTATGTTGTCTTCGGACAACCACCAATGGTCATGTAGCTTGAGATGACCGCCTTCGGGTAGCTACTAATAACACTCCTGAAGCCTGAAAGGGAGAACACTTTAAGTGTGGTAAATCTGCCCGCCTTTGGAAGCAGATGTTGTCAAATATGGCTCCTATTGCCTGACAACGAGGGTACATTCAACTAATTGGCTTCAGCCTATGTCCTCCGGGGAAACATTCCCCACCGGGCAAATGTTTCTTCATTTTATAGGAGAAACTATGTCTATCATTAACTCGTTCATTACTGAGTTACGTATTCCAGTCGATCTGATTCATTCGGTAGCAACGCGTTTTGTCACTGAATGTCCTCAGCTCCGGTCTGCTCTCAGAAGAACATCGTGGCTTGCCTCACCTACTGGTCACTATGAGTTTCGTTCCCGAGTATGGTTCGACGATCAACGCTATCACGCCATAGTAATGGCGAGAACGATGATTGACGGCCAGCCTGGAGATGAGTTCGTTTTCAGCCGGCATGGTAAGCACTTTACACACAAGGCAGCTGCAAAAACTGCACAGCTCGCTACAACAGATGCTGCAACTTTCAGGGTATTTAATGCCCAAAAGTAACGACGTAGCTGTCTGAACCACACATTCGCTCTGCGAATGCCTATCGGGAAACATCTTCCCGACAGGGCAGGTGTTTCCCGCTCAACTGGAGAAACACCATGCATACCCTTTCAATACCAACTTCGTTTTCCATAAAAACTATCATCTCTGCTTCCTGTTCAGCTGCGATATCCCTTTGGGGATATGCAAAAGCTGGAAACAGAGACGAGGAGTGGATAACGAACCGCGCCGGCTCATTAAGCTTCAAGGTTCAGGTGCATCAGTTACCTTCAGGTAAATGGACATCCGGCATACTTACTCGATCCGGAACATTTCACGGAAATCATCGATTTAGTGCTCTTAATCAACCATGTGAGGAGTTTCGTTCTTATCGTCAGGCGCGCCGCTTTGCACTAAAGCTGGCAAATCAGATGGCGACCCTTCGTTATGCGTATCAGTGAGGAGTGTAGAAAAATGACACTTTCACCAACCATCACCGATTTGCTGCAATTGTCTGAATTTGAATGCGACATGCTTACGGCATTAGCTTATGAAAGGCTTGGTTTAGATGACCTTGATGAGCATGTGTTTCTCGATCGTGAGCTTCCAGTTTCTATGGCCGCTCAGATAGACGTCATTCATGCTCTCTCATTCGGTATGGCTCAGGGACGCTATCTCAGCTTGTGCTGTAAAGAGTTAGTGTTTGCGATACAAGCAATGAGCGTCAAACTCAGCCCAGCTTTACACAAACAGATTTCTTTAGATGGTCATCGTCATGGCTTGGGAGATCTGGAAATAGCGCGATTAGAAGCTCTCTAATCTGACTTAACCCTGTGGGGATTTATCTCCCACCAGGGCGATAAATCCCCTTTTTTTGAGGATTTATCATGACACCTATTTCTATGCCCCCGCAGCACGTCACTTACACCGTGAAGCATGCAGAATTGATTTCTCCAACCCAGTGGCAAAATTTTACCCTTGCGGTCACTGAGGCATTCTGGCTTCTGCCTGTTCACCTCCGTCCATGCTCTCCAACCAACGGTGATCGTATGGAACGCGCTTCACAAATCTTTCCGTCACCAGCGGTATTCGTATTCGGCGGAAAAGATGAAGATAGTTATGTTTCACGCGGTGTAATGATTTGTCGGGACCAGGCTTCTGATTTCGTCATTGAAACGGAAGGTCAGCCTTTCGATTTCTTCACGCGGATTGTGCTGATACTGCTACATAACCATTGTGAGGGCTGCTTTGAGATTACCTCATCAGCAGGCGGCGTCAGCTGGTCTTTGCCTGTTCGATGGACGATTCGGCATATGCTGATCACTACCCATAGTTCACCTCAACCATTCAGCACCAAAGGATTGATAACCGGTGCAGTTGATGAATTGCTTATCAGAAGCGTATCCGGCGCTGAGCGTCCATTTACGACGGCAGACTGGGGCCTGGTTTCAGAACTTGAGTTTGCACTTGAAGAACTGAAAACCGGCAAAAGCTGACATTTAACTTTATTAACTCAACCCAACGGGGACTTATCTCCCTGTGGGCGGTAAGTCCCCTTTTAATGGAGATTTACCATGACACATACATCAACCGAGCCTCTGGTCCTTTCGGGCGTTTACCAGTTTGAGCAGGGAGCGTCCATTAATGATGAACAGTGGTTCAGATTTACCGACGCAGTTAAAGAAGCATTCTGGCTTCTTCCCACTCAGCTCCGGCCTTATAAGCAGCTGGGTTTTGACATGAATCGCGCGTCAGAACTTTTTGACGAAGAGGGTTCGGTCACGTTCAACCATAAGGACGGCGAAGGCTATTGCCTCAATCCGTTCTACCTCAGGCAGACGCTTTCGGATAATTTTCGTACATACCGTAAAGTAGAGAGCCAGCGATGCAAACAGGATTTATTCGTGCGCATCGTGCTGGTTCTTCTGCATAACCTATGCCCCGAAAGCTATTACATAACCAGTTCCTGTCCGCAAAGCTGGCATTTCGCGCAGCGATGGCTGGCATGGAATATGGATATGTTTACCAAAGCACCTGAAAAAATACCGGCATCGTTTGTTATACCCGGCGCAATTGAACACCTGCTGCTGGTAAAAACCTCCGGTCCCGGCAAGCAGGTCACCACTGAAGAGTGGGAAGCCATATCAGGCATTGAGTACTGGCTTTCTCAGCAGTACAACAATTGAACTGAATAACAGTCCTTCCGGGATTTGCTCTCCGGAAGGAGACAGATCCCGCTATTACAGCAGGTGATCCTATGTTTACTTTCGACAGTGACGCGCTCGCGCAGCTGTTTCATGAAACCTACCATCAGGCTATGTCAGTCAGGCTTGTTATCTGTTCGACGGAAGGTTCGTTCCTGGAATTCAGGAACGGATTACCCGGTCAGCTTTTCTACCGCAAAGAGCGCATTTATGCGCTTGAATACAGCGGTGGGAGTGCCGACCCGGGAGTGCAGGTTGAACTAAAGTTTGGTCAGATCTCTGAGACGTACGAGCTCACTGTAGATGACCCTGCCTTTTTCAATCCCATAACGTCTGCTGACAAAGTGGTAGTTCTGTCTGTCCGCTCTGAATATCAGCTGAAGCGCAAAACTATCAGCTGGCTCAGTCCACGTAAACTTGAGCTGTTCCGTGAGCGTATCGACGTAATGAGGACTTCGGATTTTTGTGACTGTAGCTGCGATGAAGAGCGGGCCCGGTGGTTCAGTTCAGCAGCCATAATGCTTGAAGAAGCAATATTCACTGACAGTAAGCGGCGTGACTGCCACGCTTTCTATTATTCCAGGCAGCAACTCCGGTTGCGGCTTAACAGTATAACCACCGACGGAAAGATCATTTCTCCGGTGCGTTAACCACTTTCCCTGATGGGCGTATTTCTCGCCTGTCAGGGGAGGGATGCGCCCTTTTTTCATTTAAGGAGCATCCCATGACCAAACCAACCAAAACCCGTCGCACGAAGAAAACTGAGAGCGTCGATCTGTACCAGAAGGTAACTGACCGTATCGTTGAGGCGCTTGAGAACGGTGTAGCACCATGGAAAAAACCGTGGCGCACTGCCGGCCGCTGCGCTGCTGCGGGTCCGTTACCGGTTAATGCCTTAACCGGTAAGCCTTACAGCGGCGTTAACGTACTGCTGTTATGGCTGGCCGCAGAGGAAAAAGGATACAGCACCGATCGCTGGGTCACATATCGTCAGGCGCAGGAGCTGGGCGGTCAGGTTCGCAAAGGTGAAACGTCATCAGAGGCCATTATTTTCAGACCATTTGAAAAGCAGGCTGAGGATACCAGCGGAAACAAGCTGTTTGATTCCGACGGTAAGCCACTGATGGAATCGCGGGCCATGATAAAGCCTAACTTCCTGTTTAACGTCGAGCAGTGTGACGGTTTACCGGACAGTGTTGCGGCTGCACCGCATGAGTCTCCCGTAGCTGAATACCCCGGCACGATTGACTGGCTGACGGAAAAACGGATATGTGAGATTGTGCATATGGCGGGCGTTAAGGTGGAGTTCAGATTACAGAACCGGGCCTGTTACGCCAGACATACCGATTCAATACTGATGCCGAAGGCGGAACAATTTTTTACCCACGCCGACTACTTCAGCACGCTGCTGCATGAAGTTGTGCACGCTACCGGTCATGAGTCACGACTGAACCGCGAAGGCATAACCAAACCATCGAAAACGTTCGGCGATCCGGTTTATGCATTTGAGGAGCTGATAGCGGAGATGGGAAGCGCGTTTCTGTGCGCCCAGCTCGGTGTGTTTGGCGATATTCAGCACGACAGCTACATAAAATCGTGGCTTGAAGTACTGAAATCGGACAAAAAAGCACTATTTCGTGCCTGCCGGCACGCGAGAGAAGCGTCAGAGTTTTTACTGCAGTTAGAACAAAGTGCGGCAGAAGCTGCATAACACACCAACCCGGCATCGTTAAGTAAACGCGTTGCCGTCCCGTGAGGGCATTGTTCCTCACGGGACAGTGCCCTCTTTTTTTGAAAAAAGAGGAATTAACCATGTCAGACTGGTGCCATAACCGTTTAGAAATCACCGGAAAATCCGCGCTCATCAGCATTATGGAGGAGTGGATCAGCGGTGAAGCCGTACCGCTTTACCGTCACGCCGTAATGCGCAGCATAAAGCTGTTTCTGGCAGGTTGTGGCGGCCTGTTACGCCCGGTTAAAACGGAGTCTTTTCCGCCGTTTCCCGGGTTAATGCAGAGCGGAACGGGGCAGGGCACGCCAGCCAACCTGGCGTTTGATCAGTGGCTCGGTCTATTGCGCAATGACGTACCGCTTGACGGGCAGAATCTGCGCAAAATTGAGCGGCTTTACCATCAGTCGGGTATCGACGCGATCCGCTGGGACAGTATTCCGGACGTTTCACGCAGACATATCGCGCGACTCATTGAGGAGCGCTATGCGGACTGGTTTGGTATTGCCACGTTTTCCCGAGAAATTGATCCGGGGCAGTGCTGGGAGCGACTGAGTCAGCTGCCTGACAGGGCTCAACCCTGCGATATGCTGCAGATAATCCCGAGTCGGCTGGCTGCCGAACTGAATGGAAGTGGCGGACTACTGTCCGGGACGTCTACGTCCTTCAGCCTCTATTGCAGGCAGTACGGTATGGAGTGGCCGGCAGGTCACAACGTGAGCTGGGAACGTGATGGCGTCAGCAGCATAAAACTTGCTTTTGATTCCACCTGGTTCCCTCCGGCAGGAGAGGTCATCGCGGCACTATCATCTGTCTTTGACTGTGAAATTCGTCACTGGTACAGCGAGCCAGTTCACGATCTTGATGGTTATGACTGTTACGATCGGGGCGAGCACGTTTGCAGTGCTGAGGCGATTATTGATGAGCTGGACGACGGCAGTCCCGGGCTTCATCTGGTGCCGGCCGTAGAGCATGACGAACCAGAAGGTGCAACATCCGTTCATCAGGCGGCACAGATATGAGCGGCAACAGTGAGTACCTTCGCTGTCGCATCATTTCGACTAATCACCTCAGCGCAAAAGACAATGCGCTGCTGGATGAAATCACGACCCGTGAAGTCGATCACGGTGAGTGGATACACTATATCGGCGGGGGCTATCTTCTGCGATTAACCGCGTGTTTCGCGCCGGTTCTGCGGCTGAAAGAAGCCGGGTTATCGAAAGAAGCTCGCCGCGTGATCGCTTCTATGATGCGTTCGGATGCTGTGGAAATCCTGATTTTTGAATCAGGGGCTCCGGAGGCGGAAGGAGTCACCACGTACAGCTGGTAACAAAAAAAGGCGAGTCGTAAGACTTGCCTCACACCCTGAGGGGAACACCTCCTCAGGGGCGTGTTCCCCTTTTTTTATGGAGAACACGCATGACTTTTATCAACCATCGCAACGCCTTCTTGAAGGTTTTCAACACCACGGCCCGTGATCATCACCGGCACAAGGAGTTTGAGGACTTCGTCAGCTGCGCGGCACAGCTATCTCTCTGCGGTATCGCTGCCGAGGTAGTTACCGGTAATTCGCTGACGCTGACGCGTCATCGCACGCTTTACACTCCGCTGCATTACACCGGTCGGTGGGCAGCTAAACTGGACGTCACAAAACAGCGTGCCGCATGACGAATACGCCTCTTCGGAGGCGTTTTTTTTCAGCATGCATATAGAGTTTGGAATAGAAGCTGACTTCCCGGCAGGGCATGGTGTGCCTATGAAGCTGAAGAAGGTATGTGATCAATGAATCCCACACAGGAACAAGCGCAGATAATTGCCTGGAAAGGCGATCGACTTGTTGTTACGGCGTTTGCCGGTACAGGAAAAACCTCCACACTTGAGGCCTACGCGCAGGCAAACCCCAATGAAAAAATGCTCTATCTCGCCTACAACCGGGCTATTCGCGAAGAATCAGAGCGACGTTTTCCCTTCAATGTCGAATGCCGAACTTTTCATCAACTGGCATGGCCGGCTTTTGGCCGTCATTATCAGTCTCGCCTGAGTACCTCAATACGTACTACCGATGTTGCGCGACTGCTTAATAATCGCCACTGGTTACTGGCGCGGAGCGCGCTCAGTGCATTGAATTCATTTCTCTACAGCGCTGACAGTGAACTTTCACTCGCTCATCTACCTGATGAGCATAATCGGGGCGGGCTTGAACCAGCGCATATACTTGGTTCTGCGCAAGTAATATGGCGTGAAATGACACGGATAGATTCCCGCTTTCCAGTTACACATGACACTTATCTCAAGTTATATCAGCTCTCAGCACCTGATTTAGAGCATAAGTGGGATGTGATTCTTTTCGACGAAGCTCAGGATGCGAATCCAGTTACAAGTCATTTTGTTATGAGCCAACGTTGCAGAATTATTCTCGTTGGTGACCGCTATCAGCAAATTTATCGCTTCAGGGGCGCGGAAAATGCTCTTACTGCGCCAGCGCTTGATAACGCGGATCGGCTCTGGCTAACCAACAGCTTTCGCTTTGGGCCAGCTATCGCAGACGTAGCAAACGCACTGCTGGCTGAAACGGGGGAGCAACGGCGTATTAATGGGCTAGGCTCCTCAGATCAGGTCGCAGATGAGTTACCTGACGCTGCAGAACACTATTGTGTGATAAGCCGTACCGTAGCAGGTGTTATTAGTACAGCTCTGGTTGCGTGCCTGGCTGGCAAGAAAGTCTTCTGGGTGGGGGGGATGGAGGGATACAGAATTGGAGAACTAGAAGATTTGTACTGGTTTTCAGTCGGGATGCACGATCGCATACAGTCACCCCAGTTCACACGCGATTATCGGGACTTTGAGGAGTATCGGACCATCGCAAAGGCAACAAAAGACCCTGAGATGGGGCAGGGAGTGAGGCTGTTAGACAAGTACTTCCCCCTACCAACTCTTCTTAATGTGCTAAAAAACAGAGAAGTGACGCGGGAGTGCGATGCAGATATCACAGTTGTCACCGCGCATCGCAGTAAAGGATTAGAGTGGGATGCAGTATGCATCAATAACGACTTTGTCGATATTCAGGACCCACTTTTGAATCCGCGTGAGAAGGAGGATGAGCTAAATCTGCTTTATGTGTCAGCTACGCGCGCACGCAAAGTGCTTGTACCGAATGAAACTATTCTGAGTGTTACCGGCAATATAGCTGACGCTGGCAAAAGCCTTGGGGAAACTAATGTTCACTAAGCTGAAATCTTTAATTTCTGGAGGAAGTACCGGAGGCAGGCCAACGCAGGCGACCGGAGCGGTGCCTGCAGGATATTTTGTACCGAAGCCCGCATCAGAGCTTTTTACTATACCCCAGCGCAAGCTAATGCTTAGGCAGATTTGGGATAATACTTCTCTGCCAGAAGAGGTGTATACCAGGCTCTATCTTGAACCGCTCAATACTCTGGCTGAGTGTGTTCAGAATGTACCTGCATGTGAAGACGGCGAATGGAGCAGGGAAGGTGGTTACCTCGATCTTACCCTTAAATTTACAGCCTGTAGTGTCAGACTTGCTAAAGGACATATGTTTCCTCCTGGTGCTGCACCAGAAGAGCAGCCAGCCAAGAACACACTCTGGAACGCCGTTGTATTCTGGATAGCACTGACTACGCATCTATCCCTCCTTACGCGTGTTAATGGCGAACTCCTAAACGGTCAATGCTGGATGCCTGGGTTAGCACGGCCTCCAGTTCCATATCGGTTCCGTTTAGGTGAATCAACACATGATGATACCGCTACTTTCATGGCGGTTCGGCTGCTGCCAGCCAGCGCAATTTCATGGCTTAGTGGTGATCGAAAAGCCATGCAGGTTATGGCAGCGCAGATGGGCGGAAATTTTTCCTCCATGCCAGTGATCAAAGATATTTTGGACAAAGCACGACAGATCACTGGCGCTCCGGATGGCAGTTTAGCGGTGACAACATCTTCGGTAATTTCAGCAGGTATCCCTGCATCGATTCCATCAATCACCCCCTCTGTAACGTCCAATGCCGTTGATCTGGCAGCAAATGCCCCTCAAGGCCCCGAACTTGAACTGACTTCAGCTATTGAGCTCGGTGAGACAAACTTGCAGTCGGAGCCGGTTGTTGACGATGATAGTTCTTCCTTATCAATTTCAGACAATGCCGGAACACAGAATGAACAGCCAAGTCAGGAAGTTACAGGTGACGAGGACGATACTGCTTTGCTTCTGAGCATATTTTCAGCAACAGAGTCAAACGAGGCGCCTTCTGATGAACCTATTCCTGCTGACAGTTTGTTTGAGGTTAATCTTCCCGAAATAGCTCCTGCCTTTACGGATTCCACGCCTGTACTGAAAAATAACCCTGATGATTTACATTCACAAATGTCAGGAATTGATGAATCGGGCATAATAAATGAATCTACTGAAATTGAGCAGAAGATAATAAATATTACTCCTGGGGAAATATCCGATGATATGGCCGCTAAGGAAGTAAATACTGGCGAGGCGTTCCTTAACTGGCTTAAGGATTCAGTTAATGAAAAAAAGATTAGTGTTAACGAAAGTGATAGTTTACTTCATGCCGTAAGTGGGTTTATGTTTATTTCACTTCCCGGTGCGGTTTTTAAGTTTATCGAAGCTACAGGTAGTACAAAGAGTAGAAAAACTATCCAGTCAGATTTTGAAAGGTCTGGTTTGCTTCATATGAGAAGTGAGCAGCGTTTTTTCAAAGTCAGAATATATGAGAGTGAGGGGCTTGAAGGTAAGTTTCAAAAACGGAGCGGGTATCTGATTAAGTTAAGTGAATTTTATGGCTCTGGCGCGAGTAAAATTAGAGATAGTCGGTATTTATTAATAGAGAACTGAGTTGGAGCCCGTGAGGGCTCCATAGGATTTTATTCTGAAAGTGCTTTCTTCACTGCATCTGGTATTACAGGCCGACCGTTACATATGCAGGTTGCTACGAAAGTAGCCTCAGCATAAACAGTGCCATTAACCAGTATCTGCTGAACAAAGTTAACGCGGTTACGTTTCTCATTAGCTTTGAGCTCGCATGTTACCTGCATTTCATCGCCTTTCTGCAGGCTTTTCTTAAAGCGGAGGGTATACTCCAGAATCATATGAAGGCGCCCTTCAGCGAACTCCTGCTCCAGATCAAGGCCCATAGATTCTTTCATAAACGCGTGACGCGTCCATTCCATATAGAAAGGATAATAGAGTCCATCAACAACACCTTGAAAATCAACGTGTTTCTCGTCTACGGAATAGTTCTTAGTAAACATCATAGGTCCTTAAAATAATTCAGCAATGCAAACCGCATAGGCAGTATCAGATTTTCGAAATCCTTTTGCGAGGTTTCGGCCCCGGTACAGATATTAAGCGCCATGCTCATATCGTCCTCAATTCCATAAATAAAACTTATGCCATGATAAATATTATGCTGTCGCCGTTGCTCATCGATAACATTGTTTCTTTCATTACGAAGCGCATCATCCCAGATAACAGTACTAACATCGCCTTTATTTATTTTAGTTAATTCGATGCCCATTTTTATCAGAAGGCTATCTTTATATTTGCCTTCATAATAAAATTTGTTATCCCAGTCGGCATACCCATTGCTTTGATGTGCTGAGATTATGTTATTCACAACTAAAAGCGTTGAGATATAGGTGGTCTGCTCAAATTTATCGAGAAAAGCTACAACCTCATTACTGCAGCGATGAAAATTCAATTTTACTTTTTTTGTATCCACTTTATTCTCCGGCACTCGTAAATATCGCTTTTCTTGAGTGTTATGCTTTGATTCCCTTCTAAAACAATAGACTGCTCATCCATTACTTTTAAAACCCCAACATTCAGTCCATTACTGCTCTTCACATAGCAGAGCTTGTTATTATTAGAGTCGATATTTGAGAGCGTAGATACAATGCAGAATTCTCCGAAACTGACATAAGGCTCTCCATACATGCCGCCAATCTGTATCAGTTCGACGTCAGGAAGCTGACGGCTGGCAAGGATAAAAAGCGTATCTTCATCCAATTTTGCATACTCGGTGAACTGCGGCGGAAAACCTTCACCGTTCATAATCCACTGGCCGTTTACCTGCAGACCATTTTCGCTGAAAAACTGAGCAATTACATTCACTACATCTATCCTGCGCGCAGGTATGTTTCCATCTGACTCCCAACGTGTATACGTGGTGTATGACAGATCCAGATTTTTCTGTTGGATGTAACTGACTACCTCCTGTGGTGTAGTTCCTGTTGCCGCCCTGCAGCACTTCAGCCGCTTTTCAATCGTGTCTAACATTCGCATTCCTTAACGGAAATTATTGCAATGATTTTAAAGGAAAAAATTGCCTAGCGTTTGGGAATAATTACCACAAAATGGGAAAAAATTGCATAAAAGCCTTAAGGAGTGGTAATATGTAAGGACTTAATAAATTAAGTGTTAAACATTATCATAAAATGACCTTTCTTTGACACAGCAACGTGTTCAGTGAGGGCAATACCCTGTAGACGTTCCATTAACAGGGTTTTAAGCATTCAGGGATCCCGGTCCGTTTTAAAACCAGATGCTCTTTATCTGCTTCTATGGATAAGGAAATTCCTTAGTAAAACTTAACTTGGAGTTGATATGCCCTCATTGGAAAAAACACATTCGCCGGCACCAATTATCTATATAGGCCCAGCCAGACGTAGAACGCTGGAGAGCAGTGCGGTCACACTTACTCATTCTTCGGGACGTGTTATCAGTGCTTCAAAAATCGTACAGGGATTAATTGATACATATCTGGACGAGTATGTCAGTGGGTTAACGGCCAAACCTGCAATTAGCTAATACAAACCGATAATTACTTTTCTGAAAATCCGCGCTCTAAGCGGAGGGATGCTCTCATGCCAAAACAGCCTGTTACCACGTCTGCAATACCTTATTCCTCAGATGCTGAGCAATGCGTTTTAGGCGCGTTGATGCTTGATAATGATCGCTGGGATGAAATTAACCTTCTCCTGACGGCTAAGGATTTTTTCATTTCTGCACATCGCAACGTTTTCAAAGCGATTAGCAGCCTGTCATTAGCCTCTCAGCCTTTCGACTTAATCACGTTGAGTGAGAAGCTTGAGATAGATGGAGAACTGGAGCATTCAGGTGGTTTTGCTTATCTGGCTGAGCTGAGTAAAAACACGCCTTCCGCCGCAAACATCATGGGATATGCCGGAATCATCATTGAAAAAAGTCGTTTACGTGAACTGCAGATTATCGGAAATAGCATTGTTGCTGACATTCAGACAAACCGAATGGCTTCCGCAAAAGTGGCAGAGCATGCGGAGAATGCATTATTTAGACTGACTGAGCAGGGTATCCGCTCAAATGAGAGCGAAACAGAGATCGTACTCGCCCTAGAGAATTTTTTAAGCAAGCTTGAGATCGCCACTGCGATTAAAAATGGAATCACCGGCACCCCTACAGGCATGGCCGAATTTGATTTTAAAACCTGCGGACTTCAGCCTGGTGATTTGATCATACTGGCTGCCCGGCCCTCTATGGGTAAAACATCACTGGCACTCAGCTGGAGCATTGGTGCACTCGTTGGTAAACCAGAAAATAGCGTATTCATTTTTAGCATTGAAATGCCGACTGAACAGCTGACCATGCGCATGTTGTCAATGCGCAGCCAGGTTGAGCTTACCAGTTTACGTAGTGGCAATTTATCAGATGAAGAATGGGCCCGTATTAGTCAGGGTACTCGGGAAATAGCCGAATGGCGCGATCGCCTTGTCATTGATGACAATAGCTATCAGACGCCGGCCACACTACGCACACGTGCTCGTCGCTACGTTCGTAAATATGGTCAGCCTTCATTGATCATGGTTGATTACTTACAGCTTATGCGTTGCCCGGATATGGAAAACCGCACGCAGGAAATCGCAGAAATTTCACGCTCTCTTAAAGCATTAGGCAAAGAATTAGGTTGCCCTGTGCTCGCCCTTTCTCAGCTTAACCGGCAGGTTGAACAGCGAGCAGACAAACGACCTAATAACGGGGACCTTCGCGAGTCCGGTGCGTTAGAGCAAGATGCCGATCTCATAGCGTTTATCTATCGCGATGAAGTTTATAACGCCGATACATCTCATCCGGGCCAGGCTGAAATCATCATAAGTAAGCATCGACAGGGGCCAACCGGCACCATCAAAACCAAATTTGACGGCAGATTTACTCTCTTCAGTGAATATCCTGAGGGGGGGTATGACTTTGGATACAATTACAGGAGCGTCGACCAATGAGTCAGCCTCAGCTTGTGAAAAACGCACCTATCAATAGTGAGGGTCAGACAAGAGTCTTCACTCTTGATGAGCTTTGCACCAATCCTGATGATCCGCGTAAAAGCCGGAATCCACGCTATGACGATATCAAGGCTTCAATTCGTGCTTGCGGTCTAAAATCAGTACCTTTTGTGACTCAGGACCCGCGTTTGCCTGCTGGTATGTGGACTTTTAGCGATGGTGGCAATGCTCGTTACACAATTATGCGTGAGTTGTGGAATGAAACCGGTGATGAGCGTTTTTTTCGGATGCTATGTGTAGTGAAGCCATGGCCTGGCCGTTTTCAGTGTCTCACAGGCCATCTTGCTGAAAATGAAACTCACGGGCAACTGACTTTCATTGATAAAGCCCTTTCAGTACATGATGCGCGTAGTTTGCTTGAAGAGGAGCGGGGAAAGAAAGTTTCTCTGCGGGAGTTAGCTTCTGAACTCACGGCTAACGGCTTACCTGTGCATTTTTCCAGTGTTAGCCGCATGGAAGATGTTGTCCAAAATTTGTATCCGTGGTTACCAGTTCTACTGAAGTCAGGCTTTGGCGGCCAGGGGCTCAGAAAACTGCTCAAATTGAGACACAGTGCTGAAGCGATCTGGGAAAAGTATCGTGTTGAAAGTGACATCGAAACTGAAGCTGACTTTCCCAACGTCTTTGGTGAGTGCTGCCGTAAATTTGATGATCCTGAACTCTGGTCGTTTGAGATGTTTACAGATGAACTAATCGGTGATCTGACTGCTGCTTTTCCGTGCCCTGAACTTGATTATGACGGATGGCTACTTGAGTTACGCAGCGCCAGTAGAGTTAAAGAAGAGCATGCTGAAAATATCTCTTCAGACATTACTCCGCATCTACAGGTAGCTCCATGCGCTAATCATGACGCCAGTACAGAACAGGATAATTCAGCCAATACATACCAGGCTGAGGCTACAAAAACTTCAACGGTAATCGATCAGGCTGACAGCCAAATTGAGCCGGCAAGTTCATCAATGCTCTCTGGAAACGAGACGCCCATTTTAACGTCAGCTATGACGTCAGATGGCGACCAAAGTGTGCAGACATTTGAACATGAGGAACTGCTCGAAGTAGCTGTCCTATCGGATACTGATTCGCTTTGGCATATAAATGCTCTTCAGGACGACATAGATCATTTGCAGAGCATTGCGTGGCGTCTTTGTTGGGATGTTGCGAACGCACACGGCTGTTGTGATGCTCTGGAGTCTGATAATGAAAATGCTTTATCGGCAGGCTTTAGGTTATCCGTTCATGCAGATAACGCTCCTGCAGTAGCCGGTTTCCTATCCTCGCTGGCTGGCGAGGCTACCAGTGAAAATGCCCCGCATCTCTTTTCAGGTCTGCTGATCGGATTAAACGACTCAACCACTCCTACTTTTGATGACGAGCAAACCCTGACTGTGTTCCGGCTCATCAGGATCCTTCGTCGTCTCCGCGAACTGCAGCGCAAAGGTGCTGCTCATAATGTTCCTGTAAATGAAGGGTAACTGATGAATACGAACCTCTCCCGTGCAGCTAACGGTTTTCTGCTTGATCTGGTCATGGAGCTCAAAAATGGGTTCATTCGTCGTTGCGACAAAATGGGTTTAACGCCAGAGGAAATCGCCACTCTGAAAGATATGACCATTGAAGATATCCATTACATCATCAATAGCGAGGTGTCGGTTCTTTCATTCCAGATTAATCAGGACAATCTGGCACGATTAATGACACAGGCCAGAGAAGAACAGACCCGCAAACAACGGATTGATCGCGCACTTGCCTTGGGCGGTTCAATCAAGCTGATGGAGCATTACTTTGGATTGATGAGCAACGATGTAGCAGCGCGTCGCAGGATTGCAGGCATAAAAGTTCGTGCTGGCCGTGGCACTGTTCTCAGCGATGAACAAAGCGCTGAACTGTGGGAAATTTGGGCTTCTGCTGACAGCACACCGTTGCGTTGTGAAACAGAAGAAGGTCTGGATTTGATGCTGCTGGCAGCGGAACAGCTGGATATTTCTCTGACTGCTGTGTGGAACACCATTCTCAAGTGGGAGAGCGAAAATCTGACTGCGGCGACGCGGAGGAGAGCATAAGAATTGACCTGTACTGACGTTTACAAATAAGAGCAGAAGTTCACTGTAATCAGTAAGGGAAAATGTATGCGATGCAATGAAATTATACCGGGTCTTAAAGCGCCAGTTACTGTTCCGTCTGCTCTTCAGAAAAAAGCTGCCGGAGCAGTAAGGCGGTTCTGGCAGGGAGAGCGCAATTTTAAGCGTCTTAACGAGAACCGAACTGGCTACTACAAAATTGATCTTGGTCCTTTCTGGAGGCTGCTTAGTCGTGATGAAGGTCAAACCTGGGAAATGATGAACCATGAGCGTTATAACACGGCCATGCGTAACTAATATGTAGTCAGAATGCTGAGCGATGAGCCTTAACCGGCACAGCGCTCAGCATTTTTGTATTCAGAAGGTGAACAATGACATTACCCGATGACAGCCTAATCCAACAGGCAGTCAATAAGATGAGCAGTCGCTTAACCGCCCGGTCAGCAGAAGAACAAAATACCTTTGTTCGTGGAGGCCTGTTATTTACGGGCAATATTCAGGACGCCATGCCTCGCCGGCTGCTGCTCGATCCGCGTTTATCTCCCTTGGACAAAATGGGCTGGATAATTGTGCGACTGCACGCTCTGAGTAACGAAGGTGCAGTTTTTCCGTCTTACGAGGAGCTACAGCTGCAACTAGCTACACCTGGAAAAGGGCGCGCATCAAAGGAAACTGTTAGCCGCGTCCTGCTTATGTTGCGTCTGACTGGCTGGCTCAGTCTCTGTAAGCGAGTCCGGGATGATAAGGGCCGCATAAGAGGGAATATTTATGCGCAGCATGATGAGCCCTTAACGTTTGCTGATGCTGAAGTCTTTGACCCTCACTGGCTCAAAACCGTTGCTGAAGCCTGCCTGAGCAGCAATCGCACCATAAGTACTACGGCCCGAACAATCATCAGTGAAATTCGGCTTGATCCTGCCATGAGCCATCACCGCAGTCACATCCAGTTGATTGAGAGTCGCCTAGGCTCCGCGCAGACTCCTGAAGAAATGGCTAACCGCTCTCAAGGTAATGCAATAAGCAATGCACCACTGTGTTCGGGATCCGAACCCAGTCTCAGAATGCCACTTCTTTCTCCGGGTTCGGATTCCGAACACAGTACTAATTCAGGCAATTCCAGCCGGGTACGGAATCCGAACAGTTACGTACGTGGTTTTACTACTAATACAAATAATAAATACGTAACTCATTCGGTTTCGCTGCCGGAGGAGTTTGCTCTGTTACTAAAATCTGAAGACAGGGACATGGTTAACCGGCAGCTCCAGGCGCTGTCGCCTGAGCAATCGGCTCTGGTGCTATCAAATGCTGATCGTGCCTGGCGTGACGGAAGCCTTCAGAATCCTCTTGGTTGGCTGCTTACCGTGTTAAAAAAAGCTCGTCGGGGCGAACTATATTCTCCCGAAATTGCGCGAAGCCCTTCAGAGCAAAATCGCGTCAGTTCCCGTCCTGAATTACGTCCATTCACCCCTCTCAAGAATGCGCAGCAACAGCCCTGCAATGAAGAGCGAGTCAAAGAGATTATTCAGAGCCTGCGTGCGCATGTTGGTGTTCGCAAGCAATGAACAAGCGCCTGATTAACGTTTGTTGCCATTGGCAACACTGCTCAACATTCATTCAGTGTTGCCACTGGCAACACTTAACGGGTGCTAAATGTCCCAGACGGCACCCAAATTTTGAGTTTTGAGGATCTGATTTCGAATTGTTTACGGTCCTCGCAGGAATGAGGATCCCCTTAATTAACGCGAATGCTTTGCCTACAGGAGACAGCTATGGCCGAACAGACAAGTACCGAGACCGCCCCGTTACGATCAGGCGGATTGAAATCCACGCTGACCGTCGAGCTTCACTCACATTACGCTATCAGACTATGGGAGGGTCGGGGCCGCTCAGATGATAAGTCAGGCACTGACAAAAGACCGAAGATCATTGGTATGCCCGAAGTAATTTCCCGGGCCGGTTATGCAGGTCGTGATGCAGCTGCGGGTAATCCTTACGGCGATGAATTACTGGTGAAACTGGAAGAGGCAATTTATCAGGCCACAGCAACGATGGAAAATTACCTTCAAACAGTTGAGAAGGTCATTGCTGCTGTTCCGCGAGGTGTAACAATGTCTGATCCTGCCTCCACTAATCCGCTTAACCTGGATATTTTTAGTCGCTCACCGCTGGGATATCGATGCGTGTGGCTGTTGATTCACTACGATCGCTTAGCGCTGAAGACATTTCAGGCATTTCATTATGGTCTTATCTCCCGCTCACAACGCGACCAGTTCCTGGAAAAAGGCAGTAAGGCTGTCCGTGGGGTATACGGGCTAATCCAGAACTATCGCACTGTACCTGTGACATATGACGATATTCGCAATAAAACCGAGCGCGGTCTGGATGCAATCAGTCGGCTTGGCGAACCAGATCCGGCCATCATGTCCGGGAAAAAACGCTCTTCTTTCTCATCATTAAACACAATGACTTCTGAGGCCGATTAATTTGAAACGCATTTTAACTACGGGCCTTTTCTGTGCCTTGCTTACAGGCTGCGCAGGCAGTGACCTTGCCAGTATGAATAAAAGCATCAGCGATACGGCCTTCAGCATCAGTAAAACGTTGCGCGGCGATGGCAACGGCGCAAGTTCTATGGATTCCGGTAATGGTATGCCCGTCCTGACTAAAGCCGGCAATACTGCTGCGCAAATTTCCAGTAAACAGTTCAGCGTTCCTGTAGATATTGATACCGCTGCCGCACGGCTAAAACGTCATTATGGTTATATCAGTCAGGATGAAATTGAGCGCATTCGCACTAAAGACCGTAATAGCCGGTGGAGTGCAGCTGCTATAGAGGATGCTCATCCTGTCTGGGAAGCCGTTCCGGGAAGCTCGTATCGTATGGGCAGCGATACCGGGGAAAGCGATCATATGGATATTGAGCTTGAAAAAAATGGTGCCGGCACGCGGGTTTATGTGACATATAAATCGCCTGTTGCTTCTCACCTGACAGGTAGTGCATTTGATAGCGTTATCACACAGGTTCGCCAGGTCGCATCCGGACAGAAACGTTAAATCGGGGGAAGTCAGCATGCAGCTTTATCTGTGTGAAAAGCCATCCCAGGCAAAAGATATTGCCCGTGTGCTTGGCATCAGCCAGCGCGGGCAGGGATGCCTAACTGGTGGCAACATTACGGTAACATGGGCAATCGGTCACCTGCTGGAAACGGCAGCACCAGAAACTTATGGTGAGCAGTTTGGGCGTCCATGGCGGACTGATGTGTTACCAATCATTCCTGACCGCTGGCAGATGACCGTTAAAAAGGATACTGCCGACCAGTTCAACGTGATTAAAAAGCTGTTGAAGCAGGCGCGTGAAGTCGTAATTGCAACTGATGCCGATCGCGAAGGTGAAGTAATTGCACGCGAACTGATGGAATTTTGCAATTACAGTGGTGCCGTTCGTCGTCTATGGCTGTCTGCACTGGATGAAGGCAGCATAAAAAAAGCGCTGAACGATATGTGGTCAGGTGATAAGACCGAAAATCTGTATCAGGCTGGCGTCGGGCGTTCCCGTGCCGACTGGCTGATAGGAATGAACCTGACGCGGCTTTATACTCTGAAAGCCAGTGAAGCGGGGTTGTCAGAGGTGTTTTCCGTTGGCAGGGTACAGACACCTACGCTTGCCATAGTAGTTAACCGGGATATGGCTATTGCCAACTTTGTTCCTCAGCCATGGTGGCAGGTGAAAGCATTATTGGAAAAAGACGGTATTCGTTTTGAAGCTGAATGGGTAGCGGCTGCTCAGTATTGCGATGATGATAAACGCTGTGTGAATCAGCAAATTGCTATGGCTGTACAGCAGCTATGTCAGAAATCGGGCACTGGCAGCGTAATATCTGCAGATAAGAAGCGCGAGAAAACCCCAGCTCCGTTATGTTTTGATCTCGGCTCCCTCCAGATTGCTTGCGATCGCAAATGGGGGTTTGGCGCCAATGAAGTATTGTCGATTGCGCAGTCGTTATATGAAACTCATAAAGCAACTACCTATCCGCGTACTGACTGCGGCTACCTGCCACTCTCGATGCGAGAAGAGGCTAAAAAGGTACTACAGGCCGTACAGCAATCTGATCCCGGTATAGCATCCAGGGTAGCTCATCTCGATACTGCATTTAACTCCCGCGTCTGGAACGATAAAAAAATCAAAGCGCACCATGCCATTATTCCTACACTCCAGCCATTTGATATCGCACGCCTGAACGATAAAGAGCTCAAGGTGTACTCGCTAATCCGACTTCATTATCTGGCGCAATTTATGCCGCTACAGGAAAATGACGTCACCAATGCGACGTTTAACATTGGTAATCAGCTTTTTCGCACGCGTGGCCGTGTCATGGTTCACCCAGGTTGGAAGGAGTTATTTGGCAGTAATACTGATGAGGACGAGGATGAAGAGAGCGAATCTGGTTCACTGTTGCCTGTCCTGGAGCAGGGAAGCATCTGCCAGGTTTCTGGCTCCGTGGTAAAAGACAATATGACTAAAGCTCCGGCGCACCATACAGAGGGTACGCTCATTGCCGCAATGAAAAATGCAGCCAGCATGGTAACGGATCCTCAGCTGAAGAAGGTGCTGCGCGATAATGCAGGATTAGGGACTGAAGCCACGCGTAGCGGTGTATTAGAAACATTGTTCAAACGGCATTACCTGGAAAAAAAGGGCAAATTTATTCATGCCACACAAATGGCATGCGAGCTTATAGCTGCACTGCCAGAAACACTGACTAGTCCGGGCATGACAGCGTTATGGGAGCAGGCTCTGGATGACATTGCCCAAGGTAAGGGCGGGCTTGCCGACTTTATGCAGAAGCAGAGCCAGTGGACCCGACATCTGATTGAAAAAGGGAGGTCTACAGCTTTTAAAGTGACGGTCCCTGTCGGACCCGTCTGCCCTGAATGTGGCAAAGCCACTCGTCAGCGAACGGGCAAGAAAGGTAAGTTCTGGAGTTGCATGCAATACCCTGAGTGCAAAGGGATCGTTAGCGAAAATAACAGAAAGACACGACGCAAAACAGCAGGTAAGGCCCGGAGTGCGGGTAAGGTTCACACATTGGAAATTTCATCTGCACGTAAGTCTTGTTAGTTTATAACTGAATATTTTTTAAGAAGGTTATTACTGTGACAAAGATCAATATGAGTTTAGAAGAGCTCTTTGGCGATAAAATCAAAGAAATTAGGGCGCGGGAAACGGAATTCCTACCTGATGTAAACTGGTTTTCCAGCATGGATGTAAAAAAAATAAATACGTTCATGACAAAATATCAGTTCGATGGATTTGGTGATATTCCAGTCGACACATCCGGCTTTACTTATCCCGCCTTTGAAAATATTAACTTTGAGCTTCCTCCTCATTTTCAGCCGGAAATCACCGCACGACTTCCTGAAGAACGTCAAAGAAAGCCAATGATAGTGTGGGTTGATGGCCTACTGCTGCTAAAACATCTTGGAAAAGGAGCTTTTTGTATTGATCCTCGAAGATGGCATCACATTAAAACGTATATTTCTAAAGGGAATGTTACCTATCCTGAAGGGCTATATAATGAATTTGGTGTGAGTGACGGTCGCCATAGAGCACTACTCCTAATGCAACTGTATAAACGCCGGTTTATCCCTGTTGTAATCGATGAAAAACATTCCGAAAGTTTCATCGCGGGTGCACGTCAGCTTAATGCACTGGGGATCTAATCTTTGCCGTTCAGGGTGATAATTAAGGAGCTTCAGAATGTGTGAAACCGTCGGGCGTGAAGGGTTGACAACAGTGTACATTAGCTCAAAATGAAAGTGCTTGTCTGTCGTCTCTGACGACCACCAATGATTCACTAGTCTGAGAGAATCGCCTTCGGGTGACTGAACATAACACTCCTGTAGCCTGAAAGGGAGTACACATCTGTGTGGTACATCTGCCCGCCTTTGAAAGCAGATATCGTCAATTACGGCTCCTATTGCCTGACGATGAAGGTACATTAAACAATCAAGATAGTCAGAATTTAGCTGATTCTGACTCCCCGACGGGAAGACTTCCCCCGTCCGGGCTGAAGTTTTCTCCGTCGAACCAAATTTGACCTCCATGGAGAAAACATCATGTCTGCAAATAACTCATCTTCTGCCGGTAACAATGGCAAATCTAAAGACTACTTCAACCTGACTATCAACGGACTCGGTTATCTGAGCAATGTTCGGCAGGTAAATGCTCAGGCCGGTACTTTTATCAGCTGCGTCATAAATGCATTGTCAGGGCCAAGCGATAGCCCCTCTTATGTGCGCTTTGACGTTACCGTTGCAGGTAAAGAAGCCAGCAGTCTTATAAATCGCTGTCAGAAAGCGGTTGATGAAGATAAAAAAGTGTTGATTGGGTTCGTTCTCAGCAATCCATCGACAGATATTTTTCAACTGAAAAATGGTGAGCACGCAGGTGAAAGCCGCGTTAGTCTGAAAGCGCGCCTGATTAAGGTGGACTGGATCAAGATAGGCCAGGATATGGTCTACAAGACTGAACGAGCAGAGCCGCAACAGGCACAGAGCGCTGCATCCCAACAGCAATCTTACGCCGACAACTCATTTTAACGTTCCTCCGCTGCTTTTTGACCGCTGCAGTAAATTTCACCATAATTCCGTAAAGGTTACTGAAGATGCCTGTCATACTACGGCTAAACGGGTTTCGGTTTTTTTTCTATTCAAACGAAGGTGATCCGCGCGAACCTGCTCACATTCATGTGATGAAGGCCGGCACAGAGGCTAAGTTCTGGCTGGAACCGGTTGTAAAACTGGCGCGCAATGATGGATTTGATTCGAGGACAGTTAAAGAGCTGATGACAGTAATAAGGCAATATCAACCCATGCTTCTGGAGGCTTGGAATGATTATTTCAGCTAAGAGCGTTCGGTTTGATCATCACATAATGTGGGTCGATCTCTCAGATGAGCGAATCATCGGTGTACCGCTATCATGGTTTCCCCGTCTTCGCGATGCGTCTCTCGAACAGCTGAAAAACTATGAACTGTCTCCCCGTGGTATTCACTGGGACGCATTAGACGAAGATGTTTCTATTGAGGCTCTGTTGCAGGGATATGGTGACGTAACGCACCCTCCTCATCAGGTCGCCTGATAGTACTCAAAGTAAAACGCTGACTCCGGTCGGCGTTTTTTTTTGGATCCGGAAAAAGAGTTGTTCGTGGAAGCCCGCTGAAGAGTTCCGCACAGTGATACCTGTACTGTCACCTACAGGAATCTTCAGATGAAACTACACACCCTCGCCGCCGTTCTGCCTTTCGTGCTGCTGACGGGATGCGCTACGTCACCCCAGAAGCTGCAGGAGCGGGCGCCCACCCAGCCGACGCCGTCGGTCGGCGTCTCCCGCAACGTCCAGACCCCGACCGACGATCCGTACGGGCGCGCGCCGGAGGTGGTGCGCTACGACCGTTACCTGCTGGTCAGCACCGACCCGGAGGCAGCCCAGCAGGATCCGCTTTCCCAGATTATCGACATCCGCATTCCCCCGTCCGTACAGCCCACGGTCGCCGACGCCATGCGCTATGCCCTGAAGCAGTCCGGTTACTCGCTCTGTCAGA